>VFQQ010002197.1_pt1 | contig 23127 bp, 17 predicted proteins | sample 3512341 | NCBI WGS metagenome assembly VFQQ01 (sample SAMN10412373, study PRJNA504923) | tailings metagenome | isolation source: Relicate 2 Philex TSF1 revegetated site | place: Philippines: Tuba, Benguet | collected 2017-08-29 | reverse complement strand
CCCCGCTCAGTTGAGCGGGGCCAGAAGAATACTCCAAAATTAGGTTAATGCTTATAGGGTTGGATCCCTCCCCCTCCGCGGCTCTCTGCGGACTCCTGTGAAAAAATTAGAAGGTTTTCCTCCGCAGCCTTCAGGGCCAGTGTTGCTTCACCTTTGCCCGCACGAAACGGGCGCTTTCCTCGAGTCGCTCGATTCCAACCACACCGTCTTCGAGGCTAATCCATCCGTCGAAGCCCACGCCGCGGAGCGTGGAAAAAATCGCATCGTAGTCGTTGAGTCCGCGACCGATCGCGCCGTGGCGCAGGAGCTTCATGTAGCCTTCGCTGCCCGACTCCTCGCGCCTCAAGTCTTCGAGCGTGCCCTCAATGAGGTAGCGATCGCTGGCATGCATCGTCACCACCCGCGTCTTCACCCGCTCGAGCAAGGGCAGGGGATCGTCGCCGGCGATGATGGCGTTGCTCGGGTCGTAGTTGACGCCGAAATACGGATGGTGAATCCGGTCGACCAACTCACAAAACACGTCGGCCTTCTGCGCGAACTCCGGATACAGCCAGAAGTCATCCTTGTAATGGTTATCGATGATCAAGGTGACCCCGGCGCGTTCCGCCTCCGGCAGGCAGGCTTCGATGCAGGCGACCACGTAATCGAGTCCGTCAGCGCGCGACACCTCGGGGCAGCGTTGCCCGGAAAGCACGCGGCAATACGAAGCCCCGAGCGTCGCCGCCATGCGGATCCAGCCGATCTCCTTCTCCACCTCCGCACGACGAAACGCCGGATCCGGATGCGAGAAATCCGGTGAGCAACAGAGCATCGGGATACACAGACCGCGCTCTTCCACCGTGCGTCGTGCCTCCGGCCAGCGGGACGGGTCGGCGAGTTTGGGCATCGAGTAACGACTACGAGTTTAGGGTCGGTTGATTTGAGTGGAGAAATCGCAAACGCCAAAAAGTCCAAATCACAAAAAAGGTCGAAACTCAAAAATCTCCGGCGCGCTGGGTTGAGCGTAAGGATTTGGACGAAGGGTGGCCCCAAGGCTGTGGAGTCTGGCCACCGTGCGGGCACGCCGACTAAAATGCTCCAAGCGACGAGGACGGTCCAGTACCGGCGCGCGGACTCGCAGCCGAGCCGAAATTTAATTTAACGACCGATGGTCGGATGGAATACCGCGAAGCCCGAACGTCGGAATCGCATTTTGAGGCAGCGGCTCTGCGTCAGGGCGACCTGATCGCGGCGACCGGTTCTCCCGGCACCGCGATGCCCTCCCGTTTCCGCCAGAATTCACCCTTCGATCGCTCGAAGAGGGCCAGTTGCCTCGCGCCCGTTTCCGCGACGACCAGGGTACCTCCGTCGGGCGAGAAGACTGCGAACTGAGGACCGCCTTTGACCTCAATGGACTCCAAAGCCTCGAACCCCGCTCTTCTCTTTGCAAAGAGGTGCACGCGTCCGGTTTGCCCGTACTTGGGGTGCGACGAGTCCGTGAGGTTCGTGCCTTCCAGGCAGCTGACGGCAAGCCGCGTTCCATCCGGACTGATTTCAATACCCTCAGGAATTCGTCCGACCGCAAGGCGCTCGACGACCTCGATCCGATCTCCGGGAAATTCCAGTATCCGCACGTCGTCAGTCCAGATGCTGGCGACCGCCGCGCGTCGTCCGTCCGGAAAGAACCGAGCCGCGTAGGGCCCCTCGCCTGCCTGAGCCCTGGCCAGAATCGACAGCTCTCCGCCTGCCTCCACCTTCAGCCAGAGTACTTCGTTGCTCTTGTTCAACGTCGCAAGAGCCCGGCTGCCGTCCGGACTGATTTCAATATGCGAAAGCGAATCGTCCGCCCGGCACAAAGGCACTCGCTTGCGCTCGGTAACACTAAGGGATGTCGTCTCCAGAATCGAAACTGACCCATCGCCACGATTCGCAACCAAGGCGAAGGTGCCGTCGGGAGAAAAACAGACGCCAGAGGGCTGCAGACCGGCTTCGATGGAGGCGATGAGTTGCATGCGTTCGCCAGACCAGCCGATGAGGGAAATCCGCACATCTTGAACATGGGCCCGTTTGCCGTCCACGCTGCCCGGACGCATCGCACTCGTCACGAGTGCGAGATCCCGCGTCGGATGCACCGCGATCGAGGTGGGCGCGCCGACCACGCTCGCCGGAATCCCTTCGAGATGGCGCGCGCGCACAGGCGACGAGGAACAGTCCAGCAGCGTCACGCTTCCGGCGCCCGCCTGCTCCAACACCTGCATTTCCCCGGCGACGTAACGGATGCTTTGATCATGGACAATCGCCACGATGGCGCGCGCAGCCGCCCCGGTGTGAGCATAGGCCGAAAACACCCACCCCACCGCGATTGCAAAGCATAGACGTCGTCGTACGCAGATACCCAAAGGATAAATTTTCATCGAGAAACCTTCTTAACCCGTCGTTAAAGTATCTTCCATTCTCTACCGCTTATCCACTGCCCTCTACCTGCTGACTACTAACCTCTGCCTTCAGACGTCTGACGTCTCCTCATCGTCCAGCCGTGTTGCTCGCTATCGCCTTGGACGACCCCGTCGCCTGCGGGGTATGATCACCACTGCCGGGCGACGACTCCTCTGTAAATCCGGGATGCCCCCCGGCCTGTTCGATCAGGTTGAGGTAGTGAGTTCTCAAGATCGAAATATCTCCGTCGACGGCAAAATGGGTGAACCCGACTTTGCGAAGTCGGGCTGCCTCGGCGATCGTGCGCACCAAGATACCGCTCTGCTTGCGATGGCGACCCGCCGCCTCAACCACCTTGGTCAGACAATCGTCGTAACTCGGCGTTGTCGTTTCATGGCGGGCCTCAAGATCGAAACTCAAATCCCTTGGCCCGACGAAAAGCATGTCCACATCGGCCACCGCCGCAATCCGATCGGACTGCCTTACGCCTTGGAGCGTTTCAATTTGTACCATCAGCACCGGCTTCTCAATCTCATGGTAATCCTCCGGGGGGCGCAGGCCATATCCATAAATCCGGGCGGATTGGGACAACCCGCGTTTGCCTCGGGGAGGATAGTGCATGGACTGAACGCAGGCCTCCGCCTCTTCGGCGGACTCGACCCGAGGCACCATGATGCCTCCTGCGCCCCAGTCGAGGGCGCGAAGGATTAGATCGGGATGTGGAGCGCCCACCCGAACAATGGGAATCGTGCCTGCTCCTTTGATTGCTTGCAAATTAGCCAGCAAGGCGGCCTCGGAAAGACTGCCGTGCTCCAAATCGAACAGCAGCCAGTCGAAGGCGCACTCGGCGGCCAGTTCGGCGATGACGGGCGAACCAATGGATAGCCACGTCCCGATGCTGGGTCGCTTGGAGCGCAAGCGGGAATAAGTCTTCGTGCTCATAGATCGATGGGGTTGAGGTCGTCGTTCAGCCCGCGCAGCGCGGCCGAGAGGCGATTGAGGGTGAAATTGCGGAGCTCGGCGCCCGAACCACCAGCGCCAATCAGGAAAAGGGAATCGGTCAGGGAAAAGTAGCCGGCGCCCACCCGGATGACCGCCTTCACCAGCATGTTTCTCAGGAGATGAAGCCAGAAACGCCTGCGGTAATCGTCCGGCAGCGGCCGCACACCGGCGTAGCCCCTGAACGCCGGCGCCAGTACCTCCCCTCCAAAAAAGCATCCCAGCAAGGAAAGGTCATCCAGCGGATCGCCGGCAATGCAGTCGTCCCAATCAATCACACCGACGATCTCACTCTCCGTTCCGAGGATGTTCCAGAGGGCGAGGTCCTTGTGCACGAGACAGCCGTGCGGGAGCTGCAAGCAGGCGGAATGGCGGTCGATCACTTCCTCGATCTCGCGCACGGTGTCGGACGAAATAAACTCCTGGTTCGCGAGGTATCCAAGATGCGCGGACAGCCGCGTGCGAAAGTAAGCCTCGTAGGTATCATGAAACCCCACCAAGCGGGCGTGGTCTCGCAAGGTGTCAGGGTCGAAGGGGCCAAACCCCTCAGGAGTAATCGTCTGCCACCGCGCCACCAACTCACCCATTTTTTCTGCCACCGCCCCAAGTGCCAGGCGGTGCTGCTTCAGCAACCGGTTCAGATCGGAGCAGGGAACCCGCTCCATGACCTGCCACGCGAACGGAATCGACCGCCGGCTGGAATCGACGCCGTAGATCCGCGGTGTCGGCACGCCCTTCCGCGCAACCTCGGCCATCACGTGAGACTCCACCTCCATGTAGTCATCTTGCTCGGGGCCGTCTTCGACACGGATGAAACAGTCGCGCTCGCCCACCGTGGCAAGGAATGCGAGGTGGTTACCCGGGCTCTCCGCTGCCCGCAGGTCGCTGATCTCGGCGTTGAAATGACGGGCCAGAGTTTCCCGAAGCAGCCTCTCTAAACCGGGGCGGATGCGCGCCTGTCCCTGATCCCGCGTTCCGTGCAGAAAGTCGGAGCGATCGCACTTCCAATAGTAGATGTCACACCGCCCCTTGGCGGTGCGATCGGCCGGCGTGCGCCGTTCGGCGTTCGATGTGGGCGAATCACTCATGGCTTGCTCAGGGGCATCGGCGATTGCTCGGTGGAACCCGACGGCTCACTCAGGACGGCGCCTTCGATCGGCTCGTCACTGACCGGAACGCGTCTCCACCAGGTCGCCAATGCCGAACCAGTGATGTTCATCAGCGCTCCGAAGACCGCGGGGGCCAGCCCCAAGGTGGCCACCTTTCCCATCTGCAGAGCGATACCCGACGCCAGTCCGCCGTTCTGCTGTCCCACCTCAAGCGCGATGGTTCGGCACGTCCGCTCATCCATGCGCAGCAAACGGCAGGACCAATAGCCCAAAACATAACCGCCAAGGTTGTGGAGAAGACACGCCAGCAGCAGCCATCCCCCAATCGTCAAAAGGCTGTCGCGCCCGGCCGCGGTGATGATCGTCAGGATGACGCCGATGCCCGCCATGGAGGCGAACGCCATTGCCCGATCGAGAAGTGATTTCCTGCCCCGAAGCATGAAAAAGAAACCCCAGCCGGCGAGCGGCGGTAGTACAATCACCCAGAGCAGAATTTTCGACACCGCAGCGAGACTCCAGGATGCGCCTTGTCCTCCCAGCAAACCGAGTCCGCCTTGGACCAGAAGAATGACGACCACGAAGCTGACCGCCTGGAGCAGGATCGTCCGTCGCGTGGCACGGCCATAAGCCAGCGCATTGAACATAAGCCCCGCCATGATCGGATAAATGACGATGCGGATGATCCCCGCCATCATTCCCCAGAAGTCGACCGGAACGAACTGTCCCGCGAGAACCTTCATGAGAAAAGGTGTCAGAATCGGAGCCATCAGGGTTGCACAGGCCGTCAAGGTCACGGACAGGGCCAGATTGGCCTTGGCCAGGAAGGCCATGACATTCGACGCAAGTCCTGAGGGCGAACATCCTATCAGGATGAGACCCGCGGCGATCTCGGGTGCCAGCGGAAATGATTTCGCCAAACTGAATCCCAGCAGGGGCATGATGGTGAACTGGCAGACGAGACCCACACCCACAGCTTTCGGCATGCGAATCACACTTTCGAAGTCCCTCAGACTCATCTGCGAGCCCACACTGAACATGATGATCTGCAACAAGGGGACGATCAGCAGCGTAAGCTTGAAATCGCCCACGCTCTGGAACGGCGCGGGATAAAACATCGCGAGGCAAACCAAGGCCAGGATGAGCATCGTGTAAGCGACGCTCCGGAGCTTTTCATGCCCGCCGCAGGCTATGGAGATACTAGCGAAGAAAACGATCGTAAAAACTCCGGCCTCCCCGGCCCGACCCAGCATGGCCGCGACCGAAAACGTCAGCCCGCTCAGTGCAGCAAGGATCCAGAATAATCTGGAGAGTCGCGAAAATGACATGGGACGGGGCTGGGAGGTTATTCGGAAGACTGGGAGAAAGCTAGCAGAGCGGATGCAATCACCGAGCAGCAACTCCCGCAAATCGTTAAGTTATCTGCCCCGCGCATCGACGGTACACACCTTCTCGTCCGCCCTCGCCGTCACATCGACCGGGTGGGCAACGGTTCATCGCAAAGGTATCCCCATAAAGAAGCATTCGCTTATACCTAGACCGGTCGACTTAGATCGCCCGAGGCGGAGCGCGAAACCATCACCGGTCGGAAAACCATTGCAGGCCGAACCATGACTCATGAACATCGTTAAGTAACCCATGGCCATTTCAGTCAACATGCGCGACATCGCCCGCCACGCCGGCGTCTCCGTGGCGACGGTGTCGAAAAGTCTGAGCAACAAGAACGATATCTCGCCCGTGACGAAACGGCGCGTGCTCGCCGCGTGTCGCAAACTTGGTTACAAACCAAATCCCCTTGTCTCCGCGCTTATGCGCACACGGCGCCGGCACTCCGAGCCCGCCAGCCACCTGACCCTCGCATTTGTGACCGCTTTTCCGACTGCGGATGGCTGGCGTCGACACCCGGCACCCATTTTCCGTCAGATGTACGCCGGGGCCGAGGCGCGCGCTATCGAGCGCAACTACAACCTGGAGCACTTCTGGCTTTACCGCGAAGGCATGTCCAATCGCCGGTTCAGCGAAGTGCTGGCCGCGCGGGGCATCCAAGGGATCCTGCTCGCCCCAGTACCGGACACCCGTACGCACATCGACCTCAATTGGTCAGACTTCGCTGTGGTCGTCCTCGGACTCACGCCCACGACAAACCAGTTCCACCGCGTCACGACCGACTATTACCAATCGATGTTCCTCGCCATCGAAGAATGCGCACGGCGCGGTTACAAGCGTCCGGGACTCGCCGCCCGGTTGGAGACCATTCGACGTTTGGAATTCCGTTGGGAGGCCGCCTATTTCATGGCGCAGGAGTGGCTTAAACTTCCCCCGTTTCCCCAGCCCCTCTTTGTTGAAGAGTGGAACGAAACGCTGGTTGAAGACTGGCTGAACCGCGAAAAACCCGACGTGGTGATCGGCCCCGTGCACGGAAAGCTCGAGGAGATCATTCGGGCGTCCGGAAGGGAGATTCCCGGCGACATCGGTCTCGTTGGTTTGATGGTCCCCCACGCCGGAGACCGCCTCAGCGGGATCCTGCAGGACGGCGGAGTCATCGGTTCCGTGGCAGCGGACCAGTTGATCAGCCTGATCGAACGCAACGAGCCCGGAATTCCCACTCACCCAGTCACTCATACCATGCTTGGGCACTGGAATCCGGGACGAACCATCGCACATCGCCGAAAAAATTAACTGAACCGGAATACGTCGGACCCTTTCGGTACAAACGCCAAAACACGAACGCTGTCGTAAGTAGGTGAATAGACGCCATCCTGCATGCACATAAAGCGAGAGCCCGTTGCATCAAAGTGGCTTCGCTGTTCCGTACGCAGGAATCGGCCGCCAACCCTGCCGGGACGGCCGGTGCCAGCCCCTCGTAAGCCCAACTATTGTATAAATCTTCGACTCAAGCTTAGATGGTGTCGCCTTCGCGGCGGCCGCCGCCTTGGTCGCTGGGGCGACTTACGATGTTGTTTAAGAAGCTTTCGTCATTGACGAGTTTGCCCGCAAGAATGTCCTCCTCCGTGATTCTCGAAAGAAAAATCGTGTGCTGGCCGATTATGCCACGTCCCTGGTCGTAGACGATGTATATGGATCCGTCTTTACCCAGAGTTGCCGAAGGATAGCTGATTTGACCTTCGTCACATAAAAGCATCTTGTGCGTAAACGACTGGCCGTCGTCGTCGCTCAAGTACGCTGTCATGCGGGTGCGCCCTCTCTCGGGTTTCTCAAGGTCGCGTCGATTACCGCCTTCATCGGTATAGTAAAATATACTCTGTCCGTCTTCCTCCCTCATCTGAACGTCGTTTGCGACGAGCAGAACCCTTCCCGAAGGCAGTTTTTTGAGTATGCACTTTGTGTTTATCGAAAACTGCATGTGGTAGTAGCCGCCCAGCTTCCAAGTCTTGCCACCGTCAAAGGACTCGGCATATTTCTGGCCTCGCACGGCCCGGTAGAAAGTGAAAAGGCTGCCGTCTTCTCTGATTATGGGCATCTGCTCCGCGAAACTCGCGTCGGCATCTGCGGGAAATTCCGAAATGAATATCGGACTGCCGTCGACATCCTCCTTCAAAAAGCGAATTCTCACCTTGTCGGGATTGTCGGCAAAAGGATGAAAACTGAAGTCGTCCATAGGACGCATAATAGTGCCGTCGGGAAAAATCAGCGGCTTCATGATGGACATATTTTTGTTTCCAAGCAGGCGCGGCGCGCTCCAAGCGGTATATTCATTTTCGGGTTCAAGCATCGTGAACTCCCACGCGGAAGTGGAGAACTCGTCCTCCTTGCCCTTAAAATCCCAATTCCTAACGCCTATGAAGCGGATATTGCCTTTGGGGTCTTTCCACAACAATGGATCGGATGCTCCCCCGCCGAGAAGTCCGGGTTCGAAGACAAAGACTTCCTTCCAAGTCTTGCCGCCATCCGCCGAAGTTGATATCACCGAAAACTGGTCGTCATGGTAGGGTGCACGCTCGGCTTGGACATTGGAGGCAAACCAGGTTGCCCAGAGTCTGCCGCCGTCGGTGATCTCTACCTGCGGACAGCCTTGAAATATCCTCAGATTAATTCTATGCGTGTGGTAGGGTACTTGTCCTTCGTAATTTATTCTGAGCAGGGACGGAGGCGTCTTACCCGTAATTCCGTAAGGATAAATCTGCGACACGTGGTCAATCGGAGGCATTGAGGTGTCGCCCAAGATTGATTTAAAGCTCGTTCGATCCTCTGGGCGTCCGGAATCGCAGGCAGGAAGCAGGGCGAGAATGAAGGCGGAAGCCATCAAGATAATTGTCGGCCGGCGATTATACTGATCTCGGTTTGGAATTAAATCTCTCATTTTTTGAATTGTTGTAACCGCCGCTTACCGATTTGTTACCTTAACGACCATACTTACATAAAACTACGTGTAATCGATACATTTATAAGAGCGAAAACTTATCGAATCTCGACTGCCTTCGCTGCTTCGTACGCACCGGAGCCTTGGGTATCGATCGTCGACTCGAATCCCGGACCTCCTGCCGCGACATAACCATGACTGGCACCTGACTTTTCCGGACTCACCCAAAATGCGTACAGGCTGCCTCCTCTCAAATGAAAACGGAAACGCACTGGTTGCCCCGCCAATGCGGACAAGTCCGGAGCTCCGCGCCAGGTGACTTCAGTTATCGTGGAATCCACGGAAACCGGAACGCAGTTCACAGCCGTAAACGGGCCGATCACATTCCCGTCGCGATCGAGCACCTCAACGCGCAGCTCACCGCCTTCTGAACTATCCACATTTACAAACAGATGTCGCCCCTTGAACGTCACAGGACGGGTAGTCAGTTCTCCGGTCTCGGCACCCGCGTCCATCGACGCAAAACCGTCACGTCTCAAGATCGCCAGCCCTACACTTGCTCCGGTATACATCCCGAGGTGTCCATCCGGGCCAATACCGGAATAAGCCGTATAGGGAAAATAGAGTTTGTCTCCAACCACCACGCAGACGCCCGTTGTGGTATGAACATAGCCTCGGTCCCAATCTCCAATTCGACGTGTCGCGCCAATAAAGGCACGGCGGTCTGTACGCTCCCAATGAAAACCGTCACGGCTGAAGCCTAATTTGATCTCAGTAATCTTTGGAAACCCACCAAGCTCGCAGACGCTGTTCTTCGGCCCGAGATGAATCTGAAATGCTCCGAGGACAATGCTCTCATAGGCAACCGCACTCAGACTGTAAAGCTGCGGCATGTCTCCAATCATCGGATCAGCCTCATCGAGCCTGTCGGCTCCCACCCAGAAGACCGACCGGTCAAAGGCTTGCGGCGTAAGAAACTCAGGGCTTTCCGCGTAGTACCTTGTTCGTCCATTTGGACCATTTCGCTTGATGCTGTAGACCCAAATCTTACGAAATGGATTATAGAAGAACGAACAGTAGTCGGCTGCCATTCCCGCTGGAACAGCCGTCGATAACCGCCCCTTTGTATCAATCGTATGTAACGTGTGCGTCGTATTTATCTCCGCTCGTTCCGTGCGCGACATACCGAAGCTGCGCTCGGTCATGAACTTTATTCTTTGATCCGGAGATCCCGCCTCGAGGTCGAGCCAGACTGAATTATCACCGCCAGCCCGGTCGCGTCCTCGAGGGAGTAATATGTTCTCCGTGGTTAACCCCAGATCCGATTTTTCCCAACGAATCGCATCACGGCTAATGGCCTTTGCAAGGCCTCCCCGCCAGCCTGCCGTATAAAACATGGCAAAGGCCTTCACCGAGGGATCGTAAAACACGCCACCGTGCCCTAAATAAGTTACCGCCTCCTGCCTTCCATACGATGCCATCCCCGCAGTGTGAGCCATCAACTCACTTTGCGTTGTTGCATCAAGCACCGGATTGCCCGTATATTTCACCGCCTGATGCATAGTCCTTCGAAGGTCTGTCTTTTCAATCAGGAAGTCATCCACGAACAATTGTCGACCGACGTCGATCGGGATCACCGCCGGCGGACTCGTTAAATACGGAGCCATCATCGGTTCCCATGACGCGGGGTCACGATTGGTAACCGGCCATTGATCCGGAAGGACGACTCCATTATACAATGCTCTGGATTCCCTCCCAATACCATCTGAGCAAACCAAACCAAACCCCAAAGTTAAACTAGCTGCAAGCAGGCGTCTGGTTACCAGACCGTTTGATAATATAATTCCAGATAGACGGGTCATCCGATTGTTATTATTTTGTAATTAGATTGCCTGTATTTCACTCAACTTCAAAATCGGAACGTATTGGTTAACGTCACCGTACGTGGATTTGGGATACGGATGACTGCAACCACTCCATCCGGGTTGGTACGGACCGGCAGATCGCCATTGTCGCCGAATGCGTTGCGAACGTTGAGTTGAATCTTCCAGTCAACCTTGTCATTCCAAATCCTCTTTCGGTAGGACGCCCAGACGTCGCCACTGAACAATCCCTTGTCATAGTAGGGGTTATTCAGATCTGGCAAAGGCACGATCGAACCGGGTTCGACCGAAGTAAGATATCCCGTTGCAGCCCTATCCTCCCAACGCGCCGCACCGCCAATTGCAAAACCATTCAGTCGACCCTGCTTGAATTCATAATTGGTGACACCTACGAAACGCCATTCACGTTGCTCGTTTGCAACCGTATTATTCAGGGCTCGCGCTGAACGAAGGTTCCTGATCGGTCCGGAAAGCCAGATTGTATTGAGCGAGCGAACCAACGAAAGAGAATCATTAGCCGATAGATGCCTCAGTTCGCCAAGTCGCGCGCTTTGGAATCGTTCGTTAAACTCCTCAACAACCCCGGAAGTCACCGATGCAAGGTCGGATACGAAAGTATTCTGCTGGCTGACATTGAGCATTACACGCCAGGAATCAGTAAGATTGGCCGTGACCTCTGCCTCGAATCCCTTTGCAATCTGATTCTGCGTGGAGGTGAGGTTGGGAATACCCTCGAACGTCAGTGTATCCCATTGCCCGTCGCCATTGGTGTCTAGCTGCCTCGGATTCGTCAGATCTCTAAGTCGTTGGGGCACGACGGCGAGCAACGCACTGTAAAATGAGGAATAATCCTGAATCGGAAACTGGCTTGGATCTCCGCTTGTCGTTGCCAATACTTCGGAGAAGGGCAAGCCACCAAGTTCCCTGAAGCGGGCGCCGTTGATCCATCCATAAGCCGAGCTCGCGACGTTTATATTAATGCCTGATCCGGTCGCATTGACGTTCCTGAGGTCTGTTTCAAAGCGATTTAGTTTTACAACGATTCTATTGTTAAGAAATGAGGCCACGATACCGTACTCCGTGGTTGAACCTGTGGGCTGGGCGATCGCATTACCCAATGCGTCGTTGCGCAATCCGACGGGATTGAAGTTCTCGGACGACGCGTAATATGCCTGCAGATCTGTGCCGAACGGCAATTCCCCAAGCCACTTCTCGGGATATCGACCCACAACGCTCCACGAGCTGGTGTCTCCGGACTCATCAAGAGCCGGCGTCCTGGACAAACGTGTGAACTCAGGATTCCAGCGTCCGTCCTCTGTCCGCTGCTCGAATCCCCGCTCAGCTACAGTTGCACGAGCGTAGCTCTTGGTGTCGTCGGTGCGAATCCCGACGAGGCCTACAATATGCTGGTCGAGCAGATAACTTTGCCAGGAGAACGCTCGAGCCTTGATGGTAGTTTGACTGATTCCTTGATCCTGGAGATATCGATCATTAAAGATCGTACCGTATTGAACCCGGCGCGCGGCCGTTGGACTGCTGACATCTACATAGGGCATCAGGTACCGATCTCCTGGCTGAGGACGCCGGATATTCATCTGCTGAAGACGAACATCATTTGCGGAGGCAAGTCCGAGATTTGAAGCACTTGTGTAGACAATTACATTACCATCTCGCCCCGCCTGATTAATGTTATGATTGCGTGCAGTCGGTCTGATGTCATAGTCTGCACCAGTCCACGAATCGCGCATGATGCGATTCTTGGTGTCGTAGGTGAAATCGCTGAAGAGGCCGGTAAATCTATGCCTTCCAAAATGCCGCTGCCAACCCTGCCTTCCTGTCATATCAAGATCAGCGAAGACTGTGGCCTGCAGTGTTTCGCGATCACGTTCGTCGTAGCGGACGGAGGTATTGGTCCGAACGCGCGTGTAGGCGCGACCGAGATGTGGATTTCGCTCACCGGTAAGCAGGTACTCCGAAATATCAATGTAGATATCGTAAGGGGCACCCGTGCTACCACCGATTCCATTACCAAACAGGTAGTCCTGGGTTGTTGCGTAATGTTGACGATCGTATGCCAGTTCTACGCCGAGACGATTATTAAAAAAGCTCTGTTCGATCGCTACATTCTGGGCCCAGAATTCACGTTTCGCAAAGTCGACTCCGCCTGAGTAGAGTTTGTTGTGGTAGTCAAATACCTCGCGATTCTGGAGCGATGGGACTGTGAATCCGACCGCAAATGGCTCTCCAAAAGGGCTGTTTGCGTGGAAGAGTTCGGCCCTACTGAGCGGCGAATTGCCACTTCGGCCAGCAACGGCCGGCTGCCCAAGCAGGCCGCCGCTTTGGACTGTATCGAATGCCGGATTCCAGTCAAACTGACCATAGTACCCCTGCACTCCGTTGCCCAGTCCTACATCGGGAGTGGACGCGTTGGGGTCGCTGAAGACAATTACGTAGTTCTGGAAAACAACCGGGTGGGTGTTCGTGTTGATCAGCGGCTCGGCGCTGCGCTCATAAGGATTGTAGGTCTCCTGAAATCTCCACGTTCCGCCTTCAGCCGGTGTTCGCACAAGAGTGGCAGGCATAACGCCTGTATATTGAGCCATCGATGCAGGGGTTGGCTCAAACCAGCCTGTATATGCAACCGACGGTGGAATAACCTGGACGGGGGTACCTTGGGATACCCCGGCCTCGCTGTTCGCCCTTAATACCGTCGGGCCGAGAATCGCCGACCGCCTTCCTTCGAAGAGTACAACATCCAGGGCGCCGTAAATTCGCTCGTCCCGGTTCCAAGCAGGTTTTTGCTTGTACTTTAGCTCGTCGCGCAATCCCGCGATTCGAATCGCTGAGCGACCGCTCACCAGGCTGCGATTGACGTCGAATTCCGAGCGTATACTTCCAAAATTGTCGACGCGTGCGGTTACTTCGTTGAACGTGTTGTTGTGGATCGGAAGTTTCGTCGCGTTGTTGATGACGCCTCCAGGGCTTCCAATTCCAAAAAGGATGGAATTCGGACCGCGACTGATCGTAACTTGATCTGTGTTGTAACTGTCGAACGCAATATCCGTCAGGAAGTATCCACGCGTTAGATCTGCCTGTCCAAGACCGCGTACGCGCTGATTAAACTGCGGATTGGTTCGCTCAGCAGTTTGCTCAATACGACCGGTCCCCCCTGCACTGGCTCCCGTAAAGTTTCCCTGGTGCCCACCGACCTCCGTGTTGGTTGTATATGAAAGAAGCGTACCAGCGTTGGTTGCACCCGTATCGGCCATAAATTCCGTGGTGACCACGCTGATCGCGGAGCCCAGATCCTTAAGGTCGGTACGAATTCGGGTACCAGCAAGAGTTGAAGTCGCCATATAACCGACGTCAGTGGTTGCCCCCACGGTGAATGGGCTGAGTACGATTACGTTTTCTTCCGGTGCTTGAGCGATGGCCTGCGCAGTTTGGGCGTAGGCGCTAGCGGAGAGGGTGAAAAGCGCGAAAGCGAGAAGACACTGGAATAGCAGCGGTTGGTGTTTCATGGGTATTGGGTACCTAACGGAGAGGTTGTTTCACGGGGTAGACGGCAACTCTAAAGGCGTGGCGAATCCCAAGATATGATTGGGGCGTCAAACTTCTTAATATGTTCCCGCTACCTGATTAGAAGGACCGCGTTTCGAATATCGTTACGTTACGCGTGTACTTCTTCTCGCGACCTAATCCTCGACGCAATCCGAAGACGGGCTTCCCCCCGTCCGGGACATCTGTTCGGAGCACCACGCCCGCGCCACCAACCTCGATCTTCCCCATCATGAAACGTCTACTGGGTTCGCTCGCCGGCTGTCTGCTCGCCTCGCTCTGCACCCTCTGCGCCGCCGAATCCCCCTGGTCGCGCGAGCGCCTGCAGGCCTGGTGCATCGTCCCGTACGACGCGAAGAAGCGGACGCCAGAACAGCGTGCGGAAATGCTCCGGGATCTCGGGATCCGTCGCTACGCCTACGATTTCCGCCCCGAGCACGTACCCACCTTCGATCGCGAGATCGAAGTGATGAAGGCGCACGGGATCGAGATCACCGCCTGGTGGTTCCCCACCACGCTGAACGACACGGCACGGACCATTCTCGGCGCAATCGAACGCCACGGCATCCGCCCCGCCCTCTGGGTGCAGGGCGGTCCGGGCGGACCCGTGCGCACCGCCGACGAGCAACGCGAACGCGTCCGCCGGGAGGTCGAACGCCTGCGCCCGATCGTGGCCGAGGCGCGCCGGCTCGGTTGCAAGGTCGGCCTCTACAACCACCTCGGCTGGTTCGGCGACCCGGACAACCAGCTGCTCGTGCTCGCCGCCCTCCAGGCGGAGGGTTTCACCAACGTCGGCCTCGTCTTCAACTTCCACCACGCGCACGACTACACGCGCAACTTCGCCAACCTGTGGGCGCGCATCAGCCCGCACGTGCTGGCGGTGACTCTCAACGGCATGGAGCCGGACGGGGACAAGACCGGACACAAGATTCATCCCCTCGGCGCCGGCGCGGACGACCTCGCGCTCCTGCGCATCGTGTACGCGAGCGGCTGGCAGGGCGACGTCGGCATCCTTTCGCATGTCGCGGAAGCCGACGCCGCCGAAACCCTCGCGCGCAACCTCGCCGGCTACGACCGATTGCTCGCGTCCATTCGTGATTAAGTTCAATCCGTCTCCCCGGCCTCGATATTTTCGATTGGCGCGGCCGCCCGTCGGGCGCTTCCCACGAGCATGGCTCACGTTCCCGGATTGCGCAGTTGTTACGCCAAGGTAGGCCGTCTGGTCTACTTCGGCCGCATGCTCGACAAGATTCGTCTTCACGCCGCGGGCCAACTTCCGGCGGAGTACCAGAAGAACCTCGGCGACGACCAGCAGAACGTCTTCGACGGACGCTGCTGCCGTTTCCTCGGCATCCGCTACGCCGACCTTCGCGCGCGCACCCTCGCCGGCGGCACCGACGACAGACATTCTTGAAGGCATAACTACAGGAGCACGCTGAGTGCGCTGAGAAACCGGGTCTGCGAACCTAACCCGGCCCGATGCCGCCGCGGCGACTGCGCCGACGCCGAACGCAGGTCTTACCAGCACAGACGTCGCGTTTCGCCAGGACCCTGTAGGGGCGGCTTTACGCCGCGATGAACACCGTCCGCCTGCCATTGCGGCGTAAAGCCGCTCCTACCTCCAGACTTTCCCCCGGATGAATTTTGCGGTGTTGGCTGTTGGATGTTCGACGTCGCGCATCGGATGTTTGAGCATCGTTACATGTCCTCCCGGAACGTCATTCCCGACCGCATCGCCGAGGCCATGCGGCGGTTTCCGCCGTTTTCCATGCTGCCGGCCGACGCGGTCGCGGCGCTCGCGGCGGAGGCGACCGTGCGCGTGATTCCCGCCGGCGACCGCGTTTGGGCGCAGGGCGACCATCCCGAAGAGGTCCTCTACTTCCTGGCCCGCGGCCGCGTCGAGTACCTCTGGCAGGTCGAGGGCCGCACCGAGCGCGTCGATGTCCGCGACGTCGGCGATGTGCTCGGTCTCACGGCCATGACCAACGGCGAACCGTTTCGCGTCACCGCCCAGGTCGTGGAGGACAGCCTGCTCTACACCCTCCCGTGGGCGCGCGTCCGCGCTCTCCTCGATGCCCACGACGAGGCCCGCCACTACGTGCGCCGTCACCAGTTCTGGGTCACGCGCACGGGCACCCCGGTCAACCTGACCGAGCCGACGCAATCCGCCGTCTCCGGACGCACCAAGAACATCCTGCAGGCCCATCTCGACGGCGCCCGGCTCGTGCAACCGCGCCCGCTCGAGCGCCTGCTCACCTGCGCCCCCGACGCATCGCTCCATCGCGCCGCGGAGCTGATGTCCGCGAAACGCGTGCCGTCCATCCTCGTGGTCGACGCCGATCGTCATCCGCTCGGCATCGTCACCGCGAGCAGCCTGGTCAAACACGTCGTCGTCGACGGCCTGCCCCGCGAGCGTCCGGTCTCCGCCGTCATGGCCCATCCGGTCATCACCGTGTCTCCGCAGACCAGCGCCACCGCCGCCATCCTGCTCATGCTGCGCGAGCGCATCGGCCAGGTCTGCATCACCGAGGACGGCACCCCGGCCAGCCGCGCCCTCGACGTCGTCACCCACAAGGACCTGCTCGCGCAGAGCGGTCATCACCCGGCCGGACTCCTCCGCGAGTTCCGCCTTGCGCGCACGCCCGCGCGCTTCCGCGAACTCTGCGACGAGATCGAAGCCATCGCTCGCAGCTACCTCGAAGCAGGGGTTTCCGCGATCTACCTCGGACAGATGTGTGCGGAACTTTACGACGAACTCGTCCAGCGCCTGCTCGACCTCGAGACCGACGCCCTCGCCGCAGCCGGCACACCCCTGCCCAAGGTGGCCTGGGCGTGGATGTCGGTCGGCAGTGACGGCCGCCGCGAACAGATCCTGCGCACGGACATGGACAACGCCCTCGTCTTCGCCCCGACCGGCTCGAAGGAGGGCGACGAGGCCGCGCGCGCCGTCTTTGTGAAGCTCGCCGCCCGCGTCATCGACGGACTCGTCGCCGCCGGCTTCGCCCGCTGCCAGGGCGGCGTGATGGCGACGAACCCGCGCTGGTGCCGCTCGCGCGACGAGTGGCTCGCCGAAATCGGCGGCCCCGAGCCCTTCGCCGCCGAAGACGGCCTGCTGCGGGCCACCATCCTCTACGACCTGCGTTTCGTGGCCGGCGACAAGTCGCTGTGCGAAGGCCTGCGCACCGGCATGCTCGCAGCCGTCGCGGAGAACCGGATACTGCAACGCCGTCTGGCCGAGGCCCTGGTCGACACCGCTCCTCCGCTCAACTTCATCGGACGCTTCGTGGTCGAGAAGCTCGGGGGCGGCGGCACCGGCTTCGACCTCAAGAGCCGCGGCCTCGCCCCCCTGCGCGACGCCGCCCGACTGCTCTCGATCCGCCATCGCCTCAGCCGGCGCTACTCCACGGGAGGACGCTGGGACGAGCTGCGCCGCGGCGTGCCCGGTCTGGCCGAGCTCGCCCCCGCGGCCCGCGAGGCCTACGACTTCCTCCTGCGCCTGCGCACGCTCAACGGACTCCGCCGCGGCGACTCCGGCCGCCAGCTCGATCCGCAGTCGCTCACGCGGCTCGAACGTGCGCAACTTTCCAACGTCTTCGACGTGGTCCGCCTCGTGCAACAGGCCGTCCGGCTCGAATTCGAACTCGAAGGGCGCCGCCTATGAGCTGGACCTCCTGGCTCCGCCGTCCGCCCACCGACGCCACCGCGGCGGCCTACGTCGCCAGCACACCGCGGCGCGTACCGGCCCGCACCCCGCTCGATCGGCTCCGCTTCGTCGTACTCGACGCGGAAACCTCCGGCTTCGCCGTGGGCGTCGACCGGCTGCTTTCGCTCGCCGTCGTGCCCGTGCGGGACGGACGCATCCCGCTTGGCGAGATCCGCTCGTGGCTGTTCCGTCAGGATAAGGTGCCGCTGAACGAAGCCACGGCCGTGCACGGGATCCTGCCGATGGAAACCGCCGCCGGCGAGGACGAGGCGGCGATCCTCCGCGCGTTGCTCGGCATGCTGTCCGGCGCCGTCGTGGTCGGCCACCACATCGCCTTCGACCTTGCGATGCTCGAGGAAGCCACGCGCCGCCACTTCGGCATCCGCCTGCGCAATCCCCGTATCGACACCGCCACGCTCGCCACGCGTGCCGTCGAAGCCTTCGCGAAGACGGCTTACCCCGGCCAGCGTCCGCCCAGCCTCGACGAACTGTGCAGTCATTGCGGCGTGCCCGCCATCGACCGCCACACGGCGGCGGGCGACGCCTACACCACCGCCGAACTCTTCCTCGTCCTCTGCGCCCGCATGCAACGCCTCCGCGGCCGCGCGTTGACGGCGAAGGATCTCGGGCTGGGTTGAGTCTGAAACGGCTCCTTCGCTGCCTCCGCTAAAGTGTGTAGGGAGGGGCGAACGGGGTCGGGAGGGGCGAACGGGGTCGGGAGGGGCGAACGGGGTCGGGCCGAGCAACGTAACACCGAAGCCTAGATTCTGAGACTGTGACAAGCTTCGTCCCCTCGCCTCGAGCGACAGGCTGGGAACGCCGGCGTCCTGGTCGGCCTCCGGACAAAAAGCCGGCGAGCCCATCAGCGCACCCGTGAAGAGCCCGAAAGTGCAGTGCCTTCGTGGTTAAAAGCTCCAGCAAATGCGAACGCGCATCTTCGCCGATCGGCGCTGATCCGAGCCCTTCAACCTAAACTTCCGACTTCAATTGGCGCGCATGGCTCGGCTTGGGACCGGGCCTAATGCGAGGCGACCGTCGACGAGACGCCAGCGCGTGCTTCTGCGCCTTTTGCGCCTCTTTGTGGCCAAGGTCGGTTGATCGAGTTGCGGTTGCGGCAGCGCCATGGCCGGACACGTGATGGCGTTGGCGGTGGTTGGTGGGCAGGGGTGGGCTGTGATTCAAGGGCCGGCGAGGACGCCGGCGCTCCCAGGGAGCTCATCTTGAGGCGGAAGCGTGGGGAGTGAAACCGCGCTCCGCCTGGCGCCGTTGGCCTTGCTCCGGCGCGAGAGAACCGGCTTGCTTGGAGGCCTCGCGCCATGGCCTCCACCCTCAAGCTGCATCCCGCCCACGTCGACCTCGAGTCCGTCCTCGTCACCGAGGACGCCATCAAGAAACGCATCAAGAAACTCGGGGCCGAGGTCGCCGCCGTGTACGGCGAGGAGGAGATCACCGTCATCTCCATCATCAACGGCGCGATCCTCTTCACCGCCGATCTGCTGCGGGCGATCCCGAATCCGATCCGTCTCGATTGCATCCGCATCTCGAGCTACCGCAACGAGACCAAGTCCATCGGCAAGCCGCAGCTCGTGCACAGCCTCACGCTCGACATCACCAACCGGCACGTGCTGCTGATCGACGACATCCTCGACACCGGCAAGACCCTCGCCGTGGTCGCGACCATGATCCGCAAGCTCGCGCCCGCGAGCGTGAAGACCTGCGTGCTGCTCGACAAACGCGGTCGCCGCGAGGTCGACTTCGAGGCGGACTTCGTGGGTTTCCGCATTCCCGACAAGTTCGTGGTCGGCTACGGACTCGATTTCGCCGAGCGCTACCGCAACCTGCCCTGCATCGGCGTGCTGCGCCCCCACCTGCAGAACCCACCGGAGTGGGCGTAGTCGCCAGCGCCGGATCTAACCCGCAAAGATTGCCGCACAAACAACCAAGACCGGTTTCGCAGACCGGCGCCGCCGCAACCCAAACTCAATCAAAACGATTGGGCCACAAAGAGGCACAAAAAGGCGCAAGAGTTCCGCAGATCCCGACCGCTTGTTTTTGCGCTTCTTGAGCCTTTTTGTGGCCAATCACCTTTCCTCCCGCAGGAACAAGATTCACGAAGCATAGACTACTCTCGCCGGGACCGTTGAATCGTTTCGAACCCTGCCTCCGCCCATGACTGCGTCTACTTCCGCCGCCACCCCGCCCCTTCACCGCCGCATCGGCTGGTGGGCGGTGGCGATCTTCGTGGCTTCGCTTGTCCTGCCCGTGCTGGCGCTGAACCGGCTCTCGCTCTGGGTCGACTTCCGCCTGCTCTTCGCGATCCCGCTCGCCGCTTCGGTCCTCGCCTTCGTCCTCTATGGCGTCGACAAGCGGCGCGCCGGCACCGGCGCGCGGCGGATTCCGGAGTCCACGCTTCACACCGTGGCATTTCTCGGCGGGTGGCCGGGCGCCTTTGTCGCCCAGCGCTTCTTCCGCCACAAGACCGTGAAGATCTCCTACCAGATCGTGTTCTGGCTGATTGTGGCCGTACATCAACTCGCCGCGCTGGATTATCTCAACGACGGTCGTTTTACGCGCGACCTCTGGTTCGTGATCAAGTCGCGATTCGAATAGCGATTGGAGAAAAGCGCCGCGTGGGGGCACGCGGCCTACAGCGTTTTGTAGGCCCGGTCCCCTGACCGGGCGGGGCGGGACGGACAGGAGTGTCCGTCCTCCCAGGAGCGGATCAGGCCTTCCCGGCGGCCTGGACGAGTTCTACAAAACTGCGGGACTCCAGGCTGGCGCCACCGATGAGGCCGCCGTCGATGTCCTTCTGCGAGAGCAGCTCGGGCGCATTGGCGGGCTTCATGGAACCGCCGTAGAGGATGCGCATGCGGCCGGCGGCGGCGGTGCCGAAGAGCTTCGTGAGCAGACCGCGAATGAAGGCGTGCACCTCCTGCGCCTGCTCGGTCGTGGCGACCTTGCCCGTGCCGATGGCCCAGACCGGTTCGTAGGCGATCACGACGTTGGTCGCGAGGTCCTTGCCCACACCTTCGAGGCCGGCCTCGAGCTGGGTCTGCACAACCTTGAGCGTCGAACCCGCCTCGCGCTCGGCGAGCGTCTCGCCCACGCAGAGGATGGGCTTGAGCTGGGACTTTAGGGCCGCGAGCACCTTCTGGTTGATAAAGGCGTCGGTCTCCTGGAAATACGTGCGGCGCTCGCTATGGCCGAGGATGACATAGCTGGCGAAGAGCGCCCGCAGCATGCCAGCCGAGATCTCGCCGGTGTAGGCGCCGCTCGCCTCGGGGTGCATGTTCTGGGCGCCGAGCTTCACCGTGGAGCCATCGAGCGCCTTGCCGACGGACTCGAGGGAGGTGAACGGCGGGCAGACCACGACATCGACGTCGGTGTTGCGGCCGACTGCGGCGACGATCTCCTGAACGAGGGAGACCGCATCGGCCGAGGTCTTGTTCATCTTCCAGTTACCGGCGATGAGTTTCTTGCGGATCATGGGATTAAGTGAAAAGGAGTGAGGAGCGGGTAGCGAGGTTGCAGCAGTCGTCAGGCCTCGAGGAAAGCCACGCCGGGCAGCTGCTTGCCTTCGAGGAACTCGAGGGAGGCGCCGCCGCCGGTGGAGCAGTGCGTGACCTTCTTGTGCACGCCGAACTTCTTCGCGGCCGTGGCGGTGTCACCGCCACCGACGACCGTCGTGGCGCCCTTGGCGGTGGCTTCGGCGATGGCGTCGGCCATGGCCTTGGTGGCGCCGGAGAACTTGTCGAACTCGAAGACGCCCGCCGGACCGTTCCAGACGATGGTCTTCGAGGAGAGGATGGCGGCGCGGTAGAGTTCGATCGACTTCGGACCGGCGTCGAAGCCCTCCCAGCCGTCTTCGATACCCTGCTCGAGCGTCGCGGGCTGCGTGTTGCAGTCGGGACCGAACTTGTCGCCGCAGATGAAGTCGACCGGGAAGATGAGTTCCACGCCCTTGGCCTTCGCCTTCGCCTCGAGCTCGGCGACGATCTCGGCGCCGGCCTTGTCGAAGAGCGACGAGCCGATTTTCATACCGCGGTTCACCTTGTGGAAGGTGTAGGCCATGCCGCCGCCGATGATGACCTTATCGGCCTTGTCCAGCAGGTTGTTGATCAGGGGAATCTTGTCCGCGATCTTCGCGCCGCCGAGAATGGCGAGCAGCGGACGGTCGGGGTTCTCAAGCACCTTGGTGAAGGCCTTGAGCTCAGCCTCCATGAGGAAGCCGGCCGCCTTGTCCTTGAGCGCAACGCCCACCATCGACGAGTGCGCGCGGTGGGCGGTGCCGAAGGCGTCGTTGACGAAGACGTCGCCGAGCTTGGTGAGCGAGGCGCGGAAGGCCTTCACCTTCTCCGGGTCCGCCTTGGTGGAGGTGCCGTCCTCGTTCTTCACCTTGCCCTCCTCCTCGATGTGGAAGCGGAGGTTCTCGAGCAGGACGACCTGGCCGGGCTTGAGCTGGGCGCAGGCCGCCTCGACCGCGGGTCCGACGCAGTCATCGAGGAACGTGACCGGCCGGCCGAGCAGCTTCTCCAGCTCGACCGCGACCGGCTTGAGGGAGAACTTCGCGATCCGCTGTCCGTCCGGACGCCCGAGGTGCGACATGAGGACGACGGAAGCGCCCTTCTCGAGAGCATACTGGATGGTCGGCAGGGCAGCCGAGATGCGGGCCGTATTGGTGATCGCGCCGGTCACCTTGTCCTGTGGGACGTTGAAGTCGACGCGCATGAGGACGCGGCGGCCGGCCAGGGAGAGATCGCGGATGGATTTGAAGGAAGCCATGGGAGGACGGGAAGAACCAGTAGCGGGTAGCGAGTAGTGAGTAGGAGAGAAACGCGAAAGGCTGAAAGCCTGACGGACGGGGCCGATTTTTCAGCCCTTCAGCCCTTCAGTCTTTCAGCCTTTGGCTTTGATTCGCGCCGCGCGAATCAAAGCTGCGCCGCTATTTTCTTCGTCAGGTCGACGACGCGGTTGGAGTAGCCCCACTCGTTGTCGTACCAGGAGACCAGCTTGAAGAAGGTCGGGTTGAGTTCGATGCCGGAGCCGGCGTCGAAGATCGAGCTGTGCTTGTCGTGGATGAAGTCGGTGGAGACGACCTCGTCGCCGGTGTAGGCGAGGATGCCCTTGAGGTAGGTCTCGCTG
>VFQQ010002196.1_pt1 | contig 23128 bp, 19 predicted proteins | sample 3512341 | NCBI WGS metagenome assembly VFQQ01 (sample SAMN10412373, study PRJNA504923) | tailings metagenome | isolation source: Relicate 2 Philex TSF1 revegetated site | place: Philippines: Tuba, Benguet | collected 2017-08-29 | reverse complement strand
GCTCGGCTTAAAAATTGTTGGTTGACAGGTTGCTTTTTTTACAATTAAAAATCTGCCTGGTGTAGGCGTTTTGACCGTTTTACTTTTTAGTTTTTTGGGGCTTTTGTAGTTAATAAATGTTTTGTTTTCTGTTGGTGTTTGCGGCATGACAGTTTTACTTTAAGCTTTGTGCATTTTGGTTTTTATGTTAATTTTTTTTTGTTTAACAGTTTTAATTTGTACGCAAGCTGTAGTGGCTTAAGCCGTTTGACGATGTGAGTTGCAGCTGCTAACACACGTTTGGCAAAATGGGGGCTATATTTTTAAATTTAAAAATTCGGGGATTTTGCTACTTTTGTACTGCTTGACGAATACGTTTTCAAAATCCCCCACTTCGCCAAGCGTGGGAACGTTATAAGCAAGCCTATGACAGAGCAACAGTTTAAGAAATTCATTAGACGACCTGACAAAATTCAAGACATAATGAATTACGGCATTTGCATTTTAGCAATATTCGGTGGACTGTTCTTTCTGTCAATAACACTGCAAATTATTACAAGTAGACCAAAATCGGACTTAGACATTTATGCAGCTATTTTTCTATTAAGTATTGGGGGTTACGGACTTTGGAGAATACCTAAGGACTACGAAATAATTAGCATAAGTTCAGACAAGACACTAGAACAAAAAAGGCAAATTGCAGAAAACTATTTATTGACACTGAATGTCCGCAGCCGCTTTGTTTCTGGCAACTTGTATAGAATTCAATATAGAAACAAGTATTGGAATTCGGTTGACCTTTGCATAGCGTTTGACGAAAAACAATTTTTTATTAGTGCAAAGGGTGCAGACAATTACGGTGGAAAAGGTATAATTGACTTTGGACTGACAAGAAGAGCGACAAAGAAAGCGAAAGAATATTTTAATGAGAAGGCCAGCTTATAACAGCCGTGCTTGTTGCACAACTAAGATAAATGCTCCTCGGTTTGTTTTTTGCTTGTACGAATGGCTTTAGATTTGAAAATAAACAAGCTAAAGAATATTAGTTCATAAATATTAAATTCTAAGGGCTTCAAATTTGCAAAAAAATCGGTGGTGACTTAGCAAACTTAGTTGTGCAACAAGCACAGCCGTTTGCCGCAATGGGGGCTGACGTGGTTAAATCAAGTGCAGTGCTTCTATCAAAGTTTCTGCTTGGTTGACAGTGAAGTGCTCCGAAATCCCCCACTGCGGCAAGCGGCAAACCGTTGGCAGCAAGTGTATTAAGACAGCGACACGACAAACAAACGAGTGACAGAAACAGAAAAAAGTAAACCATTTTGACAGTTGACCAAAGACATAGAAACGATATTACGAACGGACAGCGAGTAAGCCGACACTCATTGCCGACCCTATGTTTTTTATTTTTTTCCCACCCGCATTTTTTAAAAACAATTTTAAGCCAGCCCGCAAGTAGCACATTTGGCTTTGCCCCTACGCACAATGCCGACCCTTCGCAAATGCGAAGCATTCGCGAACACCGCTGAAAAATTAACAGTTTGTGAGCAAATGCTAAAAGAGCCACTTCTTTACCAACGCACCGATAAGAATGATAAATTTGACATATTAACAAGACACTGAAAGAATAAATGCAAGGAAAACAACTTAGAAAATTAGAAGCCGAACTGTGGAGAGCCGCAGACCAACTCAGAGCCAACAGTAAACTGACTGCTTCGGAATACTCAATGCCTGTATTGGGACTGATATTTTTACGACACGCCTACAACCGCTTTCAAAAAGTAAAAGTGGAAGTGGAAAAAGATTTGCCTGTGCATCCAAAGCGTGGCAGACGACCTGTTACCAAAAAAGATTTTGAAGAACGCAATGCGATGTTCCTGCCCGACAAGGCACAGTTTGACTACCTGGTTTCATTACCTGAAAGTGCCGACATAGGCGAAGCGATTGACAATGCAATGAAACTGATTGAGGACGAATACGATAACCTCAAAGGTGTATTGCCAAAGAACTTTTCCATTTTCAGTAAAGACCTGTTGCGGGAACTGCTCCGCATTTTCAATAAAGAAGTGTTGCAAAAAGCCGAAGGCGATTTGTTCGGGAAGATTTACGAATACTTCCTCAACAAATTTGCAATGACGGGTGCACAGGAAGGCGGAGAATTTTTTACGCCTATGAGTTTGGTGCAAACTATTGTGAACGTAATTGAACCCGACCACGGCATTGTGTTTGACCCTGCCTGCGGCTCTGCGGGTATGTTTGTGCAAACGGGTTATTTCATAGAAAGCGAAGGACTGAAACCTGCTGAGAAAGTTACTTTTTACGGACAGGAAAAAGCCGAACTCAATACCAAACTTGCCAAGATGAACCTTGCAGTGCACGGACTGGAAGGCAACATACAGGAAGGCAATACTTTTTACGAAGACAAACACGACCTTGTTGGCGGTGCTGATTTTGTAATGGCAAACCCACCGTTTAATGTGGACGGTGTGGACAAAGCCAAAGATGCCGTAAAGAAAGACCCACGCCTGATATTGGACGGCAAAGTAAACCTGCCGAAAAATGACAACGCCAATTATTTGTGGATTCAGTATTTCTACAACTACCTGAAACCTCATTCGGCAAGCTCACGGGGCGGGCGAGCAGGTTTTGTAATGGCTTCGTCTGCCAGCGATGCAGGACACAGCGAAAAGGACATTCGGGAAAAGTTGGTAAAAACAGGTTCGGTAGATGTGATGATGGCGATTGGCAACAACTTTTTCTATACCCGTTCATTGCCTTGCACCTTGTGGTTTTTTGATCGTGCCAAAGAAAAGGACGAAGCGAAAAAAGATAAAGTGTTGATGCTGGATGCCCGAAAAATTTACCGCAAGGTAACCAGTAAGGTAAACGATTTTAGCCCCGAGCAATTGCAAAACCTCATTTGCATTGTAAACCTGTATAGAGGTAATACCAAAAAGTTTGAAAGCACAGTAAAAAGCTATTTGCAAACGGCGACTGATTTAGCAAAAGAAACAACCGAAGCAACCACCGAACTGCAAAAGCAATTGCAGAAGGTATTGAAAACCGTTAGCGACTTTGCTACCAAATACGCCAAAGAAAACAAGGAAGCCAAAGCGTTTGTAGATGCCTTGAACATTGAAGAAACCGCAAGCATTTACGAGCAACAAAATAAGCTGATTGCAGAAGCGAAGAAAGCAAAAGCCGATATTGAAGTTTTAGAAAGCATTGCCCACTTGTGTAAAGCGTTACGCAAACCACAAGACAAACTCATTAAGCAATTGCTCGATGCCATTAGCACAGCCGCCAAAGAATACCAACTGAGCAAAAACAAAGACTGGAAAGAGTTGAACCTGAAGGAACAACTCGACCAACTGAAAGCCCTGCAACAACAACTCAGCGGCAACCCTGATGAAGAAGAACCCGGACTGCTGCACGAAACCGAATATTTCTACAAACAAGCCCATTGGCTCACGAGCCGTTTCCCCGAAGGCGTTTATACCGATGTGGAAGGGCTATGCAAAGTCGTAACCCAAAAAGAAATAGAAGCCAAAGACTGGAGCCTGAGCCCGGGCAGATATGTAGGCGTGGACACTAGCACCGATGAGGACTTTGACTACGAAGAACGCCTGTACGAAATACATATTGAGTTGGACGGATTGAACGAAGAAGCCATTGCCTTGGCAAAAACCATTACCGAAAACTATAAATCGATTCTTATATGAGTTGGGATACAATAGCATTTTCGGAATTAGTTGAGTTTCCACCAAAAGTATCTTTGGAAAAGGATGAATTGTATGACAATATCCCAATGGATGTTGTTGATGGTGGAATAAAATATGTTCAGGAAATAAACCAAAGAGTTTATACGGGAGGAGGAGCAAAATTTGGAAATGGTGATACAATCTTTGCAAGAATTACTCCATGTTTAGAAAATGGGAAGATTGCAAAAGTAAAAGGGCTTGAAAAAGGTTTTGGATTTGGCTCAACAGAATTTTTTGTATTTAGAGCAAAGGAAAATATATCCGACCCTGACTTTATCTATTACTTAGCAAAAACAGATTTAGTTCGTCAACCAGCCATTAAAAGTATGGTTGGTGCTTCGGGTAGACAAAGAGCAGACAAAGGAGTTGTTGAGCAAATTAAAGTTCCAAATATTCCACTCTCCACCCAACGCAAAATCGCCTCCATTTTATCGGCTTATGATGATTTGATAGAGAATAATTTGAAGCGGATAAAGTTGCTGGAGGAGAAGGCGTTTGTCAGTTACAAGTTATTAATGAATAGTGAAAAGTTAATAGAGGGAAAAGTTGGCGATTTAGCTGATGTAAAGTCAGGTTATGCTTTCAAAAGTAGAGATTGGTCGGATGAAGGTTTTCCAGTTATCAAGATTAAGAATATTGGTAACAACGATATTGAATTAACTGATTGCAGTTTTATACCTGAAAACATTGCCGATGCAGCAAACAAATTCAAATTGAATGCAGGTGATTTATTAATCGCAATGACAGGAGCAACAGTTGGAAAAATTGGAATGATGCCAAAAACCGAAACTTCTTTTTACTTGAACCAACGTGTTGGAATTTTCAAGCCGAAGGTTGAAAATGCAGAATTGTTTTTATTCTGTTTCTTTAATGAGCCGTCTGCAAAAAATGCAGTTGAAAGTTTAGCATCAGGAGCAGCACAACCAAATATCAGCGGTAGTCAACTTGAAAGTATCAAATTGTATTATCCCAAATTGGATACAGTAACAGAATTTGGCAATTCAATAAAAAGCCATTTTGAATTGATTTGGAATTTGAAAGAACAAAACACCAAACTCCGAGAGGCACGTGATATTTTATTACCTAGATTAATGAATGGTCAAATAGAAGTATAAACATATGAATACAAATTTTAAAATTCTAAAAGTATCCCATGGCACTCAGTTTTTCAGTATTCAAGATCATCAAACAATGCTTGAGAATAATTTGGTAAGCGTTCATCCAGACACAAAGCCTAAAGGTCAATCTTCAAATAGTCAGTTTGATTTTTTCATTAAAGCTGAAAAAGGTGATTTGTTTTTTATTTGCCGATCTAACGAATCCGTTGATGTGATTGGAATGTTTAAGGATGATCGTCCACTCTATTCATTAATTGAAAGTCACTATGAGGAATGGATAGACCGAGAATATATAACCCTTTTCAAAGCATCAAGTAATAAAAATTTTGATAAAAGCAGCGAAAAATGGTGGCTTCCAGGCAATAACTCAACATGTAGTGAGGTAAAAGCAAATGATTTCAAAATCTTTGAAGAAAAGATATTACAACCTGCATTTGAAATTACCTTGGTTGAATTAGAGAGAAAAAGGAAAGAAGAACTTGAAAAACTTAACTTATCAATTGATGCTGTTAGTTTAATTCAACAAAAATTTAAAACATATTTTGAAAATGATGAAGTAGTTTTTGCTGATTTAAACGCCTTATTAAGAATTGAAAAGCTAAAAATCTATTACGATTACGGAATTAAAAAGAATATAGAATCTTTACCTATTGTTTGGTTAAGAAAAAAAATTATTGAGCATTTAGTAGAATCTGAAAATCCTATTGATAAAAACATACTTCAAAACATAAAAGTAGATATTGCAAAGAATTTCACAAAAAATGTATTTCAAGCTTGGAGTTCAAGTTTCAGACTTTTGTACCCCCTTCTTTATGCTGAGCACAAAGAGAATATAATACAAACCATGTTAAACCTAATGAAATCATTTCAAAATGATTTAGGACTAACCTCATTTACAAAAATAAAAGAGGTACATCTAGATGGACCACAAAATCAAGGATACGACAGAATATGGTATGCCATCTACAATAAATCACATAAAACTCAAAAAACAGCTAAGCAGCTATTTTTTGAAATAAATAATGGATTTAAATACGGTTTGTTGGTTCACCATAATCCAAATGCAAATAATTTAACCACTTCCCAGACCTTCAATTACCAGGATGTTTTAAACTATTACAAACCCTTTATAAACGAGATTATTAATGATGATGTGTCTAAATATGATGATATGATGAACTTAAAAGAACTCTTAGAATATAAAAAACAGATTATCCTTCAAGGTCCTCCAGGTACTGGAAAAACATACACAGCTAAAGATTTAGCTGAATTTATTGTTTCAGGCGAAGTTAATCCTGTTAAAGAGGAACAAGCTATATATATTGATGCCTCCGAACAAATTGAAATTATCCAATTTCATCCTGCCTACACCTATGAGGATTTTATTCGAGGAATTGTTACTGAGCCTCTAGGTGATAAAATAAATTACACTCCTAAGGATAAGTTGTTTTTTGAACTTGTAAATAAGGCTATAGATGATGCAGATAATAAGCCTTATATTTTAATTATAGACGAGATAAACAGGGCGAATTTATCGTCAGTCTTAGGTGAGTTAATTTATGCCCTGGAATATAGAGGTCAGTATTTTAAATCGATGTATGCAAATAAGGAAGGTAAGTTTGAGGTAAAAATACCAGAAAACTTATTTATTATAGGTACAATGAACACTGCGGATCGAAGTGTTGGACATATTGATTATGCCTTGAGAAGAAGGTTCGCATTTTATGATGTATTGCCAACCCGATTTGAATCGGAAGATTTTGAATTAGAATTATTTGAAAAAGTTTCTAAGTTATTTGTTAAAGAAATAAAGTCAAATGTTCAAGAACTTCAAGCTTCCGAACACCTTAGTCTAGAGTTTCAAGATAGACCACAGGATATATGGATTGGGCACAGTTATTTTTTTACAAAACCCAATCTGGACTTCAAACTAAGAGTTCAATATGAATTAGTTCCAATACTTCAAGAATATCTAAAGGATGGTATTTTAAATAATACCGATGAGGTAAAAACTATAATCTCAGAGATTTCACAATATACTCCAATAAATGGAAATTCTTCGAATTAGGGAAAATTTTCATCCCGACTATCATAAATATTCTTCAATTCAAGATTTTGACTTGAAGTGGAAACCAATTATCCAAAATCAACTCGAACAAAATAGAGAAATAAAGATAAAATGTCCCAAGATAAATAACGACCTTAATTGTTTTCGACTAACCAAAGAGAATGGTGAAATTCAAATAGAAACAAGTTATTTAATTGGATTAGATTTTATTTCAGAGGATTTAGCAATAATGGTTGAGCCAAAATTTGATAGTAATCAAAAAGAGTTTACCATTGATTTCTACTCTATGCTTTTTGATAGCTTACCATACATTAAGTTTTCTGAGGATATTTCAAATACCTATCACATTGATTTTTCAAAGCCTAGAATTGAAATTAATCAAAATGAAGATTTTTTGACACCGATTTTAGTTATTCAATTTATAAGCTATATAGATAATATCTGCCACAGAGGGCTACAAAAAGGATATTACTGGGTTGAAAAAAATTTAAGTAATAAAGTGAAAGGAAAAATTCTGGTTAGGGAGACCATGAAACAAAATCACGTAAAATCAAATTACAATAAAACTTTTTGTAGATATCAAGAATTTGGAATAGATACCACGGAAAATAAATTTCTAAAATTTACTTTTCAATTTTGCATTAATTACTTGAACCAATTCAATAAGCTAAAAATAATTAACAATTTTGAATCAAAAATTGGTTTCATAAAAAGCTCCTTAGAAAAAGTGGCACTGGAGTCATCTATTAGAAATACTATTCACATAAGGAAAAATCCTCTGTTTCCAGCATATGAAAGTGCATTGAAATTGGCAAATTTAATATTGAAAAGAAACGCTTTTAATATAACTAATACAACTAGTAATACGATTAAAACTTACCCTTACTGGATTGATATGAGTAAAATATTTGAACTACATGTTTTGAAGCTCTTAAGGAAATCATTTAAAGAAGGTGTTTATTATCAAAAAAAATATAATGAAAGAATACCGGATATCATTTTAAATATAAATACTGTAAAAGCTGTTATTGATGTAAAATACAAGGATTATACAAAGAAATCAATTGATATAGATGACATTCGTCAGATTGCAGCTTATGCCAGAATGAAACCAATTTTTGCTGATTTAAAAATGAAAGGTAATGAAATACTTGATGGCATCATCATATATCCAAGAGTAGAAAGTAATCATCAGTCTTTAAACAATGAGACTTTAAATAACAAAACAGAACTTGACTACTTTAACATTTATAAGCTTGATGTAGGAGTGCCAGTAATTAAGAATAAATAAACTATGACTTGGGAATACTCAGAATATAATTAAATAGAGCAAACAATGATTGAACAATGAATAGACAACAAGCCGAAATACAACTCCAAAAGCTGTTTGGTTTCAAGCAGTTTCACGATTTGCAATGGCAGGTCATTGAAAATCTCTTGGCAGGCAGGCGTGTGCTATTCATTGAAAAAACAGGATTTGGTAAATCATTGTGCTTTCAGTTCCCGGCCACCCAACTACAAGGTGTTACTATTGTCTTTTCTCCACTCATCGCCTTGATGAGAGACCAGGTGAGAAGTATGCAAGACAAGGGTATTCGGGCAGCAGCCATTAATTCCAATCAGGAAGATGCAGAAAATGCCGCTATCATTGCCAAAGCCCAAAATAACCAGTTGGACATTCTCTACATAGCCCCCGAACGAATGGAGAATGCTGCATGGATAACTGCTGCAAGGGAAATGAAAATTGCCATGGTGGTCATTGACGAGGCACATTGTATTTCGATGTGGGGACAAAGTTTCCGTCCCAATTACCGCAGGATTGTAAACCTTGTTCGATTATTGCCCAAGAATTTTCCGGTATTGGCAACCACCGCTACAGCTACCCTACGAGTGCAGGAAGACATTATTGAGCAGGTTGGTACCGATTTAATTCCCATTCGTGGGCAATTGATGCGTTCTAACATTCGCTTGTTTGTGGTGCAAGTTCAGAGTGAGGATGAAAAATTCTTTTGGTTAGCAGAATATTTGCCCAAACTGAAAAAAACTGGCATAGTTTATACCGGAACACAAGCTAATACAGACATTTTCTCCAACTGGTTGCAGTTCTTAAAATTCAACTCAGCAGCTTACAGCGGTAGGTTGGATGCCGAAAGTCGTATGCGGGTAGAGACTGACTTCATCCATAACAAATACGATTGTGTGGTTTCCACCAATGCATTGGGTATGGGCATTGACAAACCTGATATTCGGTTTATCATTCATACTCAAGTGCCGCAATCGCCCATTCATTACTATCAGGAAATTGGTCGTGCCGGTCGTGATGGACAGGAAGCATTTGCGATTCTATTATATAACCCCAATGAAGATGCAGAATTACCCAGAGCTTTTATTGATGGAAGTAAACCTGCTGTTGCCAAGTATGAAAAAGTAATTGCTGTGACCAAAAAAGCTTTGTTAGGCAGAAACGAGATTATCAAAGCAACGAATTTGAAACAAACGCAGGTAAGTGTCATCCTTGCAGACTTAATTGACCAGAAAATCATCAATGAGCAGATAAGCGGTAAAAGCCAAAAATACTTTTTCAATCCTGATGCCCCGGCATTAGACCTTACCGCCTTTGAAACCCTGAGAAACGCACAGAATCAGGAATTGGAAAAGATGCTGGAATACACAGATATTTCGACATGCAGAATGCAATACCTGTGCAATTATCTGGGAGATGAAAGGCAGGGAGCATGTGGCGTTTGTGATAATGATGCACGACAACATATGCGTGTAGTGGCTACTGAAGCCATGAAACAGCAATTGCAAGAATTCAGAGAAACCTTTTTTCCGGTGTTGGAAGTAGAAACCACTAAGAGCAAAATCGTTAATGGCGTGGCTGCATCTTACTACGGAGTTTCAAATGTGGGTGCAGCACTCCGACATTCAAAATACGAAGGCGGTGGGGATTTCCCCGACTGGTTGCTTCGACTAACGCTAAAGGCGTTCAGGAAGTATTACGGGAATACCAAGTTCGATTTGATACTTTATGTTCCGCCAACAGAATCCGGTGAATTGGTTAAGAACTTCGCTGAGAAAATTTCACGAACACTGAGCATCCCGATTTCACATAAGTTGATTAAAACGGCAGCAACTTCACCTCAAAAAGTATTTCAAAGCGGCATTTCTAAAAAGGACAATGTGCACGGGAAGTTTGCATACCAAAATCCTGGTGAGATTGCGGGAAAAAGCATTTTACTGATTGATGACATCTTTGATAGCGGTTATACAATCAAAGAGATTGGACAATATTTGACAAACATAGGAGCCACAAACATTGCACCACTTGTAATTGCAAGAACGGTAGGAGGCGACATTTAAACAGCATTGAAATGAACGAATACATAGACAAAACATATTGGATAGCGATAGCACACTTACCCAAGTGGTCGGTTGAAAGAACTAATCGCTTCATCATTCAAGTCATTCACGAAAACAAAATGTCTTGGGCTGATTTCTTTGCCTTAGATAAAAAGGGATGGAAAGAATTATTTGCTTTCACTGATAAAGAGTTAGCTGATTTGGAGTATGCTAAAACTGATATGCCTCGATTAGCTTTCATTGCCGAGCAATTGCAAAATGAAGGTTTTCAAATTATTCCTATTAATTCCCCCGACTACCCCGTGGTTTTAAAGGAGAATTTGAAAATCAAAAGTTCACCACCTGTCCTTTACATCAAAGGCAGAAAGGGATTACTTCAAGAGGACGCGATAGCCATTGTTGGTTCAAGAAAAGCCGGAGATAAGGCATTATCGTTTACTGACCATGTGGCAAAGAAAAGTGTAAAAGAATTTAAAGTGGTGGTGAGTGGTTTTGCAAAAGGAGTTGATAAACAGGCTTTGGACAGCACGATAGAAGCCAATGGAAAGAGCATCATTGTTTTGCCACAAGGCATTTTGACTTTTCAGTCGGGTTTTAAAAAATATTACGAACCCATTGTGAATGGCAATGTACTGGTCTTAAGCACGTTCTTTCCAAAAGCAGGTTGGGATGTCGGCTTGGCAATGGCTAGAAATGCCTATATCTATGGTTTGGCTAAAGAAATTTATGTGGCGGAATCAGACAGCAAAGGCGGAACTTGGGAAGGTGCAATGGATGGATTGAAAAGAGGTAGAAAAATCTACGTTCGTTACCCTGAACCCAAAGAGAAAAACGCCAACCTCAAATTAGTAGAATTGGGTGCTTTGGCAGTAAACATAGAAGGTGAAGTAGCTGATTCAAAAATAAAAACACCATTTGAGTTATTTGAACCTGCACAAGAAAATGAAGTGAATGAACCAGCAACTGATTATGAAAGCAGTAAAAGAAACATCGAGAAGGAAATACTAGAATTTTTAAACAAAGGAACTTACACATCTAAGGAAATTTTACTCGGCTTGAAATTGGATTGGGACAGCAGGAAACTAACCAGTTTCTTAAAGAAAAATCCGAATGTAAAAACAATTACCGGAAAGCCTGCAAAATTTACCAGAACCGATGTAATATCTCCTACCTTATTCGGATAGCATGACTTGGGAATACTCAGAAGATAATTTAATAGAGTAAATAGAGATTGATACATATTTTGTAAGCCATTGAATAACAATTGAATATTTGATAAATTTACAACAATTAACTTAAAAGTGAAACAAAAACTTGCATAATTCAGTTATAAGTGAATACATTTGCACTCGAAATATGGTATGATGAAGGAAGCATTTGCACATTCTACACCGTCAGGTGGGTTAAAGATGATGACGATGCAGCATCCGAAACGGACAGGTTTTTTGATACCTATGCCGTGCCTGAGCATCCGCTTGAAGAAAAGGCATTGCAGTTGTTTCGATTGATAACCGAAAGCATTGGTAACAGATACGGAGCAACCAATGATTTTTTTGACAGAATAGTGAACAGAGCACAAGAATTGCCACCAAAACCAAAACAATGGGTAGAAGAAATAAAAGACTTAGGCATCAATTTCCCACTGAGGTTATTCTGTTATCGGCTATCCGAAAACATTGTTATTCTTTTCAATGGTGGCATTAAAGAATCGCAAGCAACACAAGACAGCAAAAATTTAAGTATGAAGTTTTACGAAGCACAAACCTTTGTCAAGAAAATTGAAGAGGCATTGCAATCAGAAATGATTGAAATCTCTGATAACAGAAGGTATTTGCAAAACTTTGACGGAACAACAGACATAATACTATAAGAAAATGAGAAGCAAAACTGTAGATAGATTGCTAAAATCCACACCTAAAGATGTAGAAATCTTTGTGGATTGGTATGCCGATCTGGTGGTTCGCATCAATCAGCTATTGCGTGAAAACGACATCAGCAAAAAGGAACTCGCAGAGAAGATGGACAAAAAACCATCTGAAATTTCCAAATGGCTGAACGGTGAGCATAATTTCACTCTTCGCTCACTGGCAAAATTGTCGGCTGAATTAGGTGAGCCTTTAATGGAAGTGCCGAAGCGAAAACCACACGCCACTTTTATAAGCGGGTACAGTCGCAGTGTGCACACATTTGTTGTTTATAAAAAAATTGAACCTGTCAAACCTTCAAAGGTTATCGAATGGCAACAGGCAAACGAATTAAATCCATTGAGCAATGTCGGATAATACCAACAACATATTTGACCCTGAGAAAATCAGCATCGTAGAATTTAAGATGGTGAAAGGTCAAGTAGATGTGCCCGAAGAATTTGAAACTGCAAATGTTGAAGGGCATCATTTAGACAACTCCTTGCAGTTGGGTTTTAATTTGGACGAGAAACTCGTAAAAGCAGACTTTACGATTGAAATAAAAACCGAGAGTAAAGGACAAAATGCCAAAGAAGCAACCGGAAATTTTCACTTGGTATTTATCTATCACGTAGAAAACCTGAACGACTTGGCAAAGCCGGACGACAAGAATTTAATTGAATTGCATCCCAACTTAGCCAATGCACTTTCGTCAGTAACCTATTCCACATCAAGAGGCATTCTTTTAACTCGTTTACAAGGCACGGCACTGCAAAACTTTGTGTTGCCTATTATCAATCCGAACAATCTGCTTCACAATAATAAAAATGGATGACTTGGGAATACTCTGAAGACAATTTAATAGAACAAACAGCGATTGATTTGTTTTTCAATCGGTTGGGTTGGGATACGCTATTGGCCTACAACAAAGAGGGCTTTGGCGAAGGCAGCACCTTGGGCAGACTGAACAGAAAAGAAGTCGTGCTTAAAAAGATATTTTTTGAGAAAATAAAGGAGTTCAATCCAGGCTTACCTCAAAAGGCGTATGAAGAAGCCTACGAAAAACTCATTGAAGAAAGCATTACCAAGTCATTAGCCGAAATCAATTATGAAAAACACCAATTGCTCCGCAATGGCATTCCCGTTGATTTTATCAATGAAAAAGGCGAACAAGTAAAAAACAAAACACTAAAGGTTTTCGATTTTGACAATGCCGACAACAACAACTTTTTAGCTGTTCGCCAATTATGGATTCAGGGTAAAAGTAACCGTGAACGCAGACCTGATATAATTGGCTTCGTAAACGGCATTCCGCTATTGTTCATTGAACTAAAAGCAGCCCACCGAAAATTAGAAAACGCCTATAACGATAATTTCACTGACTATAAAGACGTAATTCCAAAACTCTTTTATTACAACGCTTTTGTAATGCTAAGCAACGGAATTGAAAGCCGTATTGGAAGCGTTACAGGCAAGTATCAACACTTCCACGAATGGAAACGCATTACAGAAGAAGACGAAGGCATTGTTGCCTTGGATAGAATTATTGTAGGCGTTTGCGAGAAGAAACGCTTTCTGGATTTATTTGAGAACTTCATTCTGTTTGATAATTCGTTGGGCAAAGTGGTAAAACTCATTGCCCGAAATCACCAGTTTATTGGCGTAAACAAAGCCATTGAAAACATACAGCACAAAGAACAACTTTACAAACTCGGCAAAATCAGTTTGGAGGAAAAACAAAAACTCGGTGTGTTTTGGCATACGCAAGGAAGCGGAAAATCGTATTCGATGGTTTTCTTCTGCCAAAAAATACACCACAAATTTACAGGCAGTTATACTTTCTTAATCGTAACCGACCGTAACGAATTAGACACACAGATTTACGGAACATTCAGCGGAGTTGGTGCAGTGCCACAAGTAAAAGCAGGTGCAAAAGATTCTTTGAAAGCCAACAGCGGTAAGCATTTGAGAGAATTGCTTAGTTCGGAACACCGCTATTTATTTACACTCATTCACAAATTCAACTTTGAAGAAGAAATAACCAAGCGGCATAACATCATTGTCATTTCAGACGAAGCACACCGAACACAAGGCGGCAATTTAGCAATGAACTTGCGTAATGCCTTGCCAAACGCTTCATTTATTGGTTTTACTGGAACACCACTTTTCAAAGACGATGAAATTACCAAGCGGATATTTGGTGATTATGTTTCTCGTTACGATTTTAAACGAAGTGTGGATGATGGAGCAACCGTTCCGCTTTACTACGAAAACAGAGGCGAATATTTGGGATTGAAAAATCCTGTAATCAATGAGCAAATAAGAGCCGTAATAGATGCCGAAAGTGAAGATTTAGACAGCGACCAAATTTCTAAAATAGAGAAACTGTTTGCTGGTAGACATCCAATTCTTGGAGCAAAAAAACGATTAGATGCCATTGCCAAAGATGCCGTTTGGCATTTCTGCAATCGTGGTTACAAAGGCAAAGGAATGTTTGTCGCATTGGATAAACTCACTGCCGTGAGAATGTATGATTTAATAACGCATCATTGGAAACTGACCGTTGAGCAATTAGAAAAGGAAGTTGCTAAGGGTAAATATGGCGACCAAGAATTATTGGAAAAAAGCCGTGAACTGCAATGGATAAAGGAAACAGAAATTTGTGTTGTAGTCAGTTCCGAGCAAAACGAAATTCAAAAATTTCAGAAATGGGATTTAGATATTGAGCCACACAGGGAAAAGATGAGCACACAAGACCTTGAAACAAGGTTTAAAGATGAAGACGACTCTTTCCGTTTTGTCATTGTCTGTGCGATGTGGATTACAGGTTTTGATGTGCCTACACTTTCTACTTTGTATTTAGACAAGCCATTGAAATCTCATACTTTGATGCAAGCCATTGCAAGGGCAAACCGAATCAGCGAAGGCAAAAACAACGGCTTGATTGTGGACTACATTGAAACATATACAGCCTTGTTAGATGCTTTGGCAATTTATGGTTCGGGTGGTGAAGATGGTGAAGGCGGTGGAGTCGAAAAACCCGAACCACCCGTAAAGCCAAAAGAAGAACTCATTAAACAATTAGAGGAAGCGTTAGAAGCGACTGAAACATTTCTGCAAGATGAAGTGAATTTTGATTTGCAGGAACTCATTAAAGCAGACGGTTTGCACAAATTGGCTGCAATGGAAAAAGCCGTGAATGCAGTTTACACCAATGACGAAACCAAACGGAAATTTCAGGTTTTGGCAAGAGAGGTTTTTAAGAAATACAAAGCCCTTCAACCCGACAAAGTTTTAAATCAATATGCACCGAGAAAGAACGCCATTGATGTAATCTACACCGCTATTGAAGACAATATCGAAAGTGCAGATGTTGCCGACATAATGCGAAAAATTCAAAATGTGGTGGATGAATCCATAGAAAATATGGTTGCTGAACCCGGACACAATGAAGAAAAACTCATTGACCTAAGCGGATTGGATTTTGACTTGTTGGAGCAATACTTCCTAAAGACAAAAAATAAAAATGCTGCCGTTCAATCACTCAAAGACAAAGTTGAAAAGCAATTGAAACGAATGGTAGAACGCAATCCTTTGACAGTTGACTATTACAAACGCTATCAGGAAATCATTGAAGAATACAACAGAGGAAAAGACGAAGTAGTTATCAAAGAAACATTCAGAAAACTGATTGAACTCGTAAACTCGTATTCTGAGGAAGAAGCCGACACCAAACGAGAAGGACTGACAGAAGAGCAAAAAGCCATTTTCGACATTCTCAGACACGGTAAAAAGTTGGAAGAAAAAGAGAAAAAAGAAATTAAGAAAATCTCCATTGAACTACTTGACGAATTAAAGAAAGACAAATTGAAAGTTGAACAGTGGTCTGACAAATCGGTAACAGCAGCAGCAGTTTTTAATACCGTTAGTAAGACTTTATTTGAAACATTGCCTTACCCGACTTATCAGACAGACGATATTGACTTAAAAACGAACTTAGTATATGAACATCTAAAACATCAATATTTTGGAGGAGGAATGAGTATTTACGGACAATATTAGCCCACGCTCAAACCAAAGCTTTGTCAAAGAGCTTGCAAAGCCAACGCAGAAATAAATTGTTTTTAAAAAATTTCCCGACCCTTCAAAAAAATAAAAAAACGCCACACACAACCCGACAAAGACAGATAAAAAAGCAAACAGATAATGACACTCAAGCCCAACACTGACAATGGTTTACTAGGACGGACGACAGTCGAAATATTCGCATTTGTAGAACGTATTTTCATACGAGAAGTTAATGCAGAATCGGCATATTCATATCTGGGAATATCTTTTATAATAAGTTTTACTTTCCTTACAAATCCTAAGTCTATATTTTCACCTGTTACACGATACAGAGCACCGTCTTCTTTTTTCACAACTTTATTTCCATGCCAATCCTTTGCATCAATAAGTTCAATTTCTGATATAGAAATTGCCATGTCTTCAGTTAGCTCGTAAATAGAGAATGTTCCCCAACTTGGCACAACAACTAGGTCTCCTTTTCTCATTTCTGCAATAAATCGCCATAGGTTATACCTTGTTTTTGGTGCTTCTCCCCAAGTATCGTTAAAATAATTTTCAAATGATTGCCAACCGTTTTCTGCATAAGTATCTTTAATAAAGTCTGGTGTGCTAAAATCGGAAAATCCAATAGATAAATAGCCGTTGTCAAGTAGTGGCTAAGCCACCTCTGCATGATGCGAAATTCTGTGAAGCCAAATATTCATAGTTTATTTATTTTAATTTCACAAAATTATTTTGTATGTACGTCAAAATGTGTCGTTGTGTTGTTGTGCCTAAAATTTGGACAAAATTTTATATTTTCTAAATTCAGTAAATTGTAAGTATACAAAAGTTGGCAATGTATGTCAATAAAGGGGCATAGGAGGGCTGTAAAAAGTTTTATGGTTTAATGTATAAAAGTATGCCTGAGGCCTTTTTTAGTGGCCTATCGGCCAGATTTTTAATGGTAAGTTCAATCTTATTCGATTTCAAATAGTGTTTTTACAAGTTGCTGTTTTAATAAAATTAAAATACTACAGCCTCATCGCGTAGGTATAAAAAAATCAGTAAAAACCATCAAATAAAAACAATAGCAGGGGTGGGTTCAAAAAAAAATAGTATAGTTATTTTTTAATTTAGTTCAAGTTTCCAGCTAAACATGGTTTCTGTTTCTTTGAATTGTTTGAAGTTATTATTTTGTAATACCTTATAAGATGCAATATTAGATTTATCTGTACCTGCAATTATGCTTTTAACCAAGGGTTGTGTTTTAGCCCAAACAACAATTCCACCAACAATTTCTGTCATATAGCCGTTTCCCTTATAAGCATCATAAGTTCCATAACCAATTTCAATTTCTCCATCTGCATTGGGTTCGCCAATAATGCAAATATCTCCAATCATTTTGTTTTCTGATTTTAATAAGGCTGTCCATAATGTATTAAATAAATAATTTTTGGTTTTATCGGCCACATTTGGAATTATTGTGTTTTCGAGGGCTTCTTTTAATGCTTCAGAAATGGTTCTTGTAGTTTTATTCAATTTCAATTCTTCTTCTAATGAGTTATCGCATATAGCATATTTTATCAATTGTTTATGCGTTAGTGGTTTTATATAAAGTCTTTTAGTTTCAATCATATCAGTTAAATGCATTTTATTGGTTTGAACCAACTATTGCTATAATACCCTTGTTGTATTTAATGCTCTGCCATTTTATAATGCAGTTGTATCAATCCCTTTTCAAATTGTTTTGATGAAATAAGTTGAAGTTTTTGTTCGGGTCTTCCATCTTTAAATAGTTTTGTGCCGCTTCCAACCAATACCGGAATAACAGAAATAATTAATTCATCAAAAAGTTGGTGATTTAATAGTTCATTTACTATTTCAGCTCCGCCATCGCAAAAAATATTTTTTCCTTTTTTTAGTTTTAGATTGCTTACAAGGTCTTTTAAATTTCCTGTATAAAACTTAACAGAACCTATATTAGGTCTTGGCGTTCTGGTTATAATATAAGTATCTTTATTTGCATGTGGAAATTCATATCCCATAGCAATAACTTTATCATATGTTTTTCTACCAACAATTACCGTGTCTATTGTTTTTATAAAATCTGCATAACCATAATCTTCTCCTTCTTGTTCAACAATAGAAAGAAAGCTTAGGTCGTCATTTGGTTTGGCTATGTAACCGTCTAAACTTGCAGCGATGTAAAGGATTAGTTTTCTCATAAATACATAAATTTTTGACAAAGATTACTAATATGAAGCACCAAAAATTGTATAAAATTTACGTTACAGGTTTTTTTTGCGAAAGGCAGAAGGTGTTAATCCGGTATGTGCTTTAAATACCCTAATAAAATGTGCTTGGTCGTAAAAGCCTTGTTTATAGGCTAATTCTGTTAGTTTTAATGTAGGATTATGTTGTAGGATTGTTATTGAATTGCAAATACTTTTTAACGTAAGAAATTGTTTAGGCGTAATGCCAATTATTTTATTAAAAATAGCGATTACTGTTTTATGCGAGCACTGTATTTTATCCGGGAGGTTGTTTATGTTTTCTTCGGTTAGTGCATTTACTATTTTTTCCATTAATGCGGTTGTTTTTGCTCTGTTTATCGATTTAATTAAATGATGTTCTACAATTTCGAAAAACATATTTATATCCGGCTTACAATTGCATAATTCTTTTTCTAAATCAGCTAATAGTTTGTTATTTATAGTTTTATTGGTTACAGATTGCGCGTTTATATTAAATGCCGTATGCAATGCCCAAGGTTTAAAAATTACACCGGCAGTAATGTGTTTACCTCTGCATTTAACAAAATTAGATTTTGTTTGAATGCCACTTATCCAATTTTTTTCTTGTGTAAGCCTTCCATTAGAATTTGTAATTTCAAAGTGGTCGCCTAAGTTAAAAAACAGTTCTTGGTATATTGTTGGTTCAGTAAAACCGGTAAATTCAAATTCATTGCTTGTGTTAAAATAAAAGCATTCAACAAATTCATTTAATACCGATTTGGGTTTATATATTGTTGTTGCTACCATTTTTTCTTACAAGCAGTGTTTTACTTGCTGTTAGTTGTTATTTTTCTTTTGCTTGTTGGCAATTCCGGTTATAAAAAAAGTTACGAATAGAATAATTAGAAATGCCTTGAACCAACCTGAGTCGCCATAAATATCAGTAAATTCCATAACTAGGTATACTGTAAAGAATAAGCCTGCAAGCAGAAAATAGTTGGGTTGTTTATTCATAATTTTGGTATTTACAACGATGTATTAATTAAAAATTTCGTTCATTTCTGTTAATATAATTGGTTTGTTATTGGTAACAACTATGGTATGTTCGTGTTGTGCCATATAGCCACCATTGTTACCAACCATGGTCCATCCATCATTAAGTGTAACTGCATAGTTTGAATGGGTAGAAATAAATGTTTCGATGGCTACAACCGTATTTTTTTTAAACCTTGTTGTATTAAAGCGGTCTTTAAAATTGGTTATTTCTAGCGGTTCTTCATGTAAACTTTTACCAATTCCGTGTCCGGTTAAGTTTTTAATTACTTTGTAACCACGTTTTTTAGCTTCTGTTTCTATTAAATGGCCAATGTCAGAAATCTTTACACCACCCCTAATATTTAGAATTGCTTTTTTTAATATTTCGGCAGAAGCATCAACCAGTTTTTGATGTCCGAATTTATCGTTTCCAAGTACAAACGAAGCCCCATTATCAGACCAAAAGCCGTTAAGCTCGGCAGATACATCTATATTAATTAACTGTCCCTCTTTTAGTATTTTATTTTTAGAAGGTATTCCATGACAGAATTCATTATCTACACTTATGCAAGTATAACCCGGAAATTTATAAGTTTTGTAAGGTGCAGAATTAGCGCCAAAATCTTTTAGTATTTCTGCGCCAAAGTCATCCAATAGTTTGGTAGAAATTCCGGGTTTTGCATAGTTTTTCATTTCTTTTAAAGCATATGCAACAACGTTGCTTACCTTTTTCATGGCAATTAATTCAGATTCTTGTGTTATCGACATGTTTATTTTTTTATCTGTGGCAAACTAAATGCTATTTTAGCGCTTATTATATGTGTCTTAATAAAACTGTTTTACAAAACAAATTTACCAATAACCATGCGTTATTCCAATCATTTATTTTCTATCCATTGCACTTTTTATCTTTTTTAGATAAAAAATCAATCGTTTTATGGATAATCACCAAACCAAATTAATTTTCAATAACCCTATTATTGCCCGGTATGGCATTAATAATATTTCCAATGGTATCGGCATCAAATAAGTTTCCACAAACACCACAGAATGTTATTATTTCACTAGAATCAATTACTGTAATTTCTTCTCGGTTTTTTGTTAATTCGTAGTTGGCTTGTTCTATATTTCTAGTAATGGTTACATACGCATTGCCGTAGTAAATGTCTTTTCCGCAGCGCATGCATGTAGTATATTTTATATTCATGGTGTTGTTGTTTTAATGATTATAATTTTTTGCATTGTTTTATAACTATATTGTTTGTGTACCTGCCATAACACGGTTGTTTAAAACCAAGTGCTTTTATTGCACAATAACCTAAAAGCGGCCGGATTTTTAATGGTAAAACCTTCACTTGCCATTAGGCATATACGATTGATTATTTAGTAATTTACACATTTTAAAAGTTTTTCTTATACCGGTTGGTTATTTTGTTTGTATTTAACAACAAAGGTAATTTGCCAATACGCCAAAGTACGACGTTGTTGTAAAATTTATTACAACCTTCATCTGTTTTATTTATTACATTATAATTTATGTCATACACGTCACACCCCTTTAAATGTTCATTTTCCATTCTCCAATAGCAAAACTTTAAAATGTATATAACTTTAAAATCTGTTTGTTTTGAACCCACAAGACCAAATAACAGCCAGATTATTAAAGGTAAATCTTTTTTGCAGTTGCGTTTTTAATAGTGGGCATAACCTTGTACCTTCGCATGAATTTTAAAAAACATGTCAGATCATAAAATTATATTCTCTATGGCGGGGGTTAACAAAGTTATTCCTCCTAAAAAACAAATCTTAAAAGACATTTACCTTAGCTTTTTTTATGGTGCTAAAATTGGTGTATTGGGCCTAAATGGTGCCGGAAAATCAACTTTGTTACGCATTATTGCAGGTATTGATAAGGAGTATGATGGTGAGGTGGTTTTTGATAGTAAGAATTATAAAATTGGTTTTTTAGAGCAAGAGCCTGTATTAGATGAAACAAAAACGGTTAAAGAGTCGGTTCAGGAAGGTGTAAAGCATATTACCGATTTGTTAAACGAGTTTGAGGAAATTAACAACAAGTTGGCCGATCCGGATTTAGATGGGGATGAGATGACCAAAATTCTTGAGAAACAAGCCGATGTTATGGAGCGTCTGGAGCATTTAGATGCTTGGGAATTAGATAACAAATTAGAGAAAGCCATGGACGCATTACGCTGTCCGGATGGAGATTCGCCGGTAAATGTGCTTAGTGGTGGCGAGCGCAGGCGTGTGGCTTTGTGCCGTTTGTTGCTTAGTCAGCCCGATATTTTATTATTGGATGAACCTACCAACCATTTAGACGCTGAAAGTGTTGAATGGCTTGAGCAATATTTAAAGAATTTTCCGGGTACTGTAATTGCTGTAACGCACGATCGCTATTTCTTGGATAATGTTGCCGGATGGATTTTAGAGTTAGACCGTGGTGAGGGTATTCCTTGGAAAGGGAATTACAGCAGTTGGTTGGATCAAAAAGCCAAACGTTTAGAGGCCGAAGAAAAGGCTGAAAGTAAACGTGCCAAAGCGTTAGAGCGCGAGTTAGACTGGGTTAGGCAGGGTCCGAAAGGCCGCCAAACCAAGCAAAAAGCGCGTTTAAATGCATACGATCAAATGGTTAGTCAGGAGCAAAAAGAAAAAGAACAGCAACTTGAGTTGTTTATTCCTCCGGGGCCTCGATTGGGCGATGTGGTTATTGAAGCCAAGAATGTTAGCAAAGCATACGGCCATAAATTGTTGTACGAGAATTTGAATTTCTCGTTACCGCGCGGTGGTATTGTTGGTGTAATTGGTCCGAATGGCGTTGGTAAAACCACATTATTTAAAATGATTATGGGCCTAGATCAACCCGATAGCGGTGAGTTTAAAGTAGGCGATACAGTAAAAATTGCCTATGTAGATCAAAGTCATAAAGATTTACTACCAGAAAAAAGTGTGTTTGAAGTAATAAGCGGAGGTACCGAAACCATGCTAGTGGCCGGTAAACAAATTAATGCCCGTGCGTACATAAGTAAGTTTAATTTTGGTGGAACCGACCAAAGCAAAAAAGTAGGTATATTAAGTGGTGGCGAACGCAATCGTGTGCATTTGGCCATGACGTTAAAAGAAGGTGGCAATGTGTTGTTACTGGATGAACCTACCAACGATATAGACGTTAATACATTGCGTGCATTGGAAGAAGCCATAGAAAATTTTGCCGGTTGTGTGGTGGTAATTAGCCACGACCGTTGGTTTATAGACCGTATAGCCACGCATATTTTAGCATTTGAGGGAAACAGTCAGGTTTACTTTTTTGAAGGCGATTATACCGCTTACGAAGAAAACAAAAAGCAACGCCTTGGCGATACAAACCCGCATAGGGTTAGGTTTAAGAATATATAGGGCTGGCTGACTAAAGCTCAAATTGCAAATAAAATGTTATTTAACTATTGTAAAAATATTTCTTCTGCATGGTAAATAGTCAGCCCTTAAAAAGCCTCTAAAACATTCAATTTTGTTAATCATGTTTCAGGTACAATCAAAATTCCGGTAGTTTTTTCTTTTTCCACCTTTGCTTCTCCAAAGGTGGAGCCAAAGGAGCCAAGCAAAG
>VFQQ010002195.1_pt1 | contig 23142 bp, 20 predicted proteins | sample 3512341 | NCBI WGS metagenome assembly VFQQ01 (sample SAMN10412373, study PRJNA504923) | tailings metagenome | isolation source: Relicate 2 Philex TSF1 revegetated site | place: Philippines: Tuba, Benguet | collected 2017-08-29 | reverse complement strand
AGCGGCGCGTCGGAGAGGCGGCGCGTTTCGCCATTTACCGGATGTAGGCCCCGCCTGGGGCGCGAGGAGGAAGTCATGGTTGGGGGAGGGCAGGCCGCATCGGCCGTTGCCACGAAGCGCGTCGACGTGATCGTGGTGGGAGCCGGTTTCGCCGGCATGTACGCGGTCTACAAGTTTCGCGAACTCGGCAAGTCGGTCGTTGGTATCGAGGCCGGTGGCGATGTCGGCGGCGTCTGGTATTGGAACCGCTATCCCGGCGCGCGATGCGACCTGATGAGCGTCGACTACAGCTATGGCTTCTCGCCGGAGATCGAACAGGAATGGACGTGGAGCGAGCAGTTCGCAGCCCAGCCTGAAATCCTGGCCTACGCGAATTTCGTGGCCGACCGGCTCGACCTGCGCAAGCACTTTCGCTTCGGCACCCGCGTGACCAAAGCCGCCTGGGACGAGGCGGCGAAGGTATGGCGTGCGGAGACCGACCGCGGCGAGATGCTCGAGGCGCCCTATTGCGTCATGGCGACGGGTCCTCTGTCGGTCGCAAAGGATCCCGACATCGAGGGCATTTCGCGTTTCAAGGGCACATTGCTCCGCGCACAGAAGTGGCCGCATGAGCCGGTCAGCTTCGAAGGCAAGCGCGTCGGCGTTATCGGCACAGGCTCGACCGGCATCCAGATCGTCCAGACGGTCGGGCGCCAGGCCGGCGAACTCTTCGTCTTCCAGCGAACGCCGAGCTTCACGCTGCCGATGCGCAACCACGAGCTGGAACCCGACTACGTCGCCGAGATGAAGCGGCATTATCGCGCAATGCGCGAGGCCATGCGCAACAATCCGACAGGGGGTACGCGCCCGGCAACCTCGCGGCCCTATTTCAGCCTGCCCCCGGCACAGCGTCGTCAGGCGATGGAACACGCCTGGATCAATGGCGGGCACACCTTCCTCGGCTCCTTCGCCGACCTGCTCGTCAACCAGGAGGCAAACGATCAGGTTGCCGACTTCGTGCGCGAGAAGATCGGCGAGATCGTCAGGGACCCGAAGACGGCTGAAGCCCTGAAGCCCAGGGGCTACCCGATCTTTGCCCGCCGTCCCTGCCTCGATACCGAGTATTACGAGACCTACAATCTTCCCAACGTTCATCTCGTCGATCTGAAGGAAGACCCGATCGTCGAGATCACCGAAAAGGGTGTGCGCACACAGGCAGGCGAAACGGAACTCGACGTCCTCATCTTCGCCACCGGCTACGACGCTCTCACGGGCGCTTTGCTCGCCTTCGACGTGATCGGCCGCGACGGCATCACGTTGAAGGACAAGTGGCGCGACGGGCCGCGCTCCTATCTCGGCTTCATGATGCAGGGCTTTCCGAACCTCTTCGCACCGAGCGGGCCGAACGGGCCGGCAGCGCTCGCCAACCTCATCACGGTTGCCGAACACGATGTCGACTGGATCGCCGACATGATCGGCTACATGGAGGCCAATGGCCACCGCAGTGCCGAGCCGACCGCGGAGGCGGAAGCCCAGTGGATGCGCCTTGTGGCGTCGCTCGCCGAAAAGTCGCTGATCCGCAAGGCAAACACCTGGTGGGTCGGAGCCAATGTGAAGGGCAAGCCGCAGGGGCTTACGATGTTCATCGGCGGCTTTCACAAGTACCGCGAACAGTGCGAGGCAGCCGCGCGCGCCAGGGCCTCGAACTTCGTGTTCGATCGCGCGAAGGCAAGCGCAGCGGCCTGAACGCCGCTGCCACAAGGAGGTGCGGGTACCGGGTTTGCTGCGAACGCGCAGCCCGGCTCGGCTCCCGCACAATTTCGGAGGATGACCATGCTTGGCCTCATGCAGGACCGGCCGCTGCTGATCTCGTCACTGATCACGCATGCGGCGCGCTATCACGGTGGCGTCGAGATCGTGAGCCGGACCTGCGAAGGCGTAACCGTTCGCACGAATTGGAGCGAGCTCTCCCGCCGTGTCGCGAAGCTGGCAAACACGTTGAAGCGGATGGGCATTGGCAAAGGCGACCGCGTCGCCTCGCTCGCCTGGAACACCCATCGCCACGTGGAGCTCTACTTTGCCGTCTCCGGCATCGGCGCGATCCTGAACACGGTCAACCCGAGGCTCTTTCCTGAGCAGATCGAATACATCGTCAATCACGCTGACAACCGGGTTCTGTTCTTCGACATCACCTTCTCGGGCCAGATTGCCGGCCTGCGGGACCGCTTCGCCACCGTCGAGCGGATCATCGCGCTGACCGACCGCGCGCATCTGCCTGCCGAGGTGTCCGGAGCCGAGGCTTACGAGGATCTTCTTGCCAAAGAGTCGGATGAGATCGCTTGGCCGGATTTCGACGAACGAACCGCATCGGCGCTCTGCTACACGTCCGGCACGACCGGCCATCCCAAGGGCGTCCTCTACACGCACCGATCGACCATCCTGCATTCGTTCATGGTCTGCACGGCAGACGGCTTTGCCCTGTCGTCGAGCGACAGCGTGATGCTGGCCGTGCCGCTTTTCCATGTGAATGCGTGGGGCATTCCCTATGCGTCGGCCATGTGCGGCGCGAAACTGGTGCTGCCGGGTCCGCGGCTTGACGGGCGAAGCCTGTTCGAGCTTGCGGCTGAAGAGAACTGCACCTTTTCGCTCGGCGTCCCGACCGTCTGGCTGGGCTTCTTCCAGCATATCGACGAAACGGCCGGCATCGACCTCCGGCGCTTGAAGCTCAAACGCGTTGTCATCGGCGGCTCGGCAGCCCCGCGCGCCATCATCGAGCGATTCCGCAAGGAGCTCGATGTCTTCGTGATCCATGCCTGGGGCATGAGCGAGACGAGCCCCGTGGCGACCGTCGGCAATCTTCTGCCCAGGCATCAAGCGCTGCCGCAGGATGCCCAGATCGATGTCCAGGTCCGGCAGGGACGCGTTGTCTACGGCGTCGAACTCAAGATCGTCGATGCGGATGGCAAGGTCCTGCCGCAGGCTGGCACGGCGGCCGGCGACCTCTACGTGCGTGGCCCCTGGGTCACCGCAGGCTACTTCAAGGGCGTCGGCGGCGACATGCTCGACGAGGAGGGATGGTTTCCGACCGGCGACGTCGCGAAGATCGACGGCGACGGATACGTCGTACTGACCGACCGGTCGAAAGACGTCATCAAGTCGGGCGGGGAGTGGATCTCCTCGATCGATCTGGAGAACGCCGCGATGGCGCATCCGGATGTCCAGGAGGCCGCTGTCATCGGTCTGCCGCATCCGCGCTGGCAGGAACGCCCGTTTCTCGTCGTGGTGCCGAAGCCTGGCGCGGAGCCGGACGCAAAGGCGATCCTGGAATTCCTGGCAAGCCGGGTTGCGAAATGGTGGCTTCCCGACGACGTCGCCTTCGTCTCCGACATTCCGCACACGGCGACTGGCAAGATCCAGAAGGTGAAGCTGCGCGAGCAGTTCAGGGATCACCAGCTACCCACGGCTTAGTTTCACATCCGTGAAATTGAAATTCACGAGCGTGCATGAATTGCGTGCGCGGGTGCTTTGGCTAAAGTCTGTCCGAGGACAGGCAGCATCAGGGAGGAATGATGCCGCAGACGATTTTTGACGATCCGGATGGCACGCTTGGCATGCTTCGCGACAGCGTGGCCGCGCTGGCGCAACGTCAGCCCGGTCCGGCTTCTCTCCGTGCCGTGCGCGCGGAAGCACGTGACACCGATCCGGCTCTCTGGGCGTCGATGGCGGAGGCCGGCTGGCTCGGCCTGCTCCTGCCGGAAGACCTTGGCGGCGCGGGTCTCGGCCTGGCCGAGCAGGCAGTCCTGAGCGAAGCGCTCGGCCGCGCGCTCATCTGCGAGCCCTTCGTCACCAACGTCGTCATCCCGTCTGCATTGCTGCGCCTTGCGAATGCCTCGGCTGCGCGCGATCGTCTGGCGAGCGGGCTTGCAGACGGGTCGTTACGCATCTCGACCGCCTGGCAAAGTGCGCAGGCGCGTCCGCTCGAGGCCGTCATATACGCTGGAGGCGTCGAGCTTTCAGGCGCGGCGCGGTTCGTCGATGCCGCGGACGCGGCTGATGTTTTTCTTGTCGTGGCGGAAGCGGCGGGGAACGTTGTTCTTCTCGAAGTGCCTGCGGGCACATCTGGTCGGGAGATCGAGGGCCATCGGTCGGTCGAGGGCACTCGCATCAGCGACGTGCGCTTCGCAAAGTGTCAATTGCCGGCCGACGCCGTGCTGATGCGTGGCGCGAGCGTCGCAGCGCTGATGGACGAGCCGATCGCCATGGCACGTATTGCAATGGCCGCAGAGCTTGCTGGTATCGCCAGCGCTGCGGTCGAGCGGACTATCGCCTACACCAAGGATCGCGTGCAGTTCGGAAAGCCGATCGCAAGCTTCCAGGTCGTGCAGCATCGTCTCGTCGACATGTGGAGCGACGCCGAATTCGCCTGCTCAGCCGTCGTCAATGCCGTCCAGCGCCAGGCAGAAGGTGGTACGGAGGCGCGCAAGGCGATCCTCGCAGCCAAGGCGAGGGCAGGCGATGCCGCAACCTCGATCTGCCGCCGCGCCGTTCACCTGCATGGCGCCATGGGCTTTACCGACGAGCACGACATTGGCCTCTACCTAAAGCGTGCGGTCGCACTTGCGGCAACACTCGGCCAGTCGGAAGCGCTGCGCCTCGAATTCATCGCGCTCGAACGCGCCGCTTGAGCCGGGAGGAAAAGCTCATGCAGAACAATCTCATCAAGACGACGATCGAAGAACGCATCGCGCTCGTAAAAATGGACAATGCGCCGGTCAACGCCTACTCGCGCGATTTCGCCGACGAACTCATAGAAGTGTTCGACGAACTGAACGACACGCCGGAGGTTCGCGTCATCGTCATCACCGGCCGCGAGAAGATTTTCTCGGCCGGCGCCGACATCAAGAACCGGCAGAACGTCGGCGCTGTCAAAGGCGAGACCTACCGGCACCTTCGGCGCAACCGCGAAGTCTCGAACTGCATCATGGAATGCAACAAGCCGGTCATTGCTGCCGTCAACGGACCTGCGCTTGGCGCAGGCATGGGGCCCGTCGTTGCGGCCGACATCATCTTGGCATCGGAAAACGCCGTCTTCGGACTGCCCGAGATCGACATCGGCCTGATGGGAGGCGCACGCCACACCATGTCGCTGTTCCCGAAGTCGCTCGCCCGCCGCATGATCCTGACCGGCTATCGCGTGCCGGCAGCCGAAGCCTATCGTCGCGGCATCATCGAAGCCTACGTGCCGCTCGAGAACCTGATGGAAGAGGCGATGAAGATCGCCCGCAACATCGCTTCCAAGAGCCCGAAGGCACTGAGCCTCGCCAAGCGCGCCATCAATACGGTCGAGCACATGCCTTTGCGCGACGGCTACCGGTTCGAGCAGAACCTGACGGTCGAGATGACGCGCCACGAGGATTCCAAGGAGGCGATGCGCGCCTTCATCGAGAAGCGCCCCGCTGTCTTCAAGGATGATCTGTGATGGCGACCGACTGGAACGCCATGAGCGACGCCGACTTTCGAGCGGCCTTCCACGATCTCGTCGAGCGGCGCCTGCCGCTCGACCTGCGCTTCATGCGCAAGCAGCGGCCGCTCTTCGACGAGGTCGCGGTCTGGTACCACGCGCTTGCAGAGGAGGGCTGGCTCTCGCCGGTCTGGCCTGTCGAGCATGGCGGCATGGGCCTGACGCCAGCCAAGCACATGATCTATGTCGAGGAATGGGGCCGCCTTGGCTGCCCGCGCATTCCCGACCATGGTATCGGCCTGACCGGTCCGCTCCTGATCGAGCATGGCACGGAGGTGCAGAAGGCCTTCTTCCTGCCGAAGATCCTGTCGGGCGAGCACATCTGGTGCCAGGGCTATTCCGAGCCCAATGCCGGCTCCGATCTTGGCAGCCTGCGCACTGCCGCCGTACGCGATGGCGACGAGTTCGTCGTCAACGGCCAGAAGATCTGGACGACGCTCGCACACTGCGCCAACTGGATTTTCGCCCTGGTGCGGACCTCGCGCGACGAGAAGGTGCGCCAGAAGGGCATCACGGTCCTGCTGATCGACATGACGACGCCAGGCGTGAAGGTTCGCTCGATCCCCAATCTGCGCGGCGAGGCGGACTTCTGCGAGGTCTTCTTCGACGATGTCCGCGTGCCTGCGGGCAATGTCGTCGGCGAGGTCGACCAAGGGTGGGCGATCGCCAAATCGGTACTCGGCCACGAGCGCATCTTTCTTGGCGCCCCGACCCGTCCCGAGATCGCGATCGACCGGCTGGAGAAGCTCGCCAGGGCGCGCGGCGCGTTCGATGATCCGGCCTTCGTTTCGCGCTATGCGAAGTTGCGGCTCGATATCTACGATCTCGGCTCCGCCTTTGAGCGGTTCGCCAAGGTTCTGCGTGAGGGCGGTGAACTCGGTGCCGATTCTTCGCTCCTGAAGATCTTCACGACCGAGCTCTACCAGCGCATTACCGAGGAGACCCTCGTGCTGGCCGGTGAGGACGCGCGTTACTTCGACGACATCGAAGCCGGCAACGACACAGTCGACGCGATGAACCTTTTCCTGGATTCGCGGGCTCCGGCGATCTTCGGCGGCTCGAACGAAATCCAGAAGAACATCTTGGCCAAGGCCGTGCTGGGCTTGCCCGGCTAGCGCAGGCAGCGTCTGCCGTTGGGAGCGGCTGGACGGAGGGAGGAGACATGAGTGTCATGGAAGCGGCGGCCGCTCGGCCGACCGAGCACGCGAGCGCAGACTATGTTCTGCGCGCCGAAGGCCTGACCAAGCAGTTTGGCGGCTTTGCAGCCGTCAACGATGTCGATCTTGCAGTCAGGCGGGGGTCGATCCACGCGTTGATCGGGCCGAATGGCGCCGGTAAGACGACCTGTTTCAACCTGCTCACCAAAACGTTGGCGCCGACGGCCGGGCGTATACTATTCGAAGGCGAGGACATCTCCGGTCTGCGCACGGCCGAGGTCGCCCGTCGCGGACTCGTCCGATCGTTCCAGATCTCTGCGACCTTTCCCAACCTTACCGCCCGCGAGAACGTTCGCGTGGCCCTGCAATCCTCCTACGGCACAGGCTATCAGTTCTGGCGGTCGCTGAGGGCGGTTGCCCCGTTGAATGCGCGCGCGGACGAACTGTTGGAGCGTGTCGGTCTGGCTGCCAACCGCGACACGCCGGCCGCCGAACTCTCTTATGGCAAAAAGCGCGCGCTCGAGATTGCGACCACCCTGGCGCTCGAACCGCGCGTCATGCTGCTCGACGAGCCGACTGCCGGAATGGGTCATGAGGACATCGAGCCCATCACCAATCTGATCAAGCAGGTCGCCGACGGCCGCACGATCCTGCTCGTCGAGCACAATCTTTCCGTCGTCTCCAATCTCTGCGACCGCATCACCGTGCTGCAGCATGGGCAGAAGCTCGCCGAGGGCACCTACGCTGAAGTCTCGAACAACCCTGATGTCGTGACCGCTTACATGGGAGGCGTGGATGAGTGACGCTGCGCTGTCGCCCGCGCCTGGCAGCGGATCGGCCTCGGCCCCTCTGCTCGCGGTCGAAAATCTCAACGCGTGGTACGCGGAATCGAAGGTGCTGCATGGCATAACCTTCGATGTCCGACCCGGCGAACTCCTGACGCTGATCGGCCGCAACGGCGCCGGCAAGACGACAACGCTTCGCTCGATCATGGGGCAACTGAAGAAGCGTACGGGCTCGGTACGCTTCGAAGGTCAGGAACTTATTTCGAAGCGGACCTTCGAGATTGCGCGACTGGGCATCGGCTATTGTCCTGAAGAACGCGCCATCTTCGCCTCTCTGAGCGTGCGCGAGAACCTGTTCCTGCCGCCGATGCTTCGGCCGGGCGGTATGACAGACGAGGCGCTTTACGCGACCTTCCCCAATCTGAAGGCCCGGGCGGCAAGCCAGGGCACGAAGCTTTCCGGCGGCGAGCAGCAGATGCTGGCGATCGCCCGTATCCTGCGTACCGGCTCGCGCCTGCTTCTTCTCGACGAGCCGAGTGAGGGGCTGGCGCCTGTCGTCGTCAAGGAGATCGGCGAACTGATCCAGAAGCTCAAGGAACAGGGCTTCACCATCATCCTGGTCGAGCAGAACCTGCGCTTCGCGCGCATGGTCGCCGACCGCCACGTGGTGGTCGAGAACGGCAAGGTGGTCGACGTTTTGACCAACGAGCAGCTCTCTTCCGACATGAACCGCGTCAAGATGTATCTGGGGGTGTGACGGCCATGTTCGAAGGAATTACGACGCAGCTTCTCTTCGGCCAGCTGCTTCTCGGCCTGATCAACGGCTCGTTCTATGCGATGCTTTCCATGGGTCTCGCCATCATCTTTGGCATGATGCACATCGTGAATTTCACGCATGGCGCTCAATACATGCTGGGCGCATTCGTAGCCTGGCTGCTCCTCAACTATCTGGGCCTCGGCTATTGGCCGTCGCTGGTACTGGCGCCGATCGTCGTCGCGATCACCGGCATGCTGATGGAGCGTGTCCTGCTTCGGCCGCTTGCCAATCTCGACCACCTCTACGGTCTGCTCGCGACCTACGCGGTGGCGCTGATCGTCGAGGGGCTGGTACGCTACCAGTACGGCTCGACCGGCCTGCCTTATGACAACCCGCTGCCGGGGGGTGTCAATTTGGGCTTCATGTTCCTGCCCTACTACCGGCTCTGGGTTGTGGTGTTCTCGATCGTGACCTGCCTCGCCACCTGGTATCTCATCGACCACACCAAGCTCGGCGCCTATCTGCGCGCTGCCAACGAACGGCCCCATATCGTCGAATCCTTCGGCATCAACGTGCCCAAGATGATGACGCTGACCTACGGCTTTGGCGTTGGGCTTGCGGCCCTGTCCGGCGTGCTGGCGGCGCCGATCTACCAAGTCTCGCCTTCCATGGGCTCTCACCTGATGATCGTCGTCTTCGCGGTCGTCGTCATCGGCGGCATGGGCTCGATCGTTGGTGCCGCGATGACCGGCTACATGCTGGGGATCGTCGAGGGGCTCACCAAGGTCGTCTACCCGGAAGCCGCCAGCGTCGTGATCTTCCTGTTCATGATCGTGGCCCTCTACCTTCGCCCCGAGGGCATCTTCAGCAAGGAGTCCACGTGATGGCCCGTCTGCTATTGCTGGCCGTCGTCGCCGTCTTGGCGATCATCGCGCCCTTCTATTTCTATTCCGTCACGCTGATGACGATCATGTGCTTCATCATCTTCGCGTGCTCGTTCAACCTGCTTCTTGGATATACGGGGCTTCTTTGCTTCGGCCATGCGATGTTTTTCGGCGGCGCTGCCTACATCACGGGGCATCTCCTTAAGACCACCGGCATCTCGACGGAACTTGCGATCCTCGCCGGCGGTCTGGCGTCGGGCCTGCTCGGCCTAGTCATCGGTTTCCTGACGATGCGGCGACAGGGCATCCAGTTTGCGATGATCACGCTCGCCTTCTCGCAGTTCATCTACTTCATCTTCCTGCAGGCGCCGTTTACGGGCGGCGAGGACGGCATGCAGGGCATTCCGCGCAACCCGCTTTTCGGCCTGATCGATATCCGCTCAAATTTTACCTACTACTACGTCGTGCTTGCGATCACCGTTCTATGCGTTTTCGTCTACTACCGCGTGGTCCACTCGCCCTATGGCGAGGTCCTCAAGGCGGTGCGCGACAACCAGCCACGCGTGGAGTCACTCGGCTTCAACCCGGAGAAGATCAAGCTTGTCGCCTTTGTCCTGTCGGCGACGCTAGCTGGTATCGGGGGCGCGATGAAGGCGACGGTCTATCAGTTCGCAACGCTCACCGACATGTCGTGGGCCGTATCCGGCGAGGTGATCCTGATGACGCTACTTGGTGGCTTGGGCACGCTTATTGGACCGATGGTCGGGGCAGGGGGCATCATCCTACTCAACGACCATCTCGCAGGCTTCGGCGAATTCGCGCTGATTTCACAGGGCGTGATCCTGCTTGTGGTCGTCGTCTTCTTCAGGCGCGGGATCGTGGGCGAACTATCTGCTCTCGGTCGGTTCCTGTCGCGGCGGCGTCGTTCCGCCGCGGAGCCGGTCGCGCCGGCTTCTGCCAAGGCGACGCACTAATCGGACGATGCTGGCGCGGCGAGCGCCAGCATCTAGGGCCGCTCAAGCGTCCACCGTCGCATGCGGCCGCACGAGACGCGCGGCGCGCTGCAGGGACGCGAGATAGCGCTCGTGATTGTCGCGGATACGCTCGCGCGCACCGCCGAGGCCAAGCGTCACCGGCTGGTTCTGGATGCGCGTCGGCAGGAGAACGCAGATCGTGCCGCCGCCCAAAAAGGGTACGTTTTCGGCGAAGCAGTATCCTTTTTCGCGGATCTCCTGCACCTTCTCCATGATCTGCGGAACAGTGACGCGCCGCGGCTTTTCTGTGGCGATGTTGGCGCGGCGGACGATGTTGTCGATCTTGTCGTCTTCCATCGTCGACATCAGAAGCCAGCCTACGCCGGACTGGGTCAGCGGCCGAAGCGTGCCTTCCTCGACATGGAACCGCAGCGGATGCACCGACTGGATGATCTTAACATATTGCAGGTAGATGTCGTTCTGGGTGTTGATCGAGACTGTCTCGCCTGTCTCGGCATGGACGTCGTGCATGGCCTCCACAACCTTGCTCGCGCCGAACAGTGCGCTTGGTACCCAGTCGCCGAGCGACGTCACCTTCGGTGTTGGAAAATAGACGCGCGCCTTACGATCGAAATTCAGGTAGCCGAGCGTCACCAGCGTCTTCAGGAGTACCGTTGTGCTCGACTGCGGATAACCGAGCGCGATCGCGATCTCAGACATCGCCTGCGGCTGCCTAACCTTGCAGAATAGTTCAAGAATTTCGATCGCACGCGTTGCCGATTTGACCTGCGCCAGTTGCATTTTGCCGCTCTCCCCGCCTGTACGCTATTCACGAGTGTGAAATTCAATCGCACGTACAGATTGCTTATGGCTCAAGCGAGGCCATCGTGACAAGGTGATTGCGTTGGGTGCCGGGGGAGGAATTCCGGCACCCGCGACGAGCGAGGCAGCCTATTGGCGCCCGGCTCGGACCGGGAGGCTCGCATGATTGATGGTGCTGCAATGGTGCATTCCAATGCACGTCGCCCGGCCGCTGGAGCTTTGGCTTTGCGTCTGGCTGGCAGAAGCACGGCATCAACGCGCCACTTTCAAACCGCAGCGCCGCAATCGGCGCGCGACGAACTCGCACAGAGGCATTCAGTATGACCGGACGACTGCAGGGACGCGTGGCACTTGTGACCGGCGGAGGCCGAGGCATAGGGCGCGCCATCTGCGAGCGTTATGCTCGTGAAGGCGCCGCCGTTGGTGTTCTGGACCTGCGACCGGAGATCGCCGGCGAGGCTGTCGAGGCCATTCGCGCTGCCGGTGGCAAGGCTATCGCGCTTGCCGGCAATGTCGCGAAACGCGCCGACGTCTTCGCCGCAGTCGCAGCCCTCACGGATGCATTTGGACCGGTTACGATCCTCGTCAACAACGCCATGTGGAACCGCTACGGTCCGCTTGAGGAACAAGGCGAGGAAACCGTCAGCCGCATCATCGATGTCGGCCTGAAGGGCGTCATCTGGGGTTATCAGGCCGTGCTCGAGCCGATGTCGGCAGCAGGCGGCGGTGTGATTGTCAACATCGCCTCGCCGGCCGCGGTCATCGCGATGAAGAACGGCATCATGTACACCGCCGTCAAGGCTGCCGTTGCCGCTGCCACGCGCTCGGCCGCTGCCGAGTTCGGCTCGCGCAACATTCGCGTTGTGGCGATCGCGCCGGGACCTACGCCGACGGACGGCGCCAAGATGGTCGTTAGCGAGGAGGGCTGGGAGCGGCGTCGCAAGAGCGTGCCGATCGGCCGCCTCGGTACACCCGAGGATATTGCGTCTGCTGCCGTGTTCATGGCGAGCGACGAAGCCGGTTTCATCACCGGCGACATGCTTCTGATCGATGGCGGGCTCACCTACGCCTTCGCTTGACCGGATCGGCCGGCCGAGGGCTGGCCGTTTGTTGGCTTCGTTCACGGACTGGTGGAGGTCCGGGAGCCTTTTGAGGAGGAGACGAACGATGAAACTGACTAGGACGATTGCTGCAACCGCCGCTACCCTTGCCGCCTCGACCATGCTGTGGTCCGGCGCAGCCTTTTCGCAGGAGATTTCCGGCGATGTCGTGCGCATCGGCGTCATGGCTGACCAGTCGGGTCCATATGCCGACAATGGCGGCCCCGGCTCCGTCGAGGCCGCCCGCATGGCGGTCGAGGATTTCGGTGGCGAGATCAACGGCAAGAAGGTCGAGATCGTCATTGCAGACGACCAGAACAAGCCCGACATCGGCGCCGCCATCGCACAAAAGTGGGTGGACGAGGAAGGCGTTGACGCCATCCTCGGCGGCTCGGCCTCGTCGATCGCCCTGTCGATCCAGTCGATGATGGCCGACCGCAAGAAGCCCTACATGCTTGCGGGCACGGCTTCCTCGTCGCTGACCAACGACAACTGCTCGCCTTTCGGCACGCAGTGGGTGCTCGACACCTATTCGCTGCCGAAGGCGACGACGCAGTCCATGGTCGCGGCCGGCGATGACAGCTGGTTCTTCATCACTGTCGACTACACCTTCGGCAAGCAGTGGCAGGAAGATGCCACGAAGTTCATTCAGGACGCCGGCGGCACGGTCGTAGGCTCGGTCCTGCATCCGCTGAACTCCACTGACTTCTCCTCCTTCCTGCTGCAGGCCCAGGCCAGCGGCGCAAAAGTGATTGCGCTCGCCAACTCCGGTGCAGACTTTGCCAATGCGGTGAAGCAGGCCCAGGAATTCGGCATCATGGACGCCGGCCAAAAGGTTGTTGCGCTCGGTCTTCAGATCAACCAGGTTCACGGCATTGGCCTCGGTGCGCTCCAGGGCATGCAGCTCGTCACGCCCTTCTACTGGGACATGAACGAAGAGACCCGCGCCTTCGCTGAGCGGTTCAAGGCCCGCTTCCGCGACCGCGTGCCGAACGAGACGATGGCCGGCAGCTACAGCGCCGTTCTTCATTACCTGCGCGCCGTCGAGGCCGCCGGAACCGATGAGGGCGAAGCGGTGATCGCAAAGATGCACGAGATGCCGATCAACGATTTCGCGATGAAGGACGTCAAGATCCGCGCCGACGGCCAGGTCATGCGTCCCATGTACGCGGTGACCGTGAAGGCTCCGGGCGAATCCAGCGCGCCCTATGACTACTATACGGTAACCGGCACTGTTCCTGCCGAAGACGCCTGGCGGCCTGCGAGCGAAAGCGCCTGCTCGCTCCTAAACACCCAGTAACGCGCCTCCCAAGGCCGATGGTGGGGCGGCCTGCGTCGCCCCACCATCCCAAGTCTGAAGTTCGCACCATGCCCCTTGCCATTAAAAGCGTCTCGGATTCACCTGACCTCTTGGGTGAAAGCCCGGTCTGGGATGCCGAGAACGGCTGGCTCTACTGGGTCGACGGCATGTCGCGTCTCGTGCGGCGCCTTGATCCCGCGACGGATCGGATCAGCGAATGGAAGACCCCATCGACGGTCGGTTCGGTCGGTCTCGCAGATGGTCCGACGATCGTTTGCGGGCTCGTCGACGGCATCTATCGGCTTGACCTCGCAAGTGGCGACTTCAGGCCGCTGTTGAAGCCCGAGCCGGTCGATCCACTTGTCCGCTTCAACGATGGCAAGATCGACCGTCAGGGACGCTTCCTGTGTGGCAGCATGGGGCTTCACGCCGATCCTCTCGGCAAGCTCTGGCGGATCGACGCTGCTGGCCGGGCTGACATTCTGGCCGAAGGCATTCGCATTTCGAATGCACTCTGTTTCAGCCCGGACGGCACGACGATGTACTTCGCCGACAGTCTTGAAGGTACGATCCGAGCCTATCCTTATGGCCAAAGCGTCGGACCCATGCGCACGCTCGTTGACACGCGGGCGTGGGGCTCGGGCCCTGACGGGGCGACAGTCGATGCCGAGGGATATCTCTGGGTGTGCCTCGTGCTGGCCGGCCGCATCGCGCGCTTTGCGCCGGATGGAAGCCTCGACAGGCTGATCGATGCACCGGTTGACCTTCCCTCGAGCCTAGCTTTCGGCGGCGAGGACCTGGCGACGCTCTTCGTGACCTCAATCAAGGATTCCGGTTCAGGCCGGGCAATTTCGCAACATCCCGATGGCGGACGCCTGTTCGCGATAACCGGCCTTGGCGCACGCGGCATCGCCGAAACTCGTTTCGGGCGACCCACCCCCAAGACTGGACCAGCAATCTGATGCTCGATCGAACCCAGGGCCTTTCGGCTTTGCTTTCGCCATCCTCCGTCGCCCTTGTCGGCGCTTCGGACGATGTGACCCGGATCGGGGGGCGCCCGCTTCGCTATCTGCGCGACGGGGGATATTCGGGCGCAATCTATCCTGTGAACCCGAAGCGCGAGATGGTCCAGGGCATGCGCGCGTGGACCTCGCTGGCCGATCTTCCCGAGACCCCCGATGTCGCGATCCTCGCCGTTCCCTCGTCGGCGACGCTGCAGGCCGTGCGCGACTGCGCGGAGCGTGGGGTCAAGGCAGCCATCGTCTTTACCGCAGGCTTTGCCGAAATGGACGATGCCGGGCGCGCGCTGCAGGACGAGATGACCGGCATCGCGCGCGACGCAGGCCTGCGGCTCCTCGGCCCGAACTGTCTTGGCGCCTTCAACTCCAGCATCGGCTATTTCGGCACCTTCTCCGTCGTGCTCGACAGCGGTTTTGTGCAGCCCGGACCGGCGGCCGTCGTCTCGCAAAGCGGCGCCTACGGGTCGCATCTCGTCCATCTGGCCCGCGAGCGGGGCATGGGCATCAGCCATTTCGTGACGACCGGCAACGAGGCCGATATCGACGTTGCCGAGGCGCTGCGCTTCGTGGTCGAGCAGCCGGACGTCAATGTCGTCATGGCCTATGCCGAAGGCGTGCGCGATCGCGACACTTTCATCGAAGCGCTTGAAGTCGCGCGTGCCCGCCGCAAGGCGATCGTGTTCATGAAGGTCGGGCGATCGGAAGTCGGCGCCCACGCCGTCTCGTCCCACACTGCGGCACTAGCCGGGTCCGACGCCGTCTTCGATGCCGTCTTCCGGCAGTACGGCGTCTGGCGTGCCGGCACGACGGCCGAGCAACTGGACATCGCGCAGGCCTGCGCCCGTGGGGTCTATCCACGATCGAACCGTCTCGGCATCTTCACGCTGTCGGGCGGCTTCGGCATCCAGATGGCCGACGATGCCGAGGCGGCCGGTCTCGACGTCGCCCCGATGCCGGATGATGCGCAGATCGAACTGCGTCAGATCCTGCCTTATGCCTCGCCGCGCAATCCGGTCGATGCGACGGCGCAGGCGGTGACCGACCTCAGTCTCATGGAGAAATTCCTCCAGACGATGCTCGCCAAGGGCGACTACGGCATCTTCACCGGCATCTTCGGAAGTGGGCCTTCGTCGCCGACCTTTGCCGGCCGGCTGCGCGGGCTGCTTGAGAATGCTGCGGCGGCTTCCGAGGGCTCCATAATGGCGCTGACGATGAGCGCGCCGCGCGAAACTGTCCGCGCCTATGAAGACAAGGGCTTCATCGTCCACGAGGACGGATCGGCCCTGATGAAGGTGCTGGGTGCGCTCGTCCACTTCGCCGAAAGCTTCGAGCGCGCGCAAATCGCGTCACCCGTAATGAGGTATGAAGCACAGGCGGTGATCGGCTCTGAACCGCTTAGCGAACTGGCCGCCAAAGCGATCCTCGAGCCAGCCGGAATATCCTTTCCGCAATCGAGGCTCGTCACGCCGGGGAGTGACCCGTCCGAAGCTGCACTTGCCGTTGGCTTTCCTCAGGTTCTCAAGATCGTCTCGCCGGACATTGCCCACAAGACCGATATGGGCGGCGTCATCGTTGGCCTTGCCTCCTTGGAGGAGGCACAGGCAGGCGTCGCGACCATTCTCGACCGCGCCGCCAAGAGAGAGCCCGATGCCCGCATCGAAGGCGTCATGATCGCGCCGATGATCGGGCAGGGCGTCGAAACGATCGCCGGCGTGGTGCGCGATCCGGTCTTCGGGCCGATGGTCATGTTCGGTCTTGGCGGCATTTTCGTCGAAGTGCTGAAGGACGTCACCTTTCGCGCGGCGCCTTTCGACGAGGCCGAAGCGCATCGCATGATCCGGGAAATCCGGGGTTTTCCCATGCTTGAAGGCGTGCGCGGCGCGCCGCCATCCGACATCGATGCACTGGCCGCCACGCTCAGTGCGCTGTCGCGGTTTGCTGCCGCCAACCAGGATGCGATCGACAGCATCGATCTGAACCCTCTACGGGTGCTTGAACGCGGCAAGGGCGTCATTGCGCTCGATGCGTTGATCGTGCCGCGGACACGCGTCTAGGAGACGGATATGCATGACCCCAAGCTTCAGGAACTGCTCGATCGCGAAGCCATCCGCGACTGCATCTACCGCTATTGCCGGGGCATAGATCGGGCCGAAGAGGCAGCGCTGCGCAACAGCTACTGGCCGGATGCAACGGACTGCCATGGCGCCTATGACGGCTCTGCCGAAGGCTTCATCCAGATGGCGCTGGCGGTGTTTGCGACCGGTCCCCGCAATGTGCACCACGTCACCAATGTTCTGATCACGTTTCAGGAGCCGAGTGTCGCAATCGTCGAAAGCTACTTCATTGCCTTCCAGAGATCGAAGGGCGGAGACGGCGCCCTGCGGCAGGTCATGCTGAGCGGTCGCTATTGTGATCGCTTTGAGAAGAGGAACGGGGAGTGGCGCGTGGCTGCCCGCGTCGTCGTCTATGACTGGATGGACGAGCAGGAGCCACCACCGCAGAGCGACGAGGAGCGCTTCGGACCCCGGCGCCCGATCGGAGCGCCATTCCCGCAGGATACTGTCTACGCACTTCTCGAGGCGCAAGGCTGATGGCTGACGAAAAGCGGATCGTTCTCGTCACCGGTGCGGCCGGCGGCATCGGCAAGGCGCTCGTCGAACTGTTTGCCGAGATCGGCGAAACGGTTGTCGCCACCGATCTGCCTGGCAGCAGTGTCGCCGATGTCGCGGCTCAATTCGGGTCAGTCCATCTCGGGCTCGAGGGTGACCTCGCCAGCGCAGACGATGTGGCGCGCCTTTATGCCGAGATCGATCGCCGATTTGGCCGGCTCGATGTCCTCGTCAACAACGCGGCCATGGGGCCGACCATGTCGCCGACGGTCGACACATCGCTCGACGCCTTCCGCCGGACGCTGTCGGTCAATCTGCTGGCGCCGTTCCTGATGGCGCGCGAGGCGGCGCGTCGGATGCGGCCAGGCGGCGCGATCGTAAACATCGCTTCTCTCGCCGGCATCCTCGGCAATCCACGCCGCAATGCCTACTCGGCATCGAAGGCCGGACTCATTTCCTTCACCCGGTCGCTTGCCTGCGAATGGGCGGCGAGTGGCATTCGCGTCACCGCGGTTGCGCCTGGCTATGTCCGGACCCCGATGGTTGCCGAACTCGAGGCGGCAGGCAAAGTAGATCTTGCTGCCGTCCGACGCCGGGTCCCGCTCGGACGCATGGCGCGACCGGACGAGATGGCTAGGGCGGCGCGTTTCCTGGCTTCGCCGCAGGCGCGCTACATCACCGGCGCTATCCTGGCGGTCGACGGGGGCTGGGCGTCTTTCAACCAGCCGGGCGAAGCGCATCCGCCAGCTGAGGCGGTTCCCGAAGCGGAGATGACGCGCCCGCAAGCCCGTTTTAACGGCCGCATCGTCCTCGTGACGGGAGGTGCCAACGGCATCGGCGCGGCAACGGCCCGACGCTTTGCCGCAAATGGCGATCATGTCGTCGTGGCCGATCGGGATGGCCGTCAGGCCGAGGCGGTCGTTTCGGAACTCGGGTCCGGCCATCTCGCGCTCGAGTCAGACGTGGCGAACGAGACAGATGTGCTGGCGATGTTCGAAGCGATCATCCAGCGCTTCGGCAAGCTCGACATCCTCGTCAACAATGCCGCAATTGCCGACACATTTCTCCCGGCTCTCGAGCAGAGCCCCCAGGACATGATGGCGCTGCTGGACGTGAACCTCACCGGCGCCTTCGTCGTCGCTCGCGAAGCCGTTCGTGCGATGAAAAACGGAGGTGTGATCCTCAATGTGGGGTCGATCAACACCTTCCTGCCATTCGCGCCGCGGCACGCCTATGGAGCGTCCAAGGCCGGCATCGATATCCTGACGCGCTGTATGGCTGCAGAACTCGGGCCGAGCGGCATTCGCGCAGCGACGATCGCGCCAGGCTATATCCGCACGCCCGGCGTTGCACAGCTCGAACAATCCGGGCGTATCGATGCCGATCGCCTGCGCCGACGCATTCCGCTCGGCGATCTTGGCCGTCCCGACGATATCGCGGAGGCTGCCCTCTTTCTCGCTTCGTCGGAGGCGTCCTACATCACCGGCTCGATCCTTTATGTCGATGGCGGCTGGACCGCATTCGGGAATGCGGGTGATGCGAGCGCCGGGATAGAGCTTGCCTGAGCCGGCGCATTGGGGACTGGCCCGCGGCTCAATTTCACCACGATATGGACGGGACCCATTTTGGCCGATCTGGGCGCCCGACGACCGAAGCATGCTCCTCTCATCAACAGTATCACCGAGCGTGCCTTCATTCACGGCTGCAATAGTTCAATTTGCTTTACGGGCTGTCGGAAGCCAGGCGTAGTCCAGCCATTGAAAAAGCCCGAAACCCGCCGCTTTTAGCAGCAGGAGAAGATCTATCAACGCGCCCTGTGGCATAAAGCAGCCGTTGTTATCCTTAGAGCGGCAACGTTTGCTTTCGGCGGAGGCAGGTTATAGATGGACGGGTAATGGGGGCGCCAAGCGGACATTGCGTAGTCCGTCAGGAAATCATTTTACGAGAGTATTCGAAACCAATTGTCCAATGGCAGCTTTGCGCCCTCATTCTGGACGTTTAGTTTATCGGTGGCCCAGCCTTAGAACGGACATACACGCTGGAACCGGGCTATGCCCTTTACCTGGCATCGCGGAGCCTCCTCTCGCAAACTACCATGGGGCGATCGTGGTCGATGCGCGGCATCTCGCCGGCAATTACGTCAGTTTCGATGGGGACGGTTGGTCTCGCCACTATGAAGCGTCTTGAAGAATCTGGACGCTTCATGCTGCGGCTGACAATTACAAGCTGACCTCACGCCTATCTGGTTGGCACCTGCGCCTTCTGAGAGCGGAACGAACCATAAGTTCTAGCAGCAGCCATGAAGGCGTCGATGATGACTGAGCTTTCGTCGGAGAGCGCGAAGGCGGCCTCGTCATGGCACGACGCCATCTCGGCGACCGGAATGCGGCGCACCGTGTCGTGACGGCTTGTGCCGTGGCGCCAGATGAAGCCGACGCCGATGCCATTGGCGACCGCCTCGTAGGCGGCGTCGCGGGCGTCAAGCACCAGTAGCGGCTTCGGCGCCAGACCGGCCTGGGCGAAAGCGCGGTCGACGACGCGCTGGGTCGACGAGCCGCGCGCGCGAAAGATGAGCGGCTGCTTCATGAGCTGGCGACATGTGAGCTGCGCTTTGTCGGCCAGCGCGTGCTGCTCGTGGAGCAAGGCAACCACCTCCTGGCTGACGAGCGTCTCGGTCCGGAAGCGTCCGTCGCGCGGAATGTCCGGCAGGATGCCGACATCGACGCCGCGAGACAGGACCGCCTTAATGATGCGCTCGTGCGACCCTGTCTCGACCGCAATTTCCACGCTCGGGTAGCGCTTTCGAAACAGCGCGATCACGGCCATTCCGGGCATGGAATTGCCCAGGCCGATGGTGATGCGTCCATCCTTCAGCGTGGCGTGCCGCGTCATAATGCGCTCAGCTTCGCGCTCTTCTTCGGCCATGCGTTCCGCGATGTCGCAGAGCTGCAGGCAGAGCGGTGTCGGATGCAGCACGCCGTCGCGCCGCATAAACAGACGAACGGAATAGACGCTCTCGGCCTGCCGCACGTGCTCGGCCATTGTCGGCTGCGACACGCCGAGCGCGCGCGCAGCTGCCGCGTAGGAGCCCGACTGGGCGACCGCGTTGATCGCGCGGATGCGGGCCAGTGTCAGTGACATTCTGGCTCTCCAAAGCCTCTGCCTGCGAATTCCCAAGGCTTAGCCTTTGTTTGTTACGGGCGTGTCACAAGGTGCCCGCATGGTCCCGCGCATCGAACAAGGACGGGACCGGCCCATGCGCCATTTGACGACAATCAGCAGCTTTGTGGAGATCGAACTGGACGCCGCCTCGGTCGTGCTCAGCGATCTCGACGGTTGCCTGATCTCCGGGCGGCACGTGCACGAGGGTGCGCGCGACTTCGTGCGCGCCTGCGGGTCGAGGCTCTGGATCGTCTCCAACAACTCGTCGGATACGGCGGTCACGCTGTCTGAGCGGCTGCTGGAACTCGACCTCGACATCGACCCGCGGCGCATCTTGCTTGCTGGCGAGGAATCGGTCCGCCGCCTTGCCGCAAGCGCGGATGCGAAGTCGGCGATCGTCTATGCGGACGCGCCGCTGCGCGCTCTCGCTGCGCGTCTCGGCATCGCCTGCGCTGACTGCAATCCGGCAGCCGTGCTCCTGGCGCGGGACCAGCGCTTTGGCCTTGCGATGGCCGAAGAAATCGCCGGCCACGTCATCTCCGGCGCCGAGCTCTTCGTCGCCAACCTCGACCTGTCGCATCCGGCGGCCACGGGATTTCCCGTGCCGGAGACGGGCGCGCTGCTTGCGACGGTCCAGGCCTGCACTGGACCGGTGGCGGTGCGATCGATCGGAAAGCCTGCGACAGACCTCATCGAGATCGCGCTGCGCCGCAGCGGTGCGGAACGCTGCCGCGCGCTCTTCGTCGGCGACAATGACGCGACCGATGGTGAGGCGGCGCGAGCAGCCGGCATCGGTTTTCATCGCATCCTTCACCCGGCGCTCGCCGTCGGCCCCGCCGCGAGGCACGCGATCAACGGCCGCGAGAGCCTAGCATGCTGAAGATGGCCCTAAGCATGGCGTTCAAGATCGCCGTGACCTTCCTCGTGATCGTGACGCTGACATTCGCGGCGACGCGGCTCTCGGGCGATCCGATCAACTACATCGCAGGCCAAGGGCTGACCCAGGCCGACCGTGAACTGCTGATTGCCTATTACGGACTCGATCGCTCCGTCATCGAGCAATACTTCGCCTTCCTGCGTGCCTTCTTCAGCGGCGAGTTCGGCCTTTCATTCGTCGAGCGCCGGCCGGTCTCCGTGGTGATCGCCGAGCGCATCTGGCCATCGGTGCAGCTGCTGGTCGCCAGCACCCTTCTGACGCTGGCGCTGGCGATCCCGCTGGGCATCGTGGCGGCAGTCTGGCGCAAGTCCTGGGTCGGCAGCGCCGTGATGACGTTCGCCTTCCTGTTCTACGCGATCCCGAACTTTGTGCTCGCGGTCCTGATGATCCTCGTCTTCTCCTACTGGCTCAACTGGCTGCCCGTCGTCGGCAACGGCACCTGGGCACATTTCCTGATGCCGACGATCGCCATGTCGGGACTACTGATTGCCGGCCTGACGCGCTTCACCCGCAACGCGATGCTGGACGTCCTCGGCCAGGATTTCATGCGCACGGCCCGCGCCAAGGGCCTCGCTGAGCGTGAAGTGATACTCAAGCATGGCCTGCGAAACGCCTCGATCACGATCCTGTCGGTCATAGGGCTCCAGGTTGCAAGCCTCGCGGCAGCTGGCTCCGTGGTCGTAGAATCGATCTTCGCCTGGCCCGGCATCGGCGAGCTTCTCGTCCGCTCGGCCATCCAGCGCGACTATCCCGTCCTTCAGTTCGGCGTCATCACCGTGTCGGTCGCCGTCCTCGTCATCAACGCCGCCGTCGACCTCGCCTATGCCTGGGCCGATCCGCGCATCCGTCTCGGGGAGGCCTGAGCCATGGCCGACGTCGCAGCATTCAATCGTACGGGAACGCACGCCGGCCTGTCCGGCGCGGCGGTGAGCCTCTGGCAGTCGGCGGACGCGATCCAGCGGACGGCGCTTCTCGTGGCGCTCGTGCTCCTGGCCGCTGCGATCAGCGCGCCGCTGATCGCGCCTCACGGGCCGCTCGACCAGAGCCTGCTCTCCCGTTTCGCACCGCCTCTCGGCTTCGAGCGCTATCGTGACGGCTACCTGCTCGGCACCGACGAGCTCGGACGGGACATCCTTTCGCGCACGCTCTACGGCCTGCGGCTGACGCTTTCGCTCGCTCTGCTCGGTTCCATCATCGGGCTCGTCATCGGCGGTACGCTCGGCCTCGTCGCGGGCCTGACCGGCGGCTGGTTCGAGGATGTCGTCATGGGCGCCGTCGATGCACAGATCGCCATCCCGTTCACCCTGATCGCGCTGCTCTTTCTCGCCATCTTCGGCTCGAGCATCACCGTCATGGTCTGCGTGCTCGGCGTCTATGGATGGGAGCAATATGCCCGCATCGTGCGCGGCGAGGTGAAGCGGCTGAAGGCGATGCCGTTCGTGGAAGCCGCCTATGCGGCCGGCGCCTCGCGCTTCAGGATCGCCACCCGCCACATCCTGCCGAACATCGTGTCGCCCCTGGTGGTCCAGTTCACGCTGTCCTTTTCCAACATTGTGCTCCTGGAATCGACGCTCTCCTTCCTCGGCCTCGGCGTGCAGCCCCCGACGGCGACGCTTGGCTCGATGGTCGGCTTCGGCCGCGACTACATGCCGACCGCGCCCTGGGTGGTCGTGGTGCCGGCGATCGCAATCCTTCTCGTCACCTTCGCCGTGCAGATCCTCGGAGACTGGCTGCGCGACCGTGCCGACGTGCGCCTCAGGGCGCGCTGACCGAAACCAAGAAGAGGAGGCCGGACGAACCGGCCCGCCTGAAGAAACCATAGGCCCAACCCTTACGGAGGCTTCGAAAGCCATGAAACGGATGCTTCAGACCACGGCCCTCGCCATGATCATCGCGATGCCGGCATTTGCCCAGGAAATCACCGTCGGAGCCGCAAACGTCGCGCCCTATCTCGATCCGGGCCGCGACCATTCCAACGTCGGCTCGCAGTTCTACTACAACGCCTTCGACGTGCTCATCGACCGCGACTACGACAAGCGCGAGGTCGAATGGCGTCCGGGCCTCGCCACCGAGTGGACGATCGTCGAGCCGACGATCATGGAGCTCAAGCTGCGCGAGGACGTCACCTTCCACAAT
>VFQQ010002194.1_pt1 | contig 23148 bp, 22 predicted proteins | sample 3512341 | NCBI WGS metagenome assembly VFQQ01 (sample SAMN10412373, study PRJNA504923) | tailings metagenome | isolation source: Relicate 2 Philex TSF1 revegetated site | place: Philippines: Tuba, Benguet | collected 2017-08-29 | reverse complement strand
GGGCCGCTACGCGCTGGTCACCATGTGCATCGGCGGTGGACAGGGCATCGCGGCGATCTTCGAGCGGGTCTGATCCACAGCGTCCGCCGCAAGCTTCTCAATGATCGGCCACGCGCCCTACCTCAGGCGATGGGTTCGACATCGAGCCGCACCACAATCCCCTGCAACTCCGGATGCGGCGCAGGGTAGCGCTTCATCACCAGCGGATCGTGTCCCGGCACGATGTGCGCGGGGCTCGGGGCCGATGCACGGAGCTTGCGGAACGAAGCCACCGCATCAGGCACGCAGTACACGCCGGGGAACGGCCGTCCGCTCTCGACGTTGTCGTAAAAGTGCGTGGTGTCGGATGCCAGCACCACCCATCCGCGCGCGGTGTGGACGCGCACGAACTGCATGCCCGGTGTGTGGCCACCGGTCGGGACGAGTTGCACGCCGGGCATCAGGTCGACCACGCCGTCATGGAACTCGACGCGGCCGGCGAAGTTGAGTCGCACCATGTCGACCACATCTTCGCACTCGTAGGCGTGCGAATTGAAGGTGTCGCCCATGTGCGGCCCGCACGCGTAATGCATCTCCGGCGTCTGCAGGTGAAAGCGCGCGTTCGGAAAACGCGACATGTTGCCCGCGTGGTCATAATGCAGATGCGTGATCACCACGTGCTGCACCGATGCGGCGGGCATGCCAACGAGTTGAAGCGCATCCACCGGGCAACGGTGGTGCTGACGGCGGCGACGCTCGGCGACTTCAGCGGTGAAGCCGCAGTCGACCGCAACGTTGACGCCCTCGCCCTGGATGCTCCAGACGAAGTAGTCCATCGGCATCGGGCCCTCGTGCGGGTCGCCGCCAAGAAAATGGTCACGCCGCGCGGCATTGCGCGATGCGTAGCGGATGGCGTGGACCTTGTATTCGGGGAGTTCGCCGGCCATCGCGCTAGTCCGCCTTGAGGTTCATCTGCCGCACGAGGTCGAGCCAGAGCCGCGCATCGGCGGCGAGCTCCTTGCTGTAGTCCTCCGGCGAGAGGAACCGCGGCCGCGATTCCTGCAATGCGAGCTTGGCGAGAAAGTCGGGGCTTTTGAGCGACGTCTGAACGGCATCGGCGAGCCGCTGGGCGACCTCGGGCCGGATGTTCTTCGGCGCCAGCAGGCCCGCCTTGGTCAGCACCGTCGTGCCCGGCAGGCCCGCCTCAGCCAGCGTGGGCACATCGGGCAGCGACGCCAGCCGCTCCTGGCTCGTGACGGCGAGCGCGCGCACCCGCTTGCCCTGAAGCATGGGCAGTGCGGATGCCACGGTGTCGGACGCGAAGTCGAGCCGGCCGCCGGCGAGATCCTGCAGCACCTGACCGTTGGCCTTGTACGGAATATGGTCTGCGGTGAGGCCGGCACGGCGCAGGATCAGGCTCGAGGACAGGTGGGCCATGGTGCCTGCGCCGCTGGAACCGAATGTGCCGCGCCCGTCGGAGAGCTTCTCGCGCAACTGGGCGAGCGTCTTCGGCGCGGTCGGCGACTCGGGCACCAGCACCAGGTAGGCGGCCTCGTTGATGCCCGCGATCGGGGCGAATTCGGTGTAGCGGACCTTCAAGCCCGAGGTGATCTCTGGCGTGACGAGCAACAAGCCGGTCGACGAGAGGATCAGCGTGTGACCGTCGGGCGCGGCCGTCGCCACATGCTGGTGGCCCAGCGTGCCCGCTGCCCCGGGGCGGTTCTCGACGATCACGGGATGGTTGAGTGCGCCCTGCATCTCATTGGCGACGAGCCGTGCAAGCAGGTCGCTGCCGGCACCGGGGCCTTGCGTGACGACGATGCGGATCGGCTGGCCGGCAATAGGCCACGTGGGCTGCGCGTGAACCACGGCGGTCGCACTGCAGAGCGCGGCGGCGCCCGCGACAAGGAGGCTGCGCCGTCGCAGGGAAGGATTCAAAGTGTGTGTCATGTCGGGATGTCTCCGTCTTGTTGTGGATCCGATGCCGCCGCCGTGAGGAAGTGGCGCGCGGTGGCTTGCTCGCGTGACCTGGCTGGTGCCTCAGCCCTCGAAGGTCTTGATCGCCTCGGTCGTCACGCGGAACGAGTCAAGCGCAGCGGGCACGCCCGCGTAGATGGCTGTCTGCATCAGCGCCGCGCGAATCTCTTCCGGCGTGCAGCCGATGCGCAGCGCGCCTTGCACGTGCAGCTTCAGCTCGTGCGGGCGGTTCAGCACGGTGAGCATCGCAATGTTCAGCAGGCTCCTGGTCTTGAAAGGGAGCGTGTCGTCGCCCCACACCTCGCCCCAGCAGTAGCGCGTGACGAGGTCCTGCATCGGACGGTTGAAATCGTCCGCCGCGGCCCAGGATTTCTCCACGTGGGCGGCGCCGAGCACGGCCTTGCGGTTGCCAAAGCCGCGTGCGAATTGTGGGTTTTCTTCGTAGCTCGCCATTCATCCATTCCTTCAGTTGTGAGTGCCAGCAAGCTGCTCGAGCACCTTGTGCACCATGGTGAAATCCGCATCGGCGCCGACGCCGCTCGCGGTCATCGTGAGAACCTGCCGCGCCAGCGAGCCGAACAGCATCGGCACGCCCAACGCTTCGGCCTGGTCGAGGCACAGGCCCACGTCCTTCTGCGACAGCGCCGTGGCGAAGCCGAAGTCGTAGGTGCCCGTGAGGATGTGCTTCGGGATCTTCGTCTGCGACGCGTTGCTCGCCCCGCTGCTCACATTGATCACCTCGAACATGACGCGAGGGTCAAGCCCCGCGCGCTTGGCGAGGATCGCCGCCTCGCTGCTGGCCGCCATCGCAATCACCGACAGCAGGTTGTTGATCACCTTCACCATCTGTCCGTGCCCCGGCGTCGGACCACAGAAGCGTTGGTTGCCCAGGTGCTTCAGCACGGGCGCCGCGAGTTCCAGCGCCGCTGGCGATCCCGCCGCCATGAGCGTCAGGGTGCCCTTCTCCGCACCGGCGATGCCGCCGCTGACCGGGCAGTCGAGCAGCTCGGCCCTTCCTCCAGCCTCGACGCCGCTCGCCACCTGGCCCGATACGAGCGGACCCGTGGTCGACAGGTCGACGAGCAGCTTCATGCGCTTGCCATGAACGAGGCCCGCCTCGCCCAGCGCCACTTCGCGCACGACGGCGGGCGTGGGCAAGCTCACGAGCACGATATCGGCGGCGTCGGCCACTTCGCGCGCAGACGCTGCGACGCTGGCGCCCTCGCCTGCAAGTGCATTGCACGCGGCCTGCGACGTGTCGGCGACGACCAGCGGATAGCCGGCAGCCGCGAGGCGTGCCGCCATCGGCCGCCCCATGCGGCCAAGTCCTAGGAATCCGATCACCGGGTGGGTCAAGATGTCTCTCCAGTTGCGATGCTGTGTTGCAGGTCGAGGCCCTGCGCGGTCGCCGCGTCGAACCATCGGATGTAGCTGAGGCGCCCTTCATCGGTGACGACCTCATCGGGAAATGCGCGCAGCATCTCCTCGGCAAAAGCCTGCACGTGGGCTTTGTTCTCCGCATGCGCGATCACATAGAACTCATTGCGGCGGATCGCTCGCACGACCCGCTCGCCCAGGACATCGGGTTCGATCCCGATCTCCTGCAACGAGGGCATCGCATGGGGCGCACGGCCCACGGAGCGGAGCCTTTCGGGGCGAAGCAGTTCCGAGCGGCGCACGTCCGATTTCGTGGCCCCTGGGCAGAGCACCGTCACGCCAATGCCGTGTCGGCCGACAGAGAGACGCAGCGACCCCGAAAGCCCGTGGATGGCGAACTTGGACGTGGTGTAGATGCCACCCCAGGCGGGCGCGGGCACCAGCCCGGCGATGGACGACGTGTTGACGATGTGCCCGCCTTCTCCATGCGACTTGAGCAAAGGCAAAAAAGTGACGATGCCGTTGATGACACCCTGCAGGTTCACGCCCAGGATCCAGTCCCAGTCGTTGAAGCTCGCCTCGTCCATGGGGATGGGGCTGCTCACACCCGCGTTGTTGCAAAGCACATGCACCTTGCCAAATGCGGCTTGCGTGGCCTCGGCGGCTCGGACCATGTCATTGCGATCGGCCACATCGACCTTCACGAAGCGGACTTGCTCGCCATGCGCCGACAGCGCGTCGCGGGCTTGCGAGAGATGCTCGTCCGACAGATCGGCCACCATCACGTTCATGCCTTCGCGCAGAAAGCACCTCACCATGCCCAGCCCGATGCCGCTGGCGCCGCCCGTGACGAAGGCGGTGCGTCCTTGCAGGATTTTCATCCCTCGACCGTGATGTTGAAGGTCTTGACCGCGCGCTCCCAGGCCTCGGACTCGGCCTTGAGCTGGGCGGGGAAGTCGGGGACTTCGCTCGCGCGCTGCAGCGACATGCGCTGCAGCACTTCGCCCACCTCGCGGCTCGCGAGCGCATGCTCCAGCGACGCGCGGATCGAAGCTGCCACCGGCTCGGGCGTGGCCTTCGGCGCAAAGAGGGCGTGGCGGTCGGCCACCACCACGTCGTAGCCCGTCTGCCTCAGCGTCGGCACGTCAGGCATGAAGCTCGACCGATCGCTGCCGGCCAGCGCGAGCAGGCGCAGCTTGCCGGCGCGGACGTGCTCCATGCCACCCGCGAGCGAAGCGACCGAAATGGCGATCTCGCCGCCCAGCAGCGCAAGGAAGGCGGGCGCATCGCCCTGGTAGGGAATGGTCTGCCAGTCCAGCTTGGCGGCGCGACCGAGGAGCAGCGCGGCAAGGTGCGGCGTGCCGCCCACGCCTGTGATCCCGCAACTGCGCTTGGCCGGATCCGCCTGCTGCAGGTAGGCCACCGCCTCCTGCAACGTGCGCACGCCCGCGGGCATCGCAGGCCCGACGTACACACCCAGCTCGAGGCGGGCGATCGGTGCAATCGGCAGGAAATCGCGCGCAAGTTCATAGCGAACGCTTTTGTACAGGTGCGGTGCCAGCGTGAAGATGGATGCAGGCGACACGAGAAGTGTCGTCCCGTCGGGCGCCGCACTGCGCAAGAAGTCCGCGGCGATACGGCCGCCGGCACCAGGCCGGTTCTCGACGATGGCCTGCGGGCCGAGCGTGGCCTTCATCGGCTCCAGCAACGCGCGGGCGAGCACGTCGGCGGCGCCGCCCGGGGCAAAACCTACCACCAGGCGTGCAGTCCCGCGCTGCTGCGCGAACGACGGCAGGGCCAGCGCCGATGCAAAGGACGCTGCGGAAAGCGTGAACGTTCTGCGATTGAGGTGCATGGATGTCTCCTGGTTGGTGTAGTTGCGGGACGCCGGTCAGGTCGCGCCGACGACCATGTCGGAAAGGCGCTGGAAGCGTTCGATGTTCGCGGCCTGGGGCAGCAGGCCCGTCGTGCAGCAGGCGAAGCTGAGGTCGAGCTCAGGATCCACCCAGAACATCGTCGAGCCCGCGCCGTAGTTGCCAAAGGTCTGCGGCGAAGTGAGGGTACCGAACTGGTGGTGCACGATCCCGTCGCCGCGCACACTGAAGCCCAGGCCGATGTAGGCGGGCGGCGGCTCCCAGCCTGCGCGCAAAGCCACGGTGCGGTACAGCTCGTTGGGCATGTTGCCGGTCCAGTTGCGCCGCGCCAGTGCCAGCGTCCGCGCCGACAGGACGCGAGCGCCGTCGAGGGTGCCGCCCTGTCGCATCATCTCGACGAAGCGCCACAGGTCGGGCACGGTGGAACACGCGCCGACGTGCGGCGCTTCGTTTTCCTGTTGCTCGAACAGGCTGTAGCGGCCCGGGTCGTCGCGCCCACGCACCGGAATCGGCACGATCCCTCGCACGTCGGGCACCACCTTGCGGGATTTCAGGGCGGGCGGAACGCCGAATGAGGTGTCCCACATGCCGAGCGGCTCGAACAGGTCCTGGCGTGCGATGTCACGGAACGCGCGGCCCGCCGGGTCCGTGCGGCGCAGCATCTCCGCCATGAGGACATGGTTGGCCGAAGGCGCGTAGTCGCAACGCGTGCCGGGCGGAACGATCCCGTGCACGTTGTCGATGACGGCCTGAACGAGTTCGGCCAGGTTGTCCTCGAACATCTCGGCCTTGGGCGTCCACACCCCTGGCATGCCTGCCGTGTGGGTGAGCAAGTGGGCCAGCGTTGCGGCGTCGCGCGGCGCGCCCTGGAACTCCGGGATCACGTCCACGACCTTCGTCGTGAGTGCCAGCCTGCCCAGCTCCACCGCGCGCAGCATCAGCACATTGGTGAAGGCTTTGGTCAGCGAGAAGATGGTGAACACCGAATCCGTGGCCAGCGCGCTCGTGTCTGGCCCGGCATGGGTGCCGATGGCGGCCTCGAAATCGACTCGACCAGCGCGGCCCGCGCGGATCACGGCGCCGTGGTACAGGCCGCGCGCAACGTCGGCTTCAATGGCAGCGCGGACCAGGCCCAGCCTGTCCGTGTTCATGGCGCTCATGCATGTCTCCAGTTTTCGGGTTAACGGACTGGATTGGACCGGGATCGCGCTTTGATGTAAAACGAAATAAATTTATCTATTCATGAAGGAAGTTCATGGCGGTAACACTGCGGCAGCTGCGCGCTTTCACCTCGGTGGCGGAAAACGCAAGCTTCACGGCGGCGGCGGCGCAGCTCAGCCTGACCCAATCCGCGCTGTCGGTGCTGGTGCGCGAACTCGAGTCCGAAGTTGGCGTGCGGCTGTTCGATCGTCATACCCGCGGCGTCGCGCTCACCGAGGCCGGCCGCGAGTTTCAGCCTCGCGTCCTGCGGCTGCTGGCGGACCTGAACGATTCCGTGTCCAGCATCGCGGACATTGGTGCACGGAAGAAGGGCATCGTGCGGCTCGTCGCACCGCAACTCATCGCCTCGGCGGTGCTCCCCGGCGTGATCGCCACCTACCGCAGGAAGTACCCCGGCATCGATGTGCGTCTGGCCGATGCCTTGCCCGAACACGTGCTGGATGGTCTCGCGACCGGCGCGGCAGACCTGGCATTCGGGGTGCTGCCGCACGACGAGAGCGTGGAAGCCCGCGTGTTCCTCGAAGACCCGTGGGGCCTCATCTGCCGGCCGGACGATCCGCTGGCGTCGAGGCGCAAGCTGCGATGGGCCGACATCGACCCGCGCACATTCATCGCACCCACTCGCGACTTCAGGCGCAACCTGCTGCCGCAACTTGACGCGCGCACGCGCGAGCGCATGGAGCGTGCGCCCGCCCAGGACGTGTCGTACCTCACCACGGCGCTGGGCCTCGTGATGGCAGACCAAGGCGTAACCGCAGGGCCCAGCTACGCGGGGCAACTCGTGCGCGCCTACGGGCTGCGCATGGTGGAGATCGGATCACCCGTGTTCGCGCGACGTGTGTCTGTGTACCGCGCTTCGCGGCGCGCCCCGACGCCCGCGGCATCGGCTTTCATCGACACGCTTGAGGAGTTCGTGCGCGCACATCCTCGCTGGGAGAAGTCCTAGGCAGGCGCCAACGCGCTTATGCTTGCGCCCTTCTTTCGGCAAAGGAATCTCCATGGATCTGAACAATCTCTTTTCGGTGCGCGGTCGTTCGGCGATCGTCACCGGTGCGGCCAGTGGACTCGGCCTGTCCATCGCCGAGGCGCTGGCGTCCTGCGGTGCCCGCGTCACCCTTCTTGACCTTCATGGCGATGCGGTAGAGCGTGAGGCGGCGCGACTGCGAGATGCGGGCTTTGAGGCTCGCGCCGCCGCCCTCGACATCACGGACCGGCCAAGCCTCGATCGCGAATTCGATGCGGCAGCGGCCGCGCAGGGCGGCCTGGAGGTCGTGTTCGCGAACGCCGGCATCGACCCAGGCCCTGGCTTTGCATCGATCGCTGAGCGCGGCATGCGTGTGCCTGAACATCAGATCGAGCACTACAGCGACGAGCGCTGGCACAAGGTGATCGGCGTCAGCCTGGACGCCACGTTCTATTCGATCCGGGCGGCGGCGCGCCACATGAAGCCTGCGGGCCGCGGTTCCATCGTGGTGACGACTTCGATCTCCGCGGTGCGGCCGGCGCCTGCCATCGGCATGGCCTACATGGCGGCCAAGGCGGGGGCGGCGCACCTCGTGCGCACGACCGCCCTTGAACTCGCCCGCTATGGCGTCCGTGTCAATGCGATCGCACCGGGACCGTTTTCGACCAACATCGCCGCCGCCCGCGACGATGCGTCCGCATTCCGCACAGCACAGATCGCGGGTGTCCCGCTCGGGCGCGTCGCCGCCCCCGACGAGATTCGCGGGCTCGCGCTGTTGCTCGCATCGGATGCGTCCAGCTTCATCACAGGAGAGCAGGTGGTGATCGATGGGGGCGCTTCCATTGGCGCCGCGCTCTGACGCAGACGCTCCCACCGTGCGCTATGCACGCAAACCTTCCGGGTCGTGAACAACGATGCCGCACGCGGTGACCTCGATCAGTCCGCGGCGCTCCAGGCGTTTCAGCGACGCGTTCACGTGCTGCCGTGAGTAGCCGATCAGCTCGCCGAGTTCGGCCTGCGCCATCGCGAGCTTGATGCATTTGGCGGGTCCTCCTGCAAGCATCGGCTGGCCGTGCTGCGACCACAATTCCGCCAGACGCTTGGCCATCAGGGCGTCCAGCGGCAGGTAGCGTGCATCGCAGACCTCTTCGCCGAGACTGCTCACCTGCCTGGCAAGCTCGGTCAACATCGCCTGCGACAGTCCGGGCCATTCGTTCAGACGGCGCTGCAATGCCGTTCGTCCCAGGAAAAGGAGGATGGCATCGTGGTGCACATCGGCATCGCATTCCTGGGTGCCCAGAAAGAACCCGGGTGCCCCCACCACATCACCCTGGGACGCGTAGGCGAGCGTCCGGCGTCTGCCACTGGACTCCCTGCTCAGGCGGACGAACCCGCTGGCACAGATCCACAGGCCCTCCGAGGGGTCGCCCGAGGCAAAGAGGCGGTGTCTTGCCGGTGACCGCAGTGCCACCGTTTCGCGCAACAGCCGCTCGCACATCTCGGTCGGCAAGCTCGACAGCCAGCCACGGCTCCGGACGGCCACGCGGGTCGAGTAGTCCAGCAGGTTGAAATGGCCCGTCACTCCACCGCCACCCTGGCCGATTGCCGATCGGCATCGAACACCAGCCGGGCAGGCCAGGCCGGCCAGCGCGTCCCGAGGGCAGCCGTGTTGGGATCGCCCTGGCGGGCAAACGCACCGAGGCTTTGCATCATGCGTTGGGACAACGCGAGCCGGCCGGGCTCGTTTGCGCGGCTGAACGAGATGTTGGCGTAGAGCGAAGGCCCGAAGTTGCCGAAGATGAACGGCAGGTCGAAGCTGTGCGCCGCGCCGTAGACCACGTCGAACGGGGGCGGCAACTCGTCCCAGTCGAAACGGTAGTGCCACACCTCGGGCTGCCGCGATTTCAGTGCGTTGAGGACGTCGTCGCGGAAGGCGAAGAACCAGATGCGATCGAGTTCGGCGATGCGCGCATTGAAGCCCGTAACCGGTGCATCCACGGGCAGGTACGGGGGCGGGATCCAGTCCTCGATCCGGCTGGCGGGCGGCGCATCCGGCTGGTAGGTGTGGGCCAGCCTGAACACCGCAGCGTCATCGGGCAGGCGACCGCTGATGCCGCCCAACGCCGGCCGCAGCGCCAGGAGGCTGGGGAACAGTTTGCTTTCGTCTCGCGTGTTCCCGGACAGCACCGACACCTTCACATACTGGCCTGCGCGGATGGCGGCGATGGGATCGGGCGGCACCACGTGGCCATCGGGAATCGGGTTGGCGGCGGCCAGCCCCAGGGGTGCCAGGCGCGTGCGCACCGTGGTCAGCAGTGCATCGGGCGTGAGGCCACGCAGGTAGGCCGCGAGCTGCTGTGGTGTGCGCGCTGCGATGTGCGCTTCGGCGGCGACCCGGTCGGCCACCGTGCCGTCAGCGATGAGGGAATGGATCAGCAGGGCATTGCCTCGAGTGGCCCAGACGCTTCGGGGAAGAATGGTCGCGAAAGAACCGGGCGGCAGCGTGGCGGCCGACGAGATGCCTCCGCTGAGTGCCACCAGGCGCTGGAAAGGCGGCGCGCGCATGCCCACGACCATTGGCGAGGTGAGGAGCGCATAGACGTTCACCGCCCCGGCGGACTCGCCCATCAGCGTGATCCGTTGCGGATCACCGCCGAAGCGCGCAATGTTGGCCTGGACGAACGCCAGCGACTTCACGATGTCGAGCAAGGCGAAGTTGCCCGAGTCCTGGGCCACCGTGCCATCCTTGAGCGGACCGAGGTCCAGAAAGCCGAACACGCCGAGCCGGTAGGCCACCGACACCACCACCGAACCGGTGGTCCTCGCCAGTGCGGCGCCATCGTAGACCGGGTCCGCGGTGTAGCCCGTGATGTTGCTGCCGCCATGAACCCAAACGATGACCGGCCTCGGTGTGGATGACGGCGCAGTGGGCGCCCAGATGTTGAGGTACAGGCAGTCCTCCGAGCCCAGTGTCTGGCCCAGGGTGTTGCCGATGGTGGCATCGTGGCGGTTGTTCAGGCCCGGGCCGTACAGGCGCCCGGTCTGCACACAGGCGGGCGCGAAGGAGGTCGCTGCACGAGGTGCTGTCCAGGTGGGCGGGTCCACCGGCACCTTCCACCGGCGGTCACCCACCGGAGGCGCTGCGAAGGGCACGCCTTTCCAGCTGTAGGTCCCGCTGGCGGCGGTTTCGTCGGCACCGGTCACCGGTCCGAAGGTGGTCTGTCGCAACAGGCCTGATGGCCCGGCGGGCACATGCGTGCAGGCGTTGATCATCAGCAGGGCGCCGATGGCGAGGGCGACGCGGATCACAGCGGTGGTCATCGGGGGCCTACTCGATCTGGATGTTGGCCTTGCGGATCACATCGGTCCACTTGCGCGTTTCGCTGTCGATGAACCGTGCGAACTCGGCGCCGCTGGCGCCCCCGGCCTCCAGGCCGATGTCGAGCAGCTTCTGTTTGATGGCGGGATCGTCCAGCGCGCGCAATGCGACAGATTGCAGGCGCGCCACCACGTCCACCGGGGTGGCGGCGGGCACCATGAAACCGTACCAGCCGGAAGCGACCACGCTGGGGAAGCCCTGCTCCCGGATGGTGGGCGCCGACGGATACAGCGGGCTGCGAGCCTCGGACGCGACACCGATCACGCGCAGCTTGCCGGCCTCGATGTGCGGCAACGCCGAACTGATGGCGGTCAGCGTTGCATCGATGCGGCCACCCAGCAACTCGGCGTAGGCCATGGCATCGCCCCGCATGTGCACGTTCAGCCCCTGCATGCCGGCTTCGCGCAGCAAGAGTTCGGCCGCCAGGTGGGGTTGTGAGCCCGCACCGGGAGAGCCGAAGTTGAGCCCGCCCGGACGGGTCTTTGCATAGGCCACGAGGTCGCGCACCGTGTTCACGGGGCTCTGTGCATTGACGATCAGGAACAGCGGTGCATGCATGGCCATCGCGACGGGTCTGAGTTGCTCGCGCTGGTAGCTCAGGCCCTTTCCATACAGCGCCTCGGCCGTCGCATAGGGCGCGGCGACGTAGAGCACGGTGTAGCCGTCAGCGGGCGCACGCGCGGCCATTTCGACGGCCAACCGGGTGCCGGCGCCAGGCTTGTTTTCCACCACGATCTGCTGGCCGAGCGCCTTGCCGAAATGCTCGCCCAGCACCCGCGCCGAGAGGTCACTGGCACCGCCCGCGGCATAGGGAGAGATCAGCCTGATCGGTCGCGAAGGCCAGTCTGTCTGTGCGTGAGCCGGAAAGCCCGGTGCGGTGGCCATGCCGGCGGCCAGCGCCGCGAGGACCGTGCGGCGCGAGACGCCATCCGATTGACCGGCCGGGAAGGATCGTCGAACAAAGCTCATGTCTGTCTCCTGTTTTGAAGTGTCGCTGAGGCGCGCCCGGGGTTCACAGGCGGCACAAGGGGGGATACGGAAACTGGAACTCGAGATGGCGATGCCGGGGCTGGTAGAGCCGGAGCACCAGGTAGAAGTCTTCACCCGGCGGGGCTGGCAACCAGTTGTGCGCTGCGCCAGGGTCCTCCGCCTGGATCCGGATCGACAGGCTGCCATCGGCGCCAGTCAGGAGCCCAGGCATGCGGTCGCCCACCGAATAGCGGTGGATGGGGTTGGCCACCAGCAGACAATCGCTGCGCCGGTACAGCGTGAGCGACCAGAACGCGTCCACCTCGGGCGTGGCGCCGCAGGGGAACCGCAACTCGTAGGCATGTGCGCCGTTCAGCGCCTTCCCGTCGGCGTCCACTTCCGCCGTGGGGTACATGGCCTCCTCCAGCCCCAAGGCGCCAATGAAGTTGCGGGCGACGCGCGCGCGCTGGTGCAGGTCCTTGCCCCAATGGGTCCGCACCGCGACCGGCAAGGCCCAGCCTCCGCCAAGCGCGTGCGGCTGCGCCGTCTGGCGCAGCGCCTCGAACACCGCGTGCAGTTCGGTGGCCAGCGCACCCTCGTCCACCGGCCAGTTCAAGGCCTCTCCCTGTGGCACCGGGTTGCGCATCAGGGCCTCATCCACCGTGTTCCGGTAGAGCGCCGCACTCGGCGTGTCCACCGAGCGCCCGTCCAGCCGCGTGTCAACCCGCATTGCGGCATCGCTGCCATCCAGGCGATGCGCCGACAGCCCGCCTTGCAGCTCCCGGGCCTGCTCCAGGTTGCCCGGGCTGTCGTCCACCAGGATGCGGCCGATCACCCAGACATCGTCACCCGGCGACGCGATCACGTTGTCCACGTGGTCGGGCACCCTGCCGGACCACGACGGTCCGTGCACCAGCGTGCGCTGGGGCCGGTTGCCCGTGGTCCGGCGTCCGACGTACGCAAATGGATTGGTCCAGGCATCCAGCAGGCCCAGCGTCCAGTAGCGCTCCCCCATGTCCGGGGTGTCCAGCACCACAGGCCCTTCCGACAGGTCCAGCCAGGCGTTGCTGAAGACAGTGTCGTTGTTGGGGCTGACCACCTCGCGGTCATCCGGTCCGATCCGGCGGTGGGTGTGGGTGAACTGGTTCACCCAGCGCACGCGGGACGCTCGGTCCTCGCTGGCGAAACCTTGCACCGGGTGGCGCCGGGCCGTGGTGGCGGCGCGCATGCGCATCATCTCGAACAGCGGCAGGGTCTGGATCACGGCGGCGCGAGCGGACATGGTGAGGCTCATGATCAGACCAGGACGCGAGCGTCGCGCAGCGCGGCGATGGCTTCAGGCGAATAGCCGAACTCGGCGAGCACATCGGCACCATCCGCGCCACAGGCGGGTGCGGCCGCAGGCGTGGGCCTGGGGCCTTCGCCGATGCGATAGGGCAGCCCCAGTGCCCGGTACTGGCCCCCATCCGCCGACGCGGCATCCACCAGAATGCCGCTGGCAATGACGTCGGCGCTGCTCAGCACGTCGCGGTAGCGCCGAACCGCGCCAGCCACGATCTGGTGCTGGCTCAGCATGGCCACACAGGCTTCGCTGGTGTAGCCGGAGAGGCATTGATTCAGCACCTCGCGCAACTCGGGCCTGTGAGCGACACGGCGATCGTTGCTGGAAAAGCGCGGATCGTTCACCAACTCTGCGCGTCCGACCGCGGCACAGAAGCGCTTCCAGTGGTCCTCGGCGTAGGCCGACAGCACGATGTGGCCATCAAGGGTGGCCACCACCTCGGCCGCCGGCGCGTTGTGCGGTTGCCCGTGGCCGATGCGGGTGGGCTCGGGCCCTCCCCCCAGGTATTCGCACCAGGTGGCCGCCTGCAGGTGCAGCGCGGTTTCCAGCAGCGACACTTCCAGCGTCTCGCCCACCCCGCTGCGTTCACGTCCGTACAGCGCCGCGAGGATGGCCTGAGCACCCAGATCGGCAGCCGCGGCGTCGACGATGGGCACCCCGACTTTCTGCGGCGGTCGGTCCGCCTCACCGGTGACGAACATCAACCCGCTTTCGGCTTGCGCCGCGATGTCGTACCCCGGTCGCTCGCTGGACGGTCCGGCGCCACCAAAACCCGAGATGGACAGGTAAATGATCCGCGGATGCCGCTCGCGCACCTCGGCCGGCCCCAGGCCGAGCTTGTCGACGGCACCGGGGCGCAGGTTCTGGATCACCACATCGCTGCTGGCAATGAGGCGCCAGGCGATTTCGCGACCCGCTGTGCTCTTGAGGTCGAGCGCAATGGATCGTTTGCCACGGTTGTAGGCCCGAACCATGGATTCCCCGTAGCGCCCCACGTGGCGAGCCTGGTCGCCCGCCAGCGGTTCGACCTTGATCACCGTGGCGCCCAATTCGGCCAAGGTCATGGCGGCGCCAGGCCCCGCGATGTATTGGCCGAAGTCGATGACTTTCACGTCGGCCAGGGGTGCCGCAGGCGGGCGGAAGGACTTTTCAGCAGGTGCAGACATGGGGGCTCACGATAGGCGCGATATCGATTCCTGAAAAATCCATAATCCTGATGACCTGATCACTGTGGGTGATCACCCTCCTCCACTGCCCTTGCTGCGAGTCGCCCATGCCTTCCTCCACCGACTACCTGGTCCGGCGTCTGCGCCTGCGGCACCTCGAACTGCTGGTCGCCCTGACCGACGCGGGAACCATGCGGGGCGCGGCCACACGACTTCACCTCAGTCAGCCGGCGCTGAGCAAGATGCTGGGCGAGATCGAGGCCGGTTTCGACGCGCGCCTGTTCGAGCGCACCCCGCAGGGCCTGGTGGCGAACGCCGCAGGCCATGCGGCGGTCTACCGGGCGCGGGTCATTCTCGGCGAGCTGTCTCGCGGCAAGGACGAAGTGGATGCGCTTCGAACCGGCGCCATCGGCCTGCTGCGGCTGGGCACGCTGTCGGTCACGGCCACCGTGCCTCGAGCGGTCATCCATCTTCGTCGGCGCCTGCCTGGCGCCCGGGTGCAGGTGCAGGAAGGTCGGGTGCGCGAGATGATCCAGCGCCTGCTGGATGGCGAACTCGATTGCGTGTTCGGCGCGGTCACCCCCGAACTGCTGACCAGCGACCAACTCTCCCTGTTGCAGCCCGAGGTGTTGCTCAAGGATGAGCTCTGCGTGCTGTGCGCCGATGGCCATGTACTCGCGCGCAGTCGTCGCCTGGCCTGGAACGACCTCCACGCCCAGCCCTGGGTGGCGCCACCGAAGGACACGCTGGTGCGCCAGGCCTTGATGACCGCCTTTCTCAATGCGGGCCTGGAGCCGCCGGAACCGGCCATCGAGGTGCTGTCCTCGGTGACGGTGGGCAGCGCATTGCGCCTGGACCAGACCCTGCTCGGTGCGGTGCGGTTCGAGCAGGCACGGGATGAACTCGCGCGAGGCGGCGTGGTGCGCCTGCGCGTCACGCCCAGCGTGGCCCTGCCCTCACTCGGCCTGTACACGCGCCGCGCCACACAGGGGCCTCCCCCTCTGGTTCCCGCGTTCACAGACGCCATCCGGCGCGTGAGCGCCCGTACGCGCATCCAGATCCTGGATGGGGGTCAATCCCCCTGAAACCCACCCCGCCGGCAGGTCACCACCAGCGTATCGCGCCAACCCAGTGCATCGCCCTCCAGCGGCTGGATGGGTGTGCTCTCGTGGATCACGCGTGAGTCGTCCAGCAGCAGCAGCGACCAGGGTTCGCGCAGGGTGAAGCGCTGGCCCGCCGGGCCGTTGGCTTCGAACACGCGGCTTTCGCCACCCTTGATGTCGTGGCGCTCCACCATGAACACGGCCACCAGGTCGACGCCATCACGGTGCGCGCCTTCGGGTGTGGGGCGGCCGATGCCGTCGGTGGTGTCGATGCGAAAGACGTGGGCCTCGGTGTACCAGGGCTGCGCGCCGCGCAACTGGCTGGCGGCCTCACCCAGCCTTTGCAGGAGCCGGCCCCACACCGGCAAGGCCACCGTGTTCTTTTCCATGGGTTCGAACCAGCGCTGCATGCCGCCGTGCAGCGCGTTGTATTCCAGAGGCTGCCAGTGCGCGCGGTGCGGCACCTGCTGCACCTCGGCGCCGTTCATCACAAAGCAGCTGTGGCGCCGGCTGCGGTAGCGCCCGCCGTCCTTGAGATAGGCATCGGGGGGCAGCGCGTCCCAGCCCTGGTGCAGGACTTTCAGCTCTTGCGGCGTGGCCGCCAGCCAGGTAGACACGTCGGCTGCGTTCAAAAGGGCAAAGCCGGTGGCTTTCAGGGCATCGCCCAAGGAGGCCAGGGGCACGTAAGGTGGCTGGAATTCGCTCGTCATGGACGGGCAGTTTAGCCACACCGCCCGCCTACGCGTTGACGTCCACCACGAGGCGCCCGCGCACCTGCCCCGCCAGGATGTCGCTCGCGGCGGCGATCGCATCCCGCAAGCCGATCTCGCGCGTCAAGGTGGCGAGCTGCTGTCGATCGAGCATCTGCGCAAGCGCATCCCAGGCCGCCACACGGCGCGGCATCGATGCCATCACGCTGTCAATGCCGTACAGCGTGACACCACGCAGGATGAAGGGCGCCACGCTCGCGGGCAGGTCCATGCCCTGCGCAAGGCCGCAGGCGGTAACGGCACCGCCATAGCGCGTGCTGGCGCAGGCGTTGGCCAGTGTGTGGCTGCCCACGGAGTCGACGACGCCGATCCAGCGTTCCTTCTGCAGGGGCTTGCCCGGCGCAGCCAGTTCGTTGCGATCGATCACGCCTGTGGCACCGATGGCCTTCAGGTACTGCGCCTCCTGCAGCCGGCCGGTGGACGCCACCACGGTGTGGCCCAGGCCGGCCAGCAGCGAGATGGCCACGCTGCCCACTCCGCCGTTGGCGCCGGTCACCAGCACCTCGCCGCTGCCCGGCTGCACGCCGGCGTCTGCCCAGTGGCGCTGCAAGGCCTGCACGCACAGCATGGCGGTGTAGCCGGCGGTGCCGATGGCCATGGCATCGCGTTCGTCGAGTGCAGGGGGCAGCGCCACCAGCCACTCGCCCTTGACGCGCGCCCGCTGCGCCAAGCCACCCCAGTGCGATTCCCCCACGCCATAGCCGTTGAGCAGCACGCGATCGCCCGCTTTCCAGCGCGGGTTGTCGCTCTGCGTCACGGTGCCGGCGAAATCGATGCCGGGCACCATGGGGAAGCTGCGCACCACCGGCGACTTGCCGGTGATGGCCAGTGCGTCCTTGTAGTTCAGCGTCGACCAGGCGACACGCACGGTCACGTCCCCTGCGGCGGGCAACTGCGCTTCATCGATGGAAGAGAGCTCGCACCGGTAGCCGGATTCGGGCCTGGTGATCACGAGGGCGTCAAACATGGGGTGTCTCCTGGGTGGATGGACGGGTGCCGCTCTCGCGCCAGAGCCGCACGGTCAACCACCAGCCGATGAGGGAGTTGGTCAAGGCGAGCAGGCTCACCATCAGGCGAATGCCGGTGGGCGGATCGTGGATCTGGAGGAACCCGACCATGAAGGACGAGAGGGCATTGAAGCCGAGCACGAGCCAGAACAGGCCCTTGCGCGGTTGCCAGAGGCGGCGGATGACTTCCTGGATCGACGGCATGTCGTCATTGTGAGGCCGCGCTGGTGCGCGCCTCTTCCTGCTCCTGCAACAGGCGCCACATCACCTTGCCACTGCCGCTCTTGGGCAGCGCGTTGACGAACTCGACCGTGCGCGGGCACTTGTAGACGGCCATGTGTTCACGGCACCAGTCCACGATGTCCTGCTCGCTGGTGACGCCGCGTGCGGCCTCGCGCAGCACCACCACCGCCTTCACGCTCTCGCCCCGGTAGGCATCTCGCGTGGCGATCACGCAGGCTTCGGCGATGGCGGGGTGCTTGAACATCAGCAGTTCCACCTCGGCCGGCCAGACCTTGAAGCCGCTGGCGTTGATCATCCGCTTGAGGCGATCGGTGATGAAGAAGTAGCCGTCCTCATCCACGCGCCCGAGATCGCCCGAGCGGAAATACCGCTTGCCCTCGAAGGTGATGAAGGCGGCCTGCGTGGCCTCGGGGCGCTTCCAGTAGCCGTCGAACACCTCGGGACCGTGCATGATGATTTCGCCCGCTTCACCCTGCGGCATTTCCTCCAGCGTGATCGGGTCCACCACGCGTGCCTCGGTGCTCAGGAAAGGAATGCCCAAGCATTGCTGCTTGGGGCGATCGGGCGGGTTGTTGTGCGATGGGGCCGCCGTTTCGGTCAGGCCGTAGCCCTCCGAATAGCGCAGGCCGAACTGGTCGAAGAGGCGCTGCGCCACGGCCTGCGGCATGGCCGCGCCGCCGCCGCCGATGTGCACCAGACTGGAGAGGTCGTACTGGTCGAAGCTCGGGCTGGCCAGCAGGTCGATGACCATGGTGGGGATGTTGGTCCAGTGCGTGACGCGCCAGCGCGAGATGAGCCGCCCGGCGAGCTCGCGGTCCCAGCGCGGCATCAGCACCATGGTGGCACCCAGGTACACGGCCGCATGCAGGCCGGCCACCATGCCCGTGATGTGGAACATGGGCACCACCAGCAGGCCGACGTTCTCGCACGTGCTGTTGGACCAGAGGGTCGCTCCGACCGCGTTGTGCATGATGGTGCGGTGCGGGTGCATGCAGCCCTTGGGCAAACCGGTGGTGCCGCTGGTGTACGGCAGCACGGCCAGGTCGTCCGGCCCGCGGTTGTGCGCGGGCGCCGTGCCCTGGCAGGCCAGCGCGGTGGTCCAGTCGCTCACGGTGCCCCCGGAGAACGCCGGCGCGGCATGGCGCGTGCCCAGCCATGCACCCCAGGCTGGCGGGATCTCGGCCGCAGCGCCGAAGCCATCGCTGTAATGCGACACCACGACGTGGCGCAGGCGCTGCGCCTCGGGCACGGCTTCGTTGGCCTGGTGCAGGTCGGCCGCCAGATCGGCCGCGCAGATCGCCACACGCGCATCGGGGTCGGTGATGTAGTGCACCAACTCGTCGGCGCGGTTCATGGGGTTGACCGGCACGACCACGGCGTTGGCGCGCAGGATGGCGTAGTGCGCCACCGCCCACTGCGGGCAGTTCTGCATGAACAGGACCACGCGGTCACCGTCTTCCACGCCCTGCTCCCGCAGGTGCGCAGCCAGGCGCTCCACCTGCTCGTGCAGTTCGCGGTAGGTCAGGGTGCGATCGAAGAACACGAGCGCCACCTTGTCCGGGTAACGCAGCGCACTGACGGCCAGGTTGTGCCAGAGCGAGGTGGCGGGCGGCGTGATGCGATGCGGCAGGCGCGTCGGCCAGAAACGTCGATGCGGAAAAGCGCTGGGCGCGGTCGATGCGTCCACGGCGGGTGTGCTGCTGCTCATCGCGTGTCTCCGGTGTTCTTGTCGGAACAGCATACGTGTCATGCCTCTGTACTGAAACCCGGTTTGTCGCGCGAGAGACCTGGGACCTCGACGACGGTGGCACGGAACCTGCGAGTTCACAGGTTCAAAGCCCTGGCCGGGGGTTTCACCATGGCGTCATAAAAATATTGCATGGATTTCCCACGTAAACCCCGATCCCCCGCGCAAAAGGGCGGCGATACATTCAGTTGCGGTCACGGACCTGCACCCAAACGGTGCGGTCCAGCCCGGCGGAATCTTTCCAACCACAAACACGGAGTAACCCGATGAAGATGACTTCCCTGAAACTGACGGCCCTCGGCCTGAGCGCGGCAGCAGCCACCCTGTTGGCCCTGCCTGCCCATGCCGGCAAGGACCTCGATGCGATCAAGAAACGCGGCGAGCTGATCTGCGGCGTCAACACCGGCCTGGCGGGCTTCTCCGCCGCCGACAGCCAGGGCAAGTGGAGCGGCATGGACGTGGACGTGTGCCGCGCCGTGGCCGCAGCGGTGCTCTCGAACGCCGACAAGGTGCGCTACGTGCCCCTGACCGCCCAGCAACGCTTCACCGCCCTGCAATCCGGCGAAGTCGACATGCTGGCGCGCAACACCACCTGGACGTTGACCCGCGACACCTCGCTGGGCCTGCATTTCGTCGGCGTGAACTTCTATGACGGTCAGGCCTTCATGGTGCCCACCAAGCTCAACGTGAAGAGCGCCAAGTCGCTCAAGGGCGCCACGGTGTGCGTGCAGTCCGGCACCACGACCGAGCTGAACCTGACCGACTTCTCCCGCGCCAACAACCTGGCCCTCAAGCCGGTCGTGTTCGAGAAGGTCGAAGCCGCCACCGCCGCCTACGTGGCCGGTCGCTGCCAGGCCTACACCACGGACGCGTCGGGCCTGGCCTCGATCCGCGCCAAGGAAACGCCCAAGCCCGAAGAACACGTGATCCTGCCCGAGCTGATCTCCAAGGAACCCCTCGGCCCGGCCGTGCGACGCGGCGACGACGAGTTCTTCGGCATCGTGAAATGGGTGGGTTACGCGCTGATCGAAGCCGAGGAATACGGCGTCACCCAGGCCAATGCCGACTCCATGAAGACCAGCACCAACCCCAACATCATGCGTCTGGTGGGTGCCGGCACGGAAGACACCGGCAAGCTGCTCGGCCTGGACAAGGAATGGGCCCTGCGCGCCATCAAGGCGGTGGGCAACTACGGTGAACAGTTCGAACGCCATGTGGGCCCCAAGACGCCCATCGGCCTGCCCCGCGGCAGCAACAACCTGTGGACCAAGGGTGGCCTGATGTACGCCCCGCCCGTCCGCTGATCTCCCTCCTGTCCGGCCGCTGAGCCCTCCCGGGCCGGCGGCGCTCCCTTCCCCGTTCCACAGGCCCTGGGTCCCGAAAACCCAGGGCCTGTGGCGCAACAGCTCTTCCCATGACAGGATTGCGAGGCCGCATTGAAACCGCAACTCCCCCCGAAAAAACGAAACTGGTCGATCAACAGCCGGGCCACGCGCGGGCTGATCTTCCAGGCCATCGCCCTGGTGCTCATCGCCGCTGGCGTCTGGTTCCTTGCGCACAACACGCAGGAGAACATGCGGATCCGTGGCATCCAGAGCGGTTTTGATTTCCTCGGCGCCGCCGCCGGATTCGACATCGGCGAAACGCTGATTCCCTACAACCCGAGCGAGAGCTACGGCAAGGCCATCTGGGTCGGCGTGCTCAACACGCTCAAGGTCGCCGTGATCGGCATCGTGCTCACCACCATCCTGGGCGTGCTGATCGGCGTGGGTCGTTTCTCGCGCAACGCGCTGGTGCGTGGCCTTTGCTACGGCTACGTGGAGACCTTCCGCAACGTGCCCATCCTGCTGCAGTTGCTGATGTGGTACCTGGTCTTCATCGAGATATTGCCCCCGTCCAACGAAGCCTGGAACGTGGGCGACCTGTTCTACCTGAGCAAGGGCGGGTTCTCGTTCCCCTTCCCCGCCATGGGCGTGGGCCAGGTGCTCGCCGGCATCGGCGTGGGCCTGATCGCCGCCTGGCTGTGGCGCCGGCGCGCACAGAAGAAGTTCGAACTCACCGGCCAGGATAGTGACCGCGTGTGGGGCCCGATCGCTCTCATCGTGGTCTTTGCCCTTGTGGGCTGGGCAGTGGCCGGCATGCCCACGAAGTGGAACGTGCCCGAGCAACTGGCCTTCATGGTCGACGGTGGCGTGAGCGCCACGCCCGAGTTCATGGCCATCCTCATCGGCCTGGTGATCTACACCGCCGCCTTCATCGCCGAAGTGGTGCGTGGCGGCATCCAGTCGGTGAGCCGGGGGCAGGACGAGGCCGCCGCAGCCCTGGGCCTGAATCCGAAGCAGAAGATGAACCAGGTGATCCTGCCGCAGGCCATGCGCGTGATCATCCCGCCCCTGACCAACCAGTACCTCAATCTCACCAAGAACTCCTCGCTCGCGGTGGCGGTGGGCTATCCGGACGTGGTCTCGATCGCCAACACCACCATCAACCAGAGCGGACGCGCGGTGGAGTGCATCGCCATCATCATGCTGGTGTACCTGAGCACCTCGCTGACCACTTCGGCCTTCATGAACTGGTACAACCAGCGCATGGCCATCAAGGAGCGATGACCATGTCCGACACCTTCGTCCCCATTCCGCCCCGACCCTCCCCGATCAAGACCACGGGCTTCGTGCCCTGGGCGCGTCAGAACCTGTTTGCCGACTGGCGCAGCACCCTCACCACGCTGTTCGTCGGCGGCCTTCTGGTCTACGCCATCCCTGGCCTGCTCAACTGGGCGTTCTTCCAGTCGGTGTTCCGCGCCGATGCGGAGGCCTGCCAGGCGGCGCGTGGCTTGGGCGCCTGCTGGGGGGTGGTCACCGAGAAGTACCGCATCATCCTGTTCGGCCGCTACCCCTACGACGAACAATGGCGCCCCCTGATCGCCACCTCGGTCATGATCGCCGGCCTGGTGCTCAGCTGCATCCGCTTCTTCTGGAAGCCCTGGCTGGTGCTGATGTGGATCGGCGTGCTCGCGATCTTCTTCACGCTCATGCGCGGGGGCGTGCTCGGCCTGAGCCCGGTGCGCACCGACCTCTGGGGCGGCCTGCCTCTGACCGTCATGCTCGCCACGCTCTCCATCTTCATGGCCTTCCCCTTGGCCATTGTGGTGGCGCTCGGACGGCGCAGCCGGTTGCCGGCGATCCGCTCGGCCTGCATCGTCTACATCGAGCTCATCCGCGGGGTGCCGCTGATCTCGGTGCTGTTCATGGCCTCGTTCATGTTCCCGCTGTTCATGCCGCAGGGCGTCACGCTCGACGTGCTGGTCCGGGTCATCGTGGGCATCACCCTGTTCGCTGCCGCCTACATGGCCGAGATCATCCGGGGCGGCCTGCAGGCGATCCCCAAAGGTCAACTGGAAGCGGCCGACACGCTGGGCCTGTCGTACTGGCAGACGCAGCGCAAGATCGTTTTGCCACAGGCCCTGGCCATGGTGGTGCCCAGCATGATGAACAACTTCATCTCCATCTTCAAGGACACCTCGCTGGTCACCATCGTCTCGCTCTATGAACTCACCGGTGCGCTCGCGCTGGCGCTGAACTCCGATGTCGACTGGCGTCCGTTCAAGATCGAGGCGTACATCTTCATCACCCTCGTGTATTTCACATTCTGTTTCTCGATGTCGCGCTACAGCCTGTGGGTCGAAAAACAACTCAGCGCCAGCAAGGCGCGTTGAAGGAAACCAGCATGTCCGATCCCATTATCCGATTCGACAAAGTCAACAAGTGGTATGGCAACGACTTCCATGTCCTGCGGGACATCGACCTGGACGTGGCCAAGGGCGAGCGCATCGTGGTCTGCGGCCCCTCAGGCTCAGGCAAGTCGACGCTGATCCGCTGCATCAACCGGCTGGAGGAACACCAGCAAGGCCACCTGATCGTCGACGGCATCGAGCTCACCGACGACATCAAGGCCATCGACCGCGTCCGCAAGGAAGTGGGCATGGTGTTCCAGCAGTTCAACCTGTTCCCGCACCTCACCGTGCTGGAGA
>VFQQ010002193.1_pt1 | contig 23200 bp, 25 predicted proteins | sample 3512341 | NCBI WGS metagenome assembly VFQQ01 (sample SAMN10412373, study PRJNA504923) | tailings metagenome | isolation source: Relicate 2 Philex TSF1 revegetated site | place: Philippines: Tuba, Benguet | collected 2017-08-29 | reverse complement strand
ATACCGGCCTGTCACGCCGGGGGTCGCGGGTTCGAGCCCCGTCCACTCCGCCAATATCAAAAAAGCGAGCCATGTGCTCGCTTTTTTTTTGTTCTTAGTATTTATTGCGTAAATAAACGTCTGCGGGCACTTCTACCTAGTTCGCTCGCTCCAAGTCTGATGAACTCAGTGTGTCTTGCAAGTCATGAGTTGTGCTATATTTGTATGTTTAACGGCTTTTAGAAGTAGTAGGGTCGGCTTAAATTTTAAAGATTCGGAAAGTGTCTAGTCATGTTGGAAGCAATTCGTGAACGTACCAAAGGGTGGTTGGCAAAAGTTATTCTGGGTTTGATTACCATTCCATTTGCCTTGTTTGGTATTGACCAGTATCTTCAAGGCGCTGGCTCTAATGTGCCAATTGCAAAAGTGGATGGTGATGCGATTACTGTTCAGGAGTACGGAAATGCGATGCAGAACCTGAGAAACCGCCTTCAATCAGAAGGGCAGACAGATCTGACTATTCTTGATCGTCCAGAACTGCGTCAATCTGTCTTGGACAAATTGATCAATGACCGCTTGCTGAATCTGGAAGTCAAGCGTGCAAACTTTAATGTCAGCGACACCCAGCTAAGTCAATATATTACAAGCATGCCGGAGTTCACGCGAGATGGTCAGTTTTCTGAAGAAGCCTATTATCAGATATTGATGCAGAACCGAATGACGCCAAAGGATTTTGAAGCGACGGTGGCGCGGGAGTTGAAGACCCAGCAAGCACGTGATGGGTTGGCATCGTTGAGCTTTTTGCCAGAATCAAGGGTTAAGCAAGCTTTAAGGGCAGAACTGCAGTCACGTGAAGTCAGTGTCGCTGAAATTCGCACAGCTGATTTCCTCTCAGAGGTAAAAATCGACGATGCACAGGTTGCCAGCTACTACGAAGAAAATAAAGAAAAGTTCAAAGTGCCTGAGCAGGTGCAACTAGAATTTGTGCTGATGGCAGCCAATACTCTGCTGCCAAGCATGAAGGTATCGGATGAAGAGATTCAGCAGTTCTATCAAGAAAATATTGAGAAATTTCAAGGCTCTGAGCAAAGACGTGCGAGTCACATTCTGATCGCGTTTGGGGCTAGTGCAACGCCCGAAGCAAAACAGGAAGCCAGAAAAAAAGCGGAGGAAGTGTTGGCTGAAGTGAAAAAAAATGGTGCTGATTTCTCTGCATTGGCACAGAAATATTCTCAGGATCCCGGCTCAGCTGCTAATGGCGGTGATTTGGGTTCGTTCGGTCGTGGTGTGATGGTGAAAGCCTTTGATGATGCAGTATTCTCCATGACGCCAGGCGCAGTCAGCGATCTGGTTGAATCTGAGTTTGGTTACCACATTATCAAGCTGACTGAAATTTCAGGGGAATCCCAATCACTCGATAGCGTAAAACCTCAAATCCGGGGTGAGTTGATTTATCAGAAGGCGCTGGCAAAGTTTACTGAGCAAGCAGAGGACTTCAGCAATCTGGTGTATGAGCAGTCCGATAGCCTGGAGCCTGCGGCCAAGGCCTTTGGCTTGGATATTCAGAAGAGCCCATGGATGAGCCGTGAGGACATAGCGCGCGTGTTCAAAAGTGATAAGCTACGTGACCTGGTGTTCTCGGACGAGGTGTTGACCGATAAACGCAATACGGAGGCTGTTGAGGTAGGTCCCAACTCGTTGATGGCGGCCCGTGTGGTAGATCATAAGCCGGCAACGCCAAAATCGTTTGATGAGGTTAAGGGTGGCATAGAAGAGTTCTTGCGTATAGAAGCAGCATCAAAGCTCGCGATTGCCCGTGGTGAAGCGATATTGCAAGATTTGCGTGAAGGTAAAACGGTTGCTGATCTTGAATGGATTCCACCAGTGGTCGTGGACCGCAAAAATGCACAAGGGTTGACTGATCTCACCATGGATAATGCGTTCAAGATGAATGTAGAGACGTTACCCGCTTATTCCGGCGTAGCAGATAGTACAAAAGGGTTTTTGCTGATTCAAGTCACCGATGTTGATACGACATTGCCAGAAGAGGAAGCAGAACTGCAAACGGCGAAGATGGAGCTTCAGTCTGCATTAGCTGCTGAATATATCGATGCTTATCTGAAATCATTGCGTCAGAAAAACAAAGTGACGATCAATCAATCCTTATTGCAGTCAGGTGAGGCCAATTAATCGTCTTCAGGCCGCGCAAATAAAAAAGCAGCCTCAAGGCTGCTTTTTTTATTACGTGAGATGATGAGATTAATCTACAACTGCTGCCACCGTGGTATTCATGCCGCCGTCTACGTATGTGATTTCAGCGGTGATGCCAGAGGCAAGATCGCTGGAAAGGAAAGCGACGGTATTACCAACTTCCTCGATGGTGACATTGCGGCGCAGAGGCGCATGTTTTTCATTGAATCCAAGGATTTTATCGAAGCCAGAAATTCCAGAGGCTGCAAGCGTCTTGATTGGGCCTGCAGACACTGCATTGACACGAATACCCTTGTGACCAAGGCTTTGTGCCATATAGCGCACATTCGCTTCAAGGCTGGCCTTAGCAAGCCCCATCACATTGTAATTGGGCAAGCTGCGCTCGGCGCCTAGGTAACTAATGGTGAGCATGCTCGCTTTGCGACCTTCCATCATGGGTAATGCGGCCTTGGCCAGCGCTGAGAAGCTGTAAGAGCTGATGTCATGGGCAATGCGAAAGTATTCTCGATTAACGCTTTCCAGATAATCACCGGCGAGCGCCACTTTGGGCACAAATGCGACAGAGTGGATCAGAATGTCAAAGCCGTCTGTCCAGTGATTGGCAAGGGCAGGAAAGAGAGCGTCAATTTGTGCGTCTTCCGCGACATCGCAGGGGAGGACGATATTGGCATCAAAATCCGCAGCCAGCTTGGTGACGCGTTCTTCAAACTTTTCGTTCTGATAGGTAAAGGCAAGTTCTGCACCCTCACGTTTCATGGCTTCAGCAATGCCATAAGCAATTGAGCGGTTACTAAGCAGGCCGACGATTAGCGCACGTTTACCGGCGAGAAATCCCATGTGACTTTCCTTAATGTGTGAGCCTTAATTTGATGAATTATTGGCTTAGTTTCGATTTTGGATGGTGCGAGGATCAAGCGCATCGCGCAATCCTTCACCGAGTAGATTATACCCCAACACGGTTATCAGAATGGCAAGCCCAGGGAATAGCGAGAGCCACCAGGCAAACTGAATGTACTCTTTACCATCTGTCAGAATATTACCCCATGAGGCCTGTGGGGCCTGTACACCAAGGCCGAGGAAGCTGAGTCCAGATTCAACCAGCACAGCGCTGGCGACACCAAGCACAGAGCTGACAATAATAGGGGTAAGACTATTAGGCAGGAGATGACGAAAGATGAGGCGGGAATCTCTGGCACCCAATGTTTCAGAAGCCATGACGAATTCACGATTACGCAGGCTCAAAAATTCTGCTCGAACCAGCCGTGTGACGCCCATCCAGGAGGTCAAACCAATGACGATCATGATGTTCCAAATAGAAGGGGTGAGGAATGCAATGACGGCCAGAATCAGGAAGAAGGTGGGGATGGATAACATCACATCCACCAGGCGCATGATCAGCACATCGACCCAGCCACGGTAATAGCCGGAAATGGAGCCAAGTACAATACCAATAGCAGTTGCAATGCCCACGGCGACAATCCCGACCATCAACGAAATACGTGCGCCGAACAACATGCGGGAAAATACATCACGGCCCAGTCCGTCAGTCCCCATCCAGTGCAGAGCTGATGGTGGTAGCAGGATGGATTTCACATCAATGGCTTCAGGGTCGTATGGTGCAATCCAGGGTGCCAGCAGGGCGCAAAGCAGGATGCTGGCGATGATGATAAATCCGCTGAGTGCGAGCGGGTTTGCCAGGACACGCTTCATTGCATGACTCCTCTGCGTACGCGCGGATCAGCCCAAGCGTAAGACAAATCTGCCAATAGATTACCGATTAGGGTCAGCGCTGATCCGATGGTGAGGATGCCCATGATTACTGGGAAATCACGCATAAGCACGGCATCGTAAAAGAGCTTGCCCATGCCAGGAATGGCGAATATCGACTCTGCAATGACAGAGCCACCGATGAGCCCGGGAATTGATAAACCAAAGATCGTAATCAGCGGAAGTAAGGCATTGCGCAGGGCATGACCGTAAATCACCGTATTCTCTGGTAAACCTTTGGCGCGTGCTGTGGTGATGTAGTCCTGATGCAGGACCTCCAGCATGCCGTTTCTTACAAATAGTGATATGCCTGCAAGACCACTCAGGCCAGAGATGAAAACAGGTAGAAATAAATGCTTGAGCGTATCAATGATTTGCGCAAACCATCCCATGTGTTCATACCCCAGGCTATGCAGACCAGAAATGGGGAGCCATTGATTGGCGACCCCCGTCCAGTACATCAGTAGCAATGCCAGCCAGAAACCGGGGATTGCGAAGCCGATAAAGACAAACAGGGTAATGGCGCGATCAGGAAGTTGATTACGCGTTAATGCGGATACGACACCCAGTGGAAGCGCCACCAGAATGATAAGACCCAGACTCAGCACGTTAATCAGCAGAGTAATCGGTAACGCCTCTTGAATCAGCCCCTTGGTAACATTGCCCTGATCATCTGTTTTCTGCCAGAACACTGGCCGTTGGTGGCTGGCGAAAGAGGTGCCGAAGTCTAGCGTCACCATGCGTTTAAGCCATAGCCCATATTGTATGATCACGGGCTTATCCAGATTGTAAGCTTCTCGCAGCTTTTGCCTAGATTCCTCGCTGGCGCGCGGGTCAAAGCTTGCTTCTGAGGCAGTAATGTCACCGGGCGCCAAATGCATGATCATGAATGAGATCAAGCTGATCCCAATCAGCAGTGGAATCATCCAGAATAGACGTTTTAACAGATATTTAATCATGGTCAGTGCGCGCTGATTTCCTGTCGTCTCAGGGGTTGCGGGATATACCATTCATGCGCGTTGTGCCCGATCCCGGCTGGCGGGGCTGGGTTGTCAATCCCTTTGATCCGCTTGTGGATAGCAGGTAGGCCATAACCCGCATAGAGATACACAATTGGACTGTCCTCCAGCAAAATACTGGCAAATTCATGATAAATTTTCATCCGCTTGTCAGGATCAAGTTCAAAGCGACCTTGTTCCAATAGGGTATCCACGCGTTGATTCTGGTAGCCGATAAAATTGAACTGTCCCGGCGCTTGCTGGGAAGAGTGCCAGATGCCGAACTGATCGGGATCAAGCGACAGACTCCAGCCCAATACGACGGCGTCAAACTCGCCAGTTTTGATAAATCGACCAATAAAACTGGCCCATTCGAGCACACGAATACTGGTATCAATGCCGATTTCCTTTAGTCGGCGCTGGATCAAGACCGCGCTCATCTCGCGCTGCTTATTCTGGTTGGTCAGGATTTCAAAACGGAAGCGTTTACCATTCTTCAGCAGGTAGCCATCACTATCGCGCTCGGTGTAGCCGGCTTCTCGTAACAGGGCAATTGCTTTTTCAGGGTCGTAGGGATAGGGGCTAAGCTCAGGGTTTGACCACCGCGTGCCTGGTTTGTAGGGAGAGGCGACAGGTTCGCCCAAACCGAGTAGTACGCCGTCGATCAATTCCTGCTTGTTTAGTGCATAGTTGATGGCCTGACGCACGCGCTTGTCGTCAAATGGCTTGCGTTTCAAATTAAAGCCAAGATAGGTGTAGTTGTTGCCAAGCTCCTTGTACAGGGCAATTTTTTCATTTAACTCTGCACGTGCTGGGAATATCCGGGCATATTGAATCGGATTCAGGCTCATGCTGTCGATGTTGTCTGCCATCAATTCAAGAAATTGCGAGGCAGCATCTGGAATAAAGCGGGAAACCAGCTTTTCAATATGTGCTTCACCCTGCGTTGACAATGGATTTTTTGTGAGGGTGATGCGTTCGCCATTGCGCCAGCTATCAAGTTTATAGTAGTGGCTGCCAACCGGGTTTCTTGCGAAAGGCGTGGTATTGATGTCCTGACCCTCGAGAATATGCTTGGGCAGGATATAAAGTCCGGCCCAGGTATCCAACGCAGGGGCATACGGCTCTTTATAGTGCACCCTGAACGTCAGTAGATCTGGGGTTTCAGCTTTAACTACCAGCTTGTAATCTGCGCCATAGGGGGTACGTGTATTGTCATCTGTCACCAATTTCCAGGTGAAGTAGACATCAGCACTGGTCAGGGGCTTGCCGTCTGCCCATTGCATGTCTGGCTTGAGCTTGAAGGTAATAGTGCGCTGGTCGGGTGATATGATCCAGCGCTCTGCTAGTTCGCCTTCTAACTCCAGATTTTTGTCATACTTCAGCAGACTGTTGAATATATTGGATGCGACTGCCGACGCGGCTGATTCGCCAGCAATCATCGGAATCAGGCCGCTAGGCTCACCAATCATTGCATTGATGGATGTCCCGCCATTTTCTGGTGGGTAGATTTGCGTGTAGTCGTGCTGTTCGGTCTGCGATGAGCTGCCACATGCAACAAGCGTTGCAAGTAAGCCAAGGCTGATCAGGCAGCGTGTCAGGTCGAGCATGGTGAGAATTGACTCAGACTTCGTCAGGCGGGTAAATAGTCAGTTTCTCACCCGGTCGTATCAGATTGTTTGGAAGATTGTTCCAGCGCTTGATATCAGCGCTCGCCAGATCAAATTTTTTTGCAATACTGTCCAATGTGTCCCCGCGCTTCACAATGTAGTGTTTTTTATTTCTGTTTTGTTGCGTTTTTGCAGTCTTGATATTACCTGCAGGAATCTGCAGTGTCTGGCCGATTTTCAAGCGACTGTGTTTCAACCCATTGAGCTGCATGATCTGTTTGCTTGTCACCTGATGACGAAGCGCAATGGCATACAAGGTGTCGTTGGGTTTGACTGTGTATCTGAGGGTGGCGTTGGGCTGGAGTTCCGTAGACGTGTTGTGAACTGCGAGATTGATATCCTGAGTACCGATGGCTGTCGGGGCGTTATCGGAGGCTGTTGTTGTTCCCGGGACTAGAACAATGTGTCCTTTATTCAGGGTCTTAGAGGCAGGTAAATCATTGACCTGCCTCAATTGCTGAAGGCTAATTCTAAATTTTCGCGCGATGGCATCGACCTGTTCGCCACGTTTTGCATGATAAGTCTGCCAGGTGACGAGTGGTTCTTCATAGTTGGCCAGATTGCGTGTGAAGGCATCTGCCGCATGGATAGGCAACAGAAGGCGGTGCGTGCTATTGCCACTGGCGGTCAGCACCGGGCGGTTATATTCGGGATTCAATGCGGTGAATTCTTCCAGACTGATTTCAGCGAGTTCGGCTGCCAATGTGGCATCAATCTGCTCTGGGGCCTCAACACTTGTGAAATAGGGGGCATCGGGAATGCTGTCGATTTCAAGTCCATAGAGTTCTGGATTTGAAATGATATTTTTCATGGCTTGAAGCTTGGGAACATAATTTCGAGTTTCATCTGATAATGGCAGGCTTGCATAGTCTGTCGGCAGTCCTTGGCTCCGATTGCGTGCAATGGCGCGGCTCACTGTACCTTCGCCCGCATTGTAAGCCGCCAACGCCAGATCCCAGGTGCCGAACATCACATGTAGCTTTTGCAGGTAGTCTAGTGCTGCGTGTGTGGCAGCCACTACGTCCTTGCGATGATCCACCCACCAATTCTGATTGAGGCCAAAGTGCTTGCCAGTAGAGGGGATGAATTGCCAGATTCCGGCGGCGCGGCTGCGTGAAACGGCTTGTGGGTTATAAGCACTTTCAATCATGGGGAGCAATGCGATTTCGCTCGGCATGTTGCGCTTTTCAACTTCTTCAATAATGAAATGTAGGTATCGCTCGCTGCGGCTGACCATACGTTGTATGTAGTCCGGTCTGGTGGCATACCAATGCTCATGCTTGGCAACATATGCAGATTGGAAATTTGGAATGTCGTAGCCTTGGCGAATGCGCTCCCAAATGTCTTCTTCGTTGTAGCTTAATAAAATGCCCTCGGCATTACTTGCAGTGGGGTGGTCTGCTGGTTCGAAATTTACTGCAGGCTGTGAAAATACGACTGCATCTACCTGAGGTGCTGTTGGGTGGGCTGTAGGAATGTCTGCAAATGCAACAATGGGAGTAAATGCAACCACCACAAAGGCGATCACTGATCGTCTGACAAGCATGCCATGTGTCTCGAACAATTGAATCTCGTTGATAGTAACGAATGACAGGTCTGAACGTCAAGTAATAATTAACATTAATTATTATTAATAACTTAATGATTAATAATGATTTCTTAATTCTCTTGTCGCTTGAAATACTTGTAGGTCTGTGGCCTGATCATTGAAACCCAAGGTATTGCGTATATCAGCGTGGTGGCTACGCAGGAAAGGATTGATGGATTGCTCAATGGCGATAGTGCTGGGCAAACTGGGTTGACCATTCTGGCGCATTGCGCTGACATCACTTATGTAATGCTGCAATGCGGGATTGAATGGCTCCAGCGTTAATGCAAATTGCAAATTGTGCAACGTGTACTCATGTGTACAAAAAACCCGGGTGGCTTCTGGTAAGGATGCGAGCTTCTGAAGTGAAGCTAACATTTGGGCGTAGGTACCTTCAAAGAGTCGTCCGCAACCGCCCGAGAATAGGGTGTCACCACAAAACAGTAAACCGTGCCCATAGTAGGCCAGATGGTCAAGGGTGTGTCCTGGAACCTCCAGCGTGGTCAGATTGAGCCCAAGGTTGGGGAGCGTGATGACATCGCCTTCACTAACAATATGTCGATTGAAAGGGTACTTGTTGCCTGCTGGCCCATAGACTGAAGGGTGATAGGCACGCAAGAGGGTGCCCACGCCACCAATATGATCATGATGGTGGTGAGTGATGAGGATGGCGTCCAGTTCGAGTTTATGTGCTTCAAGATACGCAATGACAGGGTTTGCATCGCCAGGATCAACGACCATGGCATGATTTTTATCACGCACGAGCCAAATATAGTTATCTTCGAAGGCTGGGATTGGTAGAATCTCAATCATGCGCTTAAATATAGCAGCCTTTGGTCAGGAAGGTGTGGCCTAGCCATGCAAAATCAGCAATCCTGGCTGGCGAGTCCGCTAGGCAATTATCTCACAACGCAAGAGCAGGCGCTGTACGATCAGGCCGTCAGTAATGTGTTTGGCTTTAATGCAGTGCAGCTTGGGATGTTGGAGCTGGACTTGCTGCAGCAATGCCGCATGCCATTCTCTTTTCGTGCTGGTGTCCGGCAAGGCGTGGTTAACTGTCAATCGACACAGCTACCGTTTGTTTCGGCCAGCATCGATCTCATTTTGTTGCCGCATGTGCTTGAATTCAGTGATGATCCACATCAGACGTTGCGGGAGGCTGAACGGGTGTTGGTGCCGGAGGGGCACATCATCCTGAGTGGGTTTAATCCAATCAGTGCGTGGGGCGCAAAGTGGGCCTTGTCGCGCGCTAACGAATATCCATGGCATGGTCACTTTCTTTCGCTTCTGCGCATCAAGGACTGGTTGGCTTTGCTGGGTTTTGAAATAGTCAGCCTTCCCATGTGTTGCCATGCCTTGCCATTCAGCAACCCGGCATGGCTAAGACGGACACATTTTATTGAACGTTTGGGCCAACGGTGGTGGCCGATGATGGGGGGGGCCTATCTCATCGTGGCAAGAAAAAAGGTGCTAGGTATGCGCGTGATTAGGCCGGATTGGAAAGCGAATCGGCTTAAACGACTAGTATCTGTGCCCACGCAGCGTCAACCAACTCAAAACAAACAACGGAATCATGCATGCAAGAAGAAGTAATTGAAGTGTTCACTGATGGCGCCTGTAAAGGGAATCCAGGGCCTGGTGGATGGGGGGCGTGGTTACGCGCCGGACGTCATGAAAAAGAGTTGTTTGGCGGCGAGTCTCAGACCACCAATAACCGGATGGAAATGACAGCTGTCATTCGTGCGCTGGAGGCGATCAAACGGACCTCAAAGGTGGTGATTTATACCGATTCTGTTTATGTCCAGAAAGGGATGACGGAGTGGATTCACGGCTGGAAGCAACGAGGCTGGAAAACCAGCGACAAAAAGCCGGTTAAAAACGATGACTTGTGGAAGCGATTGGATGAACTGGTGCAATCGCATCAAGTGCAATGGGTTTGGGTTAAAGGGCATGCCGGCCATGAAGGTAATGAACGTGCTGATGCCTTGGCCAATCGTGGTGCTGCACTATATTTGGACGCCTGAAACGCAATATTGGATTGGAACTTGAGCATGAGACAGATTTTTCTCGATACCGAAACCACAGGCCTTTACCCAGCGCAGGGCCATCGGATTATTGAAATTGCTGCAGTTGAGGCGATTAATCGCAGACTCACGAACAATCATTATCACATCTACCTGAATCCGGATCGCGAGATTGATCAAGGCGCTCAGGAGGTACATGGGATTACGCTTGAGTTTCTGCAGGATAAGCCCAGATTCAGTGATATTGCGGATGAATTTCTGCAGTTTGTGGCTGGCGCGCAATTAATTATTCATAACGCACCGTTTGATATAGGTTTTTTGAATGCTGAACTAGGCCGGATTGATAGACCGCAGATTGAAGAAGTCAGTGCGGAAATTATCGATACCTTGAAAATGGCCAAGGATATGCGTCCTGGACAGAGAAACAATCTGGATGCCTTGTGCCGTCACTATGGGGTCGACAATTCAAAGCGTACACTGCATGGCGCGTTGCTGGATGCTGAGCTGCTGGCGGACGTCTATATGGCCATGACTCGTGGCCAGGAAAGCCTGATTATCGATATGCTGGAGGATGCGGCTGATGGAGAATTCTTGTTGTCAACAGAGCTTGGTGAGCCTCTGCCGGTTATTCTGGCCGCTGGCGATGAATTGCAGGCGCATGAAGCTTATCTCGAGGGTTTGGAAAAATCAGGGCAGTGTCTCTGGCGCCAGTAGGCTCTGGAATGGGGGCACGTTACGCATCGCACTCTAGCTGAGAGCATCAGCCCAACTGTTTGGCGTTTCGTATAGTCTAACCCGCTCTAATTTGAGATGGTTGCCATAAGTATCTTTGTATTCTGCCTTGAGGATACGGAAGGCTTCTGCGGCGAGGTTTTCTGCAGTAGGCACACAATCAAGCACTACGGTTTTATGGTCTGGTAGCGTCAACAGAAAATCCAGCACCGGGGTATCGTCCTTATAGACCAGAAAAGCATGATCCCACACATCTACAACCGCACTTCTGGCAATCGCCTTAACGTCTGAAAAATCCATCACCATGCCGTTATCCGAGCTGCTTTCCTGCCGAATAATCTCTCCAGACAAGGTGATCTCTATCGCATAGCGATGACCGTGTAGATTTCTGCACTGGCTTTTATGGCAAGGGATGCGATGCCCAGCATCGAATTCAAGGCGTGTCGTAATTTGCATGGGCGGATTATATCAGTAGCGGACGTGCCAACACCATGTAAGCCGCTACAGTATCATGCCATCAGGGTTTCAATATGCGTGGCCGCACTTTCAGCAAGCGCAGGCAGGTGATAGCCGCCTTCCAGCGACGAAACGACCCGGTCTTGCGCATGCTCCTCCGCGATTTGCATGATGAACGTCGTCATCCAGGCATAATCCTCCTTGGTCAGCTTGAGCTGTGCCAACGGGTCATCCCGATGGGCATCAAAACCTGCGGAGACAAAAATCATCTCGGGTTTAAATTGCTGCAAGGCTGGATAAAAGTCATCCTGAAACGCTTGTCGAATGGCTTTGCCATCGGCACCAGCGGATAAAGGGACATTGACCATGCGTGCTGAGCGACTTTCTGCACCAGTTCCAGGGTAAAAAGGGTGCTGAAAGGTGGAACACAGCATGACGCGAGGATCATCTCGAAAGATGTCCTGAGTGCCATCGCCGTGGTGCACATCAAAATCAATAATGGCAACACGGTTGAGTTTGTGTTCGGCCAGCGCATGCGCTACCCCAACGGCGACATGATTAAAAATGCAGAAACCAGCTGCACGCGCCTTGTGTGCGTGATGGCCAGGCGGGCGTATGCAGCAGAAGGCATTCCTGATTTTTTTGCCCATGACGAGGTCAGTCGCCAATACAACGGCACCCGAGGCATGCAGTGTCGCCTTGAGAGACATGGGGCCCATTGCGGTATCCTGATCCAGTCTGACCAGTCCGGCTTTGGGTGAAAGTCGCTTAATTTCCTGAATATAGGCAGCGGTGTGTACACGCTGCAATTGTGCATCAGTCGCAGCAGGCGATTCAAAAATGGACAATTTTGGCTCAAGCTTGCGCAATCTGAGTTCTTCACGGATTGCGGAAATGCGGGCGGGAGACTCTGGATGCGAACCATCCATCATGTGAAGCAATGTATCTGGGTGGGTAATCAGGCCAGTATTCATCTGCAGATGCCTCTCCAAGTAGCGTTGCTAGTGTGAAATTTCCTGCAATAGTGTTTGGTAGTATTCAAGACGCCTTGGATGAATAGCACCTGAAGCCACAGCGGAGGTAATGGCACAATCAGGCTCTCTCAAATGGCGGCAGTTGTTGAATCTGCATTTACCCAAAAAGGGTCGAAATTCCACAAAAGACTTTTCCAGTGCGCCATCCTGTAAGTGATGTACGCCAAATTCCTGCATGCCGGGCGAGTCAATCAGATGGCTGTTCTGATCCAGATGATATAGATGGGTGGCTGTTGTAGTGTGCTTGCCACTATCCAGTACACTTGAAACTTCCTGTGTGCGCAATCTTAAATCAGGCAGCAGGGCGTTTACAATTGTAGATTTTCCCATGCCGGATTGACCAATGAGAATGCTGGTGTGTCCAGCCAGTAAAGGGCGCAAAGCCGAGATATCATGCTTGGCTGAGAGTTTCACAACCTGATAGCCCAAGGATGCATAAAGTGCCAGTGCATCACTTGTGGCAGGGTGCATGTCCAGATCAGATTTATTGAGCACAATCAGTGCGGCGACATTCGCGGCTTCTGCTGCAACCAGACATCGATTTAACAAGCCCTCATAAAAGCTGGGTTGTGTCGCAAGCACAATCACAGCTTGCGTGACGTTGGCTGCCAGAATTTTGGTTTTATAGGCGTTGCTGCGGTATAACAGGGATTGTCTTGGGTGATATCTTTCAACGACACCCTGATCATTGGCCGTGAGTGCGATATCAACCTGATCGCCACAGGCGAGATCTGTTTTCTTACCACGTGTTACACAGCCGATGACGCGGCCATTTTCAAGTTCAACATCGTAACGCTTGCCGTAAGCTGAAACGACGATGCCATGGAGTGATGCGCTCAATTATTGATCAAACTTGTAATAAGTTTTATTCAGGTAATTCGCGACATGCAATTCCTCGTCTTCGAACCACTTGAGATCTAACATGGTATTGCAATTACGGATTTGCGCCAGCAAGCCACGTGAAGTCTTTACGATGCGGTGCTCACGGGTATAAATCGCGCTGCCATCGCCACCAAAGCGCTGAGCGTGGCATTTAATACATTGTGATTCCACCATGCGCTTGCCAGCATTGAAATCCCCCTCAGTAAACGGTTCAGCCGAACTGTAAGCGGGGAGGGCCAGCAAAATTGTCGATAACGCCAAAAAAATTAAATCGCGTAATGTTTTCATCGGCATCATCCCTTAGTAACGACTGCCATGCCTAGGTGCTGATTTGGACCAAGCGTGCAATCCGCGTGCTGGCAGGCGGGTGCGAATCATAGAACGCAGAGTGCAGCGGGTCTGGCGTGAGCGTCGAGGCATTATCCCGATACAGCTTAACCAGAGCCTCAACCAGATAGTGAGGTTCTGCATGTTTGGCAGCATAGGCATCCGCTTCAAACTCGTTTTTACGAGAGTAGCTGGCCATTAACGGGCGCAGCATGAACAGAAATACCGGGCTGACTAACAAGAATAAGAGTAATGCCATGTAGTCACTGGGTTGAGTGACACCCAGCCCCTCATAAAACCAGCCCTGCTGTTTGAGCCAGCCTAATAAAGCGAGTCCGACAAAACTCACTGCAAACATCAGCACGATGCGCTTAATAACATGGTGATGCTTGAAATGACCAAGCTCGTGAGCAAGCACAGCCTCAATTTCATTGGCATCTAGACGATCCAGCAGGGTATCGAAAAACACCACGCGCTTGCTTGAACCAAAGCCCGTGAAATAGGCATTGCCGTGGCTGCTACGGGAGGATCCATCCATCACGAACAAGCCCTGTGACTTGAACCCGCATTTGGTCAATAATGCCTCAATTCGGCTTTTCAGAGATTGATCAGTCAGCGGTGAAAACTTGTTGAAAAGTGGTGCTATGAATGTGGGATAGATTGCCAGCATCAGCAGATTGAAGATGCTCCAGACCACCCACAGATATAACCACCAGTAATCACCGGCACCTTGCATGAGCCAAAGCGCAGCAAACAGGATGGGGGCGCCAAGCACCAGCCCGACCACGCTGTGTTTGACGATGTCGCTGAAAAACATCGCGCGTGTCATTTTGTTAAAACCAAAGTATTGGTCAATCACAAATGCTTTGTAGTAATCAAAAGGGATCTCAATCAGGCTGCTGACAAGAAATGCCGAGAGAATGACCAGCGCACCGCGGATGATTTCATGTGTAGGCATTACCCCTGTCCAGAGGCTATCAATCCATGCCAAACCACCGCCGATGGTCAGTAAGGCCAGCAGCGCGGCCTGTGCTGCACTTTCAACTACGACCAGACGTGTTTTGGCAGAGGAGTAATCTGCGGCCTTTTGGTGGGATTCAAGACTAATGCTGGAGGCAAACGCAGCAGGCACCTGATTACGGTTGGCCTGAATGTGATGCACATGACGTCGGCCCAGCCAGACTCGTGTGGCAGTTGTAATAATCAGTAATGCAAGAAATACAGTGGTTAGGGTATCGGCCATGGGATTTTGGAATTCAGTTAAACTAATAGCATTATAGAAGCATCGTTTGGTTGAAGGTTCACCAAACGGAATTTATCAGTTAATTTTAATGGAAATCATGATGGCACTGAATAACGACAACCTGATTTGGCTTGATATGGAAATGAGCGGGCTGTCGCCTGATAATGATCGTATTCTCGAACTTGCAGCAGTCGTGACAGATGCGGAGCTGAATGTACTTGGAGAATCACCTGTGTTGGTTGTGCACCAATCTGATGCAGTGTTGGACGGAATGGATGCATGGAATAAGGGAACACATGGTCGCTCAGGCCTGATCGATAAGGTCAAGGCATCTACCCTTGATGAAGCGGCCGCCAGCGCCCAGATGATCAACTTTCTGAAAGACTACGTGCCTTCCGGAAAGTCTCCCATGTGCGGCAATTCAATTTGCCAGGATCGCCGCTTTATGGCGCGTTATATGCCTGATCTTGAAGCCTATTTTCATTATCGAAATCTGGATGTCAGCGTGTTCAAGGAGCTCGCGCGCCGCTGGAAACCTGAAGTGTATGCCGGATTTAAAAAAGCCAGCAAACATGAGGCGCTGGCCGACATCTATGAATCCATTGAAGAATTAAAGTACTACAAAGCGCATTTTATCAAGCTGGAATAAGCGCCAGGTAAAAAAATGGGTGCGGCCGTTGCGCACCCGAAGGGAGGAGAAGTAAAGCTTTGGAGAAAGCTCGCTAATAATTAAGCATTAAGCGTGCCAATCCTTAAGTTGCTTCAGTCTACCCTTCCTTCATGACAAAAATAAGAAACTACCTCACTGGTTTTGTAGCCTTCAGGTTTTCGTGTGTGCTAACGACTGATCAATGTCTCGTACAGCCGCATGTACTCCTGGGCGCTGTGCGTCCAGCCTAGATCCAGTTGCATACCGTTTTTCTGAATGTGTCTCCAGCTTTTTGTATCTTCATAATGGCTGCGCGCACGTTCTATTGAAGACATTAGCGCTTCTGGCGTAGGGTGCTTGATGATAAATCCAGTGGCAGTGCCATTTTCAAGTGTCTCCAGATTAGTATCGGTAACCGAGTCAGCCAGGCCGCCAGTAGGCGTCACAATGGGTGGGGTGCCATAGCGCAAACCATACATCTGGTTAAGGCCACACGGTTCAAACCGCGAGGGCATAATAAACATGTCCACCCCCGCCATAATCTGGTGCGAAAGCGGCTCATTGTAGCCAATGGTGACACTTACTTGTTGGGGGTGGCGCCTTGCGAGCGCTGTGAATCCCTGTTCAAGCGTATGCTCTCCGCCACCCAGTAGCGCAATCTGATAGCCACGTTGCAGCAGTGGTTCGGCAATCCACAGTAGCATATCCAGACCCTTCTGGTAGGTGAGTCTGCTGACAACACCAAGTAGTGGCGCTTGTGGGTTTTCAGTCAAGCCAAGCTGGGCTTGCAATGCTTGTTTTACTAAAGCCTTGTCGTCCAGATGATCAGTGTCGTAGGTATTGACCAGATAAGGGTCGGTAGCAGGATTCCACTCTTGCGTTTCAATCCCATTCAAGATGCCATGAATTTCATGACTACGACTTGCCAACAAACCTTCCATGCCAAATCCATACTGACTGGTTTGAATTTCTTGCGCATAAGTTGGGCTCACAGTTGTAATCGTGTCAGCGTAGTAGATGCCGGCTTTAAGAAACGAGAGTTGATGATGATATTCCAGCCCGTACATGTGATAACTTTCCGGAGGCAGCCATAACCGTTCAACCCAATCCGCCGGATAGCAGCCCTGAAATGCAAGGTTGTGCAAGCTGAGCATGCTTTTTGCTCGGGATCCTTGCATAAAATGAAGATACGCTGGTGCCAGACCACTTTGCCAGTCATTGCAATGCACGATATCCGGTTGCCAATCCTGCAGGGGGCTGGCGTCAGAACCAATTAGCGCGGCAACTCTGGATAGAATGCCGAAACGCAGCGGATTGTCTTCCCAGTCCCTGCCGCCTGCATCTATATAGGGGCCGCCATGACGTTGATACAGGCTCGGGCATTGAATAATATAGACAGGTACCTGGGTCTCTGGCATTTCTGCCATCAACAGGGTGACGCTTCCGATAAGTGGCATGTCATTGATGGTAGCGACTGGTTTGGCGTCTGGCAGTTTTTCAAGCACCTGACTGTAGCCTGGTATTAAAATACGGATATCCGTTCCCAGCGAGCAAAGTGCAGCTGGTAATGAGCCGCTGACATCAGCCAGGCCGCCAGTCTTGATTAATGGGTAAGCTTCAGAAGTAACAAATAAAATACGCACAGATGAAGGGCTCGTGATAGTTTTTATGCGGTTATTGGGCGGGCGGTGTTCAAATTTTTTGCTTCATCATACTGACGAGTCATAAGCTTATCAAGGTCAAAACAAGTGAGGTTTGATATGGGGGTAGGGTGTTTTTTTGCAGTGGGCGCGGGGGCAGCACTTGGCGCTTGGGTCAGATGGGGGTTGGGCCTGATGCTAAACAGCGCATTCCCATTATTGCCGCTTGGCACGTTGGTGGCTAATTTACTTGGTGGCTACCTGATTGGTTTGGCAATGGCGCTATTTGCGACCCATGGACATCTTTCACCTGAAATACGGCTATTGGTGACAACGGGCTTTTTGGGAGGGTTAACGACGTTTTCAACATTTTCTATTGAATCAGTCGGACTGATGACAAGGTCAGAGTTTGGCTGGGCAGCCGTCCATGTTTCCACCCATTTGATTGGCTCGCTCATGATGACGGGGCTGGGGTTATTAACCGTACAGTGGCTGAAGGCCTGAAGATTGCGTGATGATAAGTAAACATGGATCAACAAAAAGTTTGAAGTGAGTTTTTTTGCATTGTGACCATCATCAAGAATCTAACGAGAAGACATGTCCCGGCCAGTTTTGCGATGGCAGCTATTGTCTTGCTGCAGGCTTTGCTGATACCAGCCGCCATCGCAGCTGATTGCTGGCGCCTGGAGAACGATGATATTGTGGACTTTGCCAAATATCCAGGGGTCACCCCACCCAGCAATTCCCAACAAGTGGCCTGCCCGGCTACCAGTTTGCAGTTCGTTCCGAGAGAGTGCCCAGGTAATAGCTATTTCAATGGGCAGGTGTGTGCTTGCGCAGAGGGCACGAAGTGGGATGGTGAAATGTGTCAGCTGATTCCGGGCTACCAGCCTCCCAATCACAATCAAAGTACCAAATTACCTGTTGAGGGCCCGGTGTTGTTGACTTACGGTGAGTATTTGCCCATGAACCGCTCGCAGCGCAACGGTGGCCTACGCATTCAGGCCAAGGGCGGAACCCCGGTACATGTGGTGAGCGCTGGCGTCGTGTCCAAAGTCAAAAAAATAAGTAATCATGAAGGGTTTGTCGTCGTGATTGCTGAGCCTCAAGGTGGTGCCAAGGCGTACCTGCACATGGCACCGCGTGTATATGAGGGGGATGAAGTCAAAGTGGGGCAGGTATTGGGACGCGTCTGGTCGGATCAGCTTCAGTTCAACGCCTGTCAACGGTTGGCGTTTTGTGAACAGCCTTCTCTCCCAGATGTCGTGCCTGACCCTTCTTATCCTGGCCTGCCACTTTTTAACGAGGGCCCCTTCCTGCCAGTTCAAGCCGGTTCATTCGGTTCGCCATAGGGCGATTTAGCCCTGATAATCAGGGTTGAATGCGTTGCTTTACTGACAGATTGTTCAGGTTCAATCAAATTGATTTATTTAAGTTTTCTGGTTATGATGTCGGGTTTTCAACCTTGGCTTATCATTTGCGCATAATGAAAGCCTGCTAAATCCACAAGGAGAAACTATGCGACATTATGAAGTGGTCTTTATTGTCCACCCTGATCAGAGTGAGCAAGTGCCTGCAATGATCGAACGTTATCGTACACTGGTATCCAGCAACGGCGGTACGATTCACCGCCTTGAAGACTGGGGCCGTCGTCAATTGGCATATCCTATCCAGAAAATTCACAAAGCGCACTATGTGCTGATGAATATCGAATGCAGCCAAGAAGTGTTGAGTGAGATCGAGCTTGCTTTCAAGTTTAATGATGCTGTTCTGCGTCATTTGACTATTGCGACCAAGGCGGCAGTTGTTGAGCCATCTCCAATGATGAAGGATGAAAAATCCAAATCAGTGTTGAGCAGTGAGGCAGCAACAAAGGAAGCGCCAGCGACTGAGGCAGCTTCTGCTTAATTGAACAAGCTGGTGTTGACAGGCGAAGTCATACAGATGGAGCCGCTTCGTTACACACCTGCAGGTTTGCCGTTGTTGAGTTTTATGGTGCGTCATGTTTCAGAGCAGATTGAAGCCGGAATCAAGCGCAAGGTGGAATGTGAATTGTCAGTGCTTGCCATTGGTGATATGGCAAAAAAAGCAGGGCCAATTCAACTTGCCAGCCAAATTAAAATGGCCGGATTCCTTGCCAGACGCAGCCTGAAAAGCACACAGCTGGTATTACATTTGAATGCATTAGAGATTATTTAAGGATTACTAACATGGCACGTGATATGTTCAAACGCCGCCGCTATTGCCGTTTTTCGGCAGAGGGCATCAAAGAAGTGGATTACAAGGATGTAGATCTGCTGAAAGATTTCATTACTGAAAATGGCAAGATTATTCCTGCACGTATTACTGGTACCAAAGCTCGTTATCAGCGCCAGCTGACCACTGCAGTCAAGCGTGCGCGCTTCCTGGCTTTGCTTCCATATACTGACAAGCACTAAGAGGAGACGAGCATGCAAGTTATTTTATTGGAAAAGGTCGTTAACCTCGGCAATTTGGGTGATATCGTCAAAGTCAAGGATGGTTACGGTCGTAACTTCCTGATCCCACAAGGTAAAGCCAAGCGCGCAACCGATGCCAACAAGGCTGAATTCGAAGCACGTCGCGCTGAGCTGGAAAAGCAGCAAGCTGCCTTGTTGTCTGCTGCTCAGGCACGCGGCGAAAAGCTTGCTGGTTACCTGTTGCAAATTTCGCAGAAGGCTGGTGTTGATGGTCGTCTGTTCGGTTCAGTGACCAATGGCGATATCGCTGAAGCCCTGGCTGCTCAAGGGTTTGAAGTAGTTAAATCAGAAATTCGTCTGCCAGAAGGTCCGTTGAAAGTGGTGGGTGACCATCCTGTCAGCATTGCGCTACATCATGATGTGGTGGTTGAAATCACCGTATCAGTATTGGGTGAGAGCGCATAAGGCGCACGACGGAAATAATTGAAAAAGGCTGCTTAGGCAGCCTTTTTTATTGGGCTATAATGCTGTGCTATGGCTGATGACGCACTTGAATCTCTAAAACTTCCTCCCCACTCTGTTGAAGCTGAGCAATCCGTGCTCGGCGGCTTGCTGCTTGAAAATGAGGCCTTGGACAAAATTGCCGATTTACTAGCGGCTGGAGATTTCTATCGGCATGATCATCGGCTTATTTACGAGCACATTGCCAAGCTGATTGAACACAATAAACCCGCGGATATCGTGACTGTAGCCGAATCCCTGGAAAATGCTGCTGAACTGTCTGCAGTAGGGGGCTTGGCTTATCTGGGTGCACTTGCACAAAATACGCCTACGGCTGCCAATATCCGTCGATACGCTGAAATCGTGCGTGAGCGTGCTGTCATGCGTAAGCTTGTGGAAGTGGGGTCCAGTATTGCGGAAAGTGCCTATAGCCCCCAGGGGCGAGATGCACAGCAGCTGCTGGATGAAGCAGAGGCCAGAATTTTTCAGATAGCCGAAGGTGGCAAGCGCAGCACCGAGGGCTTTCTGGATATCAAAGTGCTGTTGCCTCAAGTAGCAGACCGTATTGATCAGCTTTTTCAGCGGGATAGTCAAAGCGATGTGACCGGTATATCTACGGGTTTTGCCGATCTGGATAATATGACTTCAGGGTTTCAGCCCGGAGATCTGATTATTGTCGCCGGGCGGCCATCCATGGGTAAAACGGCTTTCTCACTCAATATCGCCGAGAATGTGGCGCTGGACTCCAATAAGCCGGTGGCCGTGTTTTCCATGGAAATGGCAGCAACACAACTCGCCACCCGGATGATAGGCTCTGTTGGGCGGCTTGATCAGCATCGGATGCGTACCGGGCGGCTGGAGGATGAGGATTGGATCCGCCTTACAACAGCACTGGGCCGTCTCAATGAAGCCCCCATTTTTATTGATGAGGGTGCCGGCCTGAATTCCTTCGACGTTCGCGCACGTGCACGTCGCCTGCATCGGCAGACTGGGGAGCTTGGTTTGATTGTGGTCGATTACTTGCAGTTGATGGCAGGTTCTGCCGGCAAGCAGAGCGAAAATCGAGCCACGGAGATCTCGGAAATTTCTCGTTCACTCAAGTCGCTGGCAAAAGAATTGAATGTGCCGGTGGTGGCTCTTTCTCAGTTGAACCGCAGTGTTGAACAGCGGCCCGATAAGCGTCCAGTCATGTCTGATTTGCGGGAGTCTGGTGCAATTGAGCAAGACGCTGATTTGATCCTGTTTATTTACCGTGATGAAGTCTATAACCCGGACAGTCCTGACAAGGGGACAGCGGAAATCATCATTGCCAAGCAACGTAATGGCCCGGTTGGGCGCGTCAGGCTCACTTTCCTCGGCCAGCATACACGGTTCGAAAATTTCGTTTCATCTGGCGCTTACTAAAAGTATGCGGCCAATTCTTGCAAGAATACGTCTGGATGCGCTACGTCATAATCTGACGGTCGTTCAAAGATACGCCCCAAGCTCTAAAACAATGGCAGTGGTCAAAGCCAACGCATACGGCCATGGTTTGCTGCGCGCGGCAGCAGGCCTGAATGACGCAGATGGATTTGCTGTGCTAGGTCTGGAAGAAGCCATGCAGTTGCGTGAAACAGGGTATCGGCAGCGCATTCTGCTGCTTGAGGGGGTGTTTCGTGCGTCAGAATTACATATAGCAGCAGATCACAATGTCAGTGTTGTCGTGCATCATGCAGATCAAATTCATATGCTGGAAACTGAGCACTTGGCGGCACCAGTCCAGATTTTTCTGAAAATGAATACTGGCATGAATCGTCTGGGCTTCCGTCCTGAAGTATTTCGTCCCGCACTTGAGCGACTCATCGCATGTCCAAACGTCGCAGACATCATATTCATGACCCATTTTGCCACTGCAGACGAGCTCCAAGGAGTTGATGAGGCCTTGCAACGCTTTAATCAGACGGTTGGTGATTTGGATTTCCCTACCTCACTCGCCAACTCGGCAGCGATTTTACGTTATCCTCAAACTCACACTGACTGGGTGCGTCCGGGCATCATGCTGTACGGGGCTACCCCTGTGTCCGGCACACCTGCATCTCAATTCGGGTTACAGCCCGCGATGCAACTGACCAGTGAAGTCATTGCCATTCAGAATTTGTTACCAGGAGAGGGTGTTGGTTACGGGTATCGATTTACCGCTAGCAAGCCTACTCGGGTCGGTATTGTGGCGTGTGGTTATGCCGATGGCTATCCGCGCCATGCGCCCAGCGGTACGGCTGTTGCTGTCAATGGCAAGCTCACGCAGACGCTGGGGCGTGTCTCCATGGATATGTTGTTTGTCGATTTGACGGATCAGCCAGAAGCTGAGGTGGGAAGTGCAGTAGAACTCTGGGGGGAGCAGGTTTCAGTAGATGCCGTAGCAGAGTCCTCTGGTACGGTTGGATACGAGTTATTGTGTGCGCTCGCGCCCAGGGTGCCTGTTGAGGTTGTACCCTGATGGCAAAGGTAAAAACGGTCTACACTTGCATTGAATGTGGCAGTCAGGTGCCGAAATGGCAGGGCCAGTGTCCTGCCTGCCATGCATGGAATACATTAGTCGAGAGTATTGCAGAAGCGCCATCGGCTAATCGCTATGCCGCGTTAGCACAGACTGCAGGCTTGCAGAAACTTGCGGAGGTAGAAGCGGCAGAGGTGCCACGGCAGCCTTCTGGTATTGGTGAGTTTGACCGTGTACTGGGTGGTGGGTTGGTCAAGGGTGGGGTAGTGCTGATTGGGGGTGACCCCGGCATTGGTAAATCCACGTTGCTATTACAAGCGCTGTGTCATGTGGGTAAAACCCAGAAAGCGCTGTATGTCAGCGGTGAAGAATCCGCCCAACAAGTCGCCATGCGAGCCAAGCGCCTTGGCCTTGATGCCAGCCCTATTGATCTGCTGGCTGAGATTCAGCTAGAGAAAATTCTGACAACGCTACAGACGCATCAGCCAGATATTGTCGTCATTGACTCAATACAAACCATGTATTCCGAGGCATTACAGTCTGCACCAGGTTCGGTGGCGCAGGTGAGAGAGTGTGCGGCACAGC
>VFQQ010002192.1_pt1 | contig 23221 bp, 43 predicted proteins | sample 3512341 | NCBI WGS metagenome assembly VFQQ01 (sample SAMN10412373, study PRJNA504923) | tailings metagenome | isolation source: Relicate 2 Philex TSF1 revegetated site | place: Philippines: Tuba, Benguet | collected 2017-08-29 | reverse complement strand
AAATGACTGCCACACGCTGTGCGCACGTGTGCCCACTCACACGTAAATGAGCGGCCGCTTGCGGGTGGCGTTGGCTGGGAAGTCGGCGGCGGCCGGTGTGTGGACGTGCTCTGCCACCCAGGCCGGCAGTTCAGCTGGCAGCTCTGGCTCCACTGCTGCGCTTTGGTGTGCGCAGTCGATGCCATGCCAGCCTGCAAGACAGAGGATAGGCTGAGCTTGCCTGATTGTGACGCGAGAGGGAGTGTCCGTTTGGGCTTGCAGCCAACCCAGCAACAGCAGCCGACCCATCCCATCCGGCACCACAGCAGCAGCAGCAGCAGCTGCCCAACCCACCTTTGTGGCAGCGGCAGTAGCCGCCAATGCATGTGCCGCGTCCGTTACACTGGTTGAAGCAGAACTGCAATGGAATTTTTGCAGTGGTTGGCGGATGCATATGTTACTATCGACACGTCTGCACGAAGGCCAACGTTCACCAGTCTGCACTTCGGTTTGGCGTTGTAATGCAAGGCATCAATCAATCAAAGAGCGCAGAGAGTAGATCCACCTGCCCCGCAGGTTCCACGCACCCCTTGCCGCCCCAGCCTGTGACTCTTTGCATACGTGCAAACCTCCAGCTTGACAAGCCAGCTTTGCACGTGCCCCAACCCAGCACCCACCATTTCTGCCGGCTCCTCGCAGTTCTTGCCGCCCCAACCTACAGCAAGGAATGGGTTGTCCAGCACTTAAATACCCGCACACCAGAAACGGAGTGCAGCAGAGTTCTTCTCAACCACACAGCAAGTGCAGCGCAGCCTACGCAGCAGTACCATAACGAATGCCAGCAAGCTGCCAGCAGGATAGCAAAGCCACAAGCTGGCACAGGAAAAAACGCACCGTCGCCAGTGCAGGGGCACTGGTGCTTGGGTTCAGCCGCCATGCACCACCCTTCGGGGCCGTACAAGTCTTGAGGGTCGATGGTGCCCCAGGCCGTTTCCTGGCCGTCTGGTGTGCGGTTGGGCTGGCAGAACTGGCCCATGGGGCGGCCCCGCTGCACCGGCGGCGCGCCTGCATTGGCGTGGGGTGCGGAGGGACCGATATGGTATCCAGTTACTGACCAGTCGCCAATCAGCTGCCATGCATGCAATCCAGCCATGAAAAGGAAGCTCCAGGTCAACATGCAAAGCTGTGCCGCACCTGGGGGTGCATCCTCGGGCGCCGGCCGCCGGCCGTATGTGGTGTTGGAGGGGCAGAAGCACAGGGCGGTCGTTTCGTCGCACGTGCCTGCAGAGTGGGAGGAAGGCTAGAGTGCGTTCCGCCTTGCCCTGCCTTGCCAGGCTGCCTTCCCCATTCCTATTTTTGTCATCCAGCACACACCAGACGGCGCCGCTGCTGCAGCCTCCTGCCCCACTCCCCTGGCTACCACCCTTCAGCAGCGGCAGCACCCACCTGCGCAGTGGCTCTCGGGAAAGGCCCAGATGCTGGGCAGGCCCACTCCCTTGGTCACATTCGGCTCCTCTCGCCCGCGCTCATATCCAAAATAGGAGTAGCGGCTGGCGCAGTGGCGCGGCATGAGCATGAGGCAGTTGAAGCCCTGCCAGCCCGCGGGGCAGGTGCACAGGCCGGTCAGGGCGCTGCACGTGCCGACCTGCACTTGGGACGGGTGAGTAGGAAAAGGGTAAGAGAAAGGCAGATGCAGCGGGGGTTGGGTGAAAAGCGGTGCACAGGCTGGTCAGGGCGCTGCACGTGCCGACCTGCGGCGCACACAAGGGGGCGGAGGCAACAGCAGAGGGTGGGCAGACAGCCAGGTGGTGGCAGACTGGCTGAGCAAGCAGCTGCCACCGCAGCAAAGCGCAGCAGCAGGTGATACCAGGGCCAGCCAACAGCAACACGCGCGCCTGGTTGCAGTTCAGGCTGCAGGTTCGGCAAGCAATCCGACGCCACGGCAGCGGGCGACGCAAGGAGGGGGCAGCGGCCATACAGCCAACAATAGACCGTCCCAGGCCCAGCAGCCGAAAAGCGACAGCACGCGCCTGGTTGCAGTTCAGGCTGCAGGTGCGGTTTCCCCGCGGCGCCGTCACTGCCGGCACCTCCGCCTGAGTGTGGAAATCGATGCACCAGGTTCCCAGGGTGCCCTCACACCGCCGCTTTATTGCGTCTGTCAGAGGCTGCTTCTGCGGCTTTGACGCAGCAGCAGCCACGGCACCGGCAGCCGCCGCCGCCGGCTGTGCGTCAGCATCTGCTGCCGGCTGTGCCACCGAGGCCAGCACGGAGGACACATTGGCAAGAGAGGCCTGCAGCATAGCAGCAGCCAGATTGTACAGTGGTGGCTGGAAAGGAGACGCACAGGGAGGCCGTGTGCCAAGTTGCGGCAAGCAGGCGGCAAAGCACCTAGTGGCGGCGGCGGCAGGCGGCGCTGCGGCAAGGGGGGTGCGAGCTCCCCCGCCCGCATCGCACCTGCCAGGTGTTGATTACGGGCCACGCGAGCCCCTTGGTCTGCCTGACGAACAGGACAGAGCCCAGGGCGAGCAGGGCAAAGACCGCGAGCACCAAGCCCTTGGTGCGAGGCCGTGACGGCCGCTCTATCCTCCTCCCCGCCATCTACAGAGCTGGACGGCAGCGGCTCAGCTCCATCTGCCCCTGCCGCCTGCCCGCTCCTTCAGCGCGGGCTCCCTGCAGCTGCTGGCGACGTGAGAGGGATGCGAGGACGATGTCGAGTGCGATTGCGTGTGCCCACAAGCCGGCTGGCTGCTGGCAGGCCCCCGATACCTGCAGCCGCGGCTAGCCGCGGCCAACGTTGCGCAGCGGCGGCACATGAGCAAGACCGCACGTGCCTGCCTCAGGTCCTTGTGGTCACGGAATCCGAGCCATGAGAGATGCAAAGGAGAACCTCTGAAGCACAATTTGGAATGCACCTCATGTTGCTGTAAGCAACTCCTGGACGTGGGCTGGGCAGCATCCATGGCCAGCAAATGCAAGGTACCGCCCAATCAGCTGCGCTGCCGCCATTGAGAGGCTTACAATGACTGTTGCTACGTGTCAGCACTTGCTGCCGTCATTTGCCGCAGCGCCGCAGTTGTTCCAACCCTGCTGCTGGTGCTGCTGCTACTGCTATACCCTGCTGCCCCTCGCCCCCGCGGGGCCGCTGCTGCTGCAGCCAGTTTTCATCGCAGTGCATTGTGCCACCAGTGTCACTCTGTCAGCGCTGCATGCTCCTGTCCGCTCACCAAGGTTACACTGCTTCCATTGGTCGATTGAGGGTTGCCAATCCTAGCAGGACGGCTGGTGCTTGGGGCCGCTGGCGGCAACAGCGCTGGGCTAGCCCAGCGGCAACAGCAGGTGGGCGTTTGGCGGCTTTAAGGATGCTCCGCAAGTTCACAAACTCAGCAGATAGCGCAGCTGCCCTAGCATGGGACAGTCGGGCTTTGCGGGCGAGGCGGCGGGGCGCTGCCCTCATGTCGGTCCGCTGATGGGCAAAGCTCGGATCGCCTTGCAGTACTGCTCCCCTACATCCATACAACCTGCTGCAGCGCCTGGCGAGCGCACCGGCAAGCTGATCCTCTCCACGCCTTAGCCCTAACTCGAGGGCGTCGCCTGCTCCCGCCGCTGCCCTCCTCAGCGAGTGGCAGTGACTTACTCGTATCGGATCGCGCGCCGGCGTGCCGCGGCGCTCTCGTAGACTGCACGGCCGCCGCTGCCACCGCCTCCGGTGGCACCCATGGCAGGAGCAGCCATGCGGCGCTGCCCGGCAGCCCCCTCAGCCCTGCTGCTTGCGGCAGCAACCCTGGCCCTGCTGTCCTTTGCGCCGGCAGCCGCTGCCCTGAAGCTGCAAGTCGATGGGCAGGCGGTTGTAGACCAGCTGATGCACCTGGCACAATGGAGCGACGATCCCAGCCCAGCGGTCACCCGCCTGCTGTTCACAGGTCTGCAGCTGCCTGTTACGTTGAGTGGCTGTGTCGCTGTGGTAGTACACATTGTCAGCATGCAGCACTGGTGGCATGTGACGGGTCTCAATCAGGGTGTGAATCAGAGCCGTGCATGTGTAACGCAGGTGCATGCTTCCAACCCCCATTTCATGTGCCTGCAGACAATGACATGAAGGCTCGCGCGTATGTGAAGCAGCTGATGCGCGAGGCGGGGCTGCAGGTGTGACACATATCGTGAAAGATGAAGCTGCTGCATGCAAGCTCTGAGACAGCTCACTGGGTTTGTGGTCGCATCCAAGCAGCTTGTGCCAGCAGCGTTGCTGCTTGCGGGCGGTTGATAGGACAGTCAGAGATCAGTTTGCACCACATGCTGCGTGAGCGACTCCTCTCTCTGGGTTACAATCACCGTGCGTGTATGAGCCTCAGTGGTGGCTCCGTACACGGGTCTGACTCCTGACCAAACCTGTTCTGCCGACAGATTCGGGAGGACACGATGGGAAACGTGTATGGCCGGCTTCCCGGCAGCGACCCGACTGCAGCAGCGGTGGCCACAGGCAGCCACACCGACGCCATCCCAGGCGCTGGGGCGTACGATGGCACTGTGGGTGCGCTAAGCAAGGGGAGGGGGCGCCCTGTCTGAGTTTTATACAATGGCACCATTGGTACGCTGGGCAGAGCGAAGCAGTTATATTGTGATGCATGGCCCACGGCATCTACAGCTGCTGCTGTGCAAAAGCAAGCAAAGCCTGCTGGCTGCAACCCTCCCTTGCTGTACAGGCGTGATTGGCGGCATCGCCGCTCTGCGTGCGCTGCGGGAGGCGGGGTGAGGCCACGCTGTGCCTGACGGGCATGCTGTGCCTGCCGTGCCCGCTGCACCTGATGTGCCTGCTTTGTCTGCTGCTTGCATTGTGTGCCAGTCGGGCATGTTGCGGCCGCTGTGCCTGCTGTGCCGATTATGGCACCTGTGCAACGCCTGGCGCCCAGGCGCTTGGCTTTCCTCGCAGCACCGAGCAAACACACTGGGCGCTCGTTCAATCTGTGCAGCTTCACGCCTGCCAAGCCGCTGGAAGTGGTGATGTTCACATCAGAAGAACCCACTCGCTTTGGCCTGAGCTGCAGCGGCAGCCGCGCCATGGCAGGTGCGTCATGTGGTGCGGGAACAACTAATGCCCTCCATTACGCCTGCGGCAGGCAGAATGGAGCATGCCACCACGCCTGCTGTGGATGTCCGCCAGTTGCTGCTTGTGTTGTTGCTGCTTCGCGCTGCCGCTCCTATTCAAAATCCTATTCGGCGCTGCTTTATCCAGCGATGGGCTTGCTTTGTCCTTTGTCCTGCTGCCCTTCCTCCCGCAGGCCTGCTGGACCCCGCTTGCCTCGACACCCTGTCCCGCAGGCCTGCCCGACTTTCTACCCTGCTGTCCCTCCTTTCGCAGGCTTGCTGGACCCCGCTTACTTAGACACGCTAAGGGACGTCAACGGCAGCACCTACCTGCAGGCAGCCACGGCAGGTGGGGCTGAGCGCTTGCCAGCTGGCTGAGAGTGCATACAGCTGCGGTGCAAACATTCATGCAAGCTGCCGCTCAACAGGATGCACAAACTTGTGCAATTAGGCGGCTCCTCGGATAAACAAGCCCTGCTTGGTGTAAACCCTCCTGCTGCAGCGGGCTACGGCGCAGCCAGCACAGCCCAGATGGTGGCCGGCGCTCGCCGCACGCCAGCTGACCTGGCCGCCTTTCTGGAGCTGCACATCGAGCAGGTGGGGTGGAATTTCTAGATAATCAGCAGCTCACCAAAGACGTGCGCTATAGAAGGAATGTCGGTTGTGTATTGCAGCCGACCTGGCCGCCTTTCTGGAGCTGCACATCGAGCAGGTGGGATGTCAAGAGGACAGAAATCGAAGCCCTGCAACTTAGTCCCACCTGAGTCAGGTGGCATGCTCCAGATCCACCCAACATCTTCAAGCAGGCGCTGCATTCTTTCGCTCCCTCCCTTGCTGGGATCAGAGCTGCTGAAACGCAGGGCTGCATATTGGGTTGCAGTAGTGTCGTGCAACTGCGTTGAGGCGTGCACTGCATTGGTCCTGCCTTCATCCAACTTTCCTGCAGGGCCCAGAGCTGGAAATAGAAGGGCTGCAGATTGGCGTGGTTACCGCTATTGCAGCGCCTGCTGCATTGCGGGTCAAGTTCTCAGGTGCGGGGTTGTCAGAGCAAAAGCAAACGGCCCCTCTGTCACCTGCGAATGCCCTTCCGTTCATCCTGCACCGCTGGCCACGGCGGGCACACATGGGCACACCTTATATTATAGGACTGCCATGCTTTGTAATTATTTCTGCAGGCGACGGCGGCCATGCGGGGGCACAGCTCATGCCGCTGCGAAACGATGCCAGCCTGGCGGCCGCTGAGCTGGCAATATTCGTGGAACAGGCGGCGCTGGGCACGGGTGAGCACATGATTCTATCTGTGTATTTTGATTCGCTTCTCATGAGCGGTCGTTCCAGTCTGGCTGTGTTGGGTGGTGCGTTTCTGTGGAGCAAAGCGAGCACGGGTTAAGCTGAACTGGTTTGCAAGCTTGCCGACAGGCTGTTGCTAGTTTTAACGCCGCTGTTCTCCTGCACAGGTGTGATCGACACGGTTGCCACTGTTGGCTCCTGGCAGGTCCAGCCCAACGCCGTCAACTCAGGTACGCTGGGCTGGCTGTTTTGTTGGGCCTGCAGCTGCGGCATCTACAGGTTGCCTGCCACCACGTGTTGAACTATAACATCTTCCTACTTTCCACTGTGTTCAACAGTGCCCCGGGAAGCAGCGCTGGAAATAGATGTGCGCGACATTGGTCGCCTTACGTGTGTAATGAAAGCGTCTTCTTTTGCCCTCCACTGTGTTCAACAGTGCCGCGGGAAACAGCGCTTGAAATAGATGTGCGGGACATCGACGGCCCGCGGCGAGATGGCGTGCTAGCCGCAATCAAGGCCAAGGCAGCTGCAATCGCAGAGCGGCGGAAGGTGGGTTGGGTGGGCCTGATGGTTTGGGTTTGGCGGCGCCTGGAGCGCTTGGTTGACTCAAATCGGTTTCCATGTCCGCAAGTTGCCTGTTTCTACCCGCAGCTGCCGCTTCCCTCAGTTACCCCAGTTGCCTCCTGTCTCTGCTCGCAGGTTCGCTTGCAGATTGAGACCATCAACCAGGACCCGCCTGCAGCCTGTGGCACCGAGGTGGTGGCGGCGGTCGAGGGGGCAGTCAGGTGGGCTGGCAGCTCGGTCGTGACATCTTTAGCATGATGCGTGCATGCACTGCATGCCGCAGCATCTGCCTGCTGCTGCCAAGCACCACGGGTGCTGCCAGCGGCGGCCTTGCTTGCACCGCATCTGCCTCCCTTTCCGCAACGGGCTGCCATTTTTTCACGTTCCTGCCAAGCTGCAGGGAGCTGGGCTTCACCAGCAAGCGCATGGTCAGCCGAGCATACCACGATGCGCTGTTCATGGCGCAGGTGAGCTCAAATTCATGCTGATGTTCTCGCCCTTTTAGCCTTTTGTTTTTTAATGTCGGCCTTGCTCCGGGCGTCCCACGGCGCGCTGTTCATGGCACAAGCGGGATTCGCACCGCATTTACAGGGCTTTGGTTTTTGGTACGGGTAGACGGGATTCTGTATCCAGCCAGGCGTACCATGGCGCGCTGTTTGTGGCGCAGGTGAGCATTGATTTATGCTGGCCTGTACTGCTGCGGCTGCTTGGCCTGCAAGCAACATCGTCTTGCTAGCTGATTCGCCTATGGTGTGTGTTTTCATAATGCCGCTGCAAGGCACAGGGGATTGCATGTTTAATCGTGCTCGGCGGGATGTGTTGCTTCCATTCCACTGCTGCTGCTGCTTGATGCATGCCATGATGTTAGTCTGAGCGACGCACATTCCCTGCATGCTCCCCCCACAGATCGCCCCCACCGGAATGGTTTTCATTCCCTGCCGCAACGGCTGGAGCCACAGGCCCGACGAATTCGCTACCCCCGGCGACATTGCGCGCGGCATTGAAGTGCTGGCACTGGCACTGGCACAGCTGGCGGGTGGCAGTGAGGGTGGCAGTGGCAGCAGCGGCAGCGGCAATGCAGGCGGCGGCAGCGGCGGAGCGCATGCGGAGCTGTGACGGGGGAGCATGCAGCAGGCTGCTAGGGCATTGCGGCGGGCCCCCTGGGTGGGTGTTTACAATACTTGCAAGCTGACCTCAGCCTGTAACCGTGCTTGCAGCTTGCAAGTATCTTTACCAACCGCTGCGTGATCACCAGTCTAGACCGACCTAGCAGATCTGCTGCAACCAACCCATGTGTGTTACAATGAGCCGTGCGGCCGGCGCAGCATCCCAGCTGCCTGCCGGCAAAAACCCGTGGCGCCACGCATTGCTGCGCGTGCACCCGTTGATAACCGAGCGAAGTAAACCGAGGGAGGAAAGCAGGCGAAGGAACGGGAAGGGTAGAGCAAAGCGGGAGGTGGGACACAATTCAGTGCGCAGGAGATGGGGGATGGATTTAATGGCACCCTTGCAAGGGCGGGGATTGGGGAGTCAATAGCTGTGTAGAGCTGCCATGCAAGGGGGTGGGCGTGTGGAATGTGGAATAGGCGTGAACAGACGTGTTGTAACATTCCAAGGGGGTGAATGGGTGGGTGGGAAGACTCGAAAAAGAATAGGCGCGAATCAGGAGGGGGAGGGTTGTCGGTTCAGGTTGGGTAGGGGTAGACGCAAGGCGCATTCCAGTGCCGGGAGGGAGCGGGTGGGAGGGGGCATGTGAGCCCTTGTTCTTGCTGGGCGCTCTCAGCTGTCTTGTGGGAGGGAGAGACAAAGATAAGCCAGCCCCCGAAATCAGAACAGGAACCCAGATGGCAGGTGCCCACAGCAAGTGTCGGTCAGTTGGGAGGGAGAGTGTGCGGTTCAAACAAAAGGGAAGGGGCGGGTATGCGGGTATCGATGTCACGAAAAGGACAGGGGAGCGAGAGGCTTGGAAACAGAGAAGCAGCAAGGGCAGAGGAAAGCAGCGCACAGGGGACCAGGGTATTGCGGCAGCTGCAGTCCGAACGAGAGGCGCCACTCAGCTGCCGTTCTAAAGGTCGCCCACAAATGCACTCCCGAACGAAGTGCAAGTTGGGCAGGGCCGGCCTGAAGGGCTGCCTGCGATGAACTGCCGCCCAGTATTCATCAAAGGCTGTCCACAAAGGCGCTAACAACGGAATCCCAGTTGGGCAGGGCCGCCCCGGGGCGCAGCTGCAGCGTGGCGGTGGCCTTGCAGTCGGAGAGCAGCTCGAAGTCGTCGACTGCGGATGGAAGAGGGACAAGGAGGAGATAGTCAGGCACCTATGGCAATACTCACAGCGGCAGTGGTCCGCAGCGGTCCACAACGGCAGGCATGCAGCAGCATAGCACAGCACAGAACAGCAGGTTTGCAGGTGGTGGTCGGCGCTGCTTGCGGACTTGCTCGGGATTCGTTAGTCCCAAATCACACTCCCCATAGCGATGAGTGGTAAGATGAAAACAAAGAAACCTCATAGCCAGGCACCACAATCAATACAATCCGGATGCCAACACATGGTCTCAAATTAATGAACTGCTCACCAGACACCAGGCTGCTCGTCTCGCCGTACTTAGCCACCGCGCCAAACATGGCATGCGCAGCACGCGCGCCCGGCGCCCAGCCGAAGTGCACCAGAGCAGCGCTGGCCTCCGCGCTGCCGTCCGCCTGCAGACACGGATCATTTGGCGATGCGCTGGGCAATGGTCGACAGCGGCAAGCGGCAAGCAGACTCAGCAAGTTGGCTGTGCAGGCAACCAACCACATGGGAGCGTACAGCGGCTGCTCACTACTCACAAGCACAGCACCTGCCAGCTCAGCAAGCCACCTCTAGATGTGCCAACCACTGCCACATTACACACCATGCCTGCACACACACACATCATAGCCCGCCAGCTCAGCAGCACGCTTACCTTGATGAGCTTGCGCCGCATGACAAACACTTTGCTCCCCGCCGCCTGGAAGTTGACAGGGGCGTCTGCCGCCGCCGCTGCCGCCGCCGCTGCTTCCGGGTCGCTTGTTGCCGCGGCAAAGGAGCCCGAGGCAGCGGGCGGCAGCGGCAGCGGCGGGGCGGCTGCCGCCGCCGCCGCCGTGCCGGCGCTGCCACTGCTGTTGGCGGCCCGACGCCGCTTGGGCCGCCCATTGATCATGTAATACTCAACATCTGGTGGCTGCTGCTGCGCCCGTGCAGCTGCTGCCGCCTGGCTGGCCGCCCCCGCCTGGCGCTGAGCGGCAGCGGACTGTGCCATCTGAGCGTTGCGCGTCATGGCGGCTCCCGCTGCGGCTGGGTTGATGAAGAATTGGACGGGGCGGGGGTAGCCTGCAGGGAAAGAGGCAGTGGCAAGAGAAACACGGGGATGAGTCGCCATTCAGTATCGCACGCTCGCTGCATTTCCAAGCAGGCGTTTGCGCTGCATATAGTGTGCAGCACAGCGCTGCGCAGCACAGCACAGCACAGCACAGCACAGCACAGCACAGCGCAGCACAGCGCAGCGCAGCGCAGCGCAGCACAGCGTAGCGCACCATGGCGCTTCAGCCAGATGCCGCAGGCGTTGCAAAGCGTGCCCTGCAGGGGTGGCGAGTGACGGCAACGTTTGGTAAACCCACACGCAGTGGATACAAGCCAAACACGCAACTACAGCCTGCGTCGCACAGCGTGCCCTGCAGGGCAGGTCGGTTGTACACTTTTAGATAGTTGCGTGCACTGCACTGCAAGGCAACACTTGTATTGCAAGCGGGCAAGCACAGCGTGCCCTGCAGAGGGTGGGGGGTGGCGGCACAACCAGTAAGCGCAGTGCACCACAGACTTGCAATCACCACAGTGCATTCAGGGCTTTCACAGCGCGTTCTGCGTGGCTTCGCACTGCTGAGTACACATCGTGCTGCTCATGTGTATATTGCCCTGCTGCAAGTATGGCATGTTGCTTGCCTGGGGAAAGTGGTCCCGCCACCAGCGCGGCGTCTCGCCCGTACCGCAGTGCGCACAGGTGAGCGGCCCCGACTGCTCCGCCTGCATAAAGTGGTGTTTAACCACAACCATTTATGCTGTGAACTTGAATGCATGGGCAGTGCGCACAAGTGAGCGGCCCGGACTGCTCCCCCTGCAGCAAAGAAGGTAGGAGCGGGTGGATGGGTGAGCAGTGCGCGCAAGTGAGCGGCCCGGACTCTCCGCCTGCAACGTAAACAATGCAAACATGATTTGGCCAGAGGCAATCTGGGGCAGGTGAGCGGCCAGCACTGCACGGCTGACGCCTGCAACCACTTGCAGGCTGCAGCTTTTGGTTCGCCGGTTGCAAGTTGCTGCCTGAAATTTGCAACTGCTTGCAGCTTCCCGGCCCTGACCAGCGGGTGTACCCACCTTGCTTGCCGCCGCTGCTGCGGTTGTGCGCCGCTTGCGCGGTCTGCTGCGGCCACGAGGCTTGCTGTCCTCTCCCTCCTCCTCCTCTCCAACTGCTGCACCTGTGCCGGCCGTGCCTGCGCCGCTGGCACCCACACAGCTGTCCTCTGCCACAGCAGCCAGCGCCTGCATGGTTTGGGTTTGCGTGAGGGCTGGGCTGGGTTGGTTAGCGCTTGGCAAGTATGCACACAAGGGGGGACGGCCTCAGACGCAGCAGCCAGCGACTGCAAAAGGACATTCCTGAAGCGCAGGTGAAACGAGTGGCAGGTACAGCCGGCACACAACAAGCAGCACGTTGGGTGCAACAAGCAGCACACCAGGTCCGGCAGAGACCACAGGAGCCAGCGCAGCAGGTAAAGCAGGGACCAAAGCAGGCATTAGTAGCGCTTAGCTGACCAGCCACCGCAGACAAACAAAAGCAAAATGACAGCAGGCAAAGCGCACCGCCACGGCTCCCACTGTGTCCGCTTCAGCACACGAGCGCCGCTGCGGAGCGCTGTCGGGCGAAGCGAAACTCGCACTAAACAGCGGCTGGGCCGCTGTGCTAGGGCCGGCGTGGGAGTCGGCATTGCGCACATTTCGCGCAGTGGAGGGCGCTGCACCGTCCCGCCCCGCTGCTGCTGGCGGTGCAGCGGGCGTTGCTACAATGGGGGCAGGCGTGTTGGCCGAGGGAGCAGTGGCCACAGAAGCAGTTGGCTGAGAGGCGGTTGGGCCGCCGCCGCCCTGCTGCTGCTGCTGCATCTGCTGCACCTGCTGTGCCTGCTGCTGCATCACCTGCTGCTGCTGCATCTCCTGCTGCGCCTGCTGCGCTGCCTGCTGCTGCATCTGCTGGTGCAGGGCCGTCGCCGCCTGCTGTGCCTGCTGCGCCTGCTGCTGCACCTGCTGTGCGTGCTGGGTCGCCACGGGCTGCAAAGTGGGCATGTGCTGCAGCGGCTGCAGGGTCACCGGCTGCTGTGACGGCGGGAACAGCATAGCTGGCGGCGTGGGCAGCAGCGCTTTGGGAGTGAGGGTGGGCGGGCTGCCGGACGCTCCCGCCCCAAGCGGCCGCAGCTGTGCCAGCGGCGCAGGTGCCGGGGTGGGCGCAGGTGCTGCCATCGATGCCGCAGCAGCTGCCATGGCTGTCGCTTTGGCCGCCGCACCGGCTGCTGCTGCCGCCGCAAGGGTGGCTGCCCGCACAGCCGCACTCGCTTTCTCAGCGAGAGAGCAGACTGCGATGGGAGCTCCGTCTGGCATGCACCCTCCCGGCTGCAGCTGCAACACGTCTGCTAGCTCAGCATTCAAAGCACGGTACAGCTGCTGCACACCCTCCCCTTGCAGCAGCAGGGCTGCACCTTCCGCGGTCGGCTGCGCCTGCAGCACGTGGCCAATGGCGCTGCCGGCTGCCTGCAGCACGATGGGGCCGCCGCTGCGCCGCCCAAACAGCAACTCAAAGAGCGGACCTGCAGGGTGGGGGATGGTGATGGTTAGATGTGCTGCTCTGCTCTGTCTAAAGCTGCCAGGCGGGCAACCGTCACATGCCTCGCCGTGGCATACGCAGCACTTGCAACCACCTCAACTACCCCCGCCCTAGTCCAAAATCCCATTCGCGCTGCACCCTGCACCCTGCAGCCCACCTGGGAAGCGCAGGCGGGCCTGCACCAGATTCTGCTGCGTCAGCTGCCTTCGCAGCACCGCATCCGCTGGTCCGCCGCCGCTGGCCTGCCAATGCGGCCACGGCCCGCTGCTGAGGGCTGCAAGCTCTTCAGTGGATGACGAGCCTTCTGCCAGGCCCAGCAGCGACTGTATCGCATCATCCACCGGCACCTCCCCGCTGCTGGGCGATACTGCTGTGGAGGCTGGGGTCACAGCAGCTGGCCCCGCAGCAGTAGCCGCCGGAGGGAGCGCAGTTAGCAGCGGGGCGGGCGGCGGGATGGGCAGCGCTGCTGCTGCTGCTACAGCTGCATGTGCTGCGTGCGCTGCATGTGCAGCCGCCTGGGCTGCTGTGGGGCCGGCTGGCACCTCAGCTGAGGCAGGCAGCGCGGCTGCGGCAGCTGCCGCTTGCACGGCGGCTTGGGCTGCGGTGGGCACGGCTGCTGCATCGGCTGCTGTGGGCAGTGATGCTGCCGCCGCCGCCGCCGCTGCCGCCGCCGCCATGGCGCTGCCGAGGCCTGCCCCTGGCGTGGTGCCCCCTGCTGCTGCCACTGCCGCCGCTTGCGCTGCCGACAAGCCTGCAGAAGCAGGGGGAGGACGATACGAGGCACTTGGTTTGTGCTGCATGGCTGGGTGGCACTCCGGGACGAGGTTGGAGGCGCGGCTCACAGCGGCGGCGCCGGGTTGAGCCTGCAGCGCGCTTCGCGGACTTTAGCACATGTGAGCAACTGCCCCAGCGCTGCCACACCGCTGGAAGGCAAGCAGGGGCCAGCGGCCCAGCTGTTCCAATGCCCGCCCGGCGCTGGCGTGCAAGCGCCGTTGCTGCGCCTTGGTGGAACCGATACGAGCCCGATGGCCGTTTGCAGCGACCTGCGGCCCTCCAGACCGCCGGGTTGGCGAAGCCCACCCACGCCCAAACGAGCCAGGCCCCTCCCCGCCTTGCCTGTTTGATCTGCCATCTTGCCCCCTCCAATCGGTCACACGGCCGGCGGCAGACCCGTCTGGGGCCCCGCACCACCTCGGCGCAGGGCCAGTCACGCTGCGAGCGCCTGCCGCCTCCCCCGGCGCGTGTTTCAGCGCCGTGGTGGGGCCCCGGCCGCAGATGCAAGAAGAGCGGGCCTGTAGGGCGTGCTGATCCTCAGAACCGGGCGCTGGTGCAATGGTGGCGGCTCCCAGCAGGCTGATTTGCAGGGCTGCAGCCCACCGGGCCGCGCGCATTGTGATCTGCGGGTCTCGATGGTGTACAATTGGGCCCTGGCAGCCGCCGGGGCGCTGCCGCCCTCCACCGCCCCGGCGGCAGCGGCGGGTGGGCCCGCTTGCCGGCGGCAGGCCTGCATCCGCACAGCTCCCCCGCTCGCATGTCTGCTGCAGCAGGAGGAGGCTCCCAGCGGCAGCAGCCAGCCCAAGATGATCCAGTCGGCGACTGAGCCAGAGGCCCAGCTGGGCAGCGGCCAGGCGGCGCCCCAACCGACCATGTGAGTTGTGCTGCCTGCGCCTTGGATCGCACAGGGTGTGCAGCACCTCTTGCAAGCCAGCCCAATTGACGCAGCGTTGGCAGCTTGTGAACCAAAGCCGGGCAAGAAGCTGCTGCTGCCTGGCACCTGCAAAGCACTGTGTGATTTTCCACATGTGGCTCAACTGCCCGTATGCACAACCGCCCACCGCAGAAACACGCCGGCGGAGGCGGCCGGCTCTGTGGCTGACGGTGGGACAGCTGCCGAGAGTACGGGGGAGGACCGCCAAGAGCGGCAGGTGATGCCACTGCGGCACTGGCCGGTAGGGCGGATTGCAGGATGGTTGGTGAATTAACAGAACATCCTGGGCACAATGTGGACTTGACATGTTGAGAGCGAGCTTCCATGTTAGCAAATGGCTGCTTCAAGCAGGCCGGTCCATGGCTGCTGGAGCCTCCCAAGCGAGGCAGCTCACTTACCGCCCTCCTGTGCCTTAGTCCACGCAGACATGGGATGAGTGGGTAGCGGGATACGTGCTAAGGAGTGCAGAGCGGGGGCGCAGGGCCAAGGCCAACAATGAGCGTTCGGTGCGTCCGCTGCACGCCTGCAAGCGCAGCAACACACAGCATTGCCTTCAAACGATAGTCCGCAGCGCGCCTCGCACATGCAGCTGCCGCCCAGCCGCCCTGTCATGCCGCCAACACCCCCTCGCCCCACTGTTCACCCTTCCTCAGCTCAACCGGTGGATGGCGAGGCGGCTATGCAACTGGACCTGCAAGCCGAAGCAGCGCGCACCTGGAGTACTCACTGGTGACTCTGGTTTTATTTGAGTATTCGGCTTCAGTGTGTGGCCCGCCTCAAGTGCGGCACAGCGCCCGCACTCATAACGCACTTCGTACAGCACATTGGACGTTTGCAGCACCCAGTTTGAGCAGCACGAGCGGGCCGCGCACCTGCCCAGTCCCTCTTGTGTGCTAGACGTCAATTGCATGATCGAAAACCTCAGCGGTGTAATGCTCTACATGGGCAAGTGGGATGCAACGTATGATCAATGATTTCCGTACGACCAACGGCTTCTCGACGGCGCAGCTGCATGCTCGACGGGGCGCGGCATGAGCGGCGGGCGGCAGCCGCCTCTCCTGCAGAAGTTCGCCCAGCCTGCCAGCCTTCACCAATCGTTTCTGGTGTCCCTGGTCGGTCCAAGGCCTGCACAGCGGCCTCGAGTGACCGCAACCGCCCGGGCAGGAGGTGAGGGCCAGCGCTGGGGGCCTGCCTTGTTGTTTGGGTGGCAGCTGAGGCTCTCACTGGCTCAAGCTGGCTGCCTCCGACCTCCTTGCCCCTCACACAGCGCCACACTGCGTTGCTCCGCCCGCCCCCAGCTCCCTTTGGGCACAGCCATACGCAAGGGGCATCGCCAAGCTCGCATCCGTGGGTGGAACGGGGTGCTGGCGGCCAGCAGGCTGCCGTTGCCGCCGCCGTCGGCCGCCGCCGCCCAGCCGTGCGGGCCGCGAGCCTCCTCGCCTTCTTGCCGCAGTGTTGCTCATCATACCCCGCTCCATTCTTCCTGCCCCACTCATGCAGGCTGAGCACCCAACACCGCCGTGCGACAGCTGCCAAGGCGACAGAACCACCCCTGCTGGTGCGCCGGCCGTCGCTTGCTTGCCGCTCCCTGCCGCCAGCCGCTTGCCGCCATCTGCGCTGCCCCGTCCTACGGTCCGCGGCTGCCCTACAGCCGCTCCTGCCGCTCACCCCTTGGCACTCCCACGGTGCGATCCAGGCCATGGCTACGCTCATGGAGCGGCTGGCTGCCGCCCTGGCCATTCCCGAGGCCCAGGCTGAGGCCGAGGCGGAGGCGGAGCAGGTGTGTCGCGCGCTTTGGCGGGCCATGCCTGCAGGCCTGCCTGGATTGTTGCTGTTAAGCCGGGCCTCACTGCTGGTGACCAGGTGCATGGCAACCAGCCGTTCATAATCGACCGCTCGGTAAGCAGCCGCGCGGGCACTCCATCCGCACTGGTCGAGCCCTCGCATCCGGACTGCTGCTCCCCTCTGCCCACGTAACAAGGGCAGGCCGCCATGGACGATTTGGGCGCCTACGGTCCTGCCGCCTCGCTGGCGAGGCAGGTAAGCGCTGGCCGCCCGTTGCTTCCTGGATGCACTTGAACGAGGGCAGCGGTAACAGTTGGTAACAGTTGGTTTACCAGGGTAAGCAGCGGCACTGCTCCTGGCTGTCTGCGAAAGCCATCACACTGAAGCCGCCTTGCACAGCCCGCAGTCGCTCAACTGCCCCTGTGTGACGGTTGCATGCACTTTCGCAACTCGAGTCGAGCCGCTTATGACCTCCTGTCTGGTCCCTTGCACCCGCCTTGCAGGACAACGTGGCAGAGCTGACCTCAGTTTTTGCCGCCGCCACGGACAGCCTGCGTGGCCTGGGCGCCGCATGCACACAGCTGCTGCACAACATGCCAGTTGCTGATTCCGACATGGCAACTGCTGAGCGCCTGCAACAGGCCATCCAGACGGTGGACAGGACTGTTGAGGTGGGATGCCCGGTGGGGGCGGGCTTGCGAAAGGGATGCACAGCACAGGGCTGAAACGGCTCAGGCTCTCGGCGTTCGGTAATCGATGCCCTCGAGCCTACCACTGTCATTCTCCCATATCCTGCACTTTCTTGCCAACTGGTGCAGACGCTTGAGCAGGACATGGCTGAGGGCAGCTTCAGCACACGCCGGTCGTCTGCCGCGTCGTGGGGCTGCTGACTGTGCTGGGAGGAGGCGGTGAGTGGCAGCTGCTGGGGCGGTTGAGATGACGCTCGTGCAAATCAACAGAGGGTCTGTGCTCAGTCGTGCCTGACATCCAATGTTTGACTATGCCATTGCCTCTTGTGCACAGCACAGCCTGCCACTCGTAGAGTGGAGCTGCTGTAATCCACGCCTCCAACCAGCCCTTACTCTCTTGGCTTTACTTGGGCCAGCTGCACCACACCCCTCAATGCAGCACCGCCTGTCCTGCCCTGCCTCACCACTGCTCCCCGCAGACCGAGGCGGTTGAGTCAGTGAATGCCAACGGCATCTGGCTGCGGGACGCCAGCTTCATGGCTGCAGGCGCCGCCCAGAGCCTGCTGGTGACGATGGGCGAGACGCTCACCACCGTGGCGCGTGGGGGCAGCGGGCACACCTCAGCATGCTCTGGCTCACAGCTGCTACACCTGCAATCCTGAATGCTGTGAAACGCCGGCCGAGCCAGGGCGACTTGCAGTGTGACATGCAATGTGCACAATCCCTCCCTCCTTCCTCTCCTCCCCAGGTGAGCCTGTGGCCAGCAATGGCCTACCTGTCCAGTACCATACTGTCCGCCACTGAGCGCCTGCTGGCCACCAAGCACGCCACGCTGGCTGAGGTGGCGCGCACAGGTGAGGGGCCGGTAGGGCGGTTGACTGCAGGAGTTGCCACCGCCGCCTAGTTTCTGTCCACCTGCTGCAGTGGCAAGTGCGTGCTGTGCGGATGCCGTATTCAGCCTGCTTCAGCCTGAGTGCTGCACGTGCCTGCCAACCGCTCTGCCCGCAGTTGGCGATCAGGAGCTGGCGGGCCAGGCGCAGCAGATGTTTGAGCGGCTGCTAGAGGATGGCCCCGAGCCGCAGGCGGCCCACATCCTGGTGGACTATGTGCTGCCCGCCACCGCCGCCCTGCTGCGGCCCCAGATCCTTGGCGAGCTGGAGCGCATGGCCAGCGTGGTGGGCAGGGGGAGCAGGGATTGGCTGTGGGGCTGGGCCTGCTGCAAGCCCATTGGGTTGTCCATCAGAAGCTTGTATGTAGCAGATTGGGTGGCGCAGCATGCTGCGTGCGCCTGCTTTGCCTGCATTTTGAGCCAGCCACCCTGCCCTGCCAGCCGTGCTGCTGCCACACCTGTCCTGCCAGCTGTTATGCAGCAGTGTCCATGCACGTGTGGGGCGCCATGCCTGTGCGTCCGAATGCTCGCAATCCGCCAATCCCCACATCCGCAAATGCAGCTGGAGGAAGCGGTCAGTGGGTCCGACCAGCCGGCTCTGCGCATCGTCAGCGCTTGGCCGCAGATTTATTGGAGTGATGTGCACAACCTGGACCAGCTGGTGCACCAAAGTGAGAGGGATGCATGCTGCACTATGTGTGCAAGCATGATGCCATGGGAATAGTGAGGTCACCTTGCAATCCAGTGAATGCGCTGCATGCATCGATGCCAAGGTTGGGGCGTGGCTGGCTGGGTCCTGGCTGCCGCACCTTCAATTACTGTGTGGCTCTTCATCCGGCCTTGGCACACCTTCCTCCCTCCCCTGCCTGCCTGCCTGCAGGCAATGTGCGGCAGCTGGAGGAGCTGACAATCAGCGTGCCGGTGTTCGACTTTTTCCACAAGCTGCTCACGCTGAAGGAGCGCGGCATCAGCGCCGACGTGCTGCGCATTGTGCCGGTGCGCGCCCCAATGTGGCCAGGGCCAGGGTGACGGGGCGGTACAGCAAAGGGATTGGTTGCTTGGCGCGGAGCTGTGCACATGCGTAGCTGGGCAGGTGGCTGTTTGCAGCCACACGGGCAGTATGGCCGAGCTGCACCTTTGAAGCGCAGCTGCCCTGCCGCCTCGCACGCATTGACTCAACACCCGCTTATCGGCTTGCTCTGCTGCAGTCTATGGAGCGCATGATCCAGCTGGCGGGACAGACGTTCGGCGCTGACCGCCTGAAGAAGGTTCTGAAGGTGGGGTGCAATGCAGTTTGGGGGCAGCCGGCTGATGATGGTTTTGCCTGCAGCATTGTCTTCCGGGCTTGTACACTTGGCATCGGCAGCAGCCATTGATACATCCCCCCCAGCGTTCTACTTATGTTATTGCATCTTCTCTTTGCTTCCAACCACCCAACTCTGGAAGGTGTGCGAGGCATATGCAGGCCTGATGGAGCGCCTGCCTATCCGCAGCCAGCTGGATGAGGGCGGCGCTCGTGCAGCCTTCATGGCGGATGCAGACGGTGTGCCTAGGGGAGCCAGATGCTTTGTAGCCGTACTCCGGCCTCGCACCACAGCGCGGCTGGTGTGTCTTGTGGGCGAGGCGTGCAATGCAGTGACCACTGTGTATCACCTGACTGCATGTTGCATTCCACGTGGGCTGAAACTCCACCAAACTGCCCGACGAGTGTGCCTGCTTTGAGTAGGACGAACGATCCTCATCTGGGCCTGCCCACCCTGCCCCCATGCTTTGTTGCAGGCACCGTGCTGCGTACGCTGCGCCTGCTGGACGCCACCATGCTGCGCAGCGGCCTGCTTGGCAGTGAGAGCGATGAGGAAGCCCAGGCGCTGTCGGGGGTGGAGGCGCGGCTAAATGCCGCCCTGGGCACTCACCGCCGCGCAGTCGACACGGCAGACCGCGCCGCCGACGAGGTGGTCAGGCGCATGTTTGCGGACATACCCAGCAGCGACGAGCTGGACGACCATACACGTGCCCAGCTCATGGCGGACGTGGCAGGTGCGGCCGTGGGAGCCAGAGGTTAGCAGCCACAAGTCTGTTGTGCATCACAGTGAGGTCTGCAGGGCTTGCGCTGGGGGTGCCACTGCAGTGCAGTGCATGCAGTGAGCTGTGGGTCCAGTGACGAATTGATTAGAATGGTACCGCACCGTCTGCTGCTTCAGTCAGCCAACATGTGGCGTTTGCCCCCTCCCCCTCCCCCGTGCTCCCCTATGTTGTGCTGCAGCCACCATGCTGCGCAAGCTGCGCCTGGAGAATTCCGCGCTGCTCAGCGGGCTGGATGACGACGAGCGCGACCATAGGGCCATGGCGCTGTCGGGAGTGGAGGCGCGACTGTGTGCCGTCCTGGATGCGCACCGTCCTGCAGCTGAGCAGGCCGACCTGGCTGCCGCTGAGGTGGGTACAAACATGCAGGTCCGCAGTGGGGTGCGTTTGGGACAGCATGTGTGATAGTTTGCTGCTTGACCCATATGCAGGTGCCCTTCAAGTTGATGTCTGCTGCACCACTCAACGAATTTACCCCCAGCCTCAACAATCCACCCCCTGCCCTTCCTCCATGCAGGCGGAGGATGGCGCAGAGTAGGAGTAGGCAGCGACCGCCTGAGCAGCAGCAGGCGACGGCTGCAGGCGCGGCTGCCGCAGCCGCCTGCTCAGCAGCAGGCGGCAGCTGTGCTTGCTTGGGGCGGCGGCGGCAGCAGGTGGCGGCTGTCACGGCCAGGGCAACAGGGTGTGAGCTCCAGCGTGCGCCAGCAAGGCATTGCAGCCAGCGGCCAACGTCGTGCCCGATGAAGGTCAACAGTTTGTTATTTTTTCCCTTTGCGGTGCGCCTTGCAGCACTCTTCTTTACGCCCGCCCCACCGCTGCCGCCCCCCTGCCGCTGGCCCACGGGTGGCGGCTGGCAGGCTGATTTACTCCTCTTTAAATGGTTGAGTGACAGCAGCATGAGCCGGCCGTGCACCCGCCTCTGCACATGAGCCGGATCCGGGCACGGCAGTGAGCCAATCAGGGCACAGGTGGGGCCGGATCCGGGCACGGCAGTGAGCCAATCAGGGCACAGCTGTGGCCGGATCCGGGCACGGCAGTGAGCCAATCAGGGCACAGCTGTGGCCGAATCCGGGCACGGCTGTGAGCCAATCAGGGCACCGACTTTTAGGCACCTCCACAGCAACTGGGAACGGCCATAACGCCAGCAGCACCATTGCAAAACACAGCGTTGATGCTGCTGTTGGCAACTGCCGGCAGGCGCCTCGAGGCGCCTGCCGGCAGTGAGCTCCGCGCCACCCTGAATGGCAGTCAGCAACAGATCCATCAACAACGGGCGACCTACACTGCAGCACCCAATAATTAGCACCAGCAAATGTATGACAAAATGACGTAACAGAAATGCTAGCCTCGCCACTAGCCTTTTACCTATAATGCTCATTGCTGCAGACAGTTCAATAACGTGTGACGATTGTGCAGCCGTGTGCATGCCTTGCCCCTGCATGCAACCGCTTCAGCTTGCAAGCAATTGCCTCGGCACACCTACGTTTTGCAGCTTACAAATGCAACCACGTGTAAATGCATTAGTGAGTACAGCATACAAAAGTGTTGCACAACAAAGCTGCCTAGCGCGGTTGGGTGGCTGCTGTACATGAGCTGTCAATGCAACCAGGAAACTGTTTGCAGTGCAGGCAAATGTACCAAAACGAAATGGAACGATGGTGAAAGAACCGCGTGTGCGCGGCGGCTGTCCCCTTGCTGCTGCCCATGTGTGCGGCGCTGCCGCCAGCTACGGCTGCCGCCAGCGCGTTTGCCGCAGCCGCCAACACTTCATCATGTCGCTCGTGTGCAGCATGGCTATGTGCACTACGGTAGATGAACAGCAGCCTTTCCCACCGGCCTGCATCTGCCCAGTTGCCAGTCAGCCGCTGCTTCTTTTCCCTGTCATTCCATGGCCGCTTGTCCGCCATTCAGCGGCCATAGCATGCGACAGCCATTCTGGGGACGCTGATCGCCATTCAGTGGCATTTCCAAGGAGCTTTTCGGTGGCTGAGCAGCCGCTTCACAAGTGCAGCACCTTGGAAGTGTGGAGGAAGCCGGCAGTAGCAAAGTCGGACAGCACTGCAGGGGAGGACAGATTTGGGAGAGCACTGTTGTTAAACAGACTTCAACAGATGTGTCGAGGCTTGGACAAGTGAGCATCATCGGAAGCCGGCAGTCAACCAGCACTGTGCATAGGGCAGTTGCACCTCACACGTGTTGCACGTGTCGGCCTCCGAGCCAATGGTGCGCATTCATTTGAAAGTGGTCAAAAGCTCAAGAAAAGCAGAGCAAAACGGAGCACAGCCCGGCTCACGCTTGTTAAACTTGTCGGGCTCCTCCAGGTACAGCCAGTGGTTGGCGTTCTCAAAGAACACCTGCACACATGCATGGCCAGCCGAATGGCATGATCACAGGTGGCCTGCCATGGCGTTGGCGCTACACTGTAAGGCTTCCAGCAACGGCACTAAGTAGCAGGGAGCTTGAAGCATGTGCAGCCCACCGTGTGGCAGTTGGGGATGAGCTTGCCCACCACTTCAACTCCATACCAGGGGAACACAGCACTCTGCAGGCGGGAAGAGCGTGGCAACGGCAAGAGATGAGTGCCACATGCGTTGTCATAAACAGCCCAGAACAGCAAGTGCAGCGAAGGAGGCTGTGCTGCCGCTTGCCGCAACACGGCACACTGGCTGCACCACCACCACCCACACATCAGAACAGCTCAATCACACCTTGCGCCCGACTACGTTCAAGCATGGGATCGCGATGCGCGGCAGCAGCGGCCGCCAGTCAATTGCCGTGTGGTCCGCCATCAGCTGCGCCAGCGCGTTGGGGTCTGCATAGTGTGGTGAAGAGGGTATCCAGCTTGCAGATTGATGGAGGCAAGGAAGACACCAATAGACAAGTACGTCAAAGAAGATGCAACAGCCGCCAGTGGCTTTGCAAATTGTAACATGGAACGTGCATAAATCGTGTCACCTGCCCGCAGCGTCTCCTGCTCCAGCACGCGTGTCACCTCTGGCGCAAGGGGAATGCTGGTGCAGAAGGCGCCATTGTCCTTGGCAAACCCCGCAAAGTCTGCATGCAACGGGTGTGCATGGACGCACACTGTGGTGTGTTGCACGAACATCCTCGAAGTCGGACCACCATGCTCATCCACCACCCAACCAACACGTATCCGGCAACGGCGAGGAGCTCCTACACTGCCTTCAGACACCCAGATAGCGCACCTGACTGCAGCTTGCACTGCAGGCGTGTGAGGGATGCCAAATCGTAGCACCCTGTGCTGCCCCA
>VFQQ010002191.1_pt1 | contig 23226 bp, 44 predicted proteins | sample 3512341 | NCBI WGS metagenome assembly VFQQ01 (sample SAMN10412373, study PRJNA504923) | tailings metagenome | isolation source: Relicate 2 Philex TSF1 revegetated site | place: Philippines: Tuba, Benguet | collected 2017-08-29 | reverse complement strand
CGACGCCCGGCGCTCCGCCGCCGGCGCCGCCGGCACAGAGCCAGCCGCGCCAGCATGCTCGGCAGCACCCGCCGCCTTGGTGGGGGTGGCAGGCAGGGCTGCGCCTGCAGCACCCAGCTCGGCGCGAACCAGCTGGGCGGCGGCAACCAAGTTGCGCAGCGAGGGCAGCACCTCCTCCCACTTGCGCGTCTTGAGGCCGCAGTCGGGGTTGCAGTGGATGCGGGAGGCGTCGCCGCCCAGGAGGCCCACCTGCAGGCAGTGTTTGAGAGCAGGGATTTCAGCTCGAGGTGCATGGGGCGGAGGTAGCACAGCGTGGTTTGTGGGGACGGAGCTGGGCACGAAGGCAGGTCGTAGCAAGCGGGGCCCAGCAAAGCCCCCTGAGCATCAGCTAGCGTTGTGCAGACAGAGCAGTAGCAGGGCTGACCCAGGGGCCCAGCCAACGCACACTTTCTCGCGTGAAGCACAGAAATAAGTGAGGCAGCTCACCTCCACAAACGAGCGCAGCTTGGCGGCGATCCACTCCACGCTGGGCACCACAGGCGAGTGGATGTCGTACACGCCGGGGCCAACGTCGCGGGCGTAGCCTGCAGCAGATGGACGAGGGGGGCGGTTGACACTTGTAGGCCAGAAAGGCTTCAAACAGGCAGGCAGCCAGGGTTGCCACACGCAGTGGAGCAATCGAAAGCATGAGCTCCCCGCCAAAGCCTCGCCACAGGTGTGCTTCAGGGATGCAGCAGCCCTCAAAACCTTGCAGGTGCCGCACCGTACTGCGCCAGCGCGCGGATCATCTCGTTGCCGCTGCGGCTGTTCTCAATCGTCAGCACGTCGGCTGCAGGGCACGCATGGAAAGAGAGAGCACAAGCAGCGCTGGTGAGGATGGAGGCGAACTTCGACCATTGAATCGAGGCTGGTTGGATGGCTGCGTGCACCGCTCAGCGTGCAGCCAGTGCGACCATGGAGGAGGCTCTTGCCGCTCCCAGCCGCGCCCATCGGTGGCACCAGGTCATGTTTACAAGCACCCACACTCTCCAGCTTTGCTCAGCAGCACCCTCACCCCCAAGCTTTGCTCAGCAGCACCCACAGCCCCAAGCTTTGCTCAGCATGGGTTGATCAGCAAGCGAGCTCACCGTCCAGGCCATCAATGGCGCCCATGATCTCCTCAAAGTCCGAGTAGCACAGGTGCGTCACAATCTGCGGAACAAAGTGTGAGCCGAAGCAGGGGTGCATTGATGTCACGTTTGCATCGCACATTCATGCATGTACCTGCTCCCAGCTGCATGGCCATGCATCAAGGGACAATATGGCACCCCAGCAAGGTCAGCTGCGCCTTTGTCCAAACAAGCCGCCCTTTCCACCACTAACAGGGTCAGCACGAACAGAGCGTGCACAGTGCATGCACAGCACTGACCTGCACGCCCGGCGAGGCGCAGCCGGTGAGTGGCCAGGCGGAACGGACCGACTGCCCCACTGGCCAAAGCCCAGCACAAACCTTTCCTACTGACCTGCACGCCCGGCGAGGCGCAGCCGGTGGCCAGGCGGAAGGCATTCACCGCCACTGCCCCAAACCCAGCACAAACCTTCTTTCCCACTGACCTGCACGCCCGGCGAGGCGCAGCCGGTGGCCAGGCGGAAGGCGTTGACCGCCCAGCGCAGGTACTCCTCGTGGCGGGAGGCCTTGAGGGGCAGGCCCTCGCGCAGCGCGGGCTCATCCACCTGCAGGGAGAGGGCGGGCAGCAGGCAGGATGAGTGAGATGCAGATGGGCATCTTGCTGCACAGAAAGCATCCCCCTTTCAACTTGCATGCCGCTTGGTTCACAACACCTGCAATGTGCTGCAGCCAGCTGTTTGCAATCCACCACCCCTTCACGCAGCACCGAAATGCACCATGCAAAGCTGTGCCTTTTACTCCAAACCTCGCCTGCAGCACGCGGCAGCCGGCCGCCTCCAGGTCCGCCACCTCTACCTGTCCAGGCCAATGCACAACACTCTAAAACGAACATTCATAACAGCTCTTCAAGCAACCAACCCACCTGCAGCACGCGGCAGCCGGCCGCCTCCAGGTCAGCCACCTCCTGGCGCAGCGCCAGCGCCAGCTGCTCCGCCTGCTCCCGCCGGCTCACGTCGGCGCGGGGGAAGCTCCACTGCAGGATGGTCACGGGGCCTGCGGTGAAGGGGGTGCATGGGGTGGTGGGGCAGTGAGCTTTGATAGTACATGCTTGCTGGCCATGGCCTCCATTCCTGTTCTGCTCCCTTTCCGCACCCGCCCACCGGGGCATGCCGCAAGGGGCCCTTGACAAATCCAATTGTATATCGCCCTACACCCACCCGTGAGCATGCCCTTCACGGGCTTGGCGGTCTGGCTCTGCGCCAGCTCGTACTCATGCACGGTCATGGGCTGCAAGAAGGAAGGTAGAGCCAAACTTCAGGCTAACAGGCAAAGCAACCAGGCGAACAAGCTATGCAGGTGTGCAGACATGCTGTGCTCATGCTGTTGAGCTCACCTCGGGGCGCGAAATGTCACCCACAATGATGGGGGGCCGGGTGTAGCGCGAGCCGTAGCTCTGCACCCAGCCATGCTCTGCAGCGTCGGCGGAATGGGTGGACGCACAAGGCAGGGATGTGAGGGTGGGTAGGGGCGCAAGCTGAGATGCAAGGGCAAACAGGAAATGTGGAGTTCGGAAGCCCTGCAATGCCACCTATGAGTACGGCGCCCATGCAGCACGAGCAGTGCATAGTGCTGCAATGCAACCTGCGAAAGTGGTGCCCCACGCAGCATGAGCAGTGCAGTGCAGAGCAGTAACAGGATTGTCGCCAAATAATAGTACAGTGCAGTGCAGTGCAGTGCAGTGCAGTTGCGCACCGGTGAAGAAGTAGCCGTTCAGGTGCTGACCAAAGTGTTCCACCATGTCTGTGCGCCTGCAGGGGCCACAGATGGCAGGAGAACACATGATTTGAGGGTGTTCACTCCAACAGCGGCATGCATGCTGGGCCTGCTGCGCCGCTGCACTCAACAAGGCGGCGCGCAATGAGCTGGCGGCTGCGCATGCACACGGCAGCACACAGTTGCACAAGACAGCAGATGCATTTGTGCAGCAAGTTGCAAGCAAGTTGACTCACTCGGCCTCGCCGTGCACCAGCACATCCACGCCCAGCGCCTCCTGCAGCCGGAGCCAGCAGAAGCACACGGCATACATTAACGAACCAGCAAGGCAGGAATGAGAGCACTTCAGCAAAGGCTGGAGTCTCTGTGGCATGTCAGACACTGCCACGCTGTGGAATGCTGTGCATGCCATGCCAAACGGCCCAGCCAGCCAGCCAGCTCACCTGTGCGCCGATGCAGAAGCCAATCTCCGCCGCAATGCGCTCGCGGTACTCGGCGGCGCTGCGGCAGGGGCAGGGGGAGGCAGGTGAGTGTACTACAGGCAGCAGGGGTGACATTCTGCCGTGCAACATGACATTGAGCAGCATGGTGGTGTTGCCATGTATTGCGGAGCCCAATTTTGCACACAGGTCCAGTCCTCCCCCGTGCCCTCCCACTGCCTCCCCAGTGCAGCCCCTTGTAAAGTGGTATGGACCTCACCTGATGCGCCCCTTCTTGTAGGCCAGGCGCGTGCGGCGGATGGCGGCGGTCTGCACTCGGGGAATGTGATGGTGCAGGAGGTGAATGCCGCTGCTAGCTGAGCCTCGCTGCGCATGAGTGTGCATTGCATGGGTCAGAGCGCTGTGCCCGTTGGAGGAGACTGCGATCGGAGTAGGCACCCCGGGCCGTCCTGGCGCAGTAAGCCTGCCACGCAACCCCTGGCCTTTTAACAACTGGATAGCCACCTGCAACCACCCACCTGAGGGAAGGAGCCGATGGTGGTGGTAGGGAAGGCGGGGTACTGCACCTGCTGCGGCCTGCACAGCAGTGGCAGGGGAATCAAACACGCAGTTCACAGAGCAGAACTGAGGCGGCTTGCTTGATTGCAACCCAGCACAGCAGCGCAGGCAAACGCTCCCCGCCAGACGCTCCCCGCCAGCACAAGGCAACTGGCCCCATAATAACGTGCTGCCAATGCTCACCGGCGCTGGGCGTAGGGCTGAGAGCGCGAGAAGAGCTCGTCGGCCAGGCGGCGCTGAGTGGGGGCGGGCGCGCCGGTGAAGGTGGACAGGTCCAGAGCAAAGGGCGCCGGGGCGCCGCTGCACAAACGAGTGACACATTCGGATGCATCAGTTAATGCAATGCTGTGTGGCTTGGAGCAGCAGGCAGGCACCCATGAAGGTGGGACAGGTCCGGAGCAAAGGGCGCCTCCGCGTCGCTGCACAGAGATGGAAAGAACAGAGATGCAAAGAACAGAGATGCTGTGGAGTTGTTCTGCCCCACACTCCTCACACAAATGGCAAAGTGAGCGCCCAGCAGCTGCGGCTGTGCAGCGCTGACAAGGCGGCCCAGGCCCACGCCCAACCAACCTGCGCAGCGCGGCAGCGGTGGCGGACAACTCAGCCAGCTTCTGCACCGCGAATGCCAGGGGGCGGGGCGGGCTGGCGGGCAGGGAGGGCTCGGCCGCCAGGTCATAGGGCACGTGCTGGAGCGAGGTGGAGGTCTGCGGAGAGAAAGAGAAGCAGAAAGGGAGTTGCAAGAATGGCGATTGAGGTGAAACAGCATGCTCGAGGGCTCAGCCAACCCCCAACCCTGGCAGGCCTCTCCAGACTTGACACCTCCTAGTTTGTTCCTGAACAGCCCAGCAGTGCAACAGGGCAGCAACATTAAGCGCCTCAGCTCTTTCTCAAACAAAGCAGCAAGCTAGCAGCGCTTGCCTGCACCGCGATGCGCTGGTCGGCGCCGAGGCGGTCCCGCAGCGCGCACAGCAGGCTCAGCGCGGTGCCCTGGTCCGCCCATGCGCCGCGCCCGTCGATCACGCCCGCACCCAGCCGCTTGGACTGTGGCAGCGGTGGAGCACCATTCAGGCGGATGTGGCACAATTCAGGTGGATGCGGCAGCACACGTGTGCACAAACTACATGGGGTCACCGGCAAGCCGCCCTTGCGCATTCTGCCTCGAGCCAAGTCCAACAAGCGCTGGCATTAGGTGAATGCAAAAGAAGCAGCACACCTGCGGGAAGCCGTGCTTGGCGATGAGCTGCGCGGTGCGGCTGCCGTAGTCGGCACCTGTAGGTCGAAGGTTTGAGGCTGATTTTGGCGCACTCAAAAAAAAGCATGCGATGTGCGGAAGCTTGTGTGGACAGTGCGTGTGAATCCAGAGCACAAACAGCGAGATTCCAGCCATTAAGAATTGGGGGCCAAAGCACGACTGCAAGGGCTCATCAGCTCCGCCACACCATGCTTCAGTAAGCAAGTACGCAAACCAACGCCACACGCAGTGTGGAGCGTGCTGCAGTGCAACCAACTTCTCTATTTAATCAAAACCAACCCACCCGGCACGCCCAGGAAGTCGAGGGGAGAGGGCGGTCGTACAGACCAAGCAGGCGACTTCCCAGCAGCTTGGCTAACCAAAGCATTGGCAACAGTTACCCACCCGGCACGCCCAGGAAGTCGAGAGAGATGGCGGCCACCGGCAGCTGCACCAGCCAGCTGTACGTCTCCTCTGCAGCGCAGCAGGCAGGACAGACACGCTAGAGTGACGAACAGAAGGCGACTGGATTTGGGCCCAGACCTGGTGGCGGCCCTTGCTGGCGAGCCAATGGCGGCACTGGGGCAAAGGGCGCGGGCGGGCAAGCGGCCGGCATGGCTGGCCGAGCTGGCTAGTGGTGCACCATTCCGCTGGGCACATCCGCTTGACCAGAGCAATGCAGTCAGGGCTGTTGGCAACACCAAACGGTAGCAGCAGCTAAAAAGGAACATCAAGCCAAACGGACCTTCCACATCGTCGTACGGCACCACCAGGTTGATGGGCAGGCCCACCGCCGCCAGCTCAGCATAGCAGGCAGCAAACTCGGGAGCCAGAGCGGCGGAGCCGCTGCGGGTCAGCACGGGCTCGTGCACCTGGTGCAGGGGTGTTGCATTGCGAGTGTTGCATTTGCTAGTGTTGCATTGTGGGGATGTGCATTCAGATGTGAAGTGTGCGTCTGACTAGCAGACAACAGGCGTGGCGAGAGGCACCGCAGGTTTGCCTTTTGCATTAACCCGGGACAAGGAGTGCATGCGAACGTGCGCCACAGCAGGTGAGAGGCAGAAGCTATGCAGTACGCTGCGAAAAAACGGCTGTGCCTCTCAGCGGACGGCGGCAGGTCAACACCACGTGAACGACCACCACGTGTGTGCCATGCTCAGCTAGCGTTTAGCTTGACACACGGCACCTGGAGTCCATTTGTCGTACTTTCGAGAAAGGATAACCAGGCACAGTGGGGGCTTCGGCCCTATGCGCAACAGCCCAATGTGTCATTCAAAACAGCTTTCGTTTGTGCAGCCAAGTGCCTTGCATGCACACATGCCAGCCAGGTGGCTCAACCCGGCTGCACTTGGCTCTGCGTCTATGGGCAGCACGTTGGGAGCCTGGCGGGCTGGCCAACACGGAGGAGAGGCTTAACCTAGAGCTGCAGGTTGCAGGTGACAGGGTCACCTCCTGCCCTGCAGGCTCAGCTGACCTTCCACCCACCACCGCTCCCACCCAAGCCCGTTTTCTTCCGCAAAGGAAATGTCTTTTCTCCTCGCCAACTCCTCTCTCTCTTCCTTCTCTAAGTGTGGCAGCCTTCTTGCCCTCAAAGTGCAGCGAGCCCTCTTGCCCTGCTGTTCCTTTCTTTCACAGGCAGGCAGGCAATCGGCTGCCAGGTAGTCAGCTGTTCTAGTGGCTGGAGCTGTCCTTTATGGACACCAAAACCCACGGTAGCTTCCCATTTACCAAGCAAGTCCTAACTAGGGACGGCAGGCAAACAAGGCAAACACGAACAACACGCACGCCACATGTCAATTGAGCGTCAAGCTCACATCCAGGCCAAACCAAACACAATCCAGCCAGCAAATAAACATCTGCAGCAACTACAAGGCGCTTCATGCAATCTAATGCCAGCCACTCAGCACACTCCAAAGCAGTTGCTTCAGCACTAGTCACTCGAATGCAAGCCAGTCAGTGCGTTGGTGTTGGTGGAGTCGAACCACCTTCCTCCCCCGTAAAAGGGGGCGCCTTCCGGTCGGCCAAACACCTCAGCTGGGCTTTGCAAGCGTGCGGCGTGCAGTGCAGGGCGGTGCGAGTGCTTGGCAGGTGCGAATGCGTGGGCAGTAGACAGCACTCACCTTGGCAGATGCTCGCACTTCGTCACAGAACAGGCAGCGAGCACAGCAGGGCAGCGGGAAAAGCGCGGGGCCGTTGCCCCTTGTGCACCTATCACCATACTAACCTGCACCTCCGGCACACCCAGGGCAGCAAGCTCCCGCAGCAGCTGGACGTAGGCGGGCACGAGGCGGGCCAGCAGGGCGGGGCGGTCAAAGGTGCCACGGGCCAGGCCAAGCACCGTGTTAGGGCCTGCGAGTGTGGAGGGGGTAGGGGGTGGGTGGGTGAGATGAGCCGTAGGGTGTGGTGGGCACGGATGGTGATTTAGGCCCGGGGAAGAGAAGCAGGACACAGCAGCTGCCAGGCGCCAATGAGTACGACGTTTGCGGAGCACTCACCCACAACGATGGGCACGGCGCGGTCCCGGCCCACGGCGGCCTGCCCGCGGCGCACGCGGTCCAGCAGGGGGGCCCAGTTGGCGGCGGGCTCTGCAGGGAGGGAGTGGGGGAGGAAGAAACGGGGAGGTCAAGAGAGGCAGGGGGGAGGGGCTGGGATGCAAGGTGGCTGGGGATCAATCACAAGGGTAGGGCTGGGAAGCAATCACAAAATGCGATGGGTGGTGGATCACAACATGCGCGCTCACCAGAGTCGTCGCTCAGCTCGGGCACCTCGAAATGGTAGTTGGTGTCAAAGTACCTGCGGGGAGAAGGGAAGCAGAAGGCCAAGGTCAACGACTGGCCACTAAGAGGAGATGCGTGGGGCAATGTGTGTGGGTGAGCACAGAGCTGGGGACAACACGGTAGACTCCGCGCTCAAGGTGCTCAGCCAGCACGCAGGTGCCGCCCAGCCACATAGCCAGCCTCGGTTTTCAAGCCACAACTCGAACCACCCTGTTGGCTCACTTGCTCATGTCCAGGGCGGGGGCGCCCTCTGCTCCGCGGGCCAGCGCAAAGTAGAGGGGCAGGCCGCCGCCAGGGGCGTACGGGTCAGCAGTTCCGTGGGCGGTGGGGGCGGGCAGGTCCAGAGCCTGATCAGAGGGAGGGGGTGGAGGGGGGAAGACGGAATACGGAATGAGATCCCCAGGAGACCATGGGGATGAAGCTTGCGACAGGGCGCTGATGCACAGCCGCGAAAGGGGATGAGGTGTCATCCACACCCGGAATTCAAACCAGCGGCGCCAACGGATAACTCGACCACCGGCAGCTCAACAGCACCCAGCACCCACCTTGAAGCGGGGCGGGATGAGGCCCAGCTGGAAGGTGGCGTCCAGCACTTGGTCGTAGAGCGTGCCATCCAAGCCAATCAGGTCAATGCCGGCCTCAGCCTGCGCACGCCAGGCGGCCGCCTCAACGTCGGCGGCCGCCGCCAGCAGCTCGGCGGCGGTGATCGCGCCGCTCCAGTGCGCCTCCAGCGCCTTCTTCATCTCGCGCTTGGGGCCTGGAGTGGGGGAGGGTGGTGAGGGAGGCTGGATCACGCGCTGCGGCGAGGGAGAGGCATGCCACTTGCCAGCGGCTTCCCAAGCAGTGGCACGCACTGCAGCAGCCCCCAAGCGCGGCTGCAGCGCTCACCGGTGCGCGGGAAGCCCACGGTGCAGCTGGTGGAGTGGTTCACGGTCATTGCGGCAGGCGACGGCGTGAAGTAGTGCAGTGGAGCAACAGGCGGCCTTGTGGCGGCGATCAGCGAGCAGAGAATGGCTGAATGTGGGAGGATCGGGGGCTTATCGCCGCCCAGTCGACCCTGGCCTGCTGACCGCCCCAGCGCGGCGACTTGGCGCAGAGGCTGATGCAGCACGGTCTGTGGAGCCTTGCTCGGTTAGAGCTTCAAGTGCACATGGCATGCACACTAGCTGTCTTGAGAAGAGCGTCTTGTGGTGCAATGTCCAGCCAACTGCTTCGCCGTTGGGCTGGGGTCGGGTGGGAGCCTGCCGGTTTGAATCGCGCTGATGGCAGCCTGTGGTCGCTGCCCCTCTTGAGCTCGCATTGAACATGCAGCATGATCCCTGATACCAGAGAGCTTCTCTGTAAATCGGCATCATGCCCACAACAAATACACACAGTGCACAAGGCATGCATACGGCAAACGGTAGACCCTGCCCCACACCGGCACAAGGCCGCCGCGCAGTCTCTGCTTTGCTGATGTGCTTCAACTCGTGATTGCATTTTCACAGCCCTTGTTTCCTGATTGCTTTTTCAAAGCACGCAGTGTTGCTGGGACGTATCACCTTAATGAGAATGTGCGCCCCGCACCGCTGCGATGCTGGTAGGCTGCCTCTCGAGCGATTGAGCCGCTGGCCTCTGCGGAGGTCTCCAGCAGGCGGCTCAGCATATCCGTATGGCACCGACGCAAGACAAGAGTGGCCCTGGTTATGTGACAAACTTCTGCTGTGCATCTAATGAGGGTGAGCAGTGAACTGCGCTGCAGTCCTTGAGCCGTTGCGGCGCCCGGCCACCTTCCGCCACCTGCCGCCTGCACCGTCGCGCCAGAGATGAGAGATCCCCTGCCCCCAGCCTCTCTGGCTCTTCCCAGGCTTTGGACAACATTGGACTGCACCATGAGGGACCTGCGAGTTTGTTACGTGCTGTTGTCGGCGGTGTTGATAGTTGCTGCCGCTGCCCACTGCCCCAGCGGCAAGGGTGAGCCACGCCTGCCTTGGACAGCTTGGGCGGGGCGTTGAAGGCCCCTGCAGGCTGCCGAGGGGATTTCAGGGCCTTCGCTGCCGCCGCCGCCGCCGTCGCCGTGTCTTTCGCCTGCCTGAGCAGCTACCGAATGCAACAGTTGTGCCTGCCGCCCCTCGCTCCCCACCATATGCCCCCACTCCTTCATCATTTGCGCAGCGTCGGCGGACCGCAAGCTGCTTTTGCAGCCCGGCAATGGGACGCAAACAGCCCCCACCACTAGCTGCACCACCGCCACCAAGACCACCAAACCGCTGCCCTGCTGACATCTACCACCAACCCCACCCTGCAAGCCACAACCACCACTGCCCCAATCACAACGGCGCCCACCCAGACCTCTCAACCCTCCAATACGGCGGCCCAGCCTGCTGCTTCAGTCGGCGGCGTCGGCCACTCGTCATGTGAGTCAATGCTCTACCAATTTGAGTAGCGCGTCTTTTGGTATTTAGACGGCGTAACGGACGACCGCGAGTTGCATGCATGCATATGCTCTGCAGGGTATAAATTCGCAACCCTGCACCGCACATGCGCTCTCCGCACCTTGCCCACCCTGCCGCATGCGTGCAGGCCAGACGGAGGGCAACCAGTGCACCCAAAACAGTGACTGCTGCGACCGGCAGTGCCTAAGCGGCATCTGTGAGGCTGGCTGGGTATAGCAATGCGCACTGCTGGCATGTTCTGGGTCACCCTGCTGAGCAACCCATCCACTCCTGGTGACGCTTGGAGCTGCTCTTCACAGCACCGCGCAACCCACCCAACCTTGCTAACTCCTCCCCACCTTCCCCCATGCACCCCCACCCTACATCTGCAGGCCACCAAGGGCAGACCAGCTGCATCCCACTGAGGGGCTACGGCTGTGTGTTCAACGCGTCGCCGCACTGCTGCGACCCCGGTGCCACCTGCCAGTGTTCCGCTGGGCAGTGCCAGTGGTGCGCCCTGGCTGCACCGCACTTATCTGCATGCAGCTTGCGCCTCGTGCTGCCAACCCGCCTGGCAAAGCCACGGGATACCAAGGTCGCGGGTGTGTGTCCTCCTGCCGGCCCGCAGCGTGCCAACCGAAACATCCTGCATCGCGACCGGCCTCTCGGGATGCGGCTCTGCCCGCTGCTGCGACCCACACGTCACCTGCTTCAACAGAGTGTGCACCAATGCACGCTCCTGTGTGCCCACTGGCTCAAAGGGCTGCACCTCCTCAGCCCAGTGCTGCTCTCCGGTCTACTGCAATGCCGGCGGTACATGGTGAGTCGGCGAGTCGAGTGCATCTGCATGCCCTAGCCTGCAGCCTGCTGCGACATGTGGCAGCGCAAGCTTTGTATGCATTAGGCGCATGGAAAGTTTCCCACCCTGCCTCACTCCTGATTGCCTTGCAGCTGCGTGATCAGGGGCGGCAAGGGCTGCACCTCCAATGCTGACTGGTGCCACTTGCTCGGAGCAAGCACGGCAGCAATTGGGGGCACATTGAACGCATTGCTGGTGGATGTGGAAGGCTCCAATCGTAGCAGGGCAGCTTCCTCAACTGCTAACAAGAAATGCTCTTCCTCGCACTCTTGCTCCGCAGCTGCACCACGGGGGACACCTGCAATGGGGGCCGCTGGTAAGAAGGGTGCCATAGGCGCATTGTTAGTGTGGCCTCCTGCCACATGTGCTGTCAGCACCAGCATGCCGCGCGGCGCGTGCATGATATAGGCACGGAATTCAGATGTGACTTGTAGAACTTGCGGGTCCTACTGCGTTCCACCCCACCGCAGCTGCACCGTAATTGCTACTGGCTTAGGCGGGTGCAGCACAGACCCAACCAAATGCTGCCAGCAGGGTGACAGCTGCGTTAGCGACGTATGCACTGCGTCAACTGGCAGTGGCTCCGGGTGCGAACCTGATGTGTTGCACATATCACCGCATTGCAGTGTTGGCCTGCAACAGTGCAGCCATCCGTAGCCTTGGTCTCCCAACCGCCTAGGGAAGTGGAGCATACTCCCTCCTGCTGCCCCTTTTGCCTGGTTTCAAGCTTGCAACTGATGAACAATCATCAATCAATGCCCTTTTCGGTGCAGGGGCGGCTCCGCCTGCATTGTGAGCGGCGCCACCGGCTGCCAAGCAACCTCCGATTGCTGCAGCCCCTCCACCGACGTCTGCAACGGCGGCACTTGCACACCATGCGCCGCAACAGGCACCAGCTGTGCAGGTGGCAAGCCCTGCTGCTCTTCCACTGACCAGTGCAACCTCAACAAAATCTGGTGAGAAGCCAAGTAGCTAGGCCCGCATCTGGCATCAGTGTGGGACCAGCAGCTGGCCAGCAGCACCGCTCCTGCCATGCGTACGGCGTTGCTTGCTGGGCCTCATCTGATTGACTTTGAGTTTCCCTCGGCCCTGATTTGCAGTGGCTGTGTCATTAGCGGTGCCAGCCGCTGCATTGCAACCTCCGACTGCTGCAACCCATCCACCAACATTTGCACCAGCGGCGGCACCTGCACACCATGCGCTGCAACAGGCAGCGGCTGTTCCAGCAGCACGCCCTGCTGCTCTTCTAACGACCGATGCAACTCAAACAACATCTGGTAAACGCAGCGTTACTAAGAATACAGACTTTCGCTGCCTGTGATTCGACATACGTATGCACCTAGCAGCTGCGCACCTGGCTTGGCAAGCACCCTTGCCTGCAACGGCCAGAGAGCCATCCCATCCTACGCTGCAGGCATGGCTTTCTGATTGAACCTGCTCTGTGAATGTGATCCACTGTGCAGCGCAACCTGTGCGGCGGCCGGCGCAAGCTGCTCAACCGCCGCACCCTGCTGCAACGTCAATACTCCTTGCCAGGGAGGCACATGGTAAGCTGCAGTCTGCCGAGCAAGCACTGCAAAATGCCTGCTGAATTGTTAGGCTGTGCCAGACTGCACAAACAAGACATGCCTGCCAGCCTGATCACCAAACATTTCTTCTTCAACTCTGCTGCAGTGCCACCTGTGCTGGCTCCGGCCAGCATGCAGCGCAGTCTCCGAATGCTGCAACGCCAACAGCGGTGGCATCGACTGCCAGAATTCCAAGTGGCAAGTCGTGGCGATGGGTCTGTGCATATGCATCTGTATGATCTGTGGGCCGCACGTACTGTGCCACTGCCTTATGGTTCACACACACTGCCTGCCCCCGACCACACGCAGCTGCATCATCTATGGGACGGCAGCAGGCTTTGGCTGCACGTCCAACGCCGACTGCTGCTCCGGAACAGAGGGATCTGGCTTCTGTGTCGGAGGCAGCTGCGTGAACTACGTCCCCAATGGCTACCCGTGCCCTACCTCTGGCACGGCGGTTTGCCAGTAAGCAGCACCAGCAAAACTGCAAGAAGGCGGACAGAGCGGTGCAGGCGCTGCTGTGGGAGCGCCGCCGGCGCCGCCGGCTTCTGCCTGTTGATGCGAATCTCTGGCTGCTGTGTTGACCCTTCCCCTTGCCGCTGACTTGCAGATCAGGGATCTGCAGCCCCTCCACCCAACTCTGCTCGGCGTGGTGAGCTTGCGGGACAGAGGTGCCCTCTTGCGCTGTGCCGCAGCCGTGCCTGCTCGTATCCTGTCGCCTGTTGTGCCTCCTCCGGCGCTGCCTGGCATATCGAATCAAGCACTTGCCTGCGCCCCCGTGTATGTGCAGTTACAACCCAGGCGATGCGTGCAATGGCCCGTGCTGCCCTCCCAGCTCGTGCATGAACAATGTGTGGTGAGCATCATGGGGCGTAGCGCCATCAAAGACTGCATGCTAGTTAGTTAGTCTATACCCGCACAGCCCAGCACGCTTTTGCTGGCCGCCGCGCCTGCCTGCTATGCCTTCCCTGCACAGTTGCATAAGCATGGACTGCTGACAAGATTGCCCTCCTGCCCTTCCGCAGCTGCCTGCCTCCAGGGGCAGGCGGCTGCAGCTCGACAGTTCCGTGCTGCGACCAAGCCTTAGGCTCAACCTGCAACGGCAACAAAGTCTGTAAGTGCCGCATGCTTGCTTTTTGCTGCATTCCAGCATTCATCACCGCCAGCGCAGGGTAACCATCCGCTGCAACTCTGCTGCTTGGCAGCCACGCAGGCTGCGTTCCACACAACAGCCAGGGCTGCCACGCTGACAGTGATTGCTGCCAGGCGGGAGACGTGTGCGACAGCACCTCGCACTGTGAGCTACGGAGCCTGGGTTAGAATGCCAGGGCGATGCTGGCTGCACGTTGGTAGATGCGTGGAGGGCCTAGCCTCAACAGAATCCTCAGCCTGCGCTCACTCATCGATGGTCCTGTTGACTGGCAATGCAGGCTCGTCCCAACATCCGGCGGGCGCTGAACCCTGCATGGGGTGGGTGTGTGCTTCCGGCCCGCCCTGCATCCAGACAGCTGTTGCTGCACCAAGCTTGAAGCGGCAGCGCTGCTGCGACTCCCGGCCAGCTGTGTTCACAGAGCACGCAGCTTGCTAAATTTGCTGCTCCACCCGCACCTGCCTCGTCATGCATGCTGTGATGCCCTGGCTGCCTTGCACCTGCCTGCAGTCAGGCCAAGTGCAACTTTCCATACAGTTTGGTCTGCATTGTTGAGAGCCCCAAATGCCTGCCTTGTTCATTCCCATATCCGACCAACCTTCTAACTTGGTTATGCCTCTGATCTGATGCCATGCAAGCATTTGCTAGATGCAATGCTTGCGTGCTGCAACTCCATCAGCATGTTTTATGCTAGCATGGTTGTCTGTGCGCTGTCACGTTTGATCTGTAATGCCAGGGCATCATGCAGCAGCTGACATTGCTGCCGCTGACAGTCAACAACTGGCCAGACCCCCGCGACACATTTTCCAGGGGTAAAACCAGTTGGCGCTCAGTCATCGTGCGCTTGGTGTTACACTCCAACGCATCACCGCCGGATGATGCTCAGTTCAGCATGGCACAGCGCATCAAATGGGCTGCAACGATGCACTTAAAGCACAGCGTCGCCTTGCTGGGTTGCGTCCTCCTCAGTCCTCCTTGGCACGCAGCGCCGCCCGGCTGCCGCTGCGGCCCGCCATGGCCAGCCCGCCCTTCTCAGGAGGCAGCGCCGCCGGGAAGGCCGCCCGCGCGCCGCGCTCAATGGCGGTTGCGGCGGCAAACGCGCCGCCAGCTAGTAGCAGCATCTGGGCTTGCATGGCCCCCGGGATGGGCACCAGCGAGAACCAGGAGGCCAGGCCTGCGGCGACAGAGGATACATTGTAGTAGGGCTGTTGGACCGGGGCGCAGACCTGCAGCCCACATGGCGCATCCAAACAGCCCAAAGCATCAAGGCATGATCGAACCGTCAAGCTTGCTCTTTGGTGCAGCTAAAGTGGGGCTCTTATGCTGCCAAAGAGCTCACTGCGTGGGATGTCGATCACGAGCGCCACGTAGAGGCCGCCGACCAGCGCACTTCCAGTTTCAACATAACCAAGCAATAAACATGGAGCCACGCATGCCGATTACATTGAATAAGGCTCACCCCGCGGAATGTCGATCACGAGCGCCACGTAGAGGGCGGCTGACCAGCGCACAGAGGCTGCAAAGAGGCGGTTCTCTTCCAGCGGCGTGTTGAAGGGCTCCCCCACGTAGTTGACCGCGAAGGTCATGGTCTGCAAATGAGTGGGGGTGGCTTGCAATTGATCAGGATCAGCAGAAGGGATGCCTGCCCGGGTGCTGGAACAGCTGGCCAGGGCAGCATCCTTTCGGCCAGCATGCACTTGGAGGCACTCAAACTAGCTGCAACATGTAGCAGTCAACAGAGTAGGCTGCCCCCACGCTTGCCTGGATGGCGAGCGTTGGCCAGGAAGCATTGTCTCAGCCTGCAACACTCTGAAAGAACCCCACAAAAGTGCAAGCACTTGCCTGGGTGGCGAAGTTGGCCAGGAAGCAGATGGTGTTGATCAGGTTGGGCTTGAAGTCGGCGTCCGGCTCCTGCCGCTCCTCCTGCAGGTGACCGTATGGGGGCGGCAACATGCGCCTGTGGTCGAGCAGCAGTTGGTGCGGCACACAGGCGGCACACTCTTTGATCGGCACGTGCGCGATATGGGAGTGGACATCAGGAGCAAACCGGACATTACCCTTAGAGCTACCCACCTTGGGCATGAGCGCGTGTGCGCGGTGCTGCATGAACATGAGGAAGCTGATGTAGACCGCAAACTGGCCCAGCAGCGAGGTGAAGACGTAGGCGCAGAAGACGCGGGGGTGGGGGCGCGCCTTGCTGCAAACAAGGAATCGTAAAGGAGCCAGTGGCTGGTAAGCACAGCAAGGCTTAAAATAGCAGAAAGGGCGCAGAAGGCGCGGGGGTGGGGGCGCGCCTTGCTGCACGCATATTGGTCGGGCAGGTGACAATGCGGCATGGCAAGGCACGGTGGGCAGAGGGAGGGCGCAGGATACTCAGGGACAGGGGCTCCTTGCCACCAGCGACATTGTACGAGCCCGCTGGTCAATCAGCCAGGCGCAACTAGCTGCAATCCATCTTCTCCAGCAGCCTGCACTGCTCCTAAGCTGGCATTTCTTGAAAGTCCCCACTGCCCTGCCAACGCACCTCATCTTCTCCAGGGGCTTGGCGTTGGAGATGAAGAAGAACATGCCCGCAGTCAGCATGCCCGCCAGCGTGGCCTGCACAGGGAGGAGATGGTTGCCAAGTGCAAATGTCCCATGGTTTGTTGTAGAAAGGGACATCCTGCAAGGCGCGTTGGGCAAAGCAGGAGTGCCGGGTGCATGCCCGCCAGCGTGGCCTTACAGATTCAGCGCAACCAGTCAGTTAGACCAACCAAAACAGCATGCCCTTGCCTGCAGGTCTCCCAGCTTGATGCCGTCCATGTAGAGCACCGACAGCAAGCGGTGCTAACCCAAGCACAGCTTGTCAACCAAAGGTTTCCAGTGATAGATCCCCCACCTGCAGGTCCCCCAGCTTGATGCCATCCATATAGAGCACCGACAGCGAGTAGGCGGTGGACAGGCACAGCAGGCCCAGGATCTTGAACATCTGGATGGTGGTCACCTGCGGTTGGGCAGGGAACACGGATGCAGTGCTTTGTGAGGAGCGGTTGTTGCAACACTCCACCAGGAGACGCACCCCTGCGCACAATAAAGGGCCTGAAGCAGGCTCAGGCCCTCAAGCCCGGTGGCCATGCCCACCAATCAGCAACCAACAAAGACTGAACAAGCTAGCATCTTGGTCTCACCAGGGTGCAGCGCCCCTGCTTCAGGATGCCCAGACGCCCGTGCTACATGACAGCCATTCTATTCAGCAGCCATCCACCAAACAACCCAACTGAGCTGCCAAGTTCGTCAAGCCAGTTTCATCAGGGTGCAGCGCCCCTGCTTCGGGATGTCCAGACCCCCCTGCCACTGCACACAAGCACCCACCAATGATCCAACAAACTTGGACAGACTTACCAGGGTGCAGCGCCCCTGCTTCAGGATGTCCAGGCACGGCATCACGCTGCTCTGCTTAGCGGTGAAGGGGGCCGCCATGGAGGCATCGCCCGGCCGCACCATGTTGCTGGCCTGTGGCGGGGCATTGGAACAGGGAAGAAGAGTGTGCTGTGATGCATTGCTGCTCTGCTTGGCAGTGCAGGGGCGGCCATGGCGGCATTGCCCGGCCGCACCATGTTGCTGGCCTGCGGCAGGTGGGGAGAGGGCAAGACAATGCATACGTGCACGTTGGCATGCGAGCTTTACACAATGCAGAAAAACAAACAGCACTTCAAAAGCACCGGCCTCCAGCTCCGGCAACCTCTGACTGGTCATGCCACGTCTGACTGGTCATGCCATGCCATGCCATGCCGCCATGCCATGCCGTGCCTCGCCATGCCATGCGTGCCATGCCGTGCCAATGCGATGCCATCGCCATGCCATGACGTCCCCAGAAATACATGGCACAGCAATGCAGGTATTCCCAGGAATGACAACATCAACCCACCTCCAGCTCTGCGGCCCCGCCATGTGATGGCAAACCTCCAAATGCAGCACTGAGCGGGCTACAGTAAACAGATTTAAACCGGATTCCCACCTCCAGCTCCGCCGCCTCCGCCATGCCATCATCAGACCTCGATATGATAGCTTCAATCAAACTGTTTAGCTGCAAATCAACTTCATACAAAGCACCCACCTCCAGCTCCGCCGCCTCCGCCATGTCGTCCATGCGCTTGGCCATCTTCTCCACAAAGGGAGTGACTGCGGAGGGGGTCACAGGCACGAAATTCCACTATGAACAGCCACCATAGTGGGCGTGCAACACAGCTTGGCCATCCCCTCAATCAAGGGAGTGACTGCGGGGGGTTGAGAGCGTCAACACACGTGATGTGACTGCGGCGGACAACACAAACAGCATGAAGCAACAGAGACCGCAACAGAGAGCCCAGCGGTGCACTTGAAATCGAGCCCTGTTAGTGCGCCACAGCGTGGCCAGCTAGCAATCGAGCAGGCGGCGGCCAGAGCAACCCAAAGCCACCCAGCAACCCTACACCTCACCACCCGCCAAATCACTCACTGCGCTGGCCCCTCGCCCGCATCTGCGCGAGCATCGCAGCGCCCGGCCGGTTCTTGGGCGGCTCTCCAGGCACCGCCGCAGCGCCGGCCGCTGCGCCCTGGCCATGTGGCTGCAGCTGCCCCTGTCCCTGCCCCTGCCGGCCCTGCGCCGTGCCGCTGCCTGCCATGCCGCGAGGCGAGGAAGGGCCCGCGGCAGCGCCGCCCGCTGCCCGCCCGCCGTCCTTCTCCTTGTGCTTGCCGTGCTCCTTCTTGTCTTTGTCTTCCTTCTTCTTCTTTTCCTTCAGCTTGTCGGGGGGCGGCAGCAGCGCCACGCCCACGTGCGCGCCTGCGGAGAAGGGGCGTGAAAGGTTGTGAGCTGGAGGTTCTACTTGCACACAGCTACTTAGACTTATGCACAGAGCAACTACTGGGAGTGGCAGCAGTGCCACGCCCACGTGTGCGCCTGCGGAGAAGCAGATGGAAGGTGTGGTTTCAGAAGAGGTGAGCCTTGCGCTCCATCAAACGCGCACCCACGGCCGGTGCAGCCTTTGCCTCGGCCCAGCCTGCACGTCGGTGCCATTGGCGCACACGAGCGCTGCTGCTGGTGCCACAGCCTATGAATGTCACAAGGCACACCCCTAAATCAGAAAACAGCCTTGAGCACCCCGACGCCGTTGGTGCCGTCGCCACACATGGGCGCTGCTGCTGGTGCCACAGCTACCTCAGCACATGTCAGGATTCACCTCCCATCCTCAAGACACGCCACCCCCACGCACCCTTGAGCGCTCCCACATCGTTGGTGCCGTCGCCGCACATGAGCACGTGCAGGCCCACGTGCCGCATTGTCTTCACAACCACCTCCTTCTGCTCCGGGGTGACGCGAGCGTAGACCTGCATCATAAGATACAGTCAAAAGGTGGGTTCACAACACAGAGCCACCTCTTTTGCTCTGGCGTCACGCGGGCGTAGACCTGCAGTTGAACAGACAAATGGGTGTGCGGGTCGGCATGAGTAACAGCCGCCTGCGCTGCTGCGAGCCCAGCGTGGCACGGTGCTGCACGCGTGCGGGTACAGACCCTCCCAGGTGCCTGTCAGCAAATCACTACTCAGAAAGCGCCTCCCGCCTGGGCCAGAGGGATGCACGCATGTATGAAAGTGCATCGGTCATTGCCCTGAATGAAAGCAAGCGCACCACAGGTGTCTGCAAGCAAATGACTACAAGGGCCCCTGAAACCCTTCGCACCTGGGCCAGAGGGATGTACGTCTCGGCCGCCCCGCACTCCTGCAGCGCCAGCATGCCGTCGCCTGCGGCAGGTGCGAGCATGGGGAAGGAGCGGTTGACTGTTTGGGTGCGATTTGGTGTAGTGGCGCAAGCAGCATGCAGGGTGGTGCAGTGTTAGCTTGGCATCCCATGCATGCATTGGAAGCAAATGCAGCTGCCGATTACATGAATGGCCTCACCTGTGATGCACAGGTCGTAGTCCTGGGCCAGCTGCCACGCGGCAGCAGGGTCTGTTGTGAACGGCTCCCGCGTCTTTTCATCAGGAGACAGCCAGCTGAGGGAGGCGCCGTTCGAGCCGGCGGTGCCGCCGTTGCCGTTCCTGTGCAAGGGGGATTGAAGGGTTTCACGAGTCAGGATCGGGGAGAACGAGGCAACAGGGCTGTTTGCCCCCGGACGCACACCGGGCAGGTTGTCGTTTGCGAAGCGTTCACTCCGGCTTGCTTCTATGAGTGCCTGTACAGAGACGTCCCACGACAGCCGGCTTACCGGGTAAGGATGAGCACAGGCCGCGTGACAATGTGCACCTGGGCGGCTGTGTGGCAGGCGGTCAGCGGCGCATCGCCTGCGGGTGCAGGGGCGACGGCACTGGGGCATGGTTGCAGGGCGCGAAAGCCATGCATGCCTCGTGCCCGTAGTGCAACGCGCCAAGAACCAACCACCCCTGGCCGTTGCCAGTTGCCGCCACAGCGCAACCAAACCTCTTTTTGCGCTCCAAATGACCACCGATTGAGCCTAAATTCGGTACCAAATGCAGTACGAAACGCACCGGTGATCATGACCAGCTGGTGCTGGCTCTCCCGCAGCATGCGCAGCGCGGGCTCGCTCTCCTCCTTCAGCGGCGACCGGAAGATGGCAAAGCCTGCGGCAGTGGGGTGTATGCGAGGTTGCAGGCCCAGCCAAAACAGGTGAGCTGGCCTCTGTCCCGAGGTCGGGCCTGGCCCCCCTGCCAGCCCCAAGCTGCAAAAACCCAGCATAGGCTGCTTGCTCCGTGTGCACGCCCCACCACAGACGCGCACCCGCAAAGGTGAGCTGGCTCTCCGCTGCGTCGCGGGGCAGGTGGCGCAGCTCGCTGGGGGTCATCAGGCTGTCCAGCTGCTTGTAGGCCAGGGCCAGCACACGGGCGCCCTCCGATGCGTAGTGCTGCAGCGTCGAGGGCAGGCAAGCGAACGCAAATTGAAGGAGTGAGAGGAGTTTCCAGCTGCTTGTAGGCCAGGGCCAGCACTCGGGCTCCGATGCATACATGTAGTGCTGCAGAGCGAAGGGCAGGTGGGCAAAGGCAAGGTGAGGAATAAAGCGGGATTCCGGCTGCCCAACGCCATAGCAAAGCGTCTGGCATGAACAGCAAGGCACACACCCCACTTGCCTTGTAGCACTGCTGGTAGTGGGGCGGCACCTCCGCCAGCAGCCCTTGCATCACCTCCGGGGCGCCCTTGCTCAGCACCCACCAGCTGCGCAGGTGGGGAGGTTGGCTGGGGGATCAGATTGCTCAATAAGAGGAGGCGGGTTAGCAGAGCATTGGGCAGCAATGCCAGGATGCGCAGGCCTGCCTCAGAATGGGTGCTGCCAACCAAGTTCAGACGCAACACCAACACGTGGGCACAATCATGCACGGCAGGCGGCAGCCCAGGCACCTGCTGCCGGCGTCGCCCTCCGCCTCAACGATCATGCTCAGGCATGGCACTTGCATCCCCACTTCAAAACAGGCCAAGCTCGATTGAGTGCAGTAAGAGGCAGCTACCCACCTGCTGCCGGCGTCGCCCTCCGCCTCAACAATCGTGCTCATGCGCTTGAGCACCGAGGAGAAGTGGAAGCGGTGCATGATCTGCAGCGCAGTGGAAAGTGGTTGGGTGCAAATTGGGTGCAAAGGGTTGAGTTCTTCCTGTTCAAAGGGAGCCCTGGCCCGCCAGGACCACGCTCGGTCAGCACAACGTCAAGATGGCTTAAATGGTTTGAGAAGCAGCAATCACACCTTGTTCACTTCCTTGGCACCATCCCGGTGGCTTGTGATTGTGTCCTGCGTTTGGGTTTGGGCCAATACAAGTTGCTGTGCGGACTGCATCATGGCATCTGCCTTCCGCTGGCCTGCCTGTGCCCAGCCATGCAATGCCAACACTGCAGCCACGCGATGCTGCACAGGTTTGAAATGCGGAACATTGCATTCACAGAGCCGCCCCGCACCTGCTTGCAGGACCAGCCGGTGGCCTCCACCGCGGCTCGCTCCACGGGGTCTCCCACCAGCCCCTTCTCCACCTGTGAGTTGTGGATATTAAATGATCCAGTGTGAGACGACAAGGACACGGCTGATAAGGTGTGCCCCACGGGGTCTCCCACCAGCCCCTTCTGCACCTGTGGGCAGTGCGGGAGGGCTAATGTTGTGCTGATAATGAGCAGATACCGATTGTTAGCATGTCCAAGTCCAATACGCAGGCATTGCAGCAGCCGCTGCCGCCGCCGGCGGAGCGGCAGCAACTCATGCACTGTAGCAGGCGGCCCGCCTGCCCCAAGCATGTGGCCCCAACCTGCCAACCAATTCAGCCGCTCTGCGCAGCGGCTCAGCCCACATGCAGCGCACCTGCAGCAGGCTCTGGCAGCTCATGCCACCCACTGCCCACACGTGCTGCCAAGGTGCCCGCCAAGTGCCAACCGCCCTCACGCAGCAACACACCTGCAGCAGGCTCTGGCAGCAGGCTCTGCCATGCCACTACACACCAAAAACTCCAGCAACTTAGGTGCATCCACACACCCGCCCCCACCTGCAGCAGGCTCTGGCAGCATGCCAGGACACGCGACACGGCGTGCGGCAGCGTCTTCACATCCGACACCAGCTTGCTCTCGTGGCCTGGGGAGGTGGGATGGAGGGGGCATGGCAGCAGGGTTGCTTTGGCCAATGTGACTAGGCATGCATGAAACACACGCACGCCAGCGCAAGTGAAGTGTGCACGTCACTTGCGGCTGAGTTGTGAACCCAACCTCCGCGCCCGCCATGCCCTCCAGCCGCATGTTCGAACAGTTGCTGAACTTTGGACTTGGAAGCTACACTGCCTGTAATGGCAGAGAAACTGCGGGAAAAAAGGCCCACCTGCCGCGCCGGCCACCCCCTCCAGCCGCATGTGGTCGCTGGTCAGGGTGCCCGTCTTGTCGAAGCAGCACGTGGTGACCTGCAAGGCAGGGCACAAACATGAGTGTGAGGGATAAGAGCTGGGAAGCTGACCGCCTTTCGGACAGGGTCATGCCTCAGCAATTGCATTTGCATGGCACCCTGTGGATGGCCGGTTACCTCCTGCTTGTTGCAGCACGCACCCGGCCTGTCCCATAACAACCTCACCTTGCCAGCGATGGGGATGCGGAAGAGCTCGTGCAAACAACAAGTGAGTGCGTAGCCTGTACTGACCAGCTTCAACCACACAAGCACCGCCGTTAGCTGCTCATACAAACGACACATACCTTGCCAGCGATGGGGATGCGGAAGGGCTCTGTGCAGAAGATCTTCTTGCGGGCCAGCGCCAGCAGCGAGGCGTTGACCGCCACGGTCAGCTCCATGGGCAGCTCCGGAGGGATGACTGGAAGCAGCAGGGAGCGGCAGGGTGGAAACGTCTTCTCGTGGACCAAGC
>VFQQ010002190.1_pt1 | contig 23234 bp, 21 predicted proteins | sample 3512341 | NCBI WGS metagenome assembly VFQQ01 (sample SAMN10412373, study PRJNA504923) | tailings metagenome | isolation source: Relicate 2 Philex TSF1 revegetated site | place: Philippines: Tuba, Benguet | collected 2017-08-29 | reverse complement strand
AGCACAGCACCGGACCCTTGAAGCCGCGCTTGATCAGGAGCGGCAGATAGCCGGAGTGATCGAGATGCGCATGGGTCAGGATGACCGCACCGATCTGGTGCGGATCGATCGGCAACGGTGCCCAGTTGCGAAGGCGCAGCGCCTTGAACCCTTGAAACAGGCCGCAATCGATAAGAAGCGTCTGCTTACCGTCACTGAGCGCGTATTTCGAGCCGGTTACAGTCCCGGCGGCGCCAAGAAAACTCAATTTGAGAGTCACGCTGCCACCTGTCGAGTTTGGAAGACGCGGATAAGCCGGGACACTCGCGCATCTGCGTCGAGTCGGCCAAGAACATTATGAAGCAGGATGCTGCTGATGCCATTTGATCTGCGTCAAAGCCTTTGTCACCGGCTTGCGGCAAGAGTATCCTTGCAAGGAAATGAGGCGCGCCATGTTCGGCGGACGGAAAGCACAGCACACGAAGGGGCCCGAGGCGGTACGCCGCCTGTACGGCGCGCTCTTCGCTGTGCTTGCGTTCCTCGTTTTGGCGGTCGCGAGTGGCGGCGAGGCGCAGGCCTGCCCACCCGGAGCGAAGGCGGATAGCGCGCGCAGCATCGTGCACAAGGTGAAGCAAGGCACCGGGTTAACCGCGAAAGTCACATCGGTCTCAAGTCATACGCGACTTAAGAATGATGCCGCTGTCCGGGCGTGCTGCGGCGGCGCCCACGGCGGGAGTTCCGGTTGCCAGGCTGGCAGCTGCTCCTCTTGCGCGCCCGCGCTTGGCACGCCAACGCAGGCACCACAACCGCCTGACGACGCGGTCGTCTACGGCTTGTCGCTGGATGACGCTTTTCCGGCGTTCAAGTCGCTGCCGCAGTTTCGGCCGCCACGACACGCGGCCTGAGCGCGCGCCGCCCGTGACGCATCACATCGTCTAGGCGGCCCCGCGCTTTCGCGGATGTCTCCTGCGCGCCTGAAGCGCCAGCTTCCGCAAACAACTCCCTGACCACCGGCTCAAGGCCGAAACACCGCCAGAAGTGCGTCGGACGCACGGGCGAACAATAACAATGGAGTTCGTTGTGTATCGCCGTCACTTTCTCAAGACCGCCATCGCGAGCACCGCGGCGCTGGCATGGACGGGTCCCCTTTGGCCACGCCATGCGTATGGTGCAGCGGCGCAAGCGGCAAATACCGCCGAAGGTACGCGCCCCTTGCGCATCGTGCACCGCACGATCGAAGTGAAAGGCCGCGCCGCGAAGGTCTTTGGCCTGCTGCAGCCCGACGGCACGCACGGTCTGCGCCTGCCGGCGGGATCGGTGTTCGATGTCGCGCTGCGCAACGACAGCGCGGAACCGACCATTATTCACTGGCACGGCCTGACCCCGCCTTGGGACCAGGACGGCGTCGGTGATGCGCCGCAACCACTCCTCGCCCCCCAAGCCGTGCGGCCTTTCCGCTTCGCGGTCGGTGCTGCGGGGACCCATTGGATGCACGCCCACACGCTGCAGGAGCAGAACCTGCTCGCGGCGCCGCTGATCGTATTCGATCCCGCCGAGCGCGGTCGCGACGAGCAGGAGGCGGTCGTGTTGCTGCACGACTTCTCCTTTTCATCGCCAGAAGAACTGCTCGCCAAGCTGCAGGGCGGCGGCGGGCACGGCATGGGCGGCATGGATCATTCGCGCATGGGTCCAGGTGCGATGGCACGCGGCGGCATGCGCATGATGGGCATGGACATCAACGACATCGAGTACGACGCCTATCTTGCAAACGACCGGACCCTCGACGATCCCGAGGTGGTGACGGTCGAGCCCGGCGGGCGCGTGCGCCTGCGCATCATCAATGGCGCGACCGCAACCGCCTTCACCATCGATCTCGGCGCGCTTGAGGGGACGCTGATTGCGGTCGACGGACAGGACATCGTCCCGACTACCGGGCGGCGCTTCCCGGTCGCAATGGGCCAGCGGCTGGACATCCGTCTCGAACTGCCGCGCGTGCGTGAGGCGTTCCCGATCCTTGCCTTGCGCGAGGACGCACCGGAGCGCACCGGCATCATCCTCGCGCCCGCAGGCGCCACCATCGCCAAACACGCGGCGGTTGGAAGTATCAAGGGCCCTGCCGTTGGCCTTGCTCTGGAAGAGAAGCTTAGCGCAGCGAGGCCGCTCCTTGCGCGCAAGCCCGATCGCTCCCTCGCGATGCGGCTGATGGGTGGAATGCAAGGCTACCGCTGGGGCCTCGATACGCAGCCGAGCCTTGAGGTGCGCGCGGGAGAGCGTGCCGAAGTCACGATGCTGAACATGAGCATGATGGCGCATCCGATGCACCTGCATGGTCATCATTTTCAGGTCGTGGCGATCGATGGTCGGCGCATCGCAGGAGCGCAGCGCGACACGGTGCACATCCCCCCGCACCGCGCCGTCACCGTCGCGTTCGACGCCAACAATCCCGGCGATTGGGCTTTCCACTGCCATCATCTCTATCACATGGCGGCCGGCATGATGGCGAGCCTGCGCTACGAAGGTCTGAAGCGAAAGCAGACTTGAGGCTGAAAACTGTAAAATTCCTGAAAGGAGAACGACTATGCGATCGTATCTGAAAGACATCCGGCTCCGTGCAGCAGTTCTCGGTACCGCAATCATGCTAGCGGGCCTGCCGAACGTCGTTGCATTTGCCCAAACCACGCCGGCGGTGCCAACCGCGGCCACCTTGTCCGAGCCCACCATCAAGGCGCTGCAGGACGCGCTCACCAAGCAAGGCATCGCGGTCAAGGTGGATGGCGTCTTGAACGAGGAGACGCGCGCCGCGATCCGACGCTACCAATCTCAGCACCATCTGCCGGTCACCGGCGAACCTGACAAGGCGACGCTTGACAAGCTCGGCGTTCGCGTCGGCACGGCGCCGAGCCAGACAACGATTGTCCAAGCCGTGCCCGCCGAAGGCTCGCCGGCTCAGGCACCCGCTTCGTCGCAAATGCCGGCATCGCCCATGCCTGGCAGCACGATGATGAGTGGCCCGATGATGCACGGGATGATGCAAGGAATGATGCAATCGATGCAAGGAATGATGGCGATGATGCATGGACAGACGCAGCCCGGGCAAATGCAGCCTGGGTCAATGCGCCCGCCACAGGCACAAGGCGGCATGATGATGAACTGCCCGATGATGTCAGGAGCAAGCCAAGGCGGTGCGCCGGCGATGATGCAGATGATGCAGGGCATGATGCAGATGATGCAGGCAATGCAGAGTCAGATGCAGCCGGCCCAAACGCAGCCCAGCCCTATGCAGCCCGGGCAAATGCAGCCAGGCCCTATGCAAGGCGGGCCGATGCAGCCGGGGCGAAACTGAAGCGAACCGGCTGACCTTCCAGGAGAACGCTCTATGAGCCTGAATGCAACATCACAGGTGATTCTGCATCGTTCTGACGACAGCGATGTGGTGGAGGGAGCTCGGCGGTCAACATCGCTCAACCTGCGCGTCGGCGGCATGGTCTGTCCGCATTGTCCGCCGACGATCGAAAAGGCTCTCCGCGCGGTACCCGGCGTCACGGCCGCGTCGGTGAACCTCGCCACGAAGGTCGCGAGCGTCGAGTACGATCCAGCACGCGCCAAGGTCGCGGACATTCTGCAGGCCATCCGCACAAGCGGCTACACTGCCGGCACCGCGACCACACGCCTCCCGATCAAGAACATGCATTGCAGCTCATGCATTACTCGCGTCGAGCTCGCGCTGCAAATGACCCCGGGGGTCGTGACCGCCCGCGCGAGTCTTGGACCGAACGCGGTCGATATCGAATATCAACCTGAAGGAACGGACTTCCAGCAAATTCGGAAGTCGATCGAGTCCGCCGGCTATCGTGTCGCGGAGCCCAAGGCCGATGCAGCACGCGAAACGCTTGATCCGGCCGAAGCCGCCATCGAGGACGAATATCGCACCTTGATGCGGAAATTCTGGTTTGCCGCGGCGATCTCGATCCCCGTGATGGCCTTGAGTTATCCCGATCTCATTCCCGGATTGCGCGACTGGATGCCGATGGGCAGCGATACGCGGCGCATTGTCTGGGCGCTGCTCGGGGTGCTGAGCCTGCCGGTGATGTTGTGGTCTGGTTCGCAATTCTTCTCTGGCATGTGGGATGCGCTCAAACATCGCGCGGCCAACATGCACACCCTGATCGCGATCGGCATCACCGCGGCCTTTCTCTATTCCGTCGTTGCCGTCGCCTGGCCCGGCATCTTTCCCAGCATGGCGCTAGCCGAAGTCTTTTGGGACGTAACCGACGTTGTCGTTGCGCTCGTCGTTCTCGGTCTCGCCCTGGAGATCAAGGCCAAGGGACGCACGTCGCAAGCGATCAAGAAGCTGATCGGGCTTCAGGCCAAGACGGCGCGCGTGATCCGCGATGGCAAGGAGATCGATCTTCCGGTCGAGGAGGTTCTGGTCAACGACATGATTGTCGTGCGGCCCGGCGAGAAGATCCCCGTCGATGGCCAGGTGACCACCGGCAACAGCGCCGTTGATGAATCCATGATTACCGGTGAGTCGATGCCGGTTGAGAAGCAGGTCGGCGACGAGGTCATCGGCGGCACGCTCAACAAGACCGGCAGCTTTCGCTTCACGGCGACCAAGGTCGGCAAGGATACGGCGCTTGCCAGCATCATCCGGATGGTGAAGGACGCACAAGGATCAAAAGCGCCGATCCAGCGCGTCGTCGATACGGTCTCGGGTTATTTCGTGCCCGCCGTCATGATCCTCGCGGTCCTTGCCGCAGTCGTCTGGTACGATTTTGGGCCCGAGCCACGGTTCATCTATGCGACCGTGATCTTCGTCACCACGCTAATCATCGCCTGCCCCTGCGCGCTTGGCCTTGCCACGCCGACATCGCTCACGGTCGGCATCGGGAAGGGCGCCGAAAACGGAATCTTGATCCGCTCCGGCGATGCGCTGCAGGCCGCCGAGAAGCTGGACGCGATCATTCTCGACAAGACCGGGACGATCACCAAGGGTGAGCCCGCGCTGACCGACGTCGTCGTCACGCCCGGCCACGACGAGACTGAAGTCTTGCGCCTCACGGCATCTCTCGAACGTGGCTCGGAGCATCCGCTGGCCTCCGCCATCGTCAAGGGTGCGGAAGCACGGAAGCTGGCGCTGGTCGACGCCGAGGGTTTCGCGGCGATCCCGGGCCATGGCGTGAAGGGACAGATCGACGGTCATGAGGTGCTGTTCGGAAACGCGAAGTTGATGCGGGATCGCGGCGTCGCGGCGGAGATGTTGCAGACGCAATGGGAGCGTCTCGCCAACGAGGGCAAGACGCCGATGTATGTAGCGGTCGACGGCAAGGCCGCAGGCCTCATCGCGGTGGCTGACACGGTCAAGCCGGACTCGAAGGCGGCTATCGCCGTGCTGAAGCAGCTCGGAATCGAAGTCATCATGCTCACCGGCGACAACGAACGCACCGGGCGCGCCATCGCCCGCGAAGTCGGCATCGACCGCGTCTTGGCCGAAGTCCTTCCCGACGACAAGGCGCACGAGGTGCAGAAGCTGCAACTCGAAGGCAAGTCGGTCGGCATGGTCGGCGACGGCGTCAATGACGCCCCGGCGTTGGCGCAAGCCGATGTCGGTTTCGCCATCGGCACCGGAACCGACGTGGCCATCGAAGCGAGCGACGTGACGTTGATCAAGGGCAGCCTGATGGGCGTCGTCACCGCCATCGAGATCAGCCGCGCCACCATGCGCAATGTCCGCCAGAATCTCGTCGGTGCCTTTGGCTACAACGCGCTCGGCATCCCTGTGGCGATGGGAGTCCTGTACCCATTCGTCGGCCTTCTGCTCTCGCCGCTGATCGCGGCCGCAGCGATGGCTTTCAGCTCGGTGACGGTCGTGACTAACGCCAACCGCTTGCGCTTCTTTCAATTGAAGAGGATTTCGTCATGACGCCCGACCGCTTGCTATTCACGCTGCTCGGGCTTGCGCTCGTCGCGCTGATCGTTTGGTTCTTCTGGCTGAAGCGTTCGAGAGGGTTGCGGGCCGCCGAGACAACGGGGGGTTACCAAGAGGCGATGATTCTGGTGAAGGGCGGCTATACGCCGGACACGATCATCGTCCGCAGCGGACGGCCGGTGCGCCTGAATTTCCGACGCGAAGAGACCGCGTCATGCTCGGACAAGGTCATCTTTGCCGACTTTCAGAAAAGCGCCGATCTTCCGACCGGGCAAACCGTGCCGGTCGAGCTGATGCCGAAAGAGCCTGGCGAATTCGGCTTTGGCTGCCCGATGGGCATGTTCCGCGGAAAACTCATTGTCGAATAGGAGAACCTCATGGCTATGCACGACCATTCCGATCATCCCGAACAACAACCGAAAAAGAGCTTCCTGTTTTCACGGGCCGGCTTTGTCCTGATCGGGTTTCTCATCATCGTGGGGGCGCTGCTGTTTACCGAGCACCGTGCCCACGTTCTCGGCGCGCTAATCTGGCTACCGCTCCTTGCTTGCCCGCTCATGCACTTCTTTATGCATGGCGGTCACGGACACGGCGGCCATGGTACGCGCACCACCCCACGCAACGGAGAAAAGCAATGACCACTGAGACCCCCGCCTACGGCCTCTGGAGCCTCGTGATCATCAACTCCGTGGTCTTTGTGATGTTCGCCTACACGTTCTTCAAACCTTCGACCACACGCGATTGGCGTTCGTTCGGCGCCTTCAGCGCCTTTATCGTCGCCCTGTTTGCTGAAATGTACGGCTTCCCGCTGACGATCTACTTTCTGTCCGGCTGGCTGCAGAGCCGGTTTCCGAACGTAGATTGGTTCTCGCACGACGCGGGTCACCTTCTTGAAATGATGTTCGGCTGGAAGACCAACCCGCATTTCGGACCGTTCCATGTATTGAGCTTCGTCTTGATCGGTGCCGGATTCTGGATCATTGCCGGGGCGTGGCGCGTTCTCTACGACGCACAGCAGGCCGGAAAATTGGCGACGACGGGCCCCTACAGCCGCGTCCGGCATCCACAATATGTCGGTTTCATCCTCGTGATGCTGGGCTTCCTCGTGCAGTGGCCGACGATCCTGACGCTGGCGATGTTTCCCGTACTCACCTTTATGTACGTCAGGCTCGCCAAAAGCGAAGAGCAGGACGCACTGGCAAGCTTTGGGCAGCAATACCGGGCGTACATGGCCGAGGTGCCGGGTTTCATCCCGCGCCTCGGGCGCCCGAGCGGCCAGGACACCACGGGGAAATTCCGCAATGGCTGACATGAAAAATTCTTACCGTGCGCGCGCGTCCAAGCGTCTTGTTGCCTGCGCGACGATTCTCTGTGCGGCCTTGGCGATGCTGGGCTCCGGCATTGTCACGAGCGCGCTGGCGCAGGAGGGGCTCAGCAAATCGGCCGGCGGCGTGACAGTCTATCTCGGCATCGTGCCCGCCGGGATCGTCAAGGGCCCGCCGCCCCATTCCACGGAACGGCCTATGCATGGCCGCGTTCCGCGCGGGAGCCACGAATACCATGTCGTCGCGGCGGTGTTCGACGGCGCAAGTGGGGCGCGCGTGACGGATGCGGCGGTGACGGCACAGGTCTCCGGCATAGGATTGTCCGGCGCGGCGAAAAAGCTTGAACCCATGCAGATCGCGAGCACAACGACCTACGGCGCCTTCTTCACTCTGCCGGGCCACGATCTCTATACGGTGCGTGTCTCGGTGCAACGGGCCGATGCGTCCCGGCCGGTGCGTCTGGATTTCAAATACGACCATCGGCGATCGTGAAGCATCTATCGCGGCATGCACCGCGCCCGAACCCCGTGAGGTTTCATGACGAACGACAACACACGGCCTTGGCCGCCTTCCATGCTCCTGCTCGTCGTCGCGGCGATCATGCTGATCGGGACCGGCGCGTATTTTCTCTTCTTGCGACCTGCGCTCCTGCCGGAGGACGTGCGCTACATGGGGCTCTCGGCGGTGCAGATCGACGGGGTCCGCGCGCCGCTCGAAAGCTGGCTAACCCAGGTCTTTCGCGTGATGGGCGGCTATGTGCTCGCTACGGGCGTGCTCGCCATGGCGTTGGCGTTGACCTCGTTTCGTGAGTACAGGCTCGAAGCCGGGCTCGGTGTCCTGATCGGCGGCGCCGCTTCGATCGGCTGGATGTCCGCGGTGAATTTCCTCATCAACTCAGACTTCAAGTGGGTGTTGCTTTGCATGGCCTTGATTTGGGCCGCGAGCGTCATCCTGTTCTGGATTGAGCGCCGCGCTGCACGGCCGACGCCGCCCCCGGTGGCAAAGGTGCGCCCATGAAGCACGAGCGCCGTTTCGAGACCACGCCCGTCCCCAACGCTGACGACAGCAGCACGGCGGCGAGCCCAAACGCAGCGACGCGCGCGGACACCTCTGCGGCCCCCGAGGCGGGATTCAACACCTTCGCCGCGTATCAGCGTGACTTCGCCGAACGGACCATCCTGTTTCTCGACGCGCTGCGACAGCGCGCCGATGACATGCTGGCCCATGAGCGTGCGGGCAAGCCGCCGCTGCTCGATTTCACCTATGAGCTTCTCCTTGATGCGCGCCGCTTTGAGCCTTCGGCCAACTACGCGCTGTTGCGCGTCACGCGCGTCGGCGATGTCTGCCTCGAAGACTGTCTTGATCCCGCCAAGCCGCCGGTGATTATCATCGATCCGCGCGCAGGCCACGGGCCGGGCATCGGCGGTTTCAAGCAAGAGTCCGAAGTCGGCATCGCGCTGCACGAGGGCTATCCGGTTTATTTCGTTATCTTCTTTCCCGAACCCTCGCCGGGGCAAACCCTTGCGGATGTGCATCATGCGCTGCGCCGCTTTCTGGAGGAGGTTGCGCGACGCCATCCAGGATCGGCACCCGTCCTCTATGGCAATTGTCAGGCGGGCTGGGCGGTCACCCTTCTCGCCGCGGATTGCGCGGGGGTCGCGGGGCCGCTGGTCCTCAACGGTTCACCGCTCTCCTATTGGGCGGGCGAGTCCGGCGTCAATCCGATGCGGATTTCGGGCGGGCTGTTGGGCGGCGTCTGGCCGGCGCATCTGCTGGCCGATCTCGGCGGCGGGCGCTTCGATGGGGCCTGGCTGGTCCAGAATTTCGAAAACCTGAAGCCCGAATCCGTCTGGGACAAATATGCGAACCTGTTCGCGCATATCGATGACGAGCGCGAGCGCTTTCTGGCGTTCGAGCGCTGGTGGGGCGGCTTCTACTTCCTCGGGCGCGAGGAGATTCTGGCGATCATCCAAAATCTCTTCATCGGCAACCAGCTGGAACAGGGCACGCTACGGATGTGCGACGGCTGCGTCGCCGATCTGCGGCGCATCCGCAGCCCGATGGTGATCTTTGCCTCTTACGGCGACAACATCACGCCCCCGCATCAGGCGCTCGGCTGGATTCCGGCCGTGTATAAGGACACCGCCGACCTCGAACAGGCCGGCCAGCGCGTTGTCTATCTCGTGAACCCGCATGTGGGGCATCTCGGCCTGTTCGTCTCGGCCGCCGTGGCCAAACTCGAGCACCGCGCCATTCTGGAGAGCCTGCCGCGCATCGGCGCGCTCGCGCCCGGGCTTTACGAGATGAAGATCGATAATCCCACGGGCGACCCGGATTGCGCCCACGACGCCTATACCGTGCGTTTCGAGAAGCGCCGCGTCGAGGACATCCGCTTCGCCGTCGACGGTCCGGCCTTCGAGCGCGTGCGCACCGTCTCAGACCAGTTGGATGCGCTGTACACGCAATGGGTTTCACCCTGGATGCGGATGGCGGCCAATCCCTTTGTCGCCACGCTGCTGCCGTGGCTGCATCCGATGCGTACCAGCCGTTACCTGTTCGGCACGGCATTCAATCCCTTCATGCAGGGCGTGGCCGCCTTCGCCCAGGCGATCCGCGCCGACCGTCATCCGGTGCCGGATACGGCACCGCTCAAGCAGTCTGAAACGCAAGCGGCGCAAGCGGTGCATGACGCGTTGCGGCAGGCGCGTGAGACCCGCGATGCCGCGTTTGAGCGTCTCTTCGCGGGGCTTTACGGAAGTGGCGCGGTGTCCGTCGCACAGAGAGTGAACGCGGGAAGTCATGACACGCAACGTGGAACTGCGCCCTGATATCGATGCGCTCCTGCCGCAGGAAATGGCGGAGAAGGCGGAGCATGTCGGGGTCGCCAAAGCGCGGCTCGACACGGTAAGCCTTCTCGCGCTCGCGGTGCTGGCCGGAGCCTTCATTGCGCTCGGATCGGGTTTTTCCTTCGTCGTGGTCGCGGGCGCAGAGGGCATGATGCCTTTTGGCGTCACGCGTCTCCTGGGTGGCCTTGCGTTTTCACTCGGCCTGATCCTCGTCATCGTCGGCGGTGCGGAACTCTTCACCGGCAATAATCTGATGATCATGGCGTGCGCCAGCGGGCGTATCCGCGTCGGCGAACTGTTGCGCGCCTGGGGACTTGTTTACGCCGGAAACCTTATCGGTGCGCTCGGCATCGCCGCCCTCGTCTTTATCGCGGCGGGCTATGCGCACGGGAACGGCGCTGTCGGCATCGCGACGCTCGCGAGCGCCGAGAGCAAGACCTCCCTCACGGCGTTCCAAGCGCTCGTGCACGGCTTGCTGGCGAACATCCTGGTCTGTCTTGCGACCTGGCTATGCTTCAGTGCCCGCACGACGACCGACAGGATCATGGCGATCGTGCTTCCGGTCGCGGCCTTCGTCGCCGCCGGCTTTGAGCATTCAATCGCCAATATGTACGGTCTCCCTATCGCACTGGCGATCAAGGCCAGCGCGCTTCCTGAATTCTGGCAAGCCATCGGCCGGGCGCCTGCCGCCTACCCAAGCCTCACGGTCGCCGCGGTCGCGCTCAACCTGTTCTGGGTGACACTCGGCAACATGGTCGGCGGCGTGCTGGTGGGGATCACCTACTGGTTCGTCTACTTGCGAAGGCGCGCCCGGCCCGCGCGGGGCGACGCATGACAGACGCGGACCGCACCCCGCTTCTTGAAACGGTCTTCCGCGCCACGGCGCTGACGAAGACCTACCAATCCGGCGAGACGCAAGTGCAGGCGCTGCGCGGATTGGACCTTGCCGTCGCGGCGGGCGAGGTCGTGGTCCTCCTCGGCCCCTCGGGCAGCGGGAAATCGACGCTGCTCAACATCATGGGTGGTCTTGATCAGGCGAGCAGTGGCCAATTGTTCTTCAAGGACCTGGAGCTGACAAATCTCGATGACCGCGGCCTTACCGGTTATCGCCGCCGGCACGTCGGGTTCGTGTTTCAGTTCTACAATCTGATCCCCAGCCTGACCGCGTATGAGAATGTCGCATTGGTGACGGAAATTTCCGATCATCCGATGCCCCCGGATGAAGCGCTCGCGCTTGTCGGCCTCGAAAGCCGTATGCATCACTTTCCGGCGCAGTTGTCGGGCGGTGAGCAGCAACGCGTCGCCATCGCGCGAGCCATCGCCAAACGGCCCGAAGTCCTGCTGTGCGACGAGCCGACTGGCGCACTCGATTCAAAGACCGGCATTCGGGTCATCGAGGCGCTGCTCAGCGTCAACCGGCAGCTTGGCACCACGACGCTGATCATCACGCACAACGCCAGCATTCAGGACGTTGCTGACCGCGTGTTGTTCTTTGCCGATGGTCAGATTTCGAAAGTGCACGCCAATGCAACGCGGCGCGCCGCATCCGAACTGGTGTGGTGATGACCGTACCTGCACTCGACATCAAGCTGTTCCGTGATCTGAGGCGCCTCTGGGCACAGGCGCTGGCGATCGCCCTCGTGATCGCGGGCGGCGTCGCGACGCTTATCCTGGCGGCCGGCTCCTACCGCTCGCTCGATGAAACGCGCACCGCCTATTACGAGCGCTACCGCTTCGCCGATGTCTTCGCCGTGGTGGCGCGCGCGCCCAAGACGCTCGTCGATCAGGTCGCCGAAATCCCCGGCGTCGCCGCGGTCGAGGCGCGGATCGCGAAGCTGGCGCTGCTGGACATCCCCAGCTATCCCGAGCCCGCGACCGGGCAGGTAATTTCCCTGCCCGACATCGGGGAGCCCAAGCTCAACCGTCTGTACATGCGGCTCGGCCGCACCCCGGAGCCGGGCCGGGCGGACGAGGTCGTGGTCAACGATACCTTTGCCAAGGCGCATGGCTTCGGGATCGGCGCGCGTTTTTCCGCGATCCTCAACGGGCGCAAGCGCGAGCTCACGATTGTCGGGACGGCCCTCTCGCCGGAATTCATTTTTACCATCGGGCCTGGTGACATCATGCCGGACGACCGGCGCTTCGCGATCCTGTGGATGTCCGAGAAGGCGCTCGCCGGCGCGTACAACCTCGATGGCGCGTTTTCGTCCATCAGCGTGAAGCTTCTGCGCGACGGCTCCGAGCGTGAGGTCATTGCGCGCCTCGACGCGTTGCTTGATCGCTATGGCGGCCGTGCGGCGTACGGGCGGAAAGACCAGACCTCGCACGCCTGGATCGATCATGAACTCGACATGCTCAGCAATATGAGCCGGACGCTAACCCCGATCTTCCTTCTCGTATCCGCGTTCCTCGTCAACCTGACGCTCACCCGGCTGGTGGCGCTGGAGCGCGAGCAGATCGGTCTCTTGAAGGCGCTCGGCTATCGCAACGGCGCGATCGTCCTGCACTATGGCAAATTCGTCGTGGTGATTGTCGTGATCGGGGTTGCGCTCGGGAGCGCGGCGGGGACGTGGCTGGGTGCGTTTGTGACGCGCTTTTTCGGCGATTATTTTCACTTTCCATTTCTGGTGTTTGCCAAGAGCCCTGACCTTTATCTTGTCGCGGCGGGATTGAGCCTGTTTGCGGCCATTCTCGGGGCCACGCGCGCCCTGCGCCATGTGGTGCGTCTTGCCCCGGCGGTTGCGATGCAGCCGCCCGCGCCGCCGCTCTATCGCACGCTGTTGCCAGCGCGCTTCAGGCTTGAGCACTTGATCTCGCAGCCATTGGTAATGACGCTTCGCAACGTCACGCGGCATCCGGCGCGCGCGCTCTTCACGACGCTGGGCATGGCGGCGGCCACCGCTATCCTTGTTGTCTCGGTATTCGTCTATGACACCATGGAACACCTCATCGACGTTACGTATTTCATGGCCGATCGGCAGGACGCGACCGTCAGCTTCATCGAGAAGCGCCCGCGCGAGGTCACACTCCAGATGGCGCGGTTACCGGGGGTTCTTGCGGTCGAGCCTTATCGTGAGGTGCCAGTCCGCATCCGCAGCGGCAATGTCGAGCGCCGCATCGTTGTCAGCGGCAGGCCGCGGGGTGCCGATCTCAATCGCATCATCGATGTTGATTTGCATCCGGTGGTACTGCCGGAAGCGGGGCTCGCCATCTCAAGCCTGCTGGGGCAAATCCTTGGCGTGAAGGTGGGTGATCTTGTCGAACTCGATCTGCTCGATGGCGCGCGGCGAACCGTCCCCGTTCAGGTAACGGCGTTGGTCGAGGATTATTTCGGCATCCGCGGCATGATGGATGCGGACGCGTTGGCGCGCCTGATGCGGGAAACCCCGGTTGTCACCAGTGTCAGCGTAAGCTTCGATCAGAACCAGCGCGACGCTTTCTACGCTGCGATCAAGGCCATGCCGTTCGTAAGCGGGATTGGTCTGCAACGCGTTTCGCTTGCGAATTTCCGGCAGTCGATCGCACTATTAATCACGGTTATGGCAAGCATCTATACGGTGCTTGCTGCGGTGATTGCGTTCGGCCTCGTCTATAACAGCGCGCGCATCTCACTCTCGGAACGGGCGCGCGAACTTGCCAGCCTGCGGGTGCTCGGCTTCACGCGCACCGAAGTGCTGTGGATTCTGCTGCTGGAACTCGCGGTGCTGACGCTGGCGGCGCAGCCGCCCGGCTGGGCGATGGGCTATGGCTTGGCGTGGATCATGAAGACCCGACTCGCCGGCGAGCTGATGCGCGTTCGCTTGGTCGTGGAGAACTCGACCTTTATAATCGCCAGCACCATCGTCATCACCGCCGCCGTCCTATCAGCCCTTGTGGTGCGCGAGCGCATCAACCGGCTCGACCTCGTATCTGTCCTCAAGACCAGAGACTGAAGACCATGCCGACACCCTGGAAGAAACGAATGGCTTGGGCGCTGGTAGTGAGTGTCATCGTCGCCGCTCTTGCGTGGTTCGCATCGCCAAAGCCGGTAGCGGTCGATCTCGCGGCGGCAATGAAAGGACCAATGGAAGTCACAGTCGACGACGAAGCCAAGACCCGCGTGCGGCACGTCTACACGGTCTCGGCCCCGATCGCCGGCAAGGTGCTGCGGATCTCGCCGCCACGGCACGTCGGCGACGTGGTGACAGCCGACGACACGGTGGTTGCCGTGATGCAGCCGACCGTGCCGAGCTTCCATGACGCGCGCACTCATGAGGAGCTTCAGGCCGCGCTTGGCGCCGCCGACGCTGCGGTCAAATTCGCCGAAGCCGACGTGCGGCGGATCGAGGCGGCGCTGACATTCGCACGCACCGATCTCGGACGCGCGGAGGCGCTCGCGCGCACCGACAGCATTGCCCGGAAGGTGCTGGACAAGGCCCGGCTCGATGCCGAGACCAATGAAGCCGGATTGGCCAGCGCCAAGGCGCAGCTCGACGTGCGGCGCAACGAACGGGCGAGTGTGGCGGCGCGCCTCGGCAGCCCTTCCGGCGAAAACGGCGTCTCCCCCGCCTGCTGCATTCAGCTTCGCGCGCCGGTAAGCGGGCGCATCCTGAAGATCGTTCAGGAGAGTGAGGGTGTGGTTGCGGCGGGCGCGCCGCTCGTTGAAATCGGGGACCCGCGCGATCTCGAAATCACCGCCGATCTTCTCTCGACGGACGCCGTGCGCGTTCCGGACGGAGCGCCGGTGCGGATCGATGGCTGGGGTGGTGCTCCGTTGCAAGGCCGCGTCACGCGCGTCGACCCGGCGGGATTTCTCAAGGTATCGGCGCTCGGCATCGAAGAACAACGCGTGCGTACAACGATCGATTTCAGCGGCGCGGCCGAAAGCTGGGGCCGTCTTGGGCACGATTACCGCGTGATCGTCCGTGTGACGGTGTGGGGTGCCAAAGACGCGTTGACCGTGCCGGTCGCGGCGCTGTTCCGCCAGGGCGAGGACTGGGCGGTGTTCGCGATCCGCGACGGGCGCGCGCGGTTGACGCCACTCAAGCTCGGCCAGCGCAACAACCGTGTTGCGGAGGTGCTCTCGGGCTTGGTTGAGGGCACCCGTGTGGTGCTGCATCCAAGCGACCGGATCAAGGACGGCATCGCGGTGGCGGAGCGCGAGACGCGCTGAAGTGTGTAGCGGCGTCTGGCGGCAGCCGAAGCGATCAACGTGATGGTGGCGGCCGGCTCCTTGATCGAGCGCGGTGGTTCGGGGCGTCGGAACGACTGACTTCAAATCACCTGCAGCCGAGAGGGACCATGATTGCACAGGCTGTGACACACCGGATCGCGGTCTTTCTCGAAAAGAAGGCGCGGGCGCGCGGGTTTCCGGCCTGGCTTGGCGTGTGCGCCCTTTTCGCGACGGCGACCCTCACGCTGCCGGTGGAGTTCCTGGTCGTGCTGGGGGTGCTTGTCAGTCCGGCGCGTTGGCTTGGGGTGAGCCTTTGGGCTGCTCTTGGCAGTTCGCTGGGTACGGCCGGGCTCTATTTTGCCTTTCACCATCTCGGCTGGAACCTGCTTGTCGCGTGGTATCCCGATTTGCTCACCTCGCAGCTATGGGCCGACACGACGCGGTGGCTGTCGCGCTACGGGGCCGTCGCGCTTTTTCTTCTGATGGCCGTGCCCTTCCCGGTCGCCAAGACACCGGCGCTGGCGTTCGTCGCGATCTACCGCATGCCGATCATTGAGGTTGCGTTGGCCATCGGGCTTGGCAAGCTGCTGAAATACGCTGTCTACGCGTTCATCGTGTCGCGGTTCCCCGCCTCTTTCAGCCGCGCCTATGCGGCGATGCTGCCGAATCGACCATGACAATCGGGGCTCAGCGCGCTCCGTTTCGTGCCGTGCGCCGCACGATTGTAAAGGCGGCGAGAGGAACAACGATCCATTGCAGCAATGGCGAGACGCCGATGTCGAACCCGGGAAGCCTAAGGATGGGCATGCGCTCCGAATAGGCCCAGGATGCGCGCACGACGACATTCAGCCATTCACTGAAGACAGTGTAGGCGACCCCGAGAACGAGCGCGACACCGGCCACGCGCCAAAAGCGCCGCCGCGGCCACGCTTCATCACCCGCCACCACAAGTGCAAGGATCAGCGTGCTGAGCGCGATCAAGAGGTCACCAAGCGTGCAATGCGCGACGGCGAACGACTGCGCGCGCAGCGTGCCCTGGTCCCAGATGGTGTAGAGCGGCAGCTGAAGGGTCTCCCACATCAGATGGGCGACGCCGGCGCTAATCAGATAGGTGCGCAGGCCGGAAAGCCAAACCGGACCCGTCGCGCCGGTGTCTTCTACCACCTTCATGCTCTGGCCATGAAATTCTACCCGCCCTGAACCGACGGCTCCAATTGAGCCCCGCGCAACGCAATCCCCTTGACCACCGCATAGATCGACGGAATGACGATTAGCGTAAGCAACGTCGACGACACCATACCGCCGATCATTGGCACGGCGATGCGCTGCATCACTTCCGCGCCGGTGCCGTGGCTCCACATGATTGGCAGAAGTCCCGCCATGATCGCGGCGACCGTCATCATCTTTGGCCGCACGCGCTCCACCGCGCCGGTCATGATCGCGGCGTAGAGATCGTCATGGGTGAACGGGCGCCCTTCGGCGGCGCGTTGTGCCTGCAATTCCTTCATGGCGTGATCGAGATAGATCAGCATCACCACCCCGGTCTCGGCCGCGACACCGGCGAGCGCGATGAAGCCGACCGCGACGGCGACCGACAGGTTGAAGCCGAGCCACCACATCAGCCACAGACCGCCCACCAGCGCGAACGGCACCGAGAGCATGACGATCAGGCTCTCGGTCACGCGGCGGAAATTGAGATAGAGCAGCAGGAAAATGATCAGTACCGTGACCGGTACCACGATCTTCAGCCGCGCCTTGGCGCGCTCCATATACTCGAACTGACCGCTCCACGTGACGTAGTAACCGGGGGGGAACGTAACCTGGGTTGCCACCGCTTTCTGCGCGTCGGCAACGTAGCCGCCGAGATCGCGGTCCCGCAAATCGACATAGATGTACGCAGCCAATTGCGCATTCTCGGTGCGGATCGTGGCGGGTCCCTTAGAGAGCGCGACATTTGCCACCTCGCCGAGCGGCACGGTTCCACCGTTCGACAGGGGGATGAGCACCTGCGTGGCGATCGACTGCGGATCGCTGCGCAGGTCGCGCGGATAGCGAATGCTGACCGTGTACCGCTCGCGGCCTTCGACCGTGGTCGTGACGGTCTCCGCGCCGAGCGCGGTGGCGATTACATCCTGAACATCTGTGATCATCAGGCCGTAGCGGGCAAGTTGCGCGCGATTGGGCTCGACGTTGAGATAGTAGCCCCCGATAATGCGCTCGGCGAAGGCGCTCGTCGTCCCCGGCACGGTACGGATCGCCGCTTCGACCTGACGGGCTACCCTTTCCATTTCGGCGAGATCGGTGCCGTACACCTTCACCCCGACGGGCGTGCGGATGCCGGTCGCGAGCATGTCGATGCGTGCCTTGATCGGCATGGTCCAGGCATTGGACACGCCGGGAAACTGCAGCGCCTTGTCCATCTCGGCGATCAGCTTGTCGACCGTCAGGCCGGACCGCCACTCCTTCTCGGGCTTAAGATTGATGATGGTCTCGAACATCTCGGTCGGTGCCGGATCGGTGGCCGTAGTGGCGCGGCCAGCTTTGCCCCACACGGAGGCAACCTCGGGGAAGGTCTTGATGATCTTGTTTTGCGTCTGGACCAGCTCGGCCGCCTTGGTCACCGAAAGGCCCGGCAGCGTCGTTGGCATATAGAACAGCGTACCTTCGTTCAGGGTCGGCATGAACTCGGTGCCGAGCCGCGAGGCCGGCCACAGGCTGCCGGCGAGGACGGCCAGCGCAACCACGATCGTCGCCGCTTTGAAGCGCAGCGCGACGCGTATCACTGGTCGATAGATCCAGATCAGGAAGCGGTTCACGGGATTGCGGTGCTCGGGGACGATCCGCCCGCGCACGAACAGCAGCATCAGCGCCGGAACCAGCGTCACCGACAGGAAGGCGGCGGCCGCCATGGCGAAGGTCTTGGTATAGGCCAACGGTTTGAACATCCGGCCTTCCTGCGCTTCAAGCGCAAAGATAGGCAAGAACGAAACCGTGATGATCAGGAGACTGAAGAATAGCGCCGGGCCGACCTCGGTCGCTGCTTCAATCAGAACCTCGCTCCTCGGCTTATCGGCTGGCGCGCGCTCAAGGTGCTTATGGGCGTTCTCGATCATCACGATCGCGGCATCGACCATCGCGCCGATCGCGATCGCGATGCCGCCCAGGCTCATGATATTGGAACTCAATCCGAGAAGATGCATGAGGAGGTAGGCGATGAGCACGCCGATGGGCAGCGTGATGATCGCGACAAGCGCGCTGCGAACATGCAACAGGAAGACCACGCACACCACGGCGACGATCACGCTCTCCTCGATGAGTGTGCGTTTGAGCGTATCGATCGCGCGATAGATCAGGTCCGAACGGTCGTAAATTGCATCGACCGTGACGCCTTGTGGAAGGCTCGGTACGATTTCCGCCAGTCGTGCCTTGACGTTCTGTATAACCGACAGCGCATTGGCGCCGGTCCGCTGCAAGATGATGCCGGTGACGGCTTCGCCTTCGCCGTTGACCTCGGTGATCCCGCGCCGTTCGTCTGGCGTCAGCTCGACGCGCGCTACATCGCGCAGTTGCACCGGAACGCCGCGATCGCTCTTGACGACGATCTGCTCAAGATCGGACAGGCTTTTGATGTAGCCACGGCCACGCACCGCGAATTCGGTCTCCGCCAACTCGACGGTGCGCCCGCCGACATCAATGTTGCTGGATCGCAGCGCGTTGCGAATGGTCGACAGGGAAATGCCGAGCGACTGCAAACGGCGCGGATCAATGACGATGCTGTACTGCTTGACGAAGCCGCCGACGCTGGCCACCTCGGCAACACCCTCTGCCTTGGCGAGGCCGTAACGGATGTACCAATCCTGGATGGTGCGCAGCTCGGCGAGGTTCTTCTGCGCACCACGCACGACGTACTGATAGACCCAGCCGACACCGGTTGCGTCCGGTCCAAGGCTCGGCGCAACGCCGACCGGAAGCCGGCGGGCGGCGGAGTTGAGATATTCGAGAACGCGGGAGCGCGCCCAATAGAGATCGGTGCCGTCCTCGAAAATCACATAGACGAACGAAACGCCGAAAAACGAAAATCCACGTACGACACGGGATTTGGGAACGCTCAGCATGGCGGTGGTGAGTGGATAAGTGACCTGGTCCTCCACCACCTGCGGAGCCTGACCGGGATACTCGGTGTAGACGATGACCTGAACGTCGGAAAGATCGGGAATGGCATCGAGCGGCACTCGCGAGACCGCATAGATGCCAGCGAGTGTAACGAAGAGGGTTGCAAGCCCGACCAGAAAGAGATTGCGGGCGGACCATCGGATGAGGGCGGCAATCATCGCGAGGCATCCCCTTGCGCGAGGGGCTCTTGCGAGAACGTCTTGAGGGCAGCCCGCAAATTGCTTTCTGCGTCGATCAGAAACGTTGCCGTCGTTACGACTTCTTCGCCTTCGCGAATGCCGTCGAGTACCTCACGATAACCTTCGCCGCGGCGCCCGAGCTTCACCGCGCGCGGCTCGAAACGGCCTTCGCCTCGACTGATAAGCACGATTTGCCGCGAACCGCTGTCGATGACGGCGCTGTTCGGGATGGTGACGACGGGCACCTCGTTTGCCCCGACCTGGAATACCACGTCCGCGTACATGTCCGCCTTCAGCAGCCCCTCCGGATTGGGGATCTCGATGCGCACGCGCGCCGTGCGCGTTTCAGATCTCACCTCCGGATAGATGAGGGTCACGCGCCCTTCGACGGGCGCCGCCCGGTAGGCGCGGAAGGTAACCAGGGCACGTGTGCCGGGCCGGATCATCGCTATGTCTGCCTCGGCGACATCGGCGATCACCCACATGGTCGACAGATCGGCTATGCGATAGAGTTCATCGCCGGCGGCAACACGCTGGCCGTTGATGACGCGTTTGCTGATGACGCTCCCGTTCGCTGGCGCAGGCCAGTCGATGGTACGGGGGTTGGCACCGGTCTTGCGCACCTCCTCGATGCGGCTCTCTGGAACGCCGAGATTGCGCAGTCGCTGCATCGCGCCGTTGAGCGACCGTTCGGCATCGGCTCCGACGGTTCCGCGCTGCACCGCGCCGACGGCGACGATCAGGTCGGTCTGGGCTTGCTGGATTTGCGCGCTGTAGATGCGGAACAGCGGCTCGCCGGCGCGCACCGTCTGCCCGGTGGTATTGACAAAGAGATCTTCGATGTAGCCGTCCGAACGCAACGCGACAATCATGAGTTTGCGTTCGTCGATCGCCACTGCACCGACTCCGCGCACCGGCTGCACGAGGACACGCGCTTCAGCGGGTTCGCTGCGCACGCCACTGCGCTGAACGCGATCGAGGCTGACTTTGATGGTGGTACCGTCATCCGGCTCGTCACCCTCGTAGACGGGAATGTAATCCATCCCCATCCCATCCTTCTTCGGGACCGGCGAGGTATCCGGCAGGCCCATGGGATTGCGATAGTAGAGAGTCTTGCGCGGGCCGTTTACAGCCTGCGGCTTCGGCCGGGGCGCATCGAACGATGGTTCCTCGTCATCGTAAACCGGCAGGTAGTCGCGGCCCTGCTGATCTTTCTTCGGAGCGCTCGACCAGAACGGCGCTCCGCCCGGATCGCGGTAATAGAGAATGGACCGCTTGGCCGCGGCTGCTGGACCTGCGACGTGAGTGCCGACGGGCGCAGCCGACGTTCGTTGCGCGTACAGGTATCCGCCGGCGGCGCCGAATCCAACACCGAGCGCAAGCAACAGGAAAGTTCGAAACTTGGTCATCGTAATCACCGCGATCGAGCGCCCGCATCATCGCGGGCTGGCATGCGGTGGCCGGCAAGCGAGCCACCGCGTCTGCGTACTCCCTGTCGGCGCGCCAGTAAGGGCGCGTCGGCAGATCGTTACTTGCTCGCCTTCACGATCACCTTGCCGGTCACGGTTTCCGGCTCGCCTTGCACCTTCGCCGCGACGCTGAGCTGATAGCGTCCCGCCATCGGCAGATCGGTCTTGAAGGCGTAGATGCCGGGCTCACCCGGCGGAAGCGGACTGACCGGGGACTCCATGTCCGCCATTCCATCCGGCGCCATGTCGACGCGGGTGCGAATGATCACGGCATCGGCCACCGGCTTTCCGGTCGGCTTGTGGACGAGACGCACCGCCACGGTAACGTCATCGCCCTTCTTCATCTCTGCCGTGACAGGCTCGAACGCATAGTCGCTGGCGGCGGCCATTGCCGCGCCACTGGTCAGGCTCACGGCAAGCATCGCGGCGAGCACAAGCTTCGAAATCATCGATAGTCTCCTCATAGGTCTGTGTCCGGCCGCCGTTCGGAAAGTCCGAGCTGGCACAGCCGATTGTCTTCGCACGCGAGCCGAAGGCTCACGCATTGACTTCGGTTTTCAGCGAGACGTCAGACGCGAGGAGGCCGGAAGAGTGAATCGCCCAGCGCGAGGGGAAGGACGGTGCCGACCATGATGGGCCGCAGGGCGGGCCCGCGCGGCGGAAAAGCCGGATCGGGTAGGATGGTGCCCGTGTAGTTAAAGCATTTCACGGCGCAAGCGGCCAACGATGCGCAATCGTCAACCGGAACGGCGGTACCGCGCGGCAGCATACGGTGATAGTCGCAGTCGGGCATTTCGGCGGCGGCAGCTTGGGTCAGGACCGCTTCGGTGTGGGCGGCGCGTTGCAGGGCGCCCGCCGCCGCAGGGGCTAACGCCACCGACAAAGCGATGGCAAGGGTAAGTATCGTGCGGACAAGACGCATGTCTCTGGCTCTCGCCCTGCTTATTGGCCCTTGCATGCCGCGCGTCAATTCACCAATCCGCGACGGCGCATTCTTGCTTCCATTAAAGCGACAATGACTCGCCGCGTCCTTGCGGCAGATCAAATACGGCACGACACCTGCCCGCAGGTTCCCTGCTGGCAGGCTGGAGACACCCCCAACCTTTTATCACGATCGGCGCCCTCAGGGCGCTATGGTATCGACGCGGCCGCGCCTTGCTGTGGCTACCCCCGCAGTTCGCGCGCGCCTTCGAAGCGCGCAAACACCCGCTTGCCAAACGCGCCGAAGAGGACGACGTCATAGGTGTCGGGAGGCGCGCTCGCGACCTCCATTCCCGGCGATCCGACCGGCATGCCTGGCACGGCGAGACCTCTACCTTGGGGCTTCTCGGCAAGCAGACGCCGGATCGCCGTGGCAGGGACGTGGCCCTCGATCACATAGCCTTCGATCTCGGCGGTATGACAGGAGGCGAGCTCGCTCGGGACGCCAAGCTTAGCCTTAAGCTGGTTGACGGAGGCACTCTCGGTAACGTTGACCGCAAACCCCGCGGCCTTGAGATGTTCGACCCAGGCGCCGCAGCATCCGCAACTGGGATCTTTGGTCACGGCGATCTCGGCGGCGAGTTCGCTCGCTAGCGCGCGGCGCATTAGGGTACACGCCGCGACCAGGGTGAAAAACGTCATCGCTCTACGCCGGGTGACTCGTGCCTTCATGCCTGATCTCCGTCACGGGTTGCTTCACATAAGGACGCGCTATGCGACCGGTCAATTCACGTTTTAACGAGTGTCTCACGAACCCTTAGTTCCCGATCCGCAGCCTGTCGCCAATCAGGGGGATATTGGAAGGCGCCATGGCGCAGCCGCAACGATCGGTTCAACATGACGATCACAGTGAGTGGAAGATCCAGGGCTTATCGAGCGCCCGAACTCGATTTTTCGGTTGGGCCTGTGTGCAGGCTTCTTGCCGAGTGGACGGACCAAGACGTAGCAACTCCGAGGTGCGCGCGGGCGTCCGGGTGACATCGCCGATCGGTAAATCCAGGCGGCGCAACTGCGCAAGATGATCGGCGCGGTGGGGCAGCTGCTGACGAATACCGAAAACGCAAGCGCGCAGATTGCCCGATCATCACCCAACTGTGCGGAATACTGCCCTCGCTCGGCGCTGCAAAATATTTGCCGGTAAATCCTTGTGTGCAGTTCGGACGTAGCGACGCGAAGGTTACGTCTCGTAGAAAACTAATTC
>VFQQ010002189.1_pt1 | contig 23240 bp, 40 predicted proteins | sample 3512341 | NCBI WGS metagenome assembly VFQQ01 (sample SAMN10412373, study PRJNA504923) | tailings metagenome | isolation source: Relicate 2 Philex TSF1 revegetated site | place: Philippines: Tuba, Benguet | collected 2017-08-29 | reverse complement strand
TGGCTGCTGGTGCGACAAGCTGAAGCCCCTCCATGCCCATGCAGACGGTCTGTTATTCGACCGGCCAGCGCACACGCACAGCGGGCACAAGCTACCTTGGCCACCAGTGCCGGGCTAGCGGTGCAGCTGTGCAGCTGCACTGCTTACCGATGGCCTCAGTAGGCAGGGTGTAGGTCAGCAAGACGTACTCGCAAGTCAGACTGCTCTCAGTAATCTTCGGTGCACCGGGGCGGCTGCATGGGAAACGACAAGGACTCCTCGGAGCGTGAACATGCTGGATGGCTTAGCACACCATGTGACACCATGCCATCCCCTTGCAGCTGCCCATCAAGGCATGCAAGCCAGAGCGCTGATGCCCCTGTGAAAGCAGCCACGGTGCACGTGCACCGTGCAATGCTGAGCCTGTACTGGGCAGGTTAAGTAAGCGCAGCAGTGCATGTAGTGCTAAACTTGAAATTGGTGTCATTATCAGGCCAGGCAGCCACTACTCACCCCAGAGTCCATGCAACTCCCGGACTGCAATACTGGCCGGCACCGTTGGAGTTGACTGCAGCGGCCGAGAAGCTGTAGGTGCCGGTTGGCTTGGAGGCAAAATCGGCGGCGGGAAAGGAGATGACGACCCGGCCAGAGGCACTGGTGCTCCACCTGTTCACGGAAAGAGTGACGGCTGTGCCGCCTCTAACCGATTTTGCAGTGAACTGCGTGATGGCTGCAAGGGCAGGGAGCGCAGCGGGACAGTGTCGCGAGACTGTTGGGTGCTGAAGTGGACGCTATAGCCGGCAGACAGAGGGCTGCTAGACGCAGCTACGTTTATACAGGCAGCACAAACCGTGCAACCGCATGTGCACTGCATGCAACCGGCTGGCGCTGTGCCGCTCCAGCAGCTGCACGCGCTGGCGCACAAGCTTGCACCGCAGCAGCTGCACCCCTTGCCCATGCATGCAGCCTGCTGCGTGCGCTGTGCCGCCACACAGGAAGCTCACGAGGGGTGGAGGTGGACGGCTGGATGGTCAGGTCGATCGTGTTGGTTGCCGCGTTGAAAGCGACAGACAGGCACTTGGGCCTGCAGCAGTGGGGGCGGGAGGGACGGGGGGGCGGAGGCCGTACACAAGCTTCGAGGGGACAGTAGCTTCGAGGGGACAGCAGCGTAAACCGTGCCGCACAAGGGGCTCGCAACAGCTTTCACAAGAAAGGCGAACACTGGAGAGGCCGCCAGCCCACTGCTAGTATCTCCCATTCACGGCCAGCCTGGGCTACAAGCATCACTGGCCACTCGCAGGTGGTACCGCCCCCCCTGCGCACTGCGGCGGCTTCTGTGTCGCGGCAGCTCCAAAGGACGGCAGCCCTGCGTCACGTCAGGCGGACGGGTATGTGCTCTTAGTTGCATGATAAATGTCATGCAAACCCAGCATTGTGACTGCGAATAGTGTTGATGGGTAAAATCTTGTGCCCCACCGGCGCCACTCTGCGCAGCGGCGGTGGCAGGCCCCCAGCGTGGGGAGCGGCGGCAGGGGCAGGTACTGACCCCCTGCGCACGTGCGCGGGCTCTTGCCGCTCGCACTGCGCCTCTAGCACGCCGTGACGCGCACCTGCCAGCACCAGGGCGGCAAGGAGGAGAGTGACCCGCATCCTCTCGCTTCCTTTGGCGGCTCGGAGTGGGCTGCCTGTGCTGGTCGGTCAGGCTGCGGCAAGCCAAACAGCTGTATGAAGTGGAATAAGTGAAAGGACGCAGGTTGAGGCACATTTGCAGGGCCCACAGCATGCGCCGCGCCGCGCCGCGCACTCCCCCCCACACACAGAGGGATACTCCAAGTCGCCTCTTGCGAGCGCCAACCCCCCCCCCCCCCCCCCCCCCCCCAGATATTGCGCTGCCGCTGCAACATACAGGGGTTGGGCTGCCCAGCCGCTCCGTCTGGCACCCCGTTCATGCATACCAAGGCACTGTGCTGCCTCCAAACCCATATCCTGAGCAAGCCCGCTGCTGCCGCCGGCGCGCAACCTGCGCAGCGGCAGCGAGCCTCCCACTGCCAACGGAGGAGTTCCACCCGGTTGCATACACGCGAAGGTTGCGAAGTTGAGGCGAGCCAGCGAATGGATCTGACAGTGTGTTGGTGAGGGTGAGCAAGACAAGGACAAGCATGATGCACTCACAACAATCGGTGGAAACGGCTGCGCACAGAGAAGCGGGCCAAACGCAGGGGGCGCAGCAAAAAGGAGGGTCAAGTAGGCAAGGAGGGGGCTGTGATGGTACAGAAGTTCACGGGCATGTTTGGTGGGGGAAGGGATAGTCGGGCCAGCACGCAGGACAATGCAATGCAACGGACACGGCTGCCGTGGCATGGCTCACCAGCGCTGAGTGCCATGCCATGCGAGGCCTGTGCACCGGGAGGATCGACGTATGCCGTTTGTCGTGTGGCGCCTTCCGCTGCTCAGCAGGCCCACGCCGCTGCGACCTTCAGATCGTACTGGCATGTGGATGGTTCGGTCGCTGATAGCAGGTTCATCTTGCAGCTGAAAGGGTCGCACACATACCTGCCAGGCACAACAGTGGGTTGCAAGCGGCGGTTGGTGCATGCATGCAGCCGGGCATCGCTAGCGGTGCTGCACTTGCCCGCAGTGCCGGGACAAGGCACACCGTACTGCACACAGTTTACTGACCAACACTTGCTTGCCAGGCACCCAAGCAGAACAGGCTGCAGCAAAAAGGCAGGGTGATGCATATGCCTGCCCCCTCTCAGCCTGCGATGCGCCCGCACTCACGTGACCGTGGCCTGGCGAGGGGTGCCGTTGCAGGAGTCGCCATTGGTGAACTTCTGCGGCAGGCAGGAGGAGGGTGAGGAGCAGAAGGACGCACATGAAGCATCAGCAGGCAGCTGTGCTGGCAGAAGCCGATCTCGAGGGTACAGGGCCCATGCTAGCAGCACTACAGCGCTGTAGTCTGCAAGCAGGCAGCTGTGCAAGCCGGCCCAGGCCTGCCCTGCCAAGCGGGTGGCCGCAATGGAGCTGGGTTTGCAAAAAACCAGCCTGCTTGCACTGCCAGTGCGAGCTACGGCTTGCCAGCTCAAACACGTGTGCACCCGCCTCAAGCCGTCTGCAGTTAGTGCGTCTGCCCACCCTGCTAGGGCCCACAAATATATACAGTGTGGACTACCCCTGCTTACATGCACGGTGCGGGTAGACGCCGCTTCGTTGAAGTTCCCCAGAAGGATCTCTTCGAGGTTCGGATTGCTGTCGCTGGGCGGTATTATTTGCACAGCGTAGAGCTGATAAAACACCCTATAGTAGAACGGGCTGACCTCCTTGGTGACAAAAGATCCCAGTTCGGGCTGCACACAGGTGGAAGCACGGCTTGCAGCCACTTGGGTTTGCAACGCTGGGCAGTGCCGGGGCATTGGCGGAGCGCAGTCCCAAAACATACAGGCAGGGCAGGCAAGCTGCGGCCATCAAGGCTTCCTGCTGCGCAGGTGCAGCAAGTCTCACCAGCGCCTTGCATGCAGTGGAGCAGCGCCCAAGGTCGGTCTGCTGCTGCGTGACCTTGGCCTGCAACTGTGTGATGGTCGTCTGGCAGGCCTGTGGTAGAGACAGCAGGGCAGGGTATGCGGGCGGCAGGGTATGCGGGCGGTTACCCTAGGCAAGCCTGCAGTAGCAAGAAGGCTCGTGCATTGCGCATGCAGCATCTGTCAGCAGCTGCTGGTTGCAGCCAGACGAGGTTCAGACTCTGAAGACATGCAGGTTGTAGGAACAGCTCACCGTGCGGGTCAGGGCAAAGGCCGAGCTGTAAGCCCCCGCGCCAAGCGAGCTTTTGATGGCCAGCTTCAGCGACAGCGCCGCGGCCGGGAATGCGGCAGCTGGGAAATACAGGTAGCGCTGCAGGAGCGGGGAGAAGGCAGTGCCGGCGTCACTGCTAGTGCTACTGTGCCGCAGTAACGCGAGAGCTACAAGCTACCCTGCGTATGTCGCCTTGCCGAGTTCTCATCTGAATGCGTAGGGCATCCAGCCAGGATCCAACCCAGCCCAGCACAGGCACAAATGGCGCCTCACGATGCTTGCAAATATCTCGGTTTTGTAGGGCTCCACCTTGATGCTTCCGGATCCAAGCATGACCAACAGCTCAAACCCAGTCTGCCCAACTGCAGATATGGGGTGAGGCGGGTTGGGGCACTCTTTCAGGCAGGTGGCGTGGCAAGCCCCTTCACGCCATGCGTGTGGCTTGCGCGCCGGCAGGGAGGCCAACGCACAGCAGGCGCAGCGGGCAGAGCATGCCAGTCTGGCTGCACAGCTGTGCAGCTGTGCCGCTCACCAATGCTCCCAGCAGGAAGGGTGTAGGTCAGCCTGACATATTCACACGCAACAGCGCCAGCCGTGATCTTGGGTGCCGCGGGGCGGCTGCACACAAAAAAGGGGGCGTTAGCGTGAGCTATGGTTGGTCGGCGAGTGGGCAGCACGCCCGTCGCCCCTGCGCAGCTGCCAGCAGGTATTGTCCATCAGGCCTATGTGCGAGTGGCAGTAGCCCTGCTGCTGCGGAAAGGGCAGCGGCTTATGTAAGAGCTGCTGCTAGGGCTGGGCGTGAGTGGCTCATGAGCAGACCAGCGGCTGACCAGCGGGTAGGACAGGCAGGCGGGACGGTGCATGCTGTGCACATGGAGCTGCTAGCAGGCCCATCCCGCAGCCCAGCTGCCATGTGTGCACAAGATCTTCTTGGTTCGACTCACCCCAGGGTCCACGCCACTGCCGGGCTGCAGTACGGGCCCTCGCCATTGGCATTGACAGCAGCGGCTGCAAAGCTGTAGGCCCCAGCTGCCTTGGAGGCAAAGTCGGCGGCAGGAAAGGAGATGACGACCCGGCCAGAGGCAGCGGTGCTCCACTTAATCGAGGATGGAACGACGGTCGTGGCGCCCCGCACCGCCCGTGCAAGGAACCTGGTGACGGCTGCAGGGGCAGGGCGGGCGCGAGGGGGGGCAGGTAGGGAGCAAGTTGGGCGGCGCAGGGGCAAGGTGCCTGTCGCTTGGTGCCTGTCGCTGACGGACCACCCCGGCTGGCGCTTGGTAAATACATCCAATGTCTGTCTCGGGGCACTGCACTGCAGCGCATGCATGCATATGGCTCACGAGGGGTGGAGGTTGGCGGCTGGATGGTCAAGTCAACCGTGTTTGTGGCAGCATTGAAGGCGACCGACAGGCACTTTGGCCTGCAGCGGTGGGGGCGGGAGGGGCGGGGGAGGGGGGCACTAAATGTGGCGCTAGCGGCGGCAGGGGGAAGGGCAGATCCAGCGGATGCAGCAGATGTACCTAGGGGCAGCTTCCAGGACACGCGCGGAGAAAGCATCAGCTGCCAGCAGCCTGCCCAGCCCTTCCCAGCCAGCCCACGAGCGGCGGGCAGGCACCACTGGCGGCACCGCCCCCTTGCGCACATGGGCGGTTTCGGTGCACTGGCGGCTTCCAACAGCGGCAGCCCTGCCACAAGCAGTTTGAAGACGTAAGCACCGTCAGGGTTGAACAGTTCAAAGCTTCAGAAGCTTGAGTTGGTATAGTGCAGATGGCGGCGTCCCTGCCCCACCGGCACTGGGTGCATCGCGGTGGCTGGGCCCCACTGTGGAGCGGCGGCGGCGGGGGCAAGCACCGAAGCCCCGCGCAGCGCGCGGGTCCCTGCCGACCTCCAACATTCTCACAAGCCTGTTCACACGCCGAGGCGCGCACCTGCCAGAACCAGGGCGGCCAGGATGAGCGTGCCGCGCATCATTAGGTTCCCCTTTGGCGGCAGAGGGCGGCTGAAGGGTGGGTCGCCCTGGCTGCCTCTCCAGGCACCTGTGCACGCGTTCAGTCGAGAGCTGAAGCTGAAACGAGCGAGAGTGGCAACTTATGCCACATATGCAGCGGCCCATAGCATGCGCCGCGCCGTGCGCTCTGTGCCACACGCCGTTGGGATACCAGTGCTGCTCTTGCCCCCGCCCCTGCACATGCTGCGCTCCTGGTGCAGCATTCTGCTAGTTGTCGAGGTCGGCACCACAGCCATGCAAATTAAGGCAGTCTGCCACCTCCATACCCGTTCCTGGCGACGCGGCCCACCGGCGCGGCGCAGTGGCGGCGGGCCAGCGGAGGAGGGGCCTGGGGAGCAGCCACACGGGGGGACAGTACCGGCGCTGCTCAGATACCAGGGTGGCACGGCTGCAAGCTTCATCTCCACTCTCTTGTGCAGTGCAGACTCTGCTGAGGCTAGATGATGGGGATGAGTGCTGTGCTACAGCGCAGGCGGGGGCCAAGGGAGGAGGACGCGAAAGAAGGCAAATAAAGATTTGGGTGCTTTCCTGTTGGGTTGCGTTGCTGGCACCTCAGGGTGCAAATATCAGGGTCGGGTTGGTGCGAACTGCCGCGTGGGCAGTGGCAATTGCAAAGAGCATGGTGCAGTGCAAAGAAGACGGGCCGCCTTGCTTGGCAGCGGGTGCTTCTGATGCGACGGGTTGAATATGAGCAGGGCAGTGGGGAAAGGAGATGGGAGGAAGGAAGAGCGTTGATGGGGGAAGTGTGGGCTGTTGGGAGAGCGGCAGGTTGCTCAGAAACAAGGTGCCAGACGGAAGATATCTACTGCGAAAGTCGCGCGGCATGCCATCAACGCGTGTGGCAGCTTCGTACTACAGCGCCTGCCATCCGCGACCGGCAGCAGAAAAATACGTTGACACGTTGTGTGGCCCACAAAGGCTACAAATGCTGGCAGGGGCGGTGGCGGGGGCAGCGCCGCACTGCAAAGCTTTTGCAGGCTTCAGCCTGCACAGCGAATGATTTGGTGCGGGCGAAACGGGGCGAAGGAAGGGAAAACAGCCATAACAGGTGGCCTTAGTGGCATTCATGGTGGTGAGGAAAAACAAGCAGGCATTGCAGGATCTGTTATTAGTTTCAACTAATTATTAGAGCGAGAAGAGAAGAGGAGCAGGGCCGGAAGCATACAACCGGACAGCATTTGGTCGGCAGCAGGCGCTGCTGCACTGAGGCTCGACTGCGATCAGCTGGTGCTGCCGTCACCTTGGGGTGCTTTGGCGGCGGGCAGGTGTATCTTGTGGCGCAGGCGGGACCGCCAGTAGGGCACGCCAGGCCTGGCTGGCTTGCTTCTTTTGCCACGCCCTGCTGCCTTGGCCGCATCACGCGCCAGGGCTGCGCCGCAGGCCACCAGGCGGCAGGCCAGCAGGACTGCAGCAGCGGGCAGTGCGCGGACGGGCTCGATGCAGCAGCCTGCATGAATGGGGCGGCACGAGGCACGGAAGCCTGGATCAGATGTGTCGCATCGTGCAGGCGTGGTGGCTGCACGCCCGCAAACCAACTCTTCATGCAAGTTCGGAGCACCATCCGCGCGCCATCGTTAGCGAGCAAGCCTTGTGCAGACAGGTTTGTTTGCAGCACAACCAAGTAGGGCAGCATGCATCGTGCGCACCTGCCGCCATGAGCGCGTACAGGGCTTCCATTACGACAACCAGGCGCCAGCCAGCGCGTGCATACACCGCATGGGTGCACAGTAGGACGGCTGTGCCCGCCCAGCAGCTGGCCAGCCTCCAGGAGAGCAGGCTGGCAACTGACAGGCCCAGCCCGCCGGCCGGCATCTCCACTGCGCACGCCGCCGCCACCAGCAGCAGCGGCAGCGCTGCCAGCGGCAGGCATCGTGCGATGGCTGCGGTCAAAACCCGCCCGGGCGGGCAGCCAGGCTGAGTGTTGTTTGCGCCTGCTGATCGAGCCCGAGTGCCCCTGCCGCTAGCTAGTGGGGTGCCGCCGGCGCCGCAGCCGCTGGCCGCGCCGCGTGGCGTGGCGCCTGGCTGCTCTGCCCCCTTGCTGCCCCGCTGCGGGCGCCCCTCCTTTGGAGCTGCAGCTGGATCACGCCGCGTGCGCTGCGCATCCGGCCTGCATTGTCAGGCGGGCGAGCGGACTTGTCAAAACTGCCATCAGCGCCCCTCCCTCCTGCTACCAAAGCAGATCAGACGGGGCTGCCTTGGCTGGCACTCCCAGGCGCCACTCACCGAGCCGCCGGTGCAGAACTAAACGGACCAGCTCCCGTGAGGTTGCGCATGAAAAACAGGAGCGGGTTTGTGGCGCCAGCGGCACGTGGCGCCGCATCGGCGGGCGGCACATTCTGCTGCGCCGCTGCAGCCCGGGTAATGGCCAGCAGTGCTGCCTCTGGGAGCGCGCGAGGTAGTCGCCTGTAGCAGGGAGAGGCAGCAGGAGGGAGAATGGGTGCACGAGGTGCCGGCTGCAGTCATGCTTGCACTAGATAGGATGCACAGCCGGCGCCGGCAGGCGGGACCGGCGATGTCGCGCGCCGCGGCGGCAAGAGGTGTTACGCTGCCGCCCTGCTGCTGCCACCCCTGGCGTGTGCAGAGCCTTCTGATCGGCGCTGCGGCTCGGCAGGGCAAGCAGGAGGGCCTCGGCGGCCAGCCCTGGGGCTTCCTCACCTCGCCAGCGCGGCGCACAACCCGGGCTGGAGCAGCAGCCGCCGTGGTATGTTGGTGAAGCCGAGCACAGCGTCCTGGTCGGCCATACGTGGTGGTGCCACCAAGCGCGCTCTGCGCACCCCTGGCAGCTGCAAGCCTTGTGTGATACCCAATCAACAACAACCGGACAAGTGAGAGCAAGCCAAGCGGCCTGAATATGCTGGGCAGTGGATTATCAACACCGCCTGGCGTTGGGCCTTGCATTGGGACGGGGGCGGCAACATGCGTTGGCCCTGCCGAAGCTGGCACAGCAACAGCTTGGCCATTCAGCGCCACCGTACATGCAGGCTGCACCTGACACACGAAAGTGCCCTGCACGTCGCCCTAAGCCCTTGCCACGCACGGTGCGACAGGTTACAGAGGTGGCTGGGCACAAAACTGTGGAGGGTGCAGGTTCAGAGGCGCCAGAGCCGCGCCGCGGGGGCGCACGAGCAAGGGAGCAAACGAAACAGAAGGTTTGTGTGAGGAGCAGCGAACGAGGGAGTCAGGAGGGAGAGCAATCCATGTGTCTAGTACGGGGCGGCACGCGCGCGCGGCAATGCGCCGCAGCGGCGCCGTGCGGCCCACAGCCGCCTTGGCCAGCAGCTGTTTCTGGCAGGCAGACAGAGCAGGTGAAGCAGCTTACGCCATCACCATGGACGGCTTACTGACCACAGCATCGATCAGGCCGTACTCGACCTGCGCATGGGGCGGAGGGGGGGGGCGGCAGGTGGGAGGCGGTCGGCGGCAGCGGCAGCAGCAGCAGCAGCAGCGGCGGTGGCACAGCAGCAGCAGCAGCCAGCTGTGACCAAAGTTCAGCAGTGATGGTGAGCGGCAAGGAAAACATGAGTCCAAAGCCTGCTGGTGAGCTCGCAAAAGGTAATATGAACTGGCTCGCAAAACTGAATTACAGAGGTAATACATTTGCGAGCTGAGTTGAGAGGTAACTCACCGCCTCCTGTGCGGACATGAAGAAGTCGCGGTCGGTGTCGGCGGTGATAGTCTCCATGCTCTGCCCCGTGAACTCCGCCAGGTAGCCGTTGAGCGTCAGCTTGTGGTGCAGGATCTCGTTGGCCTGGCCAGGGAGGGGAGCGGGGAGGGGAGGGCAGGCAACACAAGTGAGGAGGGCGAAAGGTGAGCAAGGTAGCGGCTGAGCGTCAGCTTGTGGTGCAGGATCTCGTTGGCCTGCGAAAAGAAGGGCAGAAGCAACAGCATGCAAAGCCGTCTTCAGCAGGCAGGCATGGCGCACAGGCCTTGAACGTCCGGCAGCACTTGTGCCCAGCGCGGCATGCAGCAACTGCGGAGCACCCCCTTGAACAGCAGCAGCGAGCATACACGGGGCAGCAATCGACTTGGCCATGGGGCGGACCCTCACCCACAGCCAGCAGCAACGACCAGCATTGCCAGCACCAGCCAGCTTCGCCACCAGCCAGCACCAGCCAGCACCAGCCGCAGCCACAAGCAGCATGGCCGGCGCCAACCATGCTGCCTACGTTCGATCACCACACCCACAAGCAGTACCAACCAAGCAGCACCTCCAGCACGCACCTGGATCTCAATGTCGGCGGCCTGGCCCTGGGCGCCACCCAGGGGCTGGTGGATCATGATGCGGCTGTTGGGCAGCGAGTAGCGCTTGCCCTGGTGGCCCGAGGCCAGCAGGAAGGCGCCCATGGAGGCGGCCAGGCCCACGCACACGGTGGACACGTCGGGGCGGATGTGGCGCATGGTGTCAAACACCGCCATGCCTGCGGGGGCGGGGGATCGGGGACAACAGAATTAGATGAGATGGAAGACAGCTAGCACCCGCGGGGGCGGATGTGGCGCATCGTGTCAAACACCGCCATGCCTGCAGGTGAAGCAGGTAAATCGAGCCAATTGCAGGTGAGCAGCAGAGAAAACAGTTTTCAACATGGCCATGCCATGGGGCAAAACATACAAACGCCCGAGTGCGAGTGCAAATACGTGGCGGGCAGCGCACCCTGCGCACGGCCACTGCCACTGCTGCACGTGCCGCCAGTGGCCCAGCTAGCCAGCTGCCAAGCCTAGTCAAGTTGATCCCAGCCGCGCCGATCCCCAGCCATACCATCCCCCCAGCCATGTTCATTCCCAACCGTGCTGTCCCCCCAGCCAGCCATGCCGACAACAAGGCGCACTGACCGGCGGTGACGGAGCCGCCGGGGGAGTTGACGTAGAGCGTGACGTCGCGGTTGGGGTCTGCGCTGTCCAGGTACAGCAGCTGCGCCACAATCAGGTTGGCCATGTCGTCGTCCACCGGGCCGCCTAGCCGCACTATCCGCTGCGGAACAAGTAGGCAGAGCGTGGCGGCGCACGTGCGTTTAAGCAGGGCATGCGGCTTGGCGCATGCATGGGCAGCCTGGCGGCTGCAGCCGTGCTGCTCGAGCAGCGGTTGCATTGGCTTCTGCATGGCCTTGACGTTGCCATGACACATAATGCTGCAAACAGGGTGGCAGGCTGCCAGGCAGGGCGACCTCTGCCCCAGCCAAGCAGCGAGCGTTTGCCGCCGCCGCCGCCGGTGCCTGGCGCCGCCAATCGGGCCGCCCGGGCGCACCTGCTGGAACAGCTGCGAGATGACCTGCTGGAAGCGCTCCACCACCAGCGGCGAGGGGGGTGGGGGGCCCTGCCCGGCGTAAATAACGCTGTCGGGGGACTGCCGGCTGGGGAAGTCCACGCTGCGCTGCGACTGGGGCGTCCACAGGTTGGAGGGGTTCCTGTGGGGGCAGCGGAGGGGCGGCAGGACGCTGGGGCAAGCGCCGAGCAAGTCGGAGGACGCCCAGACCGCGCCTGCCGGCCTGGCGCTCCCATGGACCAATCGACAACTACTGCCAGCTCACCTGGGGGCGGCCGCAGCCTGCACACCCCGCCGGGGCTGCGGGGCAGTGGCCCGGGCCACGCCCGCGGGCGCTGCTGCTGCAAGGGACGCCACGGCCATGGTTCTAGCGATGCTGCGACGCGCGGCGATGGCCCATCCACGCCCTCTCATCCTGCTCTGGTCTCCATGCCGCCGCATGGGCGGCGCCGCCACCAGGCAGCGGCCTGCAGGCGAACCGTAGGCCTGCGACTCTCTGCCAACCCAATTCTGATACTCAGTCCGCCGCCAAGGCCCCCAAACCCCTGCCAGCGCTCAGCTCGCAGCCGCCCCAAAAATGCAGCCAAAAACGGTCGCCCTGCTGGTCGGCGTGCCCATCGGGCTCTACGTCGTGCCGGTGAGGCGCATGGCGGGCCGGCCAATGCAGGGGCGGCGCTGGGGCGCGCGCGACGGCGGCGGTGGCGCTCGCCGCCGGTGTGCCGCCTTCTCCGGTTATGCCACTGCAGTGGCCAAGCAATGGCCCTTGCACCCCGCAAACTGCAGGCCAGCTACCAGGTATACGGCGCCAAGAAGGAGGAGAGCCGCATTGAGGGCCAGGTGGGCGCCACCACACGCTGTGCTCAAACGTGCCTGCACCCTAAACCCCCTGGGGCCGGCGGCTTGCAGCCGCGCTCAGCCCGCTGCTGCTGCCCCCTGGCCTACTGCACACAGCATCCCGCTGGTGTTCACCGTACCATGCCCCTCGCCGAACGACGGGTGATGCTTGTGCTCCCTCCTGCAGGTCGTGGCGGAGAAGGCGGCGGCGGCCAAGGCGGTGGCAGCCCAGCAGCGGGAGGAGGCCGCCATCCGCGGATTTGAGCAGGCTGTGCAGGCGCGGCGGGCAGATGTGGAGACTGTTGACGCTGAGCTGGCAGTGGTGCAGCAGCGGCTGGGCGAGCTCCAAGAGCTGCGCACGCTGGTGAGCCAGGGGCAGCAGCCGGCTGGGTGGGAGGGGTGGTGCAGGGAAGGGTGGGGCTGCCCATGGCGGTTCTGCTGCGGTGGGTTGAATGGGGCAGGGGGATGGTACGTCTGCAGGCGGAGGCAGCTTGGGCGCATCTGCCTTTGGCAATTAGTGGCCGCGGGAGCTGGCGTTTGTGGTCCGCCTGTTAATCTTGGAGCGGCTTTCCCTTGTGTGTCCCATGCCTGCTCTCATTTGCTCCTGTCCCCCCTCCCCCACTGCTGTTGTGCAGCGCCTGAAGGAGGCGGCAGAGGCACAGGTCGGTTGGTTACTGTCGTGTGCCGTTATGCCTTGCCTGAGCAGCTGGGGCGCCGTCGAGCGCTCCCTGCCTGTGGAGGGTCGAAGTGCATTGGTGCAGAGGATCGGCAGCAGCTAGGGGCCGCCTGCTGTGTTCAGGAGAGAGTTTGGCGCGCTGCTGTGGCCCACCCGGCACTGAACGCTGCTATTACTGCCGCGCCTGCTGCATGCGGGATGCAGTGAGGCGCATTTGTAGCACAGGAAACATGGAAATTAAAAGCAGCATTCTTGCTGCCCCACTGCAGGACGCGCTGGAGCAATCAAAGGCCAAGCTGGTGGCTGTGGTGCAGGCAAGCAAGTGCATGCACATTCAAGCCGCAGGGGGCCCGAGTGGGCGCAGCTGCTGTGCCCGGCTTTGCACAAAGTCTGCAGGGTCGCCAGCTTGAAACACAGTCCTTTGGTACCCCTTTGGTGCATCCGACACCCTCTTATGCTTACGCTGCTTGCCAGTGATTGTGCCACCTTGCAGGATGCGCGGCGGCACGAGCAGGCAGCGACGGCAGCGCAGGCGGCCCTGGCGGAAGGTGCGCTGCCTGCTGCTGCTGCTCTGCCTGCCCTGCCCATGACAGCCCCCTGCCTGCTACTGCCTGCCGCCTACTTGTGCCTTGCTGTCGCAGCTACCACCCCCGCATGTGTGCCAGCTCTCCATAGCACAGTTTCCTTCCCTCTTTTGGCCTGCCCTGCAGCACATGCCAAGGCTCTGGCGGCCAAGCGGGGGCTGAACAACCCGCTCGAGCACCCACTGGTGCGCGCATTCCGCAGCCGTGCCGGTTAAGCCGGCGCAGAAGCAAACGCAGCCAAATAGCGGCCCTGCCACGACGTCTGTTGATGTCTTTACAGCTGCGGCAACTGCACAGCGGCGCTGCCAAAGGGCTGCCTCAAACTGCCTCGAGGCGAGACAACGAATGTTCTGCGAAATGCTACATTGCCTACTGGCCCCGCCTGTGCCAAGGAAAGCAATGCCGAGAGCGCTGCTTGTTTTAAACAGCTTGTAACATCTGAACAGCACAGATGTGTGAATTTGCAAGAGCTGCCGGCCCGAGTCAAGATAGTCAGCGTTCCAGGCAGGCCGGCCGGCACGCTGAGGCGGCGCATGGCCGAGCTCCAGTGGCGTTGAGGGCGTCACGCCAATTTGCCTCACGCCAGCTGCCCCACGATCAGCTGTTGCAAGCTAGCAACCGGCTGAGGGCTGCCCCAAGAAGCGAGCGGGCCCGGAACGAGCGGCTGGCCAGCAGCAGCCTCCCGGCTGGCCGATTGACACCGCCGGTGCGTGCCTCGTGCCAGATTTTGCAGCCGATTGCGCAGGCAACAGCAGGCCTTGCTTGGAAGCCTGGCTCGGAAGCTTGAGCGCTGAGAGCGCCCAGCCCCAGCAAGCCACTTCTTAGCCGCGAGAGATGGAGCAGGAGCAGCCGCAGGCAGCTATGACGGCGGGGCAGGAGGCCGGGGCAGCGGCGGCGGGAAGGAACGCGGCCGGGCCCGTGGCTGCCCCGCCGGCAGCAGCGACCGAGCATTCGCAGCCTGCCGCAGCCGCCCCGCAGCCGGAGCCCGCAGCACCTCCCGTCAGTGAGCCAAAGCCTGAGCAGGAGCCAGTGGTGCCAGTTGCGGTGCCCCAGCAGCCAGCACAAGTGCCCGCTGTGGCGGCGCCGCAGCCGCCTGCAGCTGTGCCACCCGTGCCTGCTGCGGCCCCAGCAGCAGCCCCACCGGCTGCACCACCTGCCGCTGAGCAGCCGCCAGCCGCAGTGGCGGAGCAGCCGGCAGCGGTGCCGGCGCCGGCACCCGGCGGCGCAGCCGCGGCGGCCGCTGCCGCCGCCGCTGCCGCTGCTGCCGCTCCGGCCGCGGATCTGGTGCAGCCGAGCGGTCCTGAGGAGAAGCACCCACAGAAGCCCACCTGGCGCCGCGGCTACAGCGTGGCGGCCTGGTCCAAGACAGACTACCTGCTGTGCACGCTGACGCCCAGCGACTGCAGCACCCGCCGCCTGCGCCCGCCGCGTGAGTGCCGGGCCGGGCCGAGTGTGTGCCGAGATGTGCCTCTCTGCGTCTGGCTGCATGCTGTGCTTGCCTTATCTCAAGACTTTTGCTACATGCCAAGGGCCAGGACTCACTGCTCTTCTTCTCATGGCTCATGTCACTTACATCCATCTGTTTGCACTCTGTTTGCTTGCGCAGGCGAGTGGCTGGACTCGCTGCTTGGCGGCTTCTTTGCCTCCTTCGTGGTGGGCGCCGCCGCCCCCGATGGCGGCCAGCCCGTTTCCTTCCTGCTGAAGTGCCACGCCTGTGAGTGGGCTGCTGTTTTTTAGGGGCCGGGATCTAAAGGGGCAGGGGATCTAAAGGGGGCGGGGGACAAGTGTTAGTAGCAAGCCTGTGGGTCCGGCCAGCACATGTCGTTCCTGCTCAAGTGCCACGCCTGTGAGTGGGCTTTTGTTGGGACAGCAGTATGTTTGGCAGGCAGCATGCCTGTGAGTGTGCCAGCAAACCAACATGGCCAGCCCGCATTCGCAGCTGCATGCTGTGCCTGTGCCTGGTGGTCTTGGCTCAACGTTCTCAATTGTCAGTGTTTATTCACAACTGTCTGCGCGCTTTCCTTTGCTCCCTGTAGACGAATACGTGAAGGCGGAGGTAGGAGAGCAGGATGGTTGCAAGCAGGCGTCCATTTGCAGTAGTGCTGTGATGCTGCGGCAGCCTTGCTAGACAGCTGCGCCCTGCGCTGCTCTACCCTGCCACACCGCCCTAGCACTCGCCCCGCGGCGGCAGCTCCCTGCCACCCCTCCGCCCACCTTCACCTCTCACCCTGCCCTTCACTCCCCTTCCCTCCACCCCTGCTCCCCCTCCCTTTGCTTGCATGCAGTACTACCTGCAGGGCGGCGAAACCAAGCGCATGTTCAAGGTCATGGGCCTGCAGCCGGGCGATGGACTGAAGCTGGAGGTGGCAGGCCGCCAGTCCGGCATCCCCACCACCCGCCTCACCATCATCCCCGCAGGCGCGCCGCTGGCTCGCAAACCGCTTGCAAATCGGGGTTTGACTGTTCAGCCCGGCTGCGATGCACGCCTGCTTGCAATGAGCGGTTGTCAGCTCGGGTTAAGGGTTGCTGCATGCTTGTTTTCAATGTGCTGGTTGTCTGGGTCCTTCGTGCGCTGCGTGCTTCTCACCCAGCCCTGCCCCTCCCTCCCCCTACCCCCGCCCACCGCAGCACGCAACCCCAACGCCGCCGCGGTCCTGGCGGCTGCGGCGGAGCAGGCAGCCAAGCGAGAGGCTCGGCTGGCGGCCAATCCCAAGCCGCCAAAGGGCGCTCCCCGCAAGCGCAAGTCTGGCGAGGTAAGGTGGAGGGCAGCGACAGGTGCAGTGTGCCGGTTGGGAGGGCGGCAGTTGCAGGGCGGTGTGTGCGAGGGCCTGGTAATGTCATGCAGATTGCATCAGATGGAGTGTTGACTGATTGCATGCTCAAACCACCGATTCACTTTTGCAGGAGGGTGACACCGACGAGCACAATTTTGGGCAGGGCCTGTTGTGTTGGCCGGCATCAAACGACTGCAAAGTGACTGCACATTTGAATTCTAAAACTGTCTGCAGGAGGGCGACACTGATGAGGACGAGGTTGGGGAGGGGCTGTGGGCTTCTGGCCGCCAGAGCCGCCAGCGCAGCCGCAAGCACTTTGGTGCGCTGCGGCCGTGTGTGTGTGTGTGTAGCTGCGTGCAGGTGCCGTGTGTCTGATGTGGCAATTAGGTTGATGTGCCTCTGAGCATCCTTACAGCAAGTGAAGCGCACCTGGAAGCAGCTGGTCTGCCCATGCATCTGAAGCAGCATCTGATTGCTCTCCTGGCCTGGCCCGCAGGCGACGAGTTCATTTCTGGCCTGGACGAAGCCTGGGCCGCCGCTGGCGGCGACGACTCAGGTGGGCTGGCGGGACGGATATAGAACTGAGAGCAGCCAGACAGCGGTGCTACATTTGTCTGCACCTGCATTTGCTGCGCTGTGCACCCAACTGTATTCCAAATCGCCGTTCTTGCTGCTTACCCCCCAATGTGCAGACTATGAGGAGGAGCCCGGGGGCAAGCGGCAGCGCGGCGGCAGCCGCTCGGGTGCCAGCTCTGGCCACCCCAGCGGCGGCGCATGGCAGCCTTCCGGCGGGCAGCAGGGCGGCGCGGCGCTTGCGGGCGCACAGCCAGAGGTGGTTGCCACTGATGGCACCAAGATGCGCATCAAAATCAACCGGGGGCCGGGCGGCAAGGGCGGCGGTGACGACGCCACCCCCCGCAGCGGCATGGGGCAGGGCATGGGCAGCAGCGACGCGGGCGGGGAGGGCAAGGGCGAGCACAGCAAGCCCAAGCAGCAGGCGGCGGCCAGCGGCACGGCGGGGCGGGGCGGGGGGCGGGGGGCGGGGCGTTCGCCCGAGCCCGTGGCCCTGCTGTCCAAGAAGCTGCTGCGGGTGGGTGGCTGGTTGAGTGGGTGAATGCCAGGGCTGGGGAGGAGCAATGGGTGTGCATTAGCTGGGAGGGAGGCTGTGCTTGTGCGCGTTAATGCTCAACCAGCTTTGCCCACGCCCAGGGCCCCTCATCGACACCTCGTCCGGCCACCATCGCCCAGCCGCCCAACCGCTTTCCACTGCATCCCACTCCATCGCCTGCAGGACGAGAGCGGGGCGGTGACGGGCGCCGAGTGCCGGCTGGGCTGGGAGGCGGGCAGCCGCAGCACGCTGTCCATCACGCGCAAGCTGAGCCAGTTTGGGGTGCAGCAGTCCGACGTGGCATGTGAGTTGTTTGCCTGCACTCAAGAAGTTTGCCTGCCTGCTTGCGTGCTTGCTGCAATGCTGCAGTGCTGGCTGTCGCTGCAAGCCCTACCAGTTTGCGTGGGCAGCAATTGCGGGCTGCTGTCTGTTCATTCGAACCCTGCCCCCCACCCTTTCAGCCCTCCACCACCGCCACCCGCCCATTACCCCTCCCTCCCTCCCACTCCCCTGCCTCCAGCCATCGACAACTTCGACTGCAAGCCCGCTGAGTGCGTGCTGGACCTCACGCTCCGGCTGCAGGGCAGCGGCACGGGGCGGGTGGACCTGCTGGAGCAGGCCATCCTGCAGCTGTGCGAGACGCTGTGATCCAGCTGATGGCATGCTGTGAAGGAGTGCGGCGGCCCGCAGCAGCGGCGGCAGCGCAGTGCTGGCGTATGAGCAGCTGCGCGAGGCTCTGCGAATCAGACTTGGCGCATCCCCAGCACCATCGGCTGCGGCACAGCCAGCGGAGCAGTGCTGATGGTGCACAACAGCGTGGCGCAGCCAGTGGCCGGTGGCTGGCGGCAGGCCAATCACAGCGGGCGCGACCTGCGCAGTACGCGGCTAGGGTACTCCTTGAACAAACTGGCTGGACCGACTGCGCTTCTCTTCTTTGCCTTGATCTTGTTGTGCTAGCAATGCATTGGCGGGGCATGCAGAGTGTAAATCATCTTGCATGCTGAGACACCTTTTTCCAAACCGGGCAAGTCTGTGGCAGCAGCGGCCCAGCCGTGGCGCGGTGCAGCGGCTGTTCTGCCCCTGGCATATGCATGCTGCCGCTGTGCCCGCCATGTCGATGTGCTGTAAAGCCATCAACTGTGGCAGCATGCATGAATGACATTGCTAAACTCGTGCATGGTGAGGGGGAGCGGCTGCACCGCTCATTACGGCGGGGCCGCCGCCAGGGGAAGCTGGCCTGCAGCTTGGTTGGCCAGCATTGCAAACCTGGCCGCCCTGAGCGCCCCTGCAGCCTCTCTGCATTGATCGCCCGGCAGCGCCTCAACTGCGAGCTCCAACCAGGCCTGCCCGCCTCCCACTTCTGCCCGACTGGGCCGGCGCTGCCCCAGCCCTCCTTCCCGCAGCCAGCGATCATGAACGCCGGCACGCTGAGCCGGGCGCTACAGCCGCTGCAGCCCGCCTGGCGGACATACATAAAGTCACTGGAGCGTTCGCCTCGCCTCACCAAGTCCTGCACCAGCGTGGTTGCGGCCCTGGCTGGCGACGCCCTGGCCCAGTATATCAGCAACAGCGACAAGGAGCGCTGGGAGTGAGTGCACCCGCCCGCCGGCGCCGCGGCGGCGGCGCCCGATTCTGGAGGCGCCGCAGGCAGTGCTGCGTTGATCAGCTTTAAGTGCCATGTCCAGCTGTTTCTGCAGCCGACCGGCTGGTGTGATGACCGCAGGAGCATACCCCGCCATGCCGCCTGCGATTTGAAAACCTCGCAGCCTTACTCATGGCTTGCCCACCCGCCTTCGCCTGCCTTCCCGCCTGCCACCTGCCTGCAGCTATGACTGGGCCCGCACCGCGCGGCTGGCAGTGTTCAACGTAAGCAGCCATGCATGTGTGCCTGCTCATGCAGCATCGTGCCATGCGCTTGCGAGGACGGCGTTTGAACCGCATGCAACCCTAGCAGAACCCTAGCTGGCTCGTGCTTGCCATTGCCCCATGACACGCTCCCATCCCTCAACTGGGGCTGTGCGTTCGCGCCCTCTTGTTGCAGGCATTCATGGGCACCCTGGGACATGAGTACTACCTGCGGCTGGATGGGGTGAGGCGGATCCTTCGCTCATGGTTGGCTGGGTGGGCTGGCGGCGGCTTGAGTTGGCATGGCCGACGCAAAGCGACATGGCTGGGCGCAGCATGAAATGGCATGACGCAGCTTGGGGTGGCATGGCCGATGCAAAGCGGCTTGGGTGGGGCGGCATTGGGCGTCATGAAGCAGCATAGGTGGCATGAATGTTGCACAGCAATATGCAGTGCCACCTTGCATGTCATGCCATGCATGCAAGCGCATAGTGTCATGCCGCCTTGACCCTCTGCCTCGTCGGTTCGCACGGCCGCATCATTTCCACCCACTGACAACCTGTTCATGTCCTGTGTATGCGTCCCTCGCGCAGCAAATCATGCCGCACGCCTCCACCTCGCCGCTGATCTACATGACATGCAGACACCCTCATCACATGCGCACCTTTCTCTTGCTCCCTGCCCGTGCAGAAAGTGATGCCCCACGCCTCCACCTCGCCGCGCGCCATCGCCACCAAGCTGATCATCGACCAGTTCATGTTTGCGCCCACCTGCACGGTGAGCTTTGGTGTGAATTGCTGATGAATTTCATTTCGTTGCGCAATCCTGGCTGATCATCGACCAATTCATGTTTGCGCCCACCTGCACGGTGAGGCTGCTGATGAACATATCGTGTTGCAGCGTCAATGTTTGAGTCATCTTATCGCTCCATGCCTGGCTGTCACCGACCAGTTCATGTTTGCTCATGTTTGTCCCCAGCTGCACGGCGAGGCTTGCAGAATGCATTCATGTGATGTTCGCTCATGCATTGTTCTTGCACGTGATTTGCCGTTGAGCAGTCCATGGATGTACGTTCCGCCTGCACAATGAGCCTGCCACTAAGCCCCCAATGCTCGTGAACGACAATGCAGGCACTCGATGGCATGACAGCCCGCCCTTCATGTCTGTGCAGGAAGGAATGCGCGGCTTGCATCATGCTCCTGCTCACCCACCGTCAAAAAAACATTAACAAGGCTCAGAAGCGTCTCTTTTCCCGATGCAGCTGCTGTTCTACTACTACAAGGTGCTCACAGAGGGGCGGCCCAGGTGCGCTGTGCGCTGTGCCGCGCTGCGCCATGCAATGCCATGCAGCCATGCTGTGCTGCGCTGGCTGCCTGGGCAGCGCCATGCCTCTGTGCTTCAAGATAAGTGAAGTGAAATGTCATATTCCCGTCATGGCTCACTCTTGCAAGCTGCCGCCTGCTGTCCAGGGCGGCTTGGCTTTGCAAGCTTAGCTGTATTGCAGCTATTACACACATACGGGTGCTGAGTGCTCAACGTGTGTGTCTTGTACCACATTGTTGCAGCGAGTACGTGCCCGAAATCCAGGCCAAGTTTGCCGACACGATGGTCGCAGGCTGGAAGTGAGTGGGGTGCAGGGGGCAAGTGTTGTTGCTCCATGCGACGGCTTTGCTCTGCCCTGCCGCACCTCATTGCCAGCCGAATGACACCTGCCTTGCCGCTGCCCCACAGGCTGTGGATCCCCGCCCACGTCATCAACTTTGCCTTTGTGCCCAACCGCCAGGTGATTGCTGTTGCTTGGCAGCGCTTGGCCTGCTGCTGGGTTGCCGCCATGCTGGGTTGCCATCATGTTTGCGGCCACGCCGCCCGTCGCTGTTTTGGCAACCACAAACTTCCCCTCCCATTCCTGCCCCTTTGCTGCAGCGCATCCTGTACGCCAACGTGATCTCGATAGCGGGTGAGGCAATGGCGCACCGCATTTGTCGCCCTCTGCAGGGCCCAGCGACTTCTGCAGTTGGCCAGGCTCTTTTTTTGGGTTTGCCACAGTGTGGTGATGTGACTTACAAACGGATGTATGCGCGCTGAGCGACCTGATGCAAGCCAAGCATGCCCGCCTCCCCACGTGATTGTCTTCCCACTCCATCCATCCTGCCCCCGCAGGCACCTACATCCTGAGCCGCGCCCAGGCCGGCGACTTCAGCAGCAGCAAGGCGCAGAAATGCGGCGAGGCGGGCCCGCACCGCGGCAGCACAGAGGTGGGTGGGATGGTGGGTGAGTGGGTATGTGGGTGGGCGGGTAATGATCTGGGTAGGCAAGCGGGGAAGCGCATTATGAACTGCGCTGGGTGAGGCGACATCCGGTGCAGCACTTGCCAGGACGGGGCTGCCTTTGTGGGCACCACTGAGTGATGACCAATATGCACTGCCTCTTTCTTTGTCCTGCCTGCTCTGTCCAGGTGGTGTGGGACGGCGTGGTGATGAAGCAAGACTGAAGCCCCCCCTGCTGCGCCAAAGCTCAAGCCTACAGCTGGGCCTGAAGTCCGGCTGCCACAAGCACGCCGGCCCGGTAGCCAACACATGCAACGCACCTTAGCGCAGAACGAACCATTGGAAACCACAGCAGCCAATAAGCGCAGCGGCAGCAGCACGCACCTCCTGCCATGCCAGCCTGGCGCCCCCTCACTCCCAAATCCTTCCGCTCTCATGTGCCAATGCCCGAGTGAGGCCATGTACAACATACGCGTCCTCTGATACCTTGCTTGTTTTGCTGCATCCTCTCCCACTCGTCTTTCCGTTTGCTCTGCTGCTTCTGCCGCTCCGCTCTCCTCGTGCCGTCTGCCCCCCGGGGCTTCCCTTCTGCTGCAGTAGCCCTCAATAGCCCTCCCACATCCCCAGCCCACGCCCAAACCTACTAGCTGCCTGTTGGAAAGTACCAGCCCGTTCACACTGCTCTGAGTGATCCAGAGAAACATGTAACTGCGTTGAGTCTTTTCCCAAAAAATAAAGCAAGCAATATCGTGGCAGGGGCTGGCTGGAGGCCACGGGCTGTGCTCGGCTTTGTGCTGCAACATCCGGGCAGCAGTTCGGAGCTGCTGCGTTGACTGCTGCATCCATTCAAGTAAGCGCACGATAGAGCAACGTTGCTTCTAGCTGGCAAGCCAATCTGCAAGCAGGATGTAGCAGCGACCCCACTGCCCAACAGTCTTCTCGTGCACATGGGTTCAGCAGCCTTGATTGCTGCATGCGCTGGACCTCGCACATTGTGTACAGCCCCAGCAAACGCCATCAATCAACGCAGGCAGCTCAAACCCTCGTGACTACCAGGAGTAAAGAAAGAACAAGGCCGCCAGATGGCTGGCTGCCAACGCATGGGTCAGCTAGGCACTGCCATACTCCCTGCACGTCGAGCTGGAGCGTCAGAATCGGCTGCCGGCGGCTGCATCTGCCGCCGCCCGCGTGGCGCCGGCACAGGGGGCTTGCGCAGGAGCGGCGGGCCCACCCCTCGACAGATCGCAATCATCGCTCCATCCCGGCACTGCCCCGGCTGGCTGTCGTCAAGGGTTGAAGAGAGCCAGACCCTGCGCCAGCCCACCCTGCTGCGGCCGAAAGCGTTACAGCCCCTCCTGAGCATCGGATCAGTCATGCTGCTGCGCTGCGCGGCGCTACAGCCGCAGGCGGCCCCCTCGACGAAAACGGGCACCTCGCTGCGCAGCAAAGCGGCCGTGCTCAGGTGATCCGGCAACCCACATGCGCCGATGCTTGATCGGCGGTGCGCACAGGCCATGCGGGCCGCCTGCTCCCCCGCCGCCGCCGCTCGCTGACCAAGTGAGCTGCCGCCTGTTTTTCTGCGTTGCCTGCAGGCCGGCGCCTCTGGCCAAGGGCATGGCAGCCCCGGCCCCGCAGCTGCGGCGCTCACGGGCAGCGGTAGTGCCCACTGCTTACCAAGGGGAGGGCAAGGATGCACCAGCGGGCGAGGTGCGCTGCCACCGGCGTACCGCTCCATCGGGGTTTGCCTCGGAAGCAATTTTGTCATGCAGGGTATGCTGCATTGCAAGCGTGTGCTGCCGCCATGCCAGCATGCCGGTACTCAGCTGCATGTGGGTGCAAGCCTGGGCCACCATGCAGCCACAGCAAGGCTGTCCGCCTTCTCGCCAAGCTGCACCTGCTGCAGGCAGGCGCCGAGCTGAGCTCCCTAACGACCACGTCCACCCCTGCCCCCTCCTTGCCTGGCAGCAGACCGCCGCCGCTGCGGCGGGCGGCGCAGCGGCGGGCGTGAAGAGCCTGAGCGAGCTGCCGGCTTACCCCGGCGACTTTGTGCGGCGCCGGCTGATCACGTTTGTGGGCATCGTGCTGGGCTACTCGTGCTTCTACCTCACCCGCAACT
>VFQQ010002188.1_pt1 | contig 23250 bp, 19 predicted proteins | sample 3512341 | NCBI WGS metagenome assembly VFQQ01 (sample SAMN10412373, study PRJNA504923) | tailings metagenome | isolation source: Relicate 2 Philex TSF1 revegetated site | place: Philippines: Tuba, Benguet | collected 2017-08-29 | reverse complement strand
GGTGCAGTCTTTTGATCTCGATGCGCATCTGCGCGCGCAGTTGCGCATCGAGATTGGATAGCGGCTCATCGAACAGAAAAGCGGAGGGATTACGCACCATGGCGCGCCCGATTGCCACGCGCTGGCGCTGCCCGCCGGAAAGCGCCGCCGGGCGACGATCGAGATACGGCTCAAGACCCAGAATGCGGGCGGCTTCTTCAATGCGTTCAGCCTTTTCGGCCTTCGGCTTTTTTGAAGTGTAGAGGCCGAAGCCGATGTTCTGCCGAACCGTCAAATGCGGATAGATCGCGTAATTCTGGAACACCATGGCGATATTGCGCTGCTTCGGTTCGCGCTCGTTCACAACCTCGCTGCCGATCCTCAAAATACCGCCGGATATATCTTCGAGACCTGCGATCATGCGCAGCGTCGTGGATTTGCCGCAGCCGGACGGCCCGACGAACACCACGAACTCGCCATCGGCGATCGACAGGTCGATGCCCCGGACGGCCTCGACCTTGCCGTAGCGCTTGACGAGTTTCTCAAGTTCGATCGTCGCCATCAGCGCGCCTCCACCAGTGCCGTGAATTTTTCACTCAGCTCTTTGGCAGCTCTGGCCTCATGCGAAGCGTGATCGCGTGCCACTGCCTCGAAGGCCGCAGCCTTTTCCCGGTATGCGGCAAGCGCTTCGCCCATCGGCTCGGCCGCAGGACCGCCGAACCGGCCGCGCACGGCAACGAAATGTTGCGGCGACACGATCTCCTCGTATTTTTCACGGTCGAATGAGGGCTCGCGGCCGGTCGATTTCCTGAATGCATCGAGGAAAGGCTGGTAGCCATCCTTCTCAAGCCCGCCACCAGCCGCAACCACAGCCTTGGCCACGATGGCGGCAATCTCATGCGCTTCGCGAAAGGAAAGCCCCTCGATGCGCACCAGAGAGTCGGCAAGCTCGGTGATGGTGATGCAGGAGCGGCGGATGTTTTCGGCTACCCGCGCAGGGTCGATCCGGATCGCCGAGACAAATGCTGCGAGCAGATCGAGCACGCGACCGGCAGCCGTGAATGCCTCGTAACCCATGGACTGGGTCTCGCCCTCGCTATCATTCATGTCAGTGAACGGCGTGTTGTGGATCACGCCGAGAACCGTGCGGGCACGTCCCACCGTCTGGCTCGCCAGGAGACGCATGTGCTCGATCGGCACGGGATTGCGCTTCTGCGGCATGATCGAAGATATCTGCACAAAAGCATTTGGCACATAGATTTGCCCAACCTCGAAACTGGTCCAGAACTGAAAATCCTGGATGAGGCGACCGAGATGCAGGAACATCAGCTCGATCGCCGAATAGGTCGAGGTTATGTAGTCGACCGCTGCGATGCAGCTATAGGAATTGCGCAAGGGAGCTGAGAAGCCGAGCAGTTCTGCGACGCGTTGCCGGTCGATGGGAAAGCCGGACGTGGTGATGGCGGCCGCCCCCATCGGAGACAGATCGACGATTTTGCGCGCCTCGGCAAAGCGTTCGATGTCGCGGATCAACACCTCGATCGCCGCCGCGAGATAATGCCCGAAGGTCGTCGGCTGCGCCGGCTGGCCGTGGGTGTAGGCGACGATTAGCGTTGCCTTCTCCCGCTCGGCAGCGTCGATCATTGCTGCCAGCAGATGCCGCGCTTTGAGCGTCAGCGCGTCGATGCGCTCCTTCAGTCCGAGCTTGAACAGCGTGTGGTCGATGTCGTTGCGCGATCGCGCGGTGTGCAAACGACCGGCGACATCCGCTCCAAGGCGCGCCTTCAATTCCTTCTCGATCAGGAAGAAAAAGTCTTCCACCTCGCCGGTGTAAACGAGCTTCGACGGATCGACCTCGCGGTCGATGGCATCGAGCGCCCCGGCAATTTCCGTCGCCTGCTTGCGGTCGAGGATGCCGGTCTCCGTCAGCATCACCAGATGCGCCCGGTCGATGCGGCGGAAGCCCTCGACATGGTGGGTCCTGGCGCCGTCGAACAAGGGCTTGAGCACCGTTTCCTTGTAGACCGGATCGGGGAACACGCTCTTGTCGGCGAGCCTGGGATCGAGTTCTGTCATGTCTTACCCTTTAAGCCCCGCCAGCATGACGCCGCGGACGATGTAGCGCTGCAGGACAATGAAGACGATCAGGGTCGGCAGAGTAGCGATCGCCGCACCGGTCATGATCATTTCCCACTGGATGGATTGCTCGACCGCGAAGCTCGAAAGCCCGACCGGCAGCGTGTAGAGCTCGCGGCTGGTGGTGACGATCAGTGGCCAGAAGAACGCCGTCCAGTTGCCGAGAAAGGTGAAGATCGCAAGCGCCGACAGCGCCGGCGTCACCAGCGGCATCGCAACCTTCCACCAGATCTGGAACTCGTTCAGGCCATCGACGCGCGCGGCTTCGAGGAAGTCGTTCGGCACGCCCTCGAAGAACTGCTTCATCAGGAAGGTACCGAAGGCCGTCATCATGCCGGGAAACATGATGCCCCAATAGCTGTCCAGCCAGCCGAGCTGGCTCGACATCAGATACCACGGAATGACCAGCATTTCGGTCGGGATCATCAGCGTCGATAGGATGGCGAGGAAGATGAAATAGCGGCCGCGGAACTCGAACTTGGCAAGCGTGTAGCCGACGAGGCTGTCGAAGAAAACATTCGACAGCGTGACTATGACCGCAACGATCATCGAGTTCAGGAACCAGCGCATGAAGCGCCCGTCGGCAAGGATCGCGACATAATTGGCAAGCGTCGGCGCTGCCGGGATCAGGCGGAGATCATAGACCTGCCCTGCTGTCTTGAACGAGGTCGAGAACATGAAGGCCAGCGGCGTGATCATGATCAGGCCGCCGATGAACAACAGCGTCCAGACGACTATCCTGCCCGGACGGATACGTGAATGGGAGAGCGAGGGCTCCGCTTGCTGCTGCGTGACGGCAGTCATTTCTTTTCCCTCAGAATCCAGAGCTGAAGCAGCGACACGCAAAGCAGGATCGAGAACAGCACCACCGTCTGCGCTGCAGCATACCCCATCGCATAGGATGAGAACGCCGTCTGGTAAATCATCAGCACCAGCGGCTTGGTCGAACCCAGCGGTCCGCCGGGATCGTTGGTGGTCATATTGTAGACCTGGTCGAAAATGCGCAGGAACCCGATCGAAGAAAACACGACGAGGAACACCGTCGTCGGCTTCAGCAGCGGCAGCGTGATCTTGCGCAGGATCGCCCATTCACCGAGGCCGTCGATGCGCGCCGCCTCATAGAATGTGTTCGGAATGGCTCTCAAGCCGGCCATGAAGATGATGATCTGAAAGCCAAGCCCCGCCCATATCGCCGTCACCATGATCGACGGCAGGGCCTGATCGACGGAGCGGATGAAGGGCTGCTGGGGGATGCCCATAAGGCCGAGGACATCATTGATCACGCCGATCGGCGGCGGCTGATAAAACCAGCGCCAGACCCATGCCATCGCGGCAGCGGTGGTGAGGAAGGGCAGGAAGTAAAGCGCCCTGATGAAGCCGTGCATGAAACGAACGCGGTCGAGATGGAACGCAATCACGAACGCTAGAACGAGGCTGATCGGTGTCCCGACGATGAGATAGGTGAAGGTGTTTTTGAACACCTTCCAGAACTGCGGGTCGGCGAACAGCTTGTAATAGTTCGACAGGCCGATGAACTGCGGCGGCTTGAGCAGATCCCAGTTGGTCAGCGAAAGCCAGAACGCCTGAAACGTCGGATAGAAGCGGATGACCGAATAGAACAGGATCGGCACGGCGAGGAAGCTCCACACCCAAACCAGCCGTTTCGTCCGCATCGAACGGCGGTCCCAGAACGTGCCGCCGGGGCGGCTCGACGCCGCCCTCTTTCCATCCGCTGTCACCGACATCTCGCTCAGACTCAGGGCTTGGCGGCGTCGATGATCGCCTGTTCGGCTTCCGCGGCCTGCTTGACGGAATCTTCCACCGACTGGCCTTCGAGCAGAACACGGTTGGCCATGTCGATGGTGTTCTGGCGCTGGGCGGCCTCATCCACGAACAGTGTGGTATGAGCGTATTCGAGACCCTTCAGGAAGGGGCCGTAGATCGGGTCCGCCAGATTGGCCTCGGTCATCGCCGCTGCGCGACGGGCCGGCAGTTCGCCGACCGTCTTCAGCCAGATGTCCATCGCCTCGGGCGAGGTGATGTAGGTCAGGAACTTCTTGGCCGCCTCGAGCTTCTCGCCGCTTGCGGTCGCACTGATGGCATTGGCGAAGTAGCTGGCATAGTTCGAGCGCACGCCCTCGGCATTGGCCGGCAATTCGGTCACACCCCATTCGAAACCTTCGATGGACTTGAACGCACCCAAACGGAAAGTGCCGTCGATCGTCATTGCCGCCATGCCGGCGCGGAATGCCGCCTGCCCTTCATCCATAAAACCCGCAGCGCCGATCTTTTTCTCGGTCTGAAGGCTGGTGTAGAATTTCAGCGCCTTGATGCCAGCCTCGCTGTTGTAGGTGACCTTGCGGTCGTGATCCGCATAGGGTTCGCCGCCATACTGGCGGATAAGCACCTCGCGCCACCACTGGTGATCCTGGCCGCCCATGTCGAGCGTGGAGCCCGCGACCACGAGGTTTCCAGCGCCATCCCGCTTCGTCGTCTTTTCGGCGGCAGCAACATATTCATCCAGCGTCTTGGGCGGATTGTTGGGGTCGAGGCCGGCTTCCTGGAACAGCTTCTTGTTGTAGAACAAGGCCAGCGAGCGCACCGCCGTCGGCAGGCCATAGTAGTCGTCGCCGCGCTTCATGGCGCTGACGATCGGGAAGAAATCGGCTTCGATCTTGTCGTGCGGGAAGGTATCGGCAGGCAATGGCTGCACCAGACCGCCGGCGACGAATTTGTCGAGCCAGCCGTAGAAGAGCTGCATCACATCCGGCCCTTGCCCGCCCATCTTGGCCGCGATCACACGGGTCTGGTAGTCGGCGTAGGGGAAGGTCGTCTGCTTGACCGTGATGTCTGGATTGGCCTTCTGGAAATTCTCGATCAGCTGGTCCATTGCCTTGACGCGGGTGTCAAAGACATACTGCCAATATTCGATCTCGACGGCCTGGGCCGCGTTGATTGCGAGCGTGCTGAAACCGGCAATCAACCCGGCGAACAAAGTTGCTTTGCGCATATAGACCTCCATCTGTGCCCGGCCGGAAAATCCGGTTCGCGAGCAATCCTCATCCCCTCGGACCGATATCTCGCTCATCCGCGATATCCGGCCGCTTTCTTTAAACCCTCGGCGCCGGCGGAAAATGCCGATGCCAGGAGCGGTTATCGCCGCACACTGCCCTTACGCTTTCCTGCTCTTGGCATTTTGTCAATAAGATAATTTACTTGAATTAATCTGTTGCTGATATGCACGCTTCCGCGTTATCAAACTCAGGACGCAGATCAGGACGAGCTGAATGGTGTTTCAATCCGGCGGCCAGGCCACCTTGGGCAAGAACCCGGAGCGCAGCCGCGATCACAACCGTCGCGTGGTGCTGGACGTCGTTCGGCGGAACGGCTCGCTCGGGCGAATGCACATTGCCCGCATGACGCAGCTTACCGCCCAGGCAATCGCCAACATCGTCGACGAACTCGTCAGCGAGAACCTGTTGATGGAAACCGGACGCCTTCGCTCCGGTCGCGGCCAGCCGCCGATCCAGTTCGCGGTCAACCCTGACGGGGCGATGACGATGGGCATCGAAATGGCTTCCGACCACATGGTGACGACCGTCCTCGACCTTGCCGGGCAGCCACGCTCCAAGCGCATTACGGCTGTCAGCGACACTGGCCCGGCGCAGGTCGCCGCACATCTGCGCAAGGAACTGGAGACGGTGAAATCGTCTTTCCGGTCCCGGCTGCTTGGCATCGGCGTGGTCATGCCCGGCCCCTTCGAGATTGAAGGCATGACCTCGGTCGGCCCGACCACGCTGCCGGGCTGGTCGGGTGTCGATGCCGCCGCCCTGCTCAGCGACGCCTGTGGAGAAACAGTGACCGTGGAAAACGACGCCACGGCGGCTGCCGTCGGTGAAAGACTATTCGGGGCGGGCCATTCGATCTCCAGTTTTTGCATGATCTATTTCGGCGCCGGTGTCGGACTGGGCATGATCCAGGACGGCGTGCCGTTTCGCGGGGCCTTCGGCAATGCCGGCGAAATCGGCCATGTCGTTGTCGCCCCGCATGGCAAAGCCTGCCCATGCGGCCAGCAGGGATGCCTGGAACGCTATGCCTCGCTTCATGCGCTTCGCGAGAAGCTTGCCGATGCAGGTATTGATGAATGCGACTTCGAAGGCATTTCGCAGCTTCATGCCAGCCGCCATCCCGTGCTTGTGGAATGGATGGAAGAGGCCGCGACCTACCTTGGCCCGATGATTGCGATGATCGAGAACCTGCTCGATCCAGAGACCGTAATCCTTGGCGGCACATTGCCCGACGCGATCATCGACGAACTCATCGCCCGAATGGACCATTTGCCGATCTCCGTCGCCAGCCGAAGGGCGCGTGTCCTTCCCCGCGTCCTGCGGGGCCAGACCGGCCAATACACTGCCGCACTTGGAGCCGCCGCGCTCCCGCTGTTCGAGGTCGTGACACCGAAGCTCCAGACATCGGCTGCGGGGCTATCCGACTACATCGCCTGAATACCGGAGGATCAACCATGCTTACCGCTCGCGAGCGCATCGAGAACCAAAAAGCGAGCCCTGCTCTGTTGCGGCTGCACTGGTCTCTTAGCCGGCTAAAGTCAACCGTAACGATGATGAACACTGGCGCACATCCAGACGACGAACAGAGCGGGCTACTGGCCTATCTGCGGCTCGGTCTCGGCATGCGCGTCATAGTCGCCTGCTCGACACGCGGCGAAGGCGGGCAGAACTCGCTCGGCCCCGAGCGCCTCGGTGCGCTCGGAATGGTACGCACGCGGGAGATGGAGGAGGCGGCCCGCGCCATCGACGCAGATGTCGTCTGGCTCGGCCACGGTCCCGACGATGCCGTGCATGATTTCGGCTTCTCCAAGGATGGCGACCAGACCTTTACGCGCTGGGGCGAAATGCGCACAGTAGAGCGGCTGGTGCGTGCCTATCGCAGCGAGCGGCCGGACATCGTCATCCCGACCTTTCTCGACGTGCCGGGGCAACACGGCCATCATCGCGCCATGACACGGGCGGCCGAGAAAGCGATTGCTCTCGCCGCTGATCCAAAGGCATTTCCCGAGCATTTTTCCGAAGGGCTCACGCCATGGCGGGTCGCAAAATATTACCTGCCCGCATGGTCGGGCGGTGGCGACACCTATGACGACGAGGTGCCCCCGCCGGACGCGACCGTGACCGTGAATGCCACTGAACGGGAACCGGCAACAGGCGCGGAATACGACCGGATCGGCGAGTGGTCGCGCTACTACCACGCCTCGCAAGGCATGGGTCATTGGCGCGAAAATCCGAAGACGCGCTGGCCGCTGCATTTGCTGATTTCCGGCGAAGGTGCAAAGCCCGAGGCTTCGATACTCGATGGCTTGCCGGCAACGCTTGGCACGCTTGCCCAAGCCGGTGATCTGCCGGCACCGACTGCCCATGCTATGGACGCGGCAGGTAAAGCCATAGACAAGGCCATTGCCGCCTTCCCTGACAGGCAAGCTATCATCACTCATCTGATCGAAGCCGCCGGGCAACTGGATGCGGCACGGACTGAAGCGCCCGCCGACTTCCTCTCCCTGCATGGCCATCGTCTGGAACGCAAAGCGCGGGAAATCGACGCGGCACTGATCGAGGCCGCAGACATTTTCGATCGCGCCACTCTTTCGCCAGCCACTTTGTCACCCGGCGAAAGTGCTGCGCTGACCGTCGAACTCGCGCCCGGCAGCGACGAGCGTTCCATCAAGCTCGAACCCCTGTTCCCTGATGCTATCACCGCAACACCTGATGCGAACACGGGGCGTCGAAGAAGTTTTGCCGTCTCAACATCCCGTGATGCTACCTATTCGAAACTCTACCCGCCGTCATGGTCATCGCTCGGTGGTAACGGCAACGCTTGCGTCGTCGTCTCGGCGGATTTTGACGGCTACACCGCGCGCGCCAGATTCGATCTCGAGGAGCCTTTCGCCGTGCTGCCGGCAAGCTCCGTCGCTCTGGAGCCCGACGCGCTGGTCGTGCCGCTCGACGGCAGCCGGAAGGAATGGCCGATAAAGCTTGGCGTGACCGGCAAGGATGCAACCGCCACGCTCGCAACCGATGGCGGCTTCACGCTGGTAAAAACGACAGAGGGTCTTGCCATCCGCGCGTCCGAGACGTTGGCCCCGGCTTTGACCACGCTCACCCCGCTGATCGATGGCCGCCCGGCGCTGAGGCTGACACCGATCGCCTATCCCCATATCGGCCGCATCACGCACCGCCAGCCGGAAACGCTGTGCGTGCTGACACTCGACCTGAAATTGCCGCAAGGCGCACGGATCGGTTATGTCGGAGCAGGCGCCGACCGCGTCGCACTGTGGCTATCCCGGATGGGACTCGACGTGACCGAACTCGATGCCAAGGCGATTGCGGGCGACCTGTCGCAATACACCACCATCGTCGTCGGCATCTTCGCCTTCGGCATCCGGAAGGACCTCGCCGCCGCAACCGAAAAGCTCCACCGTTTCGTTGAAAGTGGCGGCCACCTGCTGACGCTTTATCACCGGCCATCGGATGGCTGGGATTCTCTTGCAACGCCGCCGAGACGGTTGGAAATCGGATCGCCGTCGCTGCGCTGGCGCGTCACCGACCCGAATTCGGAAGTCACCGTCCTTGCTCCCGACCATCCATTGCTGAAGGGGCCGAACACGATCGGCCCCCAGGACTGGAGCGGCTGGGACAAGGAGCGCGGGCTCTACTTTGCCGCACGCTGGGATGAAGCCTACCAGCCGCTGCTTTCCATGCATGACGTCAACGAGCAGCCGCTGCTTGGAGCGCTGGTGTCGGCTGAAATCGGCAAGGGCCGGCACACGCATACGAGCCTTGTGCTGCATCATCAGCTCGACAAGCTGGTGCCGGGTGTATTCCGGCTGATGGCCAATCTCGTCCAGCCTGCCTGAGCAGGACTGAAGCAGGTGGGGGAAGACAAGCATAAGGCGAGCCGTGAAGGCATTTTATGGGTGCTCGCGGATATGACGCTCGTCGCTGGCGGCATGACGGCGCTCGTCAAGGCGCAGGGCGTCGTTTATCCCGCCTTCCAGCTCGTTTTCATCCGGGCAATGATCGGCCTTTTGTTCATCCTGCCGCTGATCTGGCGGCATCGCCATCATATCCGCAACACGAAGCATCCCTGGAAAAATGCCTCGCGCATCAGCTGCAATGCCATCGCGCTGACCAGCCAGTTCCTCGCCTATACAATGCTGCCGCTGGCGGTGGTCAACGCCCTCTCCTTCTCGCGGCCCCTGGTGACCATGGTGATGGCCGTTGCCTTTCTCGGCGAGACGGTAAGCCGGCTGCGCTGGGTCGGCGCCGGCTTGGCCTTCGCCGGCGTCCTGCTAATGCTCGCGCCGGGCGGCGTGGCGTGGAATGCTGGCCTGCTCGCCGTGTTGGCAACCGTCGTCTTCGGATCGCTCGCGATCATCCAGACGCGCGCATTACGCGATGAAAACACCACGGTGATGATGGTGTTCTACACGGTCGGTCTTGCGATCATCACCGCCGTCCCGGCCATCTTCGTCTGGCATCCGGTGCGCCTTGCCGACTGGATTCCGCTGCTCGGCATCGGCCTGCTAGCGCAGGCAGGGCAATATTGCTTCCTGCGCGCCTATCGCGTGGCCGACGCCAGCGTGCTCGCCCCGATCGGCTATCTCTCGATCGTCATGACCGCCACTGCCGGCTTCATCTTCTTCGATGAAGTGCCCGAGACGCGCGTGGTGGTCGGCGCTGCGGTCGTTCTGGCAGCTCTCCAGATCACCGCGTTCCTCGAGCGCCGGATCGCTCAAAAACAGCGCGGTTCTTGACGACAAGCGATCACCGCGTCCGTTCTATCCTCGGCCTACCAATGGCATCTTCGTCGCCATCACCGTCATCGTCAGTACATTAGCTTCGAGCGGCAGGCTCGCCATATAGACCACCGCATCGCCGATATGGCTTGCAGGGATAGTCGGCTCGCTGGCAATCTCGCCATTGGCCTGCATCACCCCTCCCGCCATCCTCGCGGTCATCTCGGTGGCGGCATTGCCGATGTCGATCTGCCCGCAGGCGATATCGAAAGGCCGACCGTCAAGCGCCGTGGATTTGGTAAGCCCGGTAATCGCGTGCTTGGTCGATGTATAGGGTGCGGAATTGGGCCTGGGAGTCTGCGCCGAGATCGAGCCATTGTTGATGATGCGTCCACCGCGCGGCGTCTGCGCCTTCATCAATTTGAACGCCTGCTGAGTGCAGAGGAACGCGCCGGTGAGATTGGCACCCACGATCGCGCTCCACTGCTCGAAGGTAATTTCCTCCATCGGCACGGCGGGAGTGCCCATTCCGGCATTGTTGACCAGAAGGTCGAGCCTGCCGAATTCCGCCTTGATCGTATCGAAAAGCGCTGCGACGGAACCCGGGTCGCCCACGTCGGCGCAAACCGCCCGAACCTTGCCACCCGTGGCCTCTGCGAATTCGCTCGCTGCCGTGTCGAGGACTTCCTGCCTCCGGCCGGTTATCACGACGGTAAAACCCGCCCCGAGGAGCGCCTTGGCGATCGCCTTGCCGACGCCGGTGCCGCCACCAGTCACCAAAGCGATTTTTGCCTTTGCTACTTCATCCGCCATGATCAGACCTTGCCTCCCAATTCATCCTCGATATGCGCCGTGATGATATCGTCGAACCGGGTTTCGGCGACAAAACCAAGGCCCGCAGCGCGTTGCGCGTCGAAATCACGGGGCCACCCGGCGACGATCCTGCGGATCGTTTCGTCCGGTTCGCGCCTGATGAGGCGCGCCGCCTTGTCACCCGCCACCCGGGTCAAAGCCGCTATCTCCTCGCCGACGGTCGCCGAAAGGCCGGGCATCGTCAGGTTGCGGCGGGCACCCACTTTTTCCAGATCGAGCCTGGCTGCATGGGTGAAGAAACCGGCGGCCGACCGCGGGCTTGCGAACCAGTGGCGCACGCTCTCATCAACCGGAAGCACGGCTTCTTTTCCGGCCAGCGGCTCGCGCAAAATGTTGGAGAAGAAACCCGAAGCTGCTTTGTTCGGCGTTCCCGGACGAATGCAGATCGTCGGCAGGCGAATGCCGATGCCATCGAAGATGCCGCGACGGCTGTAGTCCGAAAGCAGCAGCTCGGTGATCGCCTTCTGGGTGCCATAGCTGGTCAAGGGTGTGGTGAAGAATTCGTCGCTGATCTTGTCCGGAAACGGTGCGCCAAAGACCGCAACTGACGAAGCGAAGATGACGCGCGGCCGATACGGTGACTTCGCACCCTCGGCGCGGATCGCATCGAAAAGGACGCGCGTGCCATCGAGATTGACGCGGTAACCCTTGTCAAAGTCGGCTTCCGCCTCGCCGGAAACGATGGCGGCCAGATGAAAGATCATGTCGGGGCGGGCCGCAATCAGCTTGGCCGCCACACCATCATCAGACAGGTCGACCGCGAACGACTGCGAAAGCCCGGCCAAAGGCGGCGGCGCGACAGGTTCTACGACATCTACCAGCGAAAGGCGGGTCACCTCGCCGCCAAGAACACCCTCTTCAGCCGCGATCCGGGCCAGGAGCTTGCGGCCGACCATTCCGGCCGCGCCGATGATAAGAACGTGCATGCCTGGTTTCCTCCCCGAAATGCCGGCGACACAAAGACCGTGATCTGCCTTTACCTGTCAATGCCTTTCACATCGCCCGATGCCCTCGCCAAGCCTTCGATCAGCAGCGTAACCAAACTACTTAAAAATGCTTTTCATATGCATAAAATTATGAAATAGTTTTCTCCTGTCGAAGGGAGAACGGCTAGATGCGCAAGACCGGCGGTCACGGAAAGAAGCTGTCCTATTACGATTTCGGGCACACCACCGTTTATGCCTCGCGCATGGACCAGCGTTTTCCCTACTGCGCCTATGTGCCTCAAGATTATGATGAAGACGGCAGCAAGACCTATCCGCTCGCCGTGATTGTCCACGGCACGGAGCGTGGTATGCAAGCCTATCGCGATGGTTTTGCTGATTTCGCCGAGGAGAACGGCGTCATCGTTCTGTGCCCACTGTTCCCGACCGGCATTTGCTTTCCCGGCGATCTTTCATCATACAAAATGCTGCGTGCAGGCGATCTGCATTATGACGCCATCATGCTCGATATGATCGAGGAGATGCGCGAGCGCTACCGCATCATGGGCGACCGCGTCATGATGTACGGCTTCTCCGGCGGCGGCCATTTCACGCATCGCTTTTTCTACCTGCATCCCGAACGGCTGATGGCTGCTTCGATCGGCGCACCCGGCGTCGTGACGCTGCTCGATTTCGACCATGATTTCTGGGTCGGCGTGCGCGATTTCGAGGCTGTGTTCGGCAAGAAGATCAATCTCGACGCCATGCGTGAGGTTGCCGTCCAGATGGTCATCGGCGGCGACGACGTCCAGACCTGGGAAATCACCATCACGCCCGAAGACGCATGGTGGATGCCAGGCGCCGATCTTGCAGGCGCCAACCGCAACGACCGCATGCGCTCCCTCAAGCGAAGCTTCGAACAGCACAGTATCGGCGTGCGCCTGGATGTCGTTCCGGGTGTTGCCCATGACGACCGGCTGCTGATCGCCAAGGTCAAGGACTTCTTTAAGCAATCGCTGAGCGCTGTCCGCGCGCCGGCCTGACAAAACAAGCAGCGGACGGAACACCTGGAGATACAAATGAGCTGGAAGAAATCGATCTTTTCGGCCGCGCTGGGCGTTGGCCTGACGCTGGCCTGCATGGCCTATGCGCAGGAGCCCCAGACCGGCGGCACGCTTAACATTCGTATCAACTCGGATATTCGCGGCACCGAGGGCCTCAATCGTGACGGGAATACGGACACCGTCATGCATCACATTTTTGAGACCCTCGTCGCATATCGCGAAGACCTGACCATCGGGCCGCTTCTGGCGGAAAGCTGGGAGATTTCTCCCGATGGCAAGACCTACACCTTCAAGCTCCGCGAAGGAGCTACCTATCACAATGGCGACCCGGTGAAGGCGGCCGACGTGAAATGGAACTGGGACCGCCGCGTGGCGGCCGGCGAGGAATGGCTGTGCAACCCGATCTTCGACGGTTCCCGCGGCCTCAAGATCGAAGCGATCGAAATCCCGGACGATCGCACCGTCGTCTTCAGGATCAACGAGCCCAACGCGCTCTTCCTTGCCCAGCTTGCCAACATCCAGTGCAGCAACTGGGTGGCGAGCCCCAAGAATGTCGGTGCGGACGGCAAATGGAATCCCGATCTTGCGATCGGCACCGGCCCCTTCAAGCTGAAGGAATGGCAGAAGGGCCAGTATATCACGCTGGAACGCAACGCCGATTATAAGCCGGTTAAGGAAAAGATGAGCGGCTTTGCCGGCGATCGCACCGCTTATGTCGACGACGTGAAGTTCCTCGTCATCCCGGACACATCGGCCTCCGAAACCGCGCTCTTCGCCGGGCAGATCGATATTCTGCCCAATCTCGAAGCGAGCCGCATAGAGGAGACAAAGGGGCGCGGGGTCAACGTGTTGTCCACACCGGGTCTCGCCTTCACGCCGCTGTTGATCCAGACGAAAGACCCTTTGCTGTCGAATGTGAAAATGCGGCAGGCAATCGCTCACGCCATCGATTTCGCGCAGATCGCCAATGCGCGGACCAATGGAATGTCTGCCTTCAATCCATCCGGCGTGGCGCAGGCCAGCGCCTTCTTTGACGACGATTTCCTGAACTGGCCGAAATACGACCTGGAGGCCGCCAAGGCGTTGCTGGCAGAAGCCGGCTACAAGGGCGAGACGATCAAGATTCAGACCAACACGCGCTATCAGGGCATGTATGAGAACGGCGTGCTGGCACAGGCGATGCTTACCGCAGCCGGCATAAACGCCGAGCTTGAAGTCCTCGATTGGGCGGCACAGCTCGACAACTATCTCGCCGGCAAGTTCCAGATTCAGGCCTTCGGCTATTCAGCACGCCTTGATCCGTCACTTATGTACGGCGTGATCCTCGGCGACAAGGCGACTGACCCGACCGCGCAATGGGACAGCAAGGAAGCCTTCGAGCTCTATCTGAAGTCCACCAAGACGACGAACTTCGAGGAGCGCAAGGCACTGTTCAAGCAAATCCACGCTCTGATGGCGCAGGAAGTTCCGATCCTGGGCCTCTACTACGAGCCGGTTACCGATGCAGTGAATGCGAATGTCAAAGGCTACAATGTCTGGCCGGCGGACAAGACGCGCGCCTGGGGCGTGTGGAAGACCAAATAGATTTCGGAACGCGACTGGCCAGATGAAAAGGGCGGGGAAATCCCCGCCCTCTTTTTTGCCAGCACAGCCAGGATTGGCAGCTAGCCGTCAGACGGCGACCGACTTTGCCTTGAAAATGTCCACGCCCGCGAATCTCCGGTCGAGCAGCATCGCGGCATCGAGCAGCCGCTTGGTGTATTCATGCCTGGGTGCGTCGAACACCTCGTCACGCGCGCCCACTTCGACGATGCGCCCGTTTTCCATGACGGCGACGCGGTCGGCGACCTGCTCCACGGCACCGAGATCATGCGAGACGAACAGGCAGGCGAAGCCGTGGCGCTCCTGCAGGCTGCGGATCAGTTTCAGGATCTGCTTCTGAACCGTCATATCGAGAGCCGACACGGGTTCGTCAGCGACAACGAAAGCGGGACGCCTCACGATAGCCCGCGCAATAGCGACGCGCTGGCGCTGGCCGCCGGAAAGCTGATGCGGCAGGCGCCGTGCGAATTCCGGACCGAGGCCGACCTCGGAGAAAACCTCCTTGACGCGCTCGGCCCGCTGGCGGCGATCCATCGTCGGGTCGAGCTTCAGCGGCTCGGCGACGATATCCTCGATGCGCTGGCGCGGATCGAGCGAGGAATAGGGATCCTGAAAGATGATCTGCATATCGCGGCGCTGAGCGGCCGCACCCTGATCGAGCAGAGACTGGCCGCGAAAGGCAATCGAGCCGCTTGTTGGCTGCACCAGACCGACGATGGCACGGCCAAGCGTGGTCTTGCCCGAGCCGGACGCACCGACCAGCGCCAGTGTCTCGCCTCTGCCGATCGTCAGGGCCACGCCGTGCACCGCGCGTTTGCCGGCTGTCTTCTTGAACAGGCCGTCACGGCCGGGATAATCAATGACGATATCCCTGAGTTCGATCAATGGCTCACCCGCAACGTTGGTGCGGGCACCACCCGCGGCGCGGCGCGGCAGGGCATCGACCAGACGCTTCGTATATTCGTGTTTCGGGCCATGAAGCACTTGCGTGCTCTGGCCCTGCTCGACCGCAATGCCCTTGTGCATGACCACGACGTTGCGGACGTAATGCGACACCATGCCGAGATCATGGCTGATGAGCAGGACGCTGGTCTGGTTCTCAGTCGTCAGCTCAACCATCAGGTCGAGCACGTCGCGCTGCACCAGCGTGTCGAGCGCCGTCGTCGGCTCGTCGGCGATCAGAAGATCCGGCTTCAGCAGCATCACCGAAGCCAGCATGATGCGCTGGCGCATGCCGCCGGAGAACTCATGCGGGAAAGCCGCCAGGCATTTGGCCGGTTCATGAATTCGGATGCGCTCCAGCATCGCCAGGCAACGGTCGCGGATTTCCGCCTTGCCAAGCCGTTGGTGAAGAAGAAGCCCTTCCGCCATCTGGTCGCCGACGGTCATCGCGGGATTGAGCGATACCATCGGTTCCTGAAACACCATGCCGATGCGCGCACCGCGTATCTTGCGCATGGCCGCGGGTGGCAGACGGGTAAGCCCGGTGTCACGAAAGCGGATGCTGCTGTCCGGCGTCACGATCAGCGGCGGCGGGAGCAATCCAAGAACGGCGCGCGCCGCCATCGTCTTGCCGGAACCCGATTCGCCGACCAGCGCCAGCATATCGCCCGGCGAAATCGAGAAGCTCAGACCATCAACCACCTTGTTTCCGGCCGGACCGATTTGTACCGAGAGATTATCGACCGCAAGGATCGGCGATGATATGTCTGATTGCGGCGTCATGGTCAGCCCTGCATCTTCGGGTCAAGGCGGTCGCGGATCGCGTCGCCCAGCGTGTTGACGCCGAGGAGCGTGATCGAAATGCACAGGCCCGGCAGGATGATGAGATGCGGTGACTGGCTGATATAGGGCCGCGCCGTCGCCAGCATGTTGCCCCAGCTAGGGGCCGGAGGCGGCACGCCGAGGCCGAGGAAGCTCAGCGCACTTTCCGAAAGAATGATCCAGCCGAACATCGTCGTCGCCAGAACGGTGATGGGCGCGACGCAATTGGGCAGGACATGCCGCACCATGGTGATGATCTCGCTGTTGCCCATGACCCGCGATGCCTCGACGAATTCGCGCTCGCGAATGGATAACACTGCGCCGCGCACGACACGCACGACCACCGGCAGATAGGCAAGGCCGAGCGCTATGATGATGCCGTTTCGGCTCGCGCCGAACACCGCCATGAAACCCAGTGCCAGAAGCAGGCCGGGGAACGCCAGCAGCGCATCGTTGAAGGTCATGAGAATGCGATCGGTCCAGCCGCGCAAAAACCCGGCGAGGACGCCGACGATCACGCCGAAGAAGACGGCGAAGGCGACAGTGGAAAATGCGATCCAGGCGCTGGTGCGCGCGCCATACATTAGCCGACTCAGAACGTCGCGCCCGAACTCGTCGGCACCAAGCAGATGCACCGGCGACGGCCCCTTCAGGCGCGACATAAGGTCGAGCTTGAGCGGATCATAGGGCGCAAGCCATGGTCCGGCGATGGCAACGAACAGCAGCAGCGCCACGACGATGCCGCCGACCAGACCGTTGAAGCGCAGGCGCGGCAGTTTCAAGGCGCGTGCGATCATGCCGTGACCCTCGGATCGAGAAGCGGATAGATGAGATCGACAATCAGGTTGACCACGACATAGATGAAGGCGACGAACAGCATGCAGCCCTGCACGACGGGATAGTCGCGGGCATAGATGCCGTCGACAAGAAGCCGGCCGAGACCGGGAATGGTGAAGACGGTTTCGATGACTGCGATATTGGCAAGCAGACTGCCCAGGATGAGGCCAATCAGGGTCCAGGTCGGCGCAAAGGCATTCTTGAACGCATGCCGCCACATGACGGCCGGTTCCGACAAGCCTTTGGCGCGTGCGTGGGTGATGTAGTCCAGCCGGGCGACTTCGATCGTGCTGGCGCGGGCCATGCGGGCGATCGAACCGGATTCGACCATGACCAGCGTGGCAACGGGCATGATGGTGTAGAGCAGCGCACCGGTGAAATCGCGGCCGAATGGAACATAGCCGACCACAGGCAGCCACCCCAGCCAGAGCCCGAAAACCATAAGCAGCATGAGACCTAGCCAGAAACTCGGGATCGACAACAACAGCGTCGATGTCGCGATGACCGCGATGTCACTGAAACGGTCCTGCCGCCAGGCGGCGAACATGCCCGCCGGCACTGCGATCAGCGAAGCAAGGAAGACGGCCAGAAGCACGATCGTCGCCGACACGGAAAAGCGTTCGAGAATGAGCGGCAGGACTGCCTGATGCGTGGAGATCGATTGGCCGAAGTCACCCGAAACGACATTGCCGAGCCAGATCAGATATTGAACGACGATGGGCTGGTCGAGGCCCATCTGATGGCGCAATGCCTCGACCTGTCCCGGCTGCGCAAGATCGCCGAGCATAAGTGTCGCCGGGTCACCCGGAATAAGCCGTATGAGAGCGAATACGGTGATCGAAACGATGAGCAGAGTCGGGATCGCCGTGGCGAGCCGGCTCAGGATGAAGCGGACCATCGTTTCTCCCCGTGTTTGGCAGCAGCGCCATTTGCGAGAGCGCCGTTGCTGGAAAGCCTGGCGAGCAACGCTTCATCCATCTTCAGATCATAGCCGGTGAACGCACGATTGATTGCCGGCAGCGGTGCGATTTCCATCAGGCCCTTCGCAGGCTCGCAGACGATCATCGCGACGGTTGCGGAGAGATTGCCGCCTTCCTTCTTCATCGGCGCGCGGCAGACGCAGAATGGCGCGGCGAAATCGTCGAACAGCGCGTTCTTCAGATCGTCGGCGATGATGTCGCCGCTGCGCGCAGACAGAAGTTTTTCGACGCGGTGGTCGCGATAAAGACTGTCCGGCACGCTGGCAAGACCGGTCTCCTTGAGCTTCGCAAGCGCCACATGGCTTTGCCAGTGATTGGCATGCACGATCATCCCGTTTCTGGGATAGATCGGAAATGCCTCGTCCGGCGCGCATTCAAGATCGACCGCATAGCCCTCGGCCGTGCTGACCATCATGTTGTTCGATCCGGATTTCGGCGTGATGGCAACGACGCGAAGCGCCAGGGCGAAATGCTGTGCCTCCAGCGCGCGCCGGCGGATGAACGGCAACGGGATACCGATGTCGCGATAGTCGCGATCGGATTCGAGATAGTTGGCCGTTACCGTTATGCCGGCCGAATTGAAGCCGCTGCGCGCCAGACCGCCCGCTTCGGTGAAGGTCAGGACATCGGGCCCATCGTCGCGCAGGATTCTCAGCACGATCGAAGTATCAGCGCATTCGGCCTTCCAGTCCCAGTTCTGGCCATGGATGAGTGCGCCATCCCTGGTCGCTTCGGGCAGGATGACGGCGCCGGTGCAGCCATCCGGCTCGTCGTCACTGACGCCCTTCTCGCGGCGCGCCAGCTGAAGCACCTCCGTCCTCGCATTGACGAGCACGACGGAGGTGAGATCGACACCGGCGCCGGCTGCAATCCCTTCCATCTCGTCAACAAGATCGGGCGCCCATCCCTTGATGTTCGGCAGGAATATCGTGACGAGCCGGGATACGTCTTCCGAGCTGAAACCGAGCCGACGCAGCTGCTCCTCATAAAGACTGGCGGAACGCCTGACGCGCTCACGCGCCTGTTCGCCATACATACGCCCGCGCTGGACCGGCGTCCCACGGACTTCGATGAGGGGAAACGGCGCGATGTCAGTCATTAAAGGGATGCCTCGGGAGTCTTGCACTGGCACCAACATAGTGCATTTTGATCAAATGAAAAGCATAATTTCGCATTGTTTCAGGGGTTCGCGTTGCGTTGTGTTCGATCTATAATGCGCTTCGCACGGGAGAACTCATGGACCAGGCAACGATTGATGAGCACGAACCCGCGGAAGGACCGAGCCCGCTTCAGATCGATCTGGCGCGGCGCATCCTTGAGCGTATCCGCGATTTCGAGCTGGGTATCGGCACCCGGATTTCAGCGCCGGAACTCGCACGCGCGTTCGGCGTGTCACGGTCGCCGATCAGTGCCGCACTCGACATGCTGGTGGAAAAGGGCGTGTTGCAGCCGACGGAAAAGCGCGGCCTTCGCATTGCCGCGGACATCTCGGGCATAGACATCCACGATCTGCTGCCGAGTTCGCCGATCGAAGATTTGTATCGACGGATGATGCGGGAGCGGGCCTCGGGAGAGTTGCCGCAGGACGTCTCAGAGGCCGAGTTGATGCCGCGCTATGGTGTTTCGCGGGGCATCGTGCGCAAGCTCCTCATGCGGTTTGCCGCCGAGGGTCTGGCGCAGCGTCTACCCGGACATGGCTGGCGTTTCGTCGACTCGCTGGTTGGCGATCAGGCCTACCGCGAGAGCTACGAGTTTCGCATCGTCGTTGAGTGCGCTGCATTGCGGGCACCGGCCTTCAACGCTGATCCCGAACATCTGGGACAGGTTCGTCGCGCGCATGAGCGAATCCTCAAAGACCCTCAGGCCAGCACCGGCGGTGACGAATGGTTTCGCGTGAATGCGTCGTTCCACGAAAGCCTGGCTGCCTGTTCGGGAAACCGGTTCCTGGTGGATGCCGTACGGCAGCAGAACAATCTCCGGCGCATGCACGAATCTGCCGTATTCCTCGAGCTTCCGGCCGGCCGCGTCGAGCAATCCTGCCGCGAGCATCTGGCCATTCTCGACGCTGTGGAGGCTGGCGACATGGAATGGGCCGAAGCAATGCTGCGCCAGCATCTGAGGCAGGCGTCCGAGTTTCGCTGGCCGCCGCGAGCGGACAAGGATTCCTGATGCCTCACGCCTTGTGATCGAGATGGGCGACCAGGCGGTCGCCGACCCACTGGATGGCGCAGACCATGACGATCAGCACGACCACGACCGCGATCATGATGTTCGTCTCGAAGCGCTGATAGCCGTAGCGGATAGCGAGATCGCCCAAACCTCCGGCGCCGATTGCGCCGGCCATGGCGGATGCACCGACGAGCGTCACCAGGGTCACCGTGAAGCCCGCGACGATGCCCGGCAACGCCTCGGGCACCAGCACCTCGCGGATGATCGTCCAGCGGTTGCCGCCCATGGCGCGCGCCGCCTCGATCAGCCCGCGATCGACCTCACGCAGCGACACTTCGGCGATACGCGCATAGTAAGGCGTTGCGGCGATGGAGAGCGGAACGATTGCCGCCCAGGTGCCGATCGAGGTGCCGACGATCAGCCTCGTGACCGGGATGAGCGCAACGAGCAGGATGATGAACGGCACCGACCGGAAGCCGTTGATGACCGCGCCGAGGATGCGGTTGACCCAGAGGTTCTCGGCGATGCCGCCATGGTCGGTGGCGATGAGTGCCAAGCCGAGCGGCAGCCCGACGACGAGCGAGATGATGCCGGAAGCGGCGGTCATCAACACCGTTTCCCACAGCGAGCGAAGCAGAAGATCAATCATTACCGGTGACATAACCAAGCACCTCCACCCGGGCATTGCGGGTCTTCAGGAATTCTACAATTTTCACCACATGATCAGCCTTGATCGCGGGAACACCGAGAAACAGGCTCGCCACCGGCTGGCTCTGGACGTGATCGACGCCGCCATGGATGAGCCGGAACGAACCGGGCACCGCAGCTGTCAGATCGGAAAGCAGCGGGCCGCGCGCCGCCTCCCCGGCAACGTCGATCCGCAAAATCGCCTCCGTGCCGGCCGGCTTCAGCAGCACCGCGATCTCCGCCGGCAATTGCGGGCGGATGCCACCGAGCAGGCTCTGCGTGATTTGCGATTTCGGATCGGCAAAGACGGACCAGACAGGCCCCTCTTCCACGATCCGGCCGGCATCGATCACAGCGACTCGGTCGGCAACGCTGCGGACCACTTCCATCTCATGCGTGACCAGCAGGACCGTCAGGCCGAGCTGCCGGTTGATATCCCTGAGCAGCGCCAGAATGGACCGCGTCGTCTCTGGATCGAGCGCCGAAGTCGCCTCGTCCGACAGCAGCAGGGCCGGTCGGGCCGCGAGCGCGCGGGCAATGCCGACGCGCTGCTTTTGGCCGCCGGAAAGCGATGCCGGATAGGCCTTGGCCTTTTCCGAGAGACCGACCAGTTCGAGAAGCTCGGCGGCACGCTTGCGCCGTTCGGCCTTGGAGCGCCCTTCGATCTTCAGCGGCAGCGCCACATTGTCCTCGACCGTCTTTGCCGAGAGAAGGTTGAAATGCTGGAAGATCATGCCGATGCGCCGGCGCAGCGGCTGGAGATCGCGCTCGCCAAGTTGGGCGATATCCCGCCCCTCGATGAATATCCGGCCGGAATCGGGGCGCTCCAGACCGTTCAGGCAGCGGATCAGTGTCGACTTGCCCGCACCGCTGCGACCGATGATGCCCAGAACCTCACCCTTGCCGACAGAGAGCGATATGCCGTCGATGGCCGGCGTCGTGCCAAACCGGCGTTTGACATCCAGCAGGCGAACGACCTGCTCGGGCGCCGGCCGATCGATTGTCGCCGGCGGTTTGCCGGCCTCGGTGATGGCAAAATGCTGGGTCATTCCGGGTTCCTTTCCCGACAGCCGGAAGGCCGGCCGCAAAACGCAGAATGAGACTGCACGCAGCCTGCGCCGCGGGCAGTCTCATGATTGGAGCAATGGCGCTTCAGCAGGCCTCAATAGGCGCTGATGCCGGTGCCCTTGTAGACGCGGTCGAACTCGGCTTTCACCGTTTCGTTCTGATAGGCGGCGACCAGCGTCTTGACCCACGGCTCGTTCTCACTGCCGGTCTTCACCGCGATGAAATTGCGGTAGGGATTGTCGGCGACCGGTTCCTGGGCGATGCGGTTTTCCGGCGTAAGGCCGCTCTTCAGCGCCCAGTCGGTGTTCACCACGGCCGCATCCAGATCCTCGACGGCACGTCCGACGACACCGGCGTCAAGCTCCTTGATGTTCACCTTCTTCGGGTTCTCGGCGATGTCGGCGATGGTCGCCAGAATGCCGGTGCCGTCCTTGAGCTTGATGACACCCTCGTTCTGCAGCACGCGCAGCGCGCGGCCCTCGTTGGACGGGTCGTTCGGCACGCCAATGACTGCACCTTCCGGAAGATCGGCAATCTTGGTGAACTTCTTGGAGTAGAGGCCGATCGGCCAGACGCCAGTGTAGCCGACCGAGACGATGTGGTAGCCCTGGGTCTTGATCTGGTTGTCGAGGTAAGGCTGGTGCTGGAAGGCGTTGGCATCGATCTCACCGCGCTCCAGCGCCTCGTTGGGCTGGGTGTAGTCGTTGAAGACGACCGTTTCGATCGTCAGGCCATTCTTGGCCGCCTCCGCAGTGACGACGCGCCAGACGTCCTCATCCTCGCCGCTGATGATGCCGACCTTGATCGACTTCTTGTCCTCGGCGAAGGACGGGGACGGCGTGGCGATGTTGACCAAAGCGACGCCAGCGGCGAGCAATGCCGCGAGAGCCCCACGGCGTGTGATGGCTTCCGAAAACAATCGGAGGCTGGGTTTTGCGAATGCGATCATGGTGGATTCCTGTTGAAACCTGTTGCCGGAATTGGAGGGCTTCGCTGGTTGCGAAACCTTGACTGCATCCTCTGAAATGCCCGCCATTTGAGCAAAGGACTGTTTTTTGCGCATTTCGCAAAGGCGAGAATATCGTCTTAAAAATGTTGCAGGTGCGAGCAGAACGAACCCTGGGGTCGGGGTGCTGCCCCTTCCCTCCCCCTTGAGGGGGTGAGAAGTGGTCGCCGCAGGCGATCAATCGACAACGATTTGTCGATTGAAGCGACGAACGCCCGAAGCGTAAGCGCAGGGCAGTGGCGGCGAAGCCGCCGGGTGGGGTCGCTGCGGCGGTGCTCGACGTTTTCTTTGCGCCGAGCGCTGCCTTGACCGACCCCCTCTGTCGCCTTCGGCGACATCTCCCCCTCAAGGG
>VFQQ010002187.1_pt1 | contig 23253 bp, 16 predicted proteins | sample 3512341 | NCBI WGS metagenome assembly VFQQ01 (sample SAMN10412373, study PRJNA504923) | tailings metagenome | isolation source: Relicate 2 Philex TSF1 revegetated site | place: Philippines: Tuba, Benguet | collected 2017-08-29 | reverse complement strand
CCGATACCGCCAAAGGGCAGCTCGACGCCGCCGCCGGCGCCATAATTGTTGAGGAACACCTGCCCTGCCTTCAGCGCGCGCGCGAGGCGTAGCTGACGGTTGCCATCGCGCGTCCAGACGCCGGCGACGAGGCCGTAGGGCGTGCCGTTGGCAATAACGATGGCTTGCTCTTCCGTTTCGAAAGGAATCGCCACCTGGACCGGGCCGAAGATTTCATCCTGCGCCAATACATGCGCGGGATCGACATCGCGGAGCAAGAGCGGCGCGACATAGTGACCGCCAGGCGGGGCATCGCCGGCGATGCGGCCCTCTGCGGCGACGGCCAGGCCATCAGCGCGCGCACGGGCGATGAAGCCATCGACGATAGCTTTCTGTTTCTTTGAGATCAGCGGGCCGAGATCGCGATCGTCGATGGCGCGCCCGGCGACGAGGCCGCTGTAGCGTGCGGCGAGACGTTCCAGAACCTTCTCATAGACACCACGCTGGATCAGGAGGCGGGACGAGGCCGAGCAGGTCTGCCCGGCATTCTGCAGGCCCGCATCCGCAAGGAATGGCAGCGCGCGTTCGAAATCGGCATCGTCGAACACGATCTGGGGCGACTTGCCGCCGAGTTCCAGGGTGACCGGCGTCGCATGGCGCGCGGCGGCGATCTGGACGGCGGCGCCGACCGGGGTGGAGCCGGTGAAGGAGATATGGTCGATGCCGGCATGACCGGCGAGCGCCGCGCCGGCTTCTACCCCGAGGCCGGGCACGACGTTGAGCGCGCCAGGCGGCAGCCCGGCCTCCGTCGCGATCGCGGCGAAGGCGAGCGCCGAACGTGAGGCGTCCTCGGCCGGCTTCAGCACCGCCGCATTGCCCATCGCGAGCGCCGCGCCGACCGAACGGCCGATAATCTGCATCGGGTAGTTCCAGGGCACGATGTGACCCGTGACGCCATGCGGTTCGCGCAGCGTGTAGACGGTGAAGCCGTCGCGATAGGGGATCGTCTCGCCCATGATCTTGTCGGCGGCCCCGCCGTAGAACTCGCAATAACGCGCGAGCGCCAGCGCGTCGGCGCGGGCCTGGCGCAACGGCTTGCCGACATCGGCGGCCTCGATCTGCGCGAGATCTTCGGCGCGGGCGCGCACCGCCTCGCCGATGCGGGTGAGGATGCGGCCACGATCGGTGGCGTCGGTCTTGCCCCATGCGCCCTTGAGCGCCGCGCGCGCGGCGGCAACGGCCTCGTCGATATCGGCGGCGGTGCCGCGCGCGATTTCGCCTTCGGTTTCGCCGGTGGAGGGGTTCTCGGCGGCAAGCTTTTCAGACGCGGTGCGCCATGTGCCGGCAATGAGGATACGGTCGGTCGGATAGGTCATGATTAGAGTGCTGTTTCGCGCGCCTTGAGAACGGTCTCAAGGTCTGGCGACGCGTTGACCAGCTCTCGCGTGTAGGGATGCGATGGCGCGCGGAGTATTTCGGCGATGGCACCTTCCTCCACTATGTGGCCATGACGCATGACGACGACGCGGTTGGCGACGGCGCGGGCGGCGTCGAGATCGTGCGTGATGAAGATGTACGCGAGACCCTTGCGGGCGGAGAGATCGCGCAGCAGGGCGATGATCTGCGCGCGGGTGGTGACATCGAGCGCCGAGACGGCTTCGTCGAGCACCATGGCTTTGGGTTCGGAGATCAGGGCACGGGCGATGGCGATGCGCTGGCGCTGGCCGCCGGAGAATTCGTGCGGGTAGCGATCTGCTGCATCGGCGGACAGCCCGACATCACGCAGCACTTCGGCGACGCGCGCGCGGCGTTCGGCCGCCGTGAGGCGTTGATCGAGCAGATGCAAAGGCTCGGCGACGATGCGCGCGACGGTGTGGCGCGGGTTGAGGCTGCCATACGGGTCTTGAAACACCGCCTGGATCTTGCGGCGGGCGCCGCGCAAAGCGGTGCCCCGCGCAGCGTGGAGCGCGACATCGCCGATGCGGACGTCGCCGGCCGAAAGGGGCTCGAGGCCGAGAATGGCGCGCGCGAGCGTGGATTTGCCCGAACCGGATTCGCCGACGATGGCGAGGCTTTCGCCTTCGGCCAGGTCAAGCGAGATGCCATCGACCGCCCTTACGCCGGTGGCGTAATTGACGGCAATGCCGGTCGCGCTGACGATCGGCGCCGTGCTTGGGGCTGTGTCGGGCGCGATTTCAGGAAGGATGCTCGCGGCAAAGAGGCTCCGCGCATAGGGATGCTCGAGACGACGGAAGATGGCGGGCGCTGGGCCTTCCTCCACGATCTCGCCCTTGTTCATGAAGAGGATGCGGTCGGCGATCCCAGCGATGGCCGTCAGATCGTGCGTGACGAAGACGAGCCCGGCGCCGCCATTGCGCGCAAGCCCAGCCAGCAATGAGATGAGGCCGCCGCGCGCGGTGGCGTCGAGCGCGGTGGTGGGTTCGTCGGCGAGGATCAGTTTCGGCGCAAGGGCGGCGGCAATGGCGGTGACGACGCGCTGGCGCTGGCCGCCGGACAGCTGGTGCGGATAGCGGTCGAGCGGAACCTGCTCCGGCGGGAGGCCGACGCGGCGGAGGCGGTCGGCGGCCTCCGCCCGGGCCGCGCGTGGTGGTAGGCCGAGATGCAGGCTGAAACTTTCGGCGACCTGGCGGCCGATCGTGTGGACCGGGTTGAGCGCCGTCATCGGCTCCTGAAAGACCATCCCGATCTGGCGGCCGCGCACGCGCTGCATGTCGCGCTCGGACTTCGTCAGCAGATCCTGGCCATCGAGCGCGATCGATCCGGTTACGCGCGCATGCGGCGGCTGGAGACGCATGATCGTATGGAGCGTCATCGACTTGCCTGAGCCGGACTCGCCGACAAGGCCGACGATCTCGCCCGGCGCTACGGCGAACGCGACGTTGTTGAGGATCGGCGTCGCCCCGATCTGAAGTGACAGTTTCTGCACGTCGAGCACGCTCACGAGCGCCACCGCCGCGTGCGCGGATCGACGAGATCGCGGAGACCATCGCCCAGCAGGTTGAGGCCCATCACCGCCGCGATGATGGCGATACCCGGGAAGATGGCGAGCCAAGGCGCAAGAGCGAAATAGGTCTGGCTCTCGGCCAGCATTCGGCCCCAGCTCGGGTCAGGAGGCTGGGTGCCAAGGCCGACATAGGAAAGGCCCGCCTCGGCCAGCACGCCGAGGGCGAATTGGATGGTGCCCTGGACGATCAGCACCCCGGCGATGTTCGGCAGAATATGTTCCAGCGAAATGCGCAGACGGCTTTTTCCAGCCACCCGCGCTGCACGGACAAAATCGCGCGGCCAGAACGACATGGCGCCGGCGCGGGCGAGACGCGCGAAGACGGGAACATTGAAGATGCCGATGGCGATGATCGCGTTGAAGATGCCAGGGCCCGCCACCGCCGTGATGAGGATGGCGAGCAGCAGGGCCGGGAAGGCGAACATCACATCGCTGCTGCGCGTGAGGATTTCATCGGTGAGGCCGCCGCGCGCCGCGGCCAGGAGGCCGAGTGGCACGCCGCCGAGAACGCCGATGCTGACGGCGACGAGCGCCACGAGAATGGAGTTCAGCGCGCCGCCAAGGACCATCGAGAACACGTCGCGGCCCATCTGGTCGGTCCCGAACCAGTGCTCGGCGGAGGGCGGCGACAGCCGCTCCTCCATCACGATCAGCGCCGGGTCATGCGGCGTCCAGCCAAGGGAAAGCAGTGCAGCGCCGACGATGATCGCGACGAGCCCGCCGCCGATCAGCAGACTGAGCGGCCAAACGCGCCGGTGCCGCCGAACCGCGCCGCTCATTCCGCCACCTTGCGAATGCGCGGATCGGCGATCGCGTAGGCGGCATCCACCACGAGCGTTATGACGACGGCGGCGAGCACGAGGACGACGACGACGCCCTGCACGACGATCAGGTCGCGCTGGGCGATCGCCTGAAAGACGAGGCGGCCGAGGCCGGGCAGGTAGAAGACGTTCTCGATAATGATGCCGCCAGCGATGAGGAAGGTGAACTGAAGGCCGAGAATGGTCAGCACGGGGATCAGCGCGTTGCGCAGCGCGTGACGCCGGATGGTCTGGACCTCGCTGAGGCCTTTGGCCCGCGCCGTACGGATGTAATCCTCCGACAGCGTCTCGATGAGCGCGCCGCGTGTGACGCGGGTGAGAACAGCCGCCTGCGGTAATGCGAGCGCGATCGCCGGAAGGATGAGCGCCTTCAGGGCGGGCAGAAGACCTGCGTCCCATCCCGGAAACCCGCCCGCCGAGAACCAGCGCAATGTCGTCGCAAAGACGAAGACCAGCAGGATCGCCAGCCAGAAGTTCGGAATCGCCAAGCCGATCTGCGCGAGACTGGAAACGGAAGCGTCCGCCGCCCGGCCTCGCCGGGCCGCCGCGAGCATGCCTGCGGGAATGGCGATCAGCACCGAAAGCGCCATCGAGAGGACCGCCAGCGGCAGCGTGACCTGCAGACGCTGGGCTATGAGATCAGCCACCGGCACGCGGTAGGTGTAGCTGACGCCGAAATCGCCGGTCAGCAGACCGCCAATCCATTGAATATATCGGAGCCAGAACGGCTGATCGAGGCCGAGTTCGATGCGAAGCTGCGCCAGCGCTTGCGGATCGCCGCTGGTGCCCATCATGAACGATGCGGGATCGCCCGGCGCGAGGTTCAGCGCGATGAAGATCACAAGCGACGCGACGAAGAGCGTCAGAAAAACCGAGAGCACGCGCGTCGCGAGATATCGCATCAGCGCTCCTCCCAATAGACGCCGGTGAGGTCGTTCGCCTGCACCGGCGAATCCGCCCACTGACCTTTCAGGGCCGCGTTCCAAACCCCGATCTTGGGAAGCTGGAAGAGAAAGCCGTTGACCGCGTCATTGGCGAGGATGCGCTGCGCATCCTGCAGGATGCGCGTTCGCTCCGCATCGCTCGTCGCCCGTTCCAGCGCCGTCATCAACGCGTTGAAGGCCGGGTTGTGATAGTGGAAGTAGTAATTGTCCTTGGCATAGATATCGATGTCTCTCGGCTCGGTATGCGAGACGATCGTGAGATCGTAATCGCCCTTGCCGTAGACCTGATCGAGCCATTGCGCCCATTCGATATTTTCGATGCGCACGTCGATGCCGATGGCGCGAAGCTCCTGCGCGATCACCTCGCCGCCACGGCGCGCATAGGCGACCGGCGGCAAGCGCAGCGTTGCAGAGAAACCGTTGGGATAACCGGCCTCGGCGAGCAGTTTGCGGGCGGCGCCAGGATCATAAGGATAGGTGCCAGTCAGGTCGATATAGGCCTTGTCGTGGGGCGGGAAATGGCTGCCGATCGGCGTGCCATAGCCCTCGGACGCCGCAAGAATGATCGATTTGCGATCGAGGGCATGGGCGATGGCCTGGCGTATGCGGAGATCGTTGTACGGGTTGCGGCCATTATTGATGGCGAGAATCGTCTCGCCCTCGGTACTCCCCGTAACAATGGCGAAGCGGGAATCGCCCTGGATCTGCGGCAGCAATTCCACGGCCGGAAAATTCGGAAAGCTGTCGATATCGCCCGCGAGCAACGCCGCGTAGGCGGCGGCGGGATCAGGCACGACCAGGAATACGACTTTGTCGATGCGGGCGGGCGTGCCCCAATAGGCGGGGTAGCGCGTCAACTCGATCTGCGCGCCGCGCAGCCAGCGTGAGAATGCGTAGGGGCCAGTGCCGATGGGCGTCACCGCATTGCTGGCGGCGCTTTCGGGCGCGACGATGACCGCATCGCCCCAGCCCATGTCGCGCGGAAAATCTGCGACGGTGTGCGACAGGGTAATCCGCACCGTGACGGGATCGATCACATCGACGGCGGCGATCGGCTCGAACGCGCCCTTCTGGGCGTTGGTCGAATCCGGCGCGCGGGCGCGATCGAGCGAAAACTTCACGTCGTTCGCATCAAATGTCGTGCCGTCATGGAAAGTGACGTTGCGGCGCAGATGGAAGGTGAAGACGGTGCCGTCGGGCGAGATGTCCCATGTTTCCGCCAGCGCCGGCAGGACCTCGCCATGCGCACCGATGCGCGTAAGGCCTTCGAACACGTTGGCGTAGACGATCTCATCGGTCGCGGCCGCAGCGCCCGATGTCGGATCGAGATGGGGCGGCTCAAGCGAGATGCCCACGCGCACGACATTTTCGCGCGGACCGGGCTCGCCGCACCCGGCGAGCGCCGCGCCGATCAGCGCGATCAGGACAAGGACACGCGCGCGCGGCGTCATCGCCCGAGCAGAAGCTCCCGCGCCGCCAGCGCCATCACTTCAGCCGCGCGCACCATGGCGTCGATTTCCACATACTCATCGGGCTGGTGGGCGAGATCGAGAATGCCGGGGCCGTACGCGATGCAATCGCGCAGCTTGCCGATGCGATCGATGTGCTTCTGATCGTAGCTGCCCGGCGAGCAGATGAATTGCGGCTCGCGCCGCAGCACCTTGCGGATCGCCCGCGCCGCCGCCTGCGCGACCGGCGCTTCGCGATCGGTCATCGACGGGATGACCTGGAAGAGATCGCGCAGTTCGTAGGCGAAGCCGTTGCGATCGCGCGTGATGCCATCGAGCACCTCGCGCACTTCGTTCTTCACCGTCTCTATATCCTCCTCGATCAGGAAGCGGCGATCGATGATCATGCGGCAGCTATCGGCGACCACGGGGCTTGGCAGGCCGCCGCCCGATGGCTCGGCCTGGCCGCCATGCATCGAGTTGATGTTGAGGGTCGATTCCTGCGCGCCTGCGGGCACGACCGGCATCTGCGTCGTCTTGCGCTTCAGCGCCGGGTAGAGATCGCGTTCGAAGCGGTCGAGCACCGCGCCCATATGGCGGATGGCGCTGTCGCCGAGAAACGGCATCGAGCCGTGGGCGATGCGGCCCTTGGTCTCGATCTCCGCCCACCAGACGCCGCGATGCCCGATGCAGACGCGGTCGACATTCAGCGGCTCGGGAATGATGACGTGATCGACGCGCGGCTTCGAGAACCAGCCGCGCTCGGCGAGATAAGCGACGCCGCCAAAGCCGCCGGATTCTTCATCCACCGTGCCGGAAATTTCGATTGCGCCGGGCAGATCGACGCCGCTGTCGATCAATGCTTCTGCCGCGATGATGGAGGCTGCCAGGCCGCCTTTCATGTCGCAGGTGCCGCGGCCATAGACACGGCCGTCACGCACGGTGGCGGCGAAGGGATCGACGCTCCACCCCTGCCCCGGCTCGACGACATCGATATGGCTGTTGAAATGGACCGTCGGCCCCGGCCGCTTGCCCTCCCAGCGGGCAATGACATTGAGGCGCGGATATCGGTCGCTGTCACCCGGTGCGCCTTCGCCACGCACATAGGAGATCGCAAAGCCGCGCTTTCTCAGCCGCTCCCCGATCAGTTCGGCACAAGGCACATAGGCATCGCCGGGAGGATTGGTCGTAGGGATGCGGACGAGATCCTGCGTCAGCGCGACGAGTTCATCCTGCCGCGCGGCGACGAGCGCCCGGACCCCATCCTCGACCCGTGCCTCGCCTTGATCTGTTGCCTTCAATGCCGTCATGGCCTGCCGCCCGATCCGCCTGAACTGTCGCCGCTGAGCTTAGCCGACGAATCGGCCTTGTCCTGCGTGACTTATGGCGCCCTTGCCCTGATCCAGGCGGCGGTTGGCTCGAACACCTCTGCGGCGGCGTTTTCGCCCACCAACACATCGAGATGGCCGTAACGCTCCAGCACGTTGAGCGTGACGTCCTTGGAGCCGCTATGCACTGCGGAATGGATAGCATTGATCACCCAGTCGCCGCCCATCCCGGTGCTGGCGAACAAAAGGATCGGCGTTTCGAACTTACCCCACAGATCGTCGAGATTGGTGTCCGGCGCGTCGGCCGACGCGGCGATCGCCTTGCCATCGACGTCCTGCACCGAGGGGTACCAGCGGTCGTAGTCCTTGAGCAGTTTCGCTAGAACGACCGGCTTCGAGACGCCGCCTTCCGGATTGGCGAGCCCGCCAGGCAGCCAAGCCGTCTGCAGCACGTGGGCGAGCTGATCGCCGATCGTCTCGAACTGCGGATCGGCGGCCGGCCCGTCCGGGTTGGCGATGACCGCCTCCATCAGCTGCTGGCGCACATCCCAGCCTTTCGAGCCGCCGACATCGCTGGCCCATCGGCCAGAGGCTTCGAGCTCGGCGAGCGTCGGCGCACGGTCGAAGACGCCGGGACTGAGCGCCTTGAACGGACCGTCGAGGATGACGAGGCCGGCGATGTGCTGCGGATCGACATTGGCGAATGCGTAGGCAAGGAAGGCGCCGCGACTGAACCCGGCGACAAAAAGCTTGTCGCGCCCGCTCGTCTCACGCGCGAAGCTGGAGGCGGCCGCAATGTCGTCGATAAACGCCGCGCTGGTCCAATCTTTCAGCTGAGCGAGATTTTCAGCTGTCGCGGCAGCCGGCACGGCGTGCGTGCGATAGTCGAGCGCATAGACCTCGATGCCGCGAGCCGCGAGATAGAGCCAGAGATTGTACTTTTCCTCGGTCAGCGCGGCCGCGCCGTTCATATTGGTGCCGGGCAGATACAGTACCGCCGCGACGCTCTCACCCGCAGCGCGATAGCGATGCAGGCCGATCTGGTCGTAGGGACCGGATCCGCGCGTGCTGGTCCATATCGTCTCGGTAACAGCAGATCCTGCCTCGACAGGACGCTCCTCGGTCGCAGTCGTCCACGACTCAGCAGCGAGCGCCCTCGGTGCAATTGTGAGCGCAAGTGAAGCTGCGAGAAGACGCATCCACCGGAACATGGCGATATCCTAGAATAAATTGCGCCCCAGCGTGTGCAGCCCGTCCAGCCGTCGCGCAACTTAATCGACCCTAAAGCGGATGCTTACATTTGCCCGTCGCTTCACCTTGTACGGAACGACCCAATCATCGGAGCTGAGTTGGAGGATGACTGCGTCCAACGCCATTCATGGTCGCGCGCTTAAGTCGCGAGTAGGGATCCTACAAATGCTTCGCCCACGGCAAGTCTCTCCGGCTCAAACCCATTGGCCTGGCGCCAGGCCGGATCGTATGCTGTGTTGGCGTAGCGTTCGCCGGAATCGCAGATTAGCGTCACGATCGAGCCGGAGATGCGCTGCGCCCTCATCTCACGCGCCAGCGTCAATACACCGACGATGTTCGTGCCCGTTGAAGGCCCGCAGCGACGCCCCAACCGCCGCTCCAGCCACAGCATGGCGGCCAGGGAGGCCGCATCCGGCACCGCCATCATGCGATCGATCACCTGCGGCAGGAACGAGAGCGGCACATCCGGCCGCCCGATCCCTTCGACAACACCTGCAAAAGCGGCCATCGAGGGCGCCCCGCCACTGTAGTGCGGGAACAACGCAGACCCGTCCGGATCCACCACGCATAAGCGCGTCGTCCCGGCGAAGGCAGGCGTGTAGCGGATAAAGCGCCCAATCGTCGCCGAGGTGCCGCCTGTCCCCGCGCCGACAACCACCCAGGACGGAGCGGCGTGGCGCTCCAGCGCCATCTGGCTGAACAGGCTCTCGGCGATATTGTTATTGCCGCGCCAGTCGGTCGCCCGCTCGGCATTCGTGAACTGGTCGAGAAATACACCGCCCGTCTCCACCGCAAGACGGCGGCACGCTGGCACCACGTCTGCAGCGCAGTCTGCCACGCACACCTCGCCGCCATAGGCGCGAATCGCCTCCAGCTTCGCCGACGACGTTGTCTTGGGCACCAGCGCGATGAACCGCGCCCCGATCAGCCGGGCGAAGTACGCCTCCGATACCGCCGTCGAACCGGATGACGCCTCGATCACCGGCCGCCCCGGCAAGATCCAGCCATTGCAGAGACCATAAAGAAAAAGCGACCGCGCGAGGCGATGCTTCAGGCTACCGGACGGATGCGTCGACTCGTCCTTCAGATAGATGTCGACGTCGCCGAACTCCGCACCCGGCAGACGGATCAGATGCGTATCAGCAGAACGGTTGAAGTCCGCATTGATCGCACTGACGGCCTGCCTGACCCACGAACGGTCGGCTTCCGGCAGCGCAAAATCATCAAGCGTCATACGGCCCCGGTTCCCCTCGCCGCGAACCCATCGAGGCAGCGGTCGATATCGGCCTCGTTATTATACCAACTGACGGCAACGCGAATGCGCCCCGCGCGAAGCGCCACATGCACCCCGGCGGCAGCCAACGCCGCCAGCGCCCGCTCGGGCTCTTCCACCTTCACCGAAACGATGGGCGACAATGTCTCAGACGCCGCCTGCAGTTTCAGCGCCGCCAGCCCGGTGCGCAGCCGCCCGGTCAGCGCCACTACACGCGCCGTGATCGCCTCAGGCCCGATGCCCGCGATCAGCTCCAGTGACGCCCCCAGCGCCATCAAATTGGGCACCGCCATCGTGCCAAGCTCGAACGCTTTCGGCTTCAGCAGCGGATTGAGCGCCGCCACCTCATCCAGCGCCTCCGTCGCACGGCTGCGGTTGCCCGCGATCGGCAAGCCATAACGCTGCATCAGCCCGTCGCGCACATACAGCCCGCCGCAGCCATAGCCGGCGTTTAGCCACTTGAACCCGGCGAAGGCGAGCACATCGAACCCGTCATCGGCGCTTAACGGCAGAATACCGGCAGACTGCGTCGCATCGACGACCAGATGCGCGTCATTGGCCTTCGCCAGAGCGCCCAGCGCCTTCAGATCGTTCACCTGCCCGTCGTCGAACCGCACGTGGCTGACTGCGATCACCCGCGTATCGGACGTCATCGCGCGGGCATAGGCCTTAGGTGTGATCCGCCCGTCGGGATCGCGCGCGGCGCGGCGCATCGCGAAGCCGCGCGCGAGCCAGGGTGTCGTGACCGACGGGTGCTCGTCAGCGCCCGTCAGCACCGCGCCATGTCCTTCGAACATCAGCGCTGCCGCCGTCATGCCCATTGAGGTATTGGGGATGAAGCCGATCTCATCGGTGGACGCGCCAACCAGCGCCGCAATGCGTCCACGCGCTGCCTCCACCGCGCCATACCATTCATCGGCCGCACGGTTTCCGAACTGGTTGGAGAGAGCATAGAACTTCTGCCCTGCCTCCATCGCTGGTTCCGAGACAGGGCCGGAACTCGCGGTATCGAGATAGACACAGCGCTCCAGAGCCGGAAACAACGCCCGCAATGCCGCCCAGTCGGTCATGTCAGGGCCGCGCCGCCTCATCGATCCGCAGCCAGCGCGTCCGATGCACATTGTCCGGCGAGTCCGCCCAGCCGATGACATGCGGCCCGACGAGATTGCGCGACACCGAATGGAACACCGGCGCCAGCGGCACGTCGTTCAGCATGATCTGCTCCGCCTCCGACAGCATTTCGCCACGCTGGCTAGCGTCAGGTTCGCCCTCGGCTTTCAGGATCAGCTCGTCATAGAGAGGGTTTGAATAGCGCGGACGGTTCATCTCGCCCGCGCGCGTTTCGGCGAGATAGAGGAAGTTCGTCGCATCGGGGAAGTCGGCGACCCACGCCGCCCAGGCGACATCATAGTCGCCGCCCCGCAACTGCGCCGCGACTGTCTTTCCTTCCATAGCCTGCGGCGTCATCTCGACACCAACGGCCTTCCACATGGATTGGAGCGCGGCCGCAATACGCCGCGTATCCGTCAGCTGGTTGTGGATGATGGTGAAACGCAGCGAATTGCCCGGCCCATACCCTGCTTCGGCAAGCAGGCGGCGGGCCTCCGCCCGGCGTGCATCCATCCCGTCGGCATAGCCCGGCACTGCCGCGTCATGCGGATAGTTTGGAATGCCCGGCGGCACCATTGCGCTCGCCGCCGCCTCGCCGCCGCCCATGATGCGCCCGACGATCGTCTCCCGGTCCACCGCGAGCGCCAGCGCCCGCCGCACTTTCAGATCCGAGAACGGCGCGAGGCGCATGTTGAAGATCAGGTACGACGTCGCATACATCGGCGCGATCCGCAGCGCCTCAGGCACCGTGCGGCGCAATTCCGGGATCATCTGCCCCGGCACGCCGCTGACCGTGTCGTATTCGCCCGCGCGAAACCGCTTCAGCGCCGCGTTCTGGTCGTCCTGTCCGTAGTAGCGCACCGTATCGATGGCGACGTTTCCAGCGTCAAAGAAGCGCGGGTTCTTCACCACCTCGACATATTCGCCAGGCAGATACGCCGACAGCATATAGGGACCGTTCGACACATACGTGCCCGGCTTCACCCAGTTATCGCCTGCCTTGGCCAGCACATGCCGCGGCAGCGGATACATCGTGTAGTGCGTCAGCAGATGCGGCAGGTACGGCGCCGGATGTTCCAGCGTCAGCTCCAGCGTCTGCGCGTCCACGGCCCGCACGCCGATTTGCTCCAGCGGCACCTCACCCAGTGAGGCCGCGCGCGCATTCTTCACCACGTGGGTCAACGTCGCGTACTGCGCCGCCGTCGCCGGATCGTTGATCCGCCTCAGCGCAAAGACGAAATCCTCCGCCGTCACCGGTTCGCCGTCCGACCAGACGGCGTCAGGACGCAGATGAAACGTCCAGGTCAGCCCATCTGCCGAAACCTCATAGTGCGACGCCATGCCGGGGATCGGCTCGCCCGCCGCGTCCTCGGTCATCAGTCCCATCAGCATGTCGCCGATGATCGCGCCCTCCCAGCTTGAAGTCGCGCGCTGCGGGTCCAGCGTATCCGGCTCCTGCGCATTGCCGCGGTGAAGCGTCACCGCCATGGCCGCACCGGCCAGCGTCACGGCGGCGGCCAGCCCGGTCAGCAGATGCCAAGGTCTCATATGAACGAAAGCCCCAGATTGGTCGCGCTGTGCAGCAACAGGGGAAACACAAGACTGCCGGATTTCAACCGCATCCATGTCGCCGTCACGCCGAACGCGCCGGTCAGCACGAACGCTTCCCAGTTGAAGTGGACGCCGTTCGACACGGAGAAGGCGTGGTTCAGCCCGAAAGCGAGGCTCAGCGCAATGGCCGCCGGACCAAACCACACACCGCTGGGCGGCGGCGAGGCGAAGGCGCGCGCCAGAACCAGCAGCGCAAGCCCGCGAAAGATCAGCTCCTCATCGACACTCGGCATCACCGCTTGAAACGCCAACGTCTCCGTGTCCGGAACGGACAAACCCGCCGCACCATCCAGCCAGTACTCGATGCCCCAGACCGTCGCGCAGTAAATGGCGAACACGGTAAGCACAGGCGGCACACTTCCCGGCGCTTGCTTCAGCGTGAGACCCAGATCACGGGCCGGCGCCACACGCCAGAACGCGAGAAGGATCAGCGTCGCGGCGATGGCCATCGCCTTGCCGGGCCAGTTCCAGTTCAGCGAGGTCCATTCCAGCTGCGCCATCTTGCCCGAAATCAGCAGCAGCCAGTTCAGCGCCAGAATGCCGATGACGAGGAAAACGCCGTTCCACCAAACGCGGCGGCGGAGCGCGGTTTGCGCAAACCCCGCAACCACCAGAATCGCCACAAAGCCGGGCAGCGGCGTCATCGCCCGCGCCCAGAACCCCGCCGGCGGGATTGTCGCCTTCGCGGCCGCGCCGACATCCTGCGCCAGCACGACCAGATCGATCATGGCGCGTCCTTGCGCGGCAGAACGGCCGGACTGACGGGCGCCCGGCGCGGCAACGGCTCTTCCTCCATTGCCGCCTGATACAGCAGCGCCGCCAGAACGGTCGCGGCCTGCACGAGGTTCGCCTCAGGAGCGCGATCGACGAAGTCCATATTCGTGTGAGCTGTGCGCGAGAAGTAATCCAGCCGGTCCTGGATCAGCTCCAGCCCCGGAATGCCCGCGATGTCGAACGACAGGTGGTCGCTGCCACCGGATACCTGATGCCCATCCGTCATCGACAGCGTGCCGCGCGGCGCCACCACCACCACGCCGATATCCTTCAACGGCTGGATCCAGCGCTGCAGCACCGGCATCGCCGCGAGATTATTACGCGAGAAAATGCCCCGCACCGCGCCGGCGCCGCTGTCGATGTTGAAATAGACCGATACCTTCGCGGCTTCGGCGCTCAGCGGCGCGCTGCCCATCGGATCGCCGAAATGCTGCGCGACATAGGCGCGCGACCCGACGAGGCCATTCTCTTCCGCCCCCCACAGCGCCATGCGGATCGTGCGCCTTGGCTTTAGGCCCAGCCGCTTCAGAAGGCGCATCGCCTCCATCACCACCGCCGCGCCCGCCGCGTTGTCCACAGCACCAGCTGCAGCATGCGCACCATCCAGATGCCCGCCGACCAGGACGATCTCGTCCGCCTTGTCGCTGCCTGTGATCTCGGCCAGCGTGTTGAAGCCGTTGCCCTCGCCGCTTTCGGGATACCAGGTCACGCCGATATCCATCTCGATCGTGACCGGCACGCCCTTCTCGAGGATGCGGACCATGCGGTTATAGTGCTCAACCGCGATCACCACCCACGGCAGCAGCCGTGTCTCGTTGTCGAGGCCCGGCCGCGAGGCGGGCAGCGGGATCGTCCCGCCGTCGATGCGCTGCGTCTTCACCGGCATCATCTCGAACCGGTTGACCGCCGAGCGCACCGTTTCGTCCGCACCGCGCTCGATCACGGCGACAACGCCCTCTTCCTTCAGAAAGGCGATGAGCTGATCCGTCCAGCGATTGCCCTCGTCGGAACCGATCCAGCCGTCGAACCCGACCGCATCGTCCTTCGCCCAGGCCTTACCGTCGGGCCGCGCACCTGCCAGCCATTGCTGACCGACCGGTGTTTCGCCCGCCAGCATGGCGATCTGATCGGCGTCGTAGTTGTGGGTCAGCGACATGGTGATCGGCAGGACGGGCCGCGCCGTCTGGATCAGCACGATCTTGCCACGCAGCTTGCCGCGCCAGGCGTCGAAATCGGCCGGCGTCCGCAGCACGGCGTTCACCGCCTCCGCCGTCACCGGACCGTTCGTCCCCGGCGTCCAGCCCATGGGATAGCCGATAATCTGCATCGGCTGCGGCGCGGTCATGCGGATGACCGACTTGGTCATCTCCCAGCCTTCACCGACCTTGAACGTCTCGCGGTGACCGTTCTCCAGACCCCACTCCGCAGCGCGCGCCAGCACAAAGTCACTGGCCGCCAGAAGCCCGGGCGAGCCATGCGTGCGCGGACCGTACACATCGGCAAGCCACGACAGGTGATCCATCACCTGGCTGCCCTGAAGGCCTTCGTTCCGGATTGCCGAGATTTCGGCGAGATAATTGGGCGCCACCGGCACATCGGCAGTTGCAGGCGTAAAGATCAGCCCCGCCCCGACAGCCGCGATCACACCCAACGCCATTCCGCTCGCCAGCCACACGCGCCGCATGGAAGCCTCCACTTCAAACTGACGGGAGCGGACAACCGCCCGCTCCCTCACGCATGATGATCAGAAGCGCGTCGTGACGCCCAGATAATAGCGACGGCCGACCACGTCGTAGTTGCCGGCGGCGGTCTCCGTGCCGGACACGGTGGCGGCGAAGCCCGAGGGAATGATCGGCGGATCTTCGTCGAACAGATTGTCGATGCCGAAATAGATCTCGACATTGCGGTCCGGCCCACCCGCCCAGCGTAGCTGGACATCGTTGTAGATATAGGCCGGTACGTGGTTCCAGTCGTTCAGAATATCCGCGTCCGCGCCGGTATAGACCGCATCCAGCGTGCTTTGGATCTCACCCTGATAGTTGAGCCGCCAATTGAACGTCCAGGCGTCGAAGCTGTAGGCGACATTCAGCGTCGCCTTGTGCTCATAGCCAGAGCCGAGGCGCCCAGCGGCGAACAGCTCGCCGACATTGTCGTCCACGTCGGCACCCGGATACGACACCTGCTCCAATGAAATGAGATAGGTGTAGAGCAGACTGACGTCGATCCAGTCATCATCGAGCAGGCCGAGCCCGGTCGCGTAGCGTACGTTGAGGTCGATGCCGCTCGTCTCGATCGACGCGATATTCGACAGCAGCGTGTCAATCTCGTCCAGCTTGCCTGAGGAGTAGCGGCGCACATTGTTGCAGAACGCCGGATCGCCGGTGCGCAGGCACTGGGTGATCGAGAGCTGCGGCGGGATCACGCCGATGGCGTCCGCGATATCGATCTTGAAATAGTCGACCGAGACGCTGAAGCCCTTCAGTGAAGACGGCGTATAGACCGCGCCGATGGTCAGCGTGTCCGCCGTCTCTTCATTCAGGTTGACGTTACCGCCGCTATAGCCGCCGATCGTGTTGTAGTCGAACGGGATCTCATAGGTCAGCGCGCCGAAGGTCGCGATGGCCTGCGCGATCGAGGGAATCGCGCGGCAGGCATTGTCCAGCTCGCGCGTCGACGTGGCAGTGACGCCGTTACACGGATCGGTCAGGCCCGAGATGTTGGCGAAGCCCTGCGGCGCAAACAGCTCCGAGATCGTCGGCGCTCGGTTCGCGCTGGCATAGACCGAACGGAACCGCAGATCCTTCACCGGCGCGTATTCAATACCGGCGTTCCAGGCCAGCACCTGGCCTACGGTCGAATAGTCCGAGAAGCGGATCGCGCCGGTCAGCCCCAGATAGTGCGCCCAGGGTTGCTGCGCGAGCAGCGGCACGTCGGCTTCGGCGTAGAATTCCAGCACGTCATAGCTGCCGGAAATGTCCGGCTGCTGCGATGACGAGTTGAGACCGAGATTGGTCCGCTCATCCCAGTCGCTGCTGCCGCTCTCGTAGCGATACTCCGCGCCGAAGGCGAGCGAGATGTCCCCTGCGGCAAGACCACCAACGCTGCCCGACACGTTCGCGGCCACCACATGCTGCTCGTTGATCACGTGGTTCCAGCGTTCGCTATCGCGCGTGACATAGGCGGCGGCGGCGGGGTCGATATTGCCGTATCCGAACATGTTGATCGGCACGCAGCCGTCGGCCCTGGCATCGGCGCTGCGGCAGATAATGTTGCCCGAACCTGGATCGACGATGGCGTCGAGCGCGCGCTGGAAGTTCAGATAGTTGATGTCGTCGGCGAAGGTGACGTCATCCAGCTTGCCGTAGACATAGGAGGCGTCCCACGACCAGCCGCTGCCGAAGCTGCCCTCGAAACCGGCGGCGATGCGCCAGGTTTCGCGGTCGCCTGTGTTCTCGCGTGAATAGATATCGACGGCGCGGCTGCGGAAGGTCAGCGCCACGATGTCATTCGACGGATTTGCGTCGCTGTTCGCCGCGGCGATCTGCGCCTGGATCGACGCAGGGATGAACGCGTTGGTGATCGGGATGCCGTCCGTCAGGTTGCGATAGGCCTGGAACGAGTCGATCGAGTACGGTGACCACCAGTTGCGCGACTGCGTCTTGGCGTAGGTCGTCTCGACGAAGGCGTCGATCCGGTCCGAAATCTCGTAACCGAGATTGAAGTTGGCGAGATACCGTTCCAGCGGCACCGACAACCCGCTGTCATTGTTGCGGTTGTAGCCGAAGCCGACGGGGAAGCCGGAGACGACGTTGTTATTCAGGTCGAAGGTAAAGATACCCGCGCTGGTGCCGGCAGCCGTACGCAGGTCGAAACGCCCCTGCGGCGCGAATGACGAGTACGCCGCCGGACCGCGCGTCGCGAGGAAGCGGTCCTCCGCCGAGATCCAACGATCGCGCGAGCGTAGACCCTCATCCTTCTCATAGTTGAAGCTGAACAGCGCGTGGCCACGATCGTCATTGCCCCAGCTCGTGCCGCCGGTTATCGAGCCGACGTGATGCCGCGCATCGCCGTATTCGGAAAGCCCTGTCTGGAAGTTCAGCTGCAGCCCCTCGAACTCATCCTTCAGGATGAAGTTCACGACGCCCGCGATGGCGCCCGAGCCGTAGACCGCCGAGGCGCCGCCGGTGATGATCTCGATCCGCTTGATGAGGTCAGGCGCGATATTGTTCACGTCCACGGCCGACGAACCCGCCGTGCCAGCCACCACGCGCCGGCCATTCACCAGCGTCAGTGTCCGGTTCGGCCCGAGGTTCCTCAGGCTCAGCGTCGAAATGCCGTTGCCGGAGGCGGAGAAATTGCTGTTCGAGCGCGTCGAGGCGATGCCGAGCTGCGGCAGGTCGTTGATGAGATCCTGAATATTCGCGACGCCGCTCCGCGCAATCGCGTCTTCGCCGATCACCGCGATGGGCACGTTCGCCGTTACGTCCGGCCGCGCGATGCGCGATCCGGTGACGACGACCTCTTCATCGCTTTCGGCATCTGCCGCCTCTTCGGCCAGCTCCTGCGCCATTGCCGGCGTCAGCACGGCGAGACCGATCAGAAGCGCATGCGCGCTTGCATGCCGCAGCCAGGATTTACGCGCTCGTACAACCATGGGAATGCCCCCTCATCTTGCAAGAAGAGACAGGCCGCCTCGCGGACTGCCGTGACGAATGGGCCGTTCCCGGCCTCTCATATCCGCCGCGCGGGCGGACCGTTGCTGCGGCCCGGTCTGCACCGGTCCGCTCCTCGCCATGCGTTTCGAAGAGCGCGGCACCCTTTGTGGATTGTCCTGCGATCTTCCCCACGCCTCTCTCCTCAGACAAAAAAGATGCGTTCGCCGCTGTTCCGCAGCGCAGCGATGACGCTCATGCTCGTGATCTCGGACGTCTTGGGATTTGTCGCGGCGGCAGGGCCGCTCAGCGTCAGATCCAGCCGCCCCACCGTGCTCTCGGCGATGACGCGTCCGCTGTTTTCCTGCGTGGTGGGATCGGCGACGAGCCGCACCAGCGTCTCTTCAAACCCAATCCCGGCCAGCGCGACCGCGGCCGCCAGGTTCGCGTTCTTGGGATAGTTCAGCGCCGCGACGGCAGCCGATCCCTCGAAGATCACGGTCGGCTCGGTCAGCCCAGCAAGGTCGATCCCTCCGGTCGGCGTTCCCACCCAGGCCAGCGGCGGCTTGGTCGAGATATAGGTCACGGCGCTGAGACCGGCATGGCGCATCGCCATCAGCCCACGGAACCCGGCCAGCGCACCCGCCGGAATGGCGATCCGCGACTCGCCCGCTTCCGCCGCCGAGACCAGCGCCGCGCGCGTCTCGCTATCGGCCAGCGCGCCGATCGACAGCACATGCAGCGCCGCGCCCGCCGCCAGCACCGCCGGACCAAGCTCGGCGACCGCAGCCTGCGAGGCAGCCTCCACGACCAGATCGACGCCCTGCCCGGTCAGTCCCTCGATCTCGGTGACGACCGCGACCTTCGTGGGCAAGCTCGCCAGAGCCGCAAGAACATGACCCGGACGCACATAGACAGCGGACAGCTCGTGGCCCGGCACATCGCCGGCAGTCAGCGCCTCGGCGATGGTCTGCCCGATGGCCCCGAACCCGATCAGACCGACTTTGGTCTTTGCCGTCCCCACGCGGATGCCGCCCCCTGAATGCTGCACACGCGAAATGGGTACATGACACTTGTGTCGCGAATAGTCGCACATTTCGTGTCAGGGTGTTGCGTTTATCGCAACACCTCCCTAGCCTGACATTGCAAGGCTGGTGAGGGGCGCATGCTGCCGGGCGGTTTGACGGCGTTTCATGCTGTGGCGGAGGCAGGGTCGATCCGCCGCGCCAGCCAGGCATTGGGCGTCGCGCCCTCGTCCGTCAGCCGCCAGATCGCGGTCCTTGAGCGCCAGATCGGAACGATCCTGCTCGACCGCTCGGCCGGCGGGATCAGCCTCACCCATGCGGGCAAGCTCGTCGCGTCCTATGCCCGCTCGGCCGTGCTCGATTTCGACAGCCTCCGCGCCGACCTCGACGATCTGCGCGGCAGCCGCCGGCGGCTCATCCGCATCGCCATGGTGGAGAGCATCGTCTCGGGCGGCCCAATGGATGCGGTTCACGCCTTCCGTCAGCGCTTCGACAGCGTCGTCTTCGAGATGAAGATCGTCCCCGCCCCGCAGATCGTCGAGCTTGTGAAACGCGGCGGCTGCGATGTCGGCATCTCGTTCTGCGCACCGCCCGATCTCGACATCCGCCAGATTTCCAAACTGCACGAGCCGGTCGTGCTGGTGACACCGCCCGGCCACCCGCTCACCTACCGTCCTGCGGTCGCGCTGCCTGACATCGCCCGCTGGCCCGTCGCCCTACCCGGCGAGAACTATGGCTTCCGCCAGATGTTCGACCGCGCCTGCCACGCGGCCGGCCTCGACATCAAGCCGGTCCTCACGGCCAACGGCTTTGAAGCGATCCGCGATTTCGTCCGCAGTCAGGCCGGCATCGGCGTTCTGCCCTATCGCGCGGTCGCGCGCGAACAGCGCCTCGGCCATCTCTCCGCGCTGACCATCGACGACCCGGCGCTCACCGAAACGACCATCGAAATCCTCGTCCGCCGCAGCCGCATCGCCCGCGTCGTCCGCCTCTTCGCCGAAGACCTAGCCAGCGCCATCCTGTCTTGGCGCTAAGCCGGCTGCTGGAGGAAGGTTCACCTCACGCCACTTCTACCAAGATTTGGTAGTGAGACGCCTAAGAACTAGGCCACCGCCCGATCGGGCGCCGTCGCCAGCCGGTCGTCGCTCGCAATCAGCTCGTAGGCCGGCAGCGTCAGGAACTCGACCAGATCGTTCGCCAGCACCATGCCGGCAAAAAGCCGGGCGGCCTCTTCGAGGCGCTCGGAAGGATAGTCGCGGCGCAGCGCTTCCATTTCCTCATCCAGCAGCATGCCGAACAGGTTGGGCGAGACGACGCGGCCATCGTCGAGCGGCGCACCATGCTGGACCCACTGCCACAGCTGGGTGCGCGAGATTTCGGCGGTCGCGGCGTCTTCCATCAGATTATAGAGCGGCACGGCGCCCCGGCCCTCGAGCCAGGCTTGCGTATAGCGAATGCCGACGCGGATGTTCTCGCGAGCACCCTCTTCCGTGCGCTCGCCGAGATGCACCTGCAGCATTTCGGCTTGCGTGATGTCGAGCTCGGCAAGGCTGCGGCCAAGCTGGTTGGGCGCGGGCATCATGCGATCGAAGACTTCCATCGCCACGGGGACGAGATCAGGGTGCGCGACCCAGGTGCCGTCATGGCCGGCGCCGGCTTCGCGCTCCTTGTCCGCCTTCACCTTGGCGAAGGCGGCCGCATTGGCGTCCGGGTCGCCTTTGATGGGGATCTGGGCCGCCATGCCGCCCATCGCGAACGCGCCGCGTCGGTGGCAGGTCTGGATCAGCTTCAGCGAATAGGCGCCGAGGAACGCCTTGCCCATCACCATCGCGCCGCGGTTGGGCGTCAGGAACGCAGGCTGGCGGCCGAGGCGTTTGATGACCGAGAAGATGTAATCCCAGCGGCCACAGTTCAGGCCGGCCATATGATCGCGCAGTTCGTAGATGATCTCGTCCATCTCGAACGCGGCGGGGATGGTCTCGATCAGCACTGTCGCCTTGATCGTACCGTTGGCGAGGCCGAGGGCCTTCTGGGCGAAGACGAAGACGTCGTTCCAGAGGCGGGCTTCGAGATGGCTCTCGAGCTTGGGCAGATAGAAATACGGGCCCGAGCCCTGCGCCAGTGCGGCCTTGGCGTTGTGAAAGAGATAAAGGCCGAAATCGAAAAGCCCGCCGGACATCGGCTGGCCGTCCACCAGCAGATGGCGCTCCAGCAGATGCCAGCCGCGCGGGCGGACGATGAGGACGGCGGGCGTCGCACCCAGCGCGTACGACTTGCCCGACTTTGCATCGGTGTGCGTGAGCTTGCCCGCCCAGCGGTCTTTCAGATTGACCTGACCTTCGATGACGTTGGCCCAGGTGGGCGAGGTCGCGTCTTCAAAGTCGGCCATGAACACCTTGGCCCCGCTATTGAGGGCGTTGATGATCATCTTGCGGTCGACCGGGCCGGTAATCTCGACGCGGCGGTCCTGCAGATCGGCCGGGATCGGCGCGACGGACCAGTCGGCATCGCGGATGGACGCGGTCTCGGCGAGGAAGTCCGGCACCTCGCCTGCATCGAAGCGCTTCTGGCGTTCGGTGCGGACAGCAAGGAGCTGACGCCGGCGGGCATCGAACGAGCGATGGAGATCGGCAAGGAAGGCGAGCGCCTCAGACGTCAGCACTTCAGCAGCACGCCCGTCCACCGGACCCGCGATACGGATGTTCTTCAGGGTATCGGCCATGGCGTGCTGCTCGCTTGTTGATTGAGGCGTGGGGATCAGGAGGCGGCTTCGGCGCCGACCTTCTTTTCGCGCACCGACGGCACAACCTGGTCGCCCCAGTTGCCGTTGCCGTCATGAATACGCGACACGCGGATCAGCTCAATCGAATAGCCTTCCTCGGTGGCGCGGCGGACCGCTTCGTTAAGCCGGTGCGTCGCCTCGGCGACGCGATTGACGGCGCGCTCCTGCGGCGTGAGTTCCGGCAAGGCGGCGCGGGTGAACTGCGTCTGAGACATATCGTTTCTCCCTTCTCTCTTACTCGGCTGCGAACTGGTTCATGGTGTTGGCGTGGCCGCCCGCTTTCAGCGCGCGCTCGCCGGACACCATTTCCTTGAAGGTGTCGCCCAGATCGGAGCCGACCTCGTGCTGGTGCTTCACCGCCGAGATGCCGCGGCGGATTTCCTCGCGCTGCACCGTGTTCACATAGGCCTTCATGCGATCGAGGCCGAAATAGCCGCGCGACAGCTCATCCATGCTTTTGGCCGTGAGGTGGAAGGTCGGCAGCGTGATGAGGTTGTGGAAGACGCCGCGGGCCGCGATGTCGACCTGGAAGCTCGCGAGGCGGGCATCGGCTTCGAGGCCGAGCTCGGAATTATCGAGATCCGCCGACATGAGACCGGCGCCATCGGGATAGGCGTCCTTCGCGATCTTGCCCTCAGCGATCCACTCGGCGACCACCTGCTTACGCAGGTTGAGGGTCCAGTTGAACGAGGGCGAGTTGTTATAGGTGAGTTTGGCGTTCGGAACGACCTTGCGGATGTCGTCGACCATCGCGCCGATCTCCGAAACATTCGGCGTATCGGTCTCGATCCACAGAAGATCGGCGCCGCCCTGGGTCAGCGAGGCGATGCAGTCCTCGATCACGCGGGCGCGGCCGGTGCCTTCCTGGAAGGCGAACAGGCCGTTGGGCATACGCACCGGCTTCACGAACGTGCCGTTCTGGTAGAGCGCGAGCTCGCCGTCGCGGATGGGATTGTCGTTGGTGACCGGCTCGGTCTTCAGCCATTTGATGTAGTCGGACGCGAGATCGCCCGCGCCCTGGCTGACCGGCACCTTCTGGGTGAGGCCGGCGCCGAGGCTGTCGGTGCGCGCGACGATCACGCCGTCATCGACGCCCAGTTCTTCAAAAGCCAGTCGGCAGGCGCGGAGCTTCTCGATGAAGTCCTCCCGGGGCACCGTCACCTTGCCGTCCTGGTGGCCGCACTGCTTGGCGTCGGACACCTGGTTCTCGATCTGCAGGCAGCAGGCGCC
>VFQQ010002186.1_pt1 | contig 23260 bp, 23 predicted proteins | sample 3512341 | NCBI WGS metagenome assembly VFQQ01 (sample SAMN10412373, study PRJNA504923) | tailings metagenome | isolation source: Relicate 2 Philex TSF1 revegetated site | place: Philippines: Tuba, Benguet | collected 2017-08-29 | reverse complement strand
ACGTGCGCGCACGCCTGGCAGGGTTTGGGCCAGGGCAGGTTTGGGCTCGCTCGCGCTCAGGCGACGGTGCGGAGCTGGATGCTGTCGATGCGCTGGTTGGCGGAGGTCATCACGTCGGAGACGATGACGAGCTTGTCGCCGGTCTTGATGCGGCCCTGCTTCTGCAGCGATTCAAGGGCCCGCGTGATGGTCTTCTCCGGGTCGCCGAAGGGCTGGAGCAGGAACGGCTCGACCGAGCGCACGAGCTTGAGGTGACGCAGGGTCACCGGGCAGTCGGTGACGGCGAGGATCGGCGCGCGCGCGGGGCGGTGGGCGGCGAGGCCGGCGGCGGTGATGCCGCGGCGCGTGAAACAGAGAATGGCCGAGTTGGGCAGTTCGTTCGCCATCACGACGGCGGAGCGGAGGAGCTTCATCCGCTCGGCCAGGAACACGGCGGGCTCGGGAAACTCGGCGGCCATCTCCGTCTCGATGCGGCGCGAGATGGTGTCGAGCACGCGCACGCACTCGAGCGGGTATTTGCCCACGGTGGTCTCGCCGGAGAGCATGACACAATCGGCGAGCTCGTAGACGGCGTTGGCGACGTCGGTGATCTCGGCGCGCGTCGGCATGGGCTGGCCGATCATCGATTCGAGCATGTGCGTGGCGATGATGACGGGGCGGCCGATGGCGAGGCAGGTGCGCACGGCGCGGCGCTGGACGACGGGGAGTTCCTGCAGCGGGATCTCGATGCCGAGGTCGCCGCGCGCGACCATGAGGGCGTCGGTGGCGCGGATGATGTCGTCGAGGTTGTCGATGGCGGACTGGTCCTCGATCTTGGCGATGATGCGGGCGCGCGAGCCGTGCTGCTTGAGGAAGGCGCGGAGCTGGAAGATGTCGGCCGCCTCGCGCACGAACGACAGCGCGACGAAGTCGATGCCCTCCGCGATGCCGACGAGCGTGTCGGCGCGGTCCTTCTCGGTGAACGAGGGCAGGTTGACGTGCACGCCGGGGAGGTTGATGTGGCGGCGCGACTTGAGTTCGCCCGGCGTGAGGACGCGGCAGCGGATGTGGGCGTCGTTCTTCGCGAGCACCTCGAGGCGGATGAGGCCGTTGTCGACCAGCACGGTGTCGCCGACGCGGATGTCGTTGACGAGGTTGCGGTAGTTGACGTCGACGGAGCGGATCTCCTCGGAGCGGTCACGCTCGGCGTCGGGCTTGACGGTGAAGTCGAAGATCTCGCCCGCCTTGAGTTCGATCGGCAGGTCGACGTCGCCGGTGCGGATCTCGGGGCCCTTGATATCCATCATGATCGCGACCTCGTGGCCGGCGGCCTGCGAGACCGCGCGGATGCGGCGGATGATCGTGCGCGTCCAGTCATGGGAAGCGTGCGCCATGTTGAGGCGGACGACATCGACGCCGGCGCGGATGAGTTGCCCGAGCATTTCCTCGGACTCGGTGGCGGGACCGAGGGTGGCGATGATCTTGGTGCGGCGGAAGGGCGCGGGGGTCATGCGGGCGAACAAGCAATCGCCGCGCCGGGCGCGCCGCAAAGTCAAAAAGGGTCGCAGTTTCACGCCCCCGGGGGAGGGGCCGTGCACCGCGACAGACTTGCGGCTCAGAATTCGTAAGGGGCGCTGCCTTCGCCCGGGGGGACGACGGCGTAGGTGCAGCGCAGGGTGGAGAGCGTCGGGGCGCAGGCGGCGGCAACGGCGTCGGGCGTGTTGCAGTCGCGGCTGAGGTGGGCGAAGAACACGTGGCGCAGGCGCGGGCTGGGGATGGCGGCGAGCAGGTCTCGGACGGCGTCGTTCGAGAGGTGGCCGTGCCGACCGTTGATCCGTTGTTTCACCGACCACGGGCGCTTCGCGTCGGCCTCGAGCAGGCGCGGGCAGTAGTTGGCCTCGACCACGAGAACATCGACGTCGCGCAGGCGCTGCGCGATGTGCGCCGGGGCGTGGCCGAGATCGGTCAGCCAGGCGAGTGCGCGGCGCGGGGCGAAGAGGTCGCCCTCGCGGCCGTGCGCGATGACGAAGCCGACCGGGTCCTGCGCGTCGTGCGGGACGGCGAAGCTGCTCACCTCGAGGTCGCGGAAACGGAACGACGCACCCGTCTCGAAATGCTGCCAGCTCACGCGGTGCTTGAGGCTGCGTTGCACGACCTGCGCCGTGCCGGCGTTGGCGAAGACGCGGATGTGCGGGTGCCGCGCGAGGCCGGAGAGGCCGGCGGCGTGGTCGCCGTGTTCGTGCGTGAGGAAGATCGCGTCGATGCGCTCGAGCGACTCGCCGGCGGCGGCGAGGAGTTCCTGGAGCCGGCGCGCGGAGAAGCCCGCGTCGACGAGCACGCGCGTGTCGTCGGTCTGGAGGAGCGCGGCGTTGCCGGCGCTGCCGCTGCCAAGGATGCGGAATCGGACGGGCATCGCGGAGATTGAGAAGCCGCGGGGCGTCCGCGCACAAGAACAATGCCGCACGGTTGAAAACTCCAAACGCCAAAGGTCCAAATCCCAAACCACCGCGAGCGGCCGGGCCCGCGCTCGCCAGCCTTGGCGTTTGGAATTTGGAGTTTGGCGTTTTCCGGGCCGGTTCCTCCGGCCCGGCCCGGTGGTTGACGCCGCGGGAAAACCGGATTGGCTCGTCCCTCCCATGCCTGCCCAGTCTTCCCGTTCCCGCTCCCGCGCGGCCCGCGCCGCCGCTCCGGCCGTGCGCCCGATGCGCGGGCAGGTGACGATCACGCGGCAGGTGCACTTCAACTCCGCGCACCGGCTCTACAACCCGACGAAGAGCCTCGCGTGGAACCAGAAGCAATACGGCCTCTGCACCAATCCGCACTGGCATGGTCACAACTACGTCCTCGAGGTCTCGCTCCGCGGCGAACCCGATCCGGTCACCGGCTACATCATGGACCTCGGCGAGCTGAAGCGCCTGCTCCACACCGTGATCGTCGACAAGTGCGACCACCGGAACCTCAACGACGAGGTGGACTTCCTCCGCGGCATCATCCCCTCGACCGAGAACCTCGTCATCGCGTTCTGGCACGAGCTCGAGCCCCATCTCCGCCACCTGAAGCACGCGCGCCTGCACTGCGTCCGCCTCTACGAGACGCCGCGCAACTACGCCGAGTTTTTCGGTCCCTCCGCCTGACCGGCGGCATCCCCCGGTTATCGTCCCCCGTAGAAAAAACGACACCATGAGCAAAAAGAAGCCGATGTATCTCCACCGTTCCGCGGATGGGGCCGAGCCGCGGATCAAGCGCGGCTACGACAAGAAATTCCGCTCCACCGCGGCCTATCGCGCTTCGCTGCCCGACATGATGGAGGCCGCGCACGACGCCATCCAGGGCGCCAACGTCCCGATCCAGCAGGTCGGCATCCACAACTTCAAGCTGCCGCTGAAATACCGCACGAAGGCCGGCGAGATCCTCACGCTCGAGACCAGCGTCACCGGCACCGTGTCGCTCGAGGCCGAGCTCAAGGGCATCAACATGAGCCGCATCATGCGCACGTTCTACGACCACAAGGACGAGGTCACGACCGGCGAGTGGATGGGCAGGGTGCTGAAGAATTACCTGCGCAACATCGACAGCAAGGACGCGCGCCTGAAGATCGCGTTCTCCTACCCGATGCAGCGCGCGAGCCTGCGCAGCGGCCTCAGCGGCTACCAGTTCTACAACGTCGCCTTCGAGGGCGTGATGACGCGCGACGGCCGCTACCGGCGCTTCATCCATTTCGATTTCGTCTATTCCTCCGCCTGCCCCTGCTCGGCGGAACTCAGCGAGCACGCCCGCGATCTCCGCGGCGCCTACACCGTGCCGCACTCGCAGCGCAGCAAGGCGCGCGTCACCGTCGAGGAGGCCGAGGGGAAGAAGATCTGGATCGAGGACATCCACGCCCTCTGCCTCGCCGCGCTCCAGACCGAGACGCAGGTGATGGTGAAGCGCGAGGACGAGCAGGCCTTCGCCGAGCTCAACGGCGCCTACCTCAAGTTCGTCGAGGACGCCGCGCGCCTGCTCTACAAGGAATTCGACGCCGACAAGCGCATCGCGGACTTCCGCATCGCGTGCTCGCACCTCGAGTCGCTCCACTCGCACGACGCCGTGAGTGTGATCTGCAAGGGCGTGAAGGGCGGCTTCACCGCCGACTTCATGGACTTCGGCCTGCTCGTGTGCTGAATACGCCGCGCCGGCGGCGCGGAAAACGCCAAACGCCAAAAGTCCAAACGCCAAAGCCCGCGGGCGGATGGCTTCTCGCGTGCGAATGCCTTCATCTGCGGGCGAATGCCTTCCTGCGCGCGCGTTTGCCACCCACGGCACGCGGATATCCTCTCCGGCGGGTGGATGCCTCCTGTAGGTTGCGCGCTTGCGCGCAACGGAGCGCGTCCCTTCGCGGCTGACTGGAAGATCGGGGCGCGCACCTCAGTCTTTCCCGTAGCAGCCGACGTAAGTCGGCTGGGCTGGGCGAAGCCGTGCACCGTCGACGATGCCCAGCCGTCTTACGACGGCTGCTACGAGGGAGAGCCTCCTGGTTGAGCGCTGACGGGCAACGCGGTGCGTCAGGATTTGGCGTTTGGAGTTTGAAAAATTTGCGCCCATCTTTTTCGCGTGAGCTCGAGCCGTAAGAATTCCTCCCCCGTCGTCCTCATCACCGGTGCCTCCCAAGGCATCGGCGCGGCCATCGCGCGCGTCTTCGCCGCCGAGCTGAAGGGCGCGCGCCTCGCGCTCGTCGCGCGCAACGCGAAGAATCTCCGCGCCGTCGCCGCCGCGTGCGCCCGGCTCAACCCGCGCGCCGAGGTCGCCGTGTTCCCGTGCGACACCGCCGACGAGCGCGCCGTGACGAAGCTCGCGCGCGCGGTGACGAAGCGCCTCGGCGCCGTCGACGTGCTGATCAACAACGCCGGCAAGTTTCACGGCGCGCCGTTCCTCCAGACGAAGGTCGCGGACTTCGACGCCCAGCTCGCGGCCAACTTGCGCAGCGTCTTCCTCGTCGCGCAGGCCTTCGTGCCGGCGATGGTCGAGCGCGGCCGCGGCGATGTGTTCAACATGGGCTCGGTCGCGAGCTTCAAGGCGCTGCCCGGCATGGCGGCCTACGGCGCCGCCAAGTTCGGCGTGCTCGGCCTGACGCGCGTCATGCGCGAGGAATTGAAGCCCCATGGCGTGCGCGTGTGTTGCGTCCTGCCCGGCGGCACGGAATCGCCGTCGTGGGACGGCAGCGGCGTGCCCGCGGAGCGGCTCATGGCCGCGGAGGATGTGGCGCGGGCCTTCCTCGACATCTACCGCCTCAGCCGGCGCACGGTGGTGGAGGAGATCGTGTTGCGCCCGCAGCTCGGCGACCTGCCCTGAGTGGCGCACCGCGCGGCACCGACTGCCCGGGCCGACCGGCCACCCGGTATTAACCCCTAGGGCGGGTAAATAAGCTGGCGCATCTGCAAAGAGATTGCACGGTGGGCGCCCTCGCATGCTGTTCCGCGCCCGCCTGCTCGCCTTTTTCGTTGCCTGTTCCTTGACCGGTGCAGCGGCGGCGCAGGTGCTCGTCTACCCGGATTTCTCTTCCACGGCGGGTCTGACGCTGCGCGACGCCAACGTGTTGAACGGCGCCATCCAGTTGGCCGCCAGCAACAACGACCGGCGCGGTTCGTTCTTCACCACGGACCAATACGGCATCTCGAGTTTCAGCGCCGTCTTCGACTTCCGCATCACGAGCCCCGGCGGTTTCAGCGATGGCACTGCGGCGGGCGCGGACGGCATCACGTTTGTCGTGCAGCGGACGGCGAACAACGCCCTCGGCAGTTTCGGCAGCGGCATCGGCTATGGCGGCATCGGCAACAGCGTGGCGGTCGAGCTCGACACCTTCAGGAACACCAATCTGAACGACCCGAGCAGCAACCATATCGGCATCAACACCAACGGCAGCCTGACCTCGCTCGCGACGGCCGACGTGGCGACGCCGTTCGACAATGGCACGCGCTGGACGGTGTGGGTCGATTACAACGGCGCCTTGCTCGAAGTGCGCGTGAGCGAGACCGGCATCCGGCCCGTCGCGCCGACCCTGACGCACACAATCGACATCGCCGGGACAATAGGCGGCACGAGTGCATGGATCGGCTTCACGGCGGCGACGGGCTCGGCCTTCGGCAACCACGAGCTGCTCGGCTTCGCCTTTTCTGACGTCTACCTGAACAACGGCATCGCCGCCATTCCGGAGCCGTCGACCTATGCGCTGATCGCGCTCGGCCTGGGGTTCGTCGGGTTCACGCTCTGGCGCCGTCGCCGCGCCTGAGCGCGCGCTCAGCCGCGCGGCGTGCTCGCGTCGTAAGCGGGTGTGGCGCCGCGCTGGGTCGCAACCCATTCGCCGAGCCGGCACGCGAAGGCGAGGGCCTCGCCCGTCGGTGCGCCCTGCAGCCGGCGTGCGAGCAGGCCGGCAACGAAGGCATCGCCGGCGCCAACCGTGTCGGCCACGGGCACGGGTCGTCCGCTTTCCCAGAGCCAGCGTCCGTCCTCGAGCAGGCCGGCGCCGTGCTCGGCCGACGTGACGCAGATCCGCGGACAGCCGGTGTGCTCGTGCAGCGTGCGGGCGTTGCGTTCCTCCTCGCCGAAGCCGAGCCGCCCGCCGGCGAGGCGCGCAGCCTCGCGGGCGTTGAGCTTCAGCAGGGTGGCGCGCGGGGCGTAGCCGCGCACGAGATCGAGGTCGTCGTGCGGCGGGCGGAGATTGACGTCGAAGACGCGTTCCGCGTCCGGTGGCAGCACGGCGAGCAGGCGGTCGAGCGCCGCGCGGTTGAAGGTCGTGCGCAGCGCCAGCGAGCCGAACACGAGCGCGCGCGCGGCGAAGGCGGCGCGGAGCGTATCCTCGCCGAACGCGATCTGGTCCCACGCCACCTCCGTCGCGATCTCGTAGCTCGCGTCGCCGGCGGGCGAGAGCGCGGCGCGCACGTAGCCGGTTGGCAGGCCGGTGTGGCGCACGACCCCAAGCGCGTCCATGCCCCAGTGCTTGAGGCGGCGGAGCAACTCGTCGCCGAGCAGGTCGCGCCCGACCGCGGTGGCGAGGTGCGGGCGGAGGCCGAGTTGCTGCAGGTGGTAGCCGACGTTGAACGGCGCGCCGCCGGCGAAGAGTCCCGCGGGCAGGATGTCCCACAGGATTTCGCCGAAACAGACGACGGTGGGGGCGGAGTCGGGCATGGCGCGGGGCGGGGGGGGTTATTCCTCGGCGCCGGGGCGGGGCGCGGCCTCGAGTTCGTGGCAGGCGTGGATGTAGGCGGCGGCGGACCAAGCCTGGTAGGCCTTGCCCATGGGGCGGCCGGTCTTGCCGTGGACCCATTCGTTGAACTCCCACTCGTGGTCGCGCCCGAGGCGGTTGAGTTCGGCGAGGCGCACGAGCTCGCGGCAGGCGACCTCGTGGAAGCCGAGGCGCTGGATGAAGCGCACCCACATGCCGCCGATGAACGGCCAGATGCCGCCGTTGTGGTAGTGGTGCGGGAGGTTGAGGAGGTTGACCGTGTAGTAGGCGCGCCAGTCGGGGTCGCCCGCCTGCACCACGGGGTAGAGGTTGGCGACGGGCCAGGGCTGGTTGACGCCGACGCCCCACATGAAACGGAACGCGGTGCGCGCGCGCTCGATGTCGAGCAGGTTCATGAGGAACGCGAGGACGTTGGCGTAGACATCGCAGCGCCAGTTGAACGCAAAGGGCGTGATCTCGGCGAGGAGGTATTGGGTGTCGCCGAGCGCGAACTGCCGGTCGGCGAAGCGATGCGGGCGCCCGGTGTCGTCGGCGGCCTGCGTCGTCGTCCAGAAGGTCGCGAGCACGCGGCTGCGGATGTGCTGCGACCAGCGGAGGTATTCCGCGGCGCGCGTGAACTGGCCCATGAGCTCGAGGATGCGGCCGTAGCAGACGTTGGCGCGATACCAGAGGACCTCGTCGTAGAGGACGTTGTAGCTGCGGCCGAAGAGGTCGGTCCAGTCGCCGGCCTCGGGGATCTCGAGGAGGCCGTCGTTGTTGCTGTCGTGCGCGCTGAGCCAGTCCATCACGCGCTGGAGGCGGGCGGCGTGCTTGAAGAGGAGCGAGTGGTCGCCGGTGACGGAGGCGTGGTTGTAGAGGGCGATGATGACCCAGAGGCCGCTGTCGATGGAGGCGATGTTGCCGACGCCGGAGTAGTCGGGCTCGCCGGTGTCGATGCGGACGTTGGCCGGGATCTGGCCGTTGGGGGAGATGGCATCGAGCAGGGTCTCGAGCGTGCGCACTTGCGCCGCGCGGATCTCGGGGTCGTCGACCCGCAGGGTGCTGAAGACGGTGATGGCGCCGTCGCGCGCCCACACGCTGCGGTAGTTCGCGTCGGTGCCCGTGACGGTGTTGTCCGCGAGCGAGCAGGCGGAGAAGCCGAGCGGCGTGATGTTCTTCCTCAGCGCCGCGAGGGCCTGCTGGTAACCGGTGCGCACGAGTGCGCGGTCGTCGGGCGAGAGCGTGCCGAGCGTCGTGCCCTCGAAGAGCAGGCGGAAGCCCGGCGCGAGCGCCTCGCGGGCGAAGCGCGTCTCCTCCTTCGTCGGGAGGACGCAGACGACGCCGTAGTGGCAGAGGCCGTCGAGCACGCCGTCGGCGAGGATGCGGCGCGAGCTGTAGATCGGGATGTCGACCGTGGCCTCGTAGAGCTCGGGATGGGCGTTCTCCACGATGATGCCGCGCACGCCGGTGAGGCGGAACATCGAGGCGTCGTTGCCGGTGTCGCCGGCGACGAGCACGCCGTCCATCGGCAGCCCGAGGCGTTCGCAGAGCCAGGCGAGGGCGCCGCCCTTGGTGGCGTGGCGCGGGAGGATGTCGAGGTCGCGCGAGCTGGAGTAGACGATCTGCACCTCGACGCCCGCCTCCGTGAGGCGGCGCTTCAATTCGCGCAGCGCGGCGTGCGGGGCGTTGGGCAGATACCAGCTGCACTTGAACTCGTTCTGGAATTCCGCCGGCTGCGGCTTGACGCCGGGGAACGCGGCGGCGACGCGCCGCACGACGGCCAGGTCCCAGCCCTGCGCGAGGTGGGTGTCGAAGTCGCGCAGCCGCCGGCGGGCGGCGACCTCGTAGACCTCGGTGCCGACGCCGCCGATCCAGTAGTCGCCGGGCGGCAGGACGCCGTCGTCCGCGAAGCGGCGGAGATCGTCGACCAGGCGGCCGCTGTTGTAGACGAGCAGCGGGCGCGCCTCGGGTGACAGCGCCTCCCACGCGGTCTTGAAGCGCTGCGTGGCCTCGGGGTTGCCGAGGAGGGTGCCGTCGAGGTCGGTGGCGAACAGGCGGACGGGATTTTGGTTGGGCATGGCGGGGCGGGGTCAGTCTCCGTCGTTCCAGGGCTCGTCCCACTCGTTGTCGGTGAAGGCGAGGGCGGTGGCGCGTTCCTCGATCAGGCTCGTCAACTGCTGCGCGATGCCGGTCCAGGTGAAGAGACTGCGGGCCTTGTGCGCGCCCATGCGCGCGAGGCGGTGCGCGAGGCGCGGGTGGCGGAGGATTTTCACGATCGAAATGCCGAGGTCCTCCCGGTCGAAGGTGTCGGCGTAGAGCGCGTGGCGCCCGAAGGTCACGGCGCGGAAGAGGCCGCCGTGCGTGGTGATGACGGTCGGCGTCCCGCAGGCCATGGCCTCGATCGCCGTCATGCCGAAGGGCTCGTAGCGGCTGCTGAGCACGAACACGTCCGCCGCGCGGTAGTGGTCGGCCAGGTCCGAGTCGGCCACGAAGCCGCCGAACTTCACGCGGTCGGCGAGGCCGAGCGCGGCGGCCTGCGCCTTGAGTTCGTCGAGGATCGCCTGCTCGTGGCGGTTGAGCGTCGCGCCGCCGACGGCGAGGTGGAGCACGGCTTCGGGAATGCGCGGGGCGACGACGGAGAAGGCGTCGATCAGCAGGTCGTAGCCCTTGTTGCGGGCGAGGCGGCCGAGCGCGAGGATGACCTTGCCCTCGAAGCCGAGCCGCTGGCGGACCGCCTGGCGCGAAGCGGCGCTGACGGGGTAGAAGCGGGTGTCATCGTAGCCGGGCGGGATCATCGCCACCTGCTCCGCCGGGGCGCCGTAGTCCTTCACGATCATGTCGAGCTGGTCCGGCGTCGTGGCGATGACCTCCTCGCAGGTGCGGAAGAGCAGGGTCTCCTCCGTGATGCGCTGGCTGAAGTTGTATTTCCGATCGAAGTTCGCCGCATCCTGCGGGTAATCGCGCTCCATGAGCTGCTTCTTCCACAGTCCGAGCGAATGGGGCGTGTGCACGTGCGGCACATCGAGCGCCTCGGCGAGCCGCTGCGTGGCGTAGCCCGCGTCCCAGTAATGGCTGTTGAAGAACTGGTATTTCAGCCCGTGGCGTTGGATGAAGCGCAGGGCGTTTTCGGACCACTCGCCGAGGTGCTGGACGAGGTATTCCTTGTCGATGAAGCGCGGGCCGCCGCAGGGCACGCGGATGACGCGGACGCGATCGCTGATGATATCGAACTCCGGCTGGTCCTCGAAGCGGCGCGTCCAGATGTCGACCTCGAAGCCGAGCTGGGCGAGCTTCTTGGACAATTCGATGACGTAGACGACCTGGCCGCCGGTGTCCGCGGCGCCGAGCGGGGGCTCGGCGGCGACGTAGCCGTGCGTGGAAACCATGCCGATGCGCGGAAGCGCAGACTCAGGGTTGATGGCAGACATGAACAAGTGGGTTGTGCCTTCGCGGGCTGAGTCGCGGGCGAGGGCGGTGAGCGTGGACGCGGCCGTGACCGCGGACCCCGAAGTGCCGGGGTGATGACGCCGCCCACGCAACCGATCTCAAGTGCAACGAGACGAAACACGGGGCGTCGAAACGTGGGCGACCCCGTATTCACGAAAACGCCGCCCGCGCGGACTGCCAAGAACTTTCTCGGCCTCGCCCCGCCGCCGCGCCGTGGGCCGGACGCGCCCTTGCGCCGTGCGCTCCGCCCTGCCAGCGTGCCGCGCATGACCGCCGGCAACCGGACCATCCTCGTCGTCGAGGACGAAGCCTCCATCGCGGAGACCGTCACCTACGCGCTGCGCACGGAGGGCTTCGCGCCGCTCTGGCGCGGCACCGGCCGCGAGGCGCTCGAGGCCCACGCGTCCGCGGCGCCGGCGCTCGTCGTGCTCGACGTCGGCCTGCCCGACATGAGCGGCCTCGACGTCTGCCGCGAGCTGCGGCGGCGCTCGGCCGCGCTGCCCATCATCTTCCTCACGGCGCGCAGCGCCGAGGTGGACCGGATCGTCGGGCTGGAGCTCGGCGCGGACGATTACCTCGTCAAGCCGTTCAGCCCGCGCGAGCTCACGGCCCGCGTGCGCGCCGTGCTCCGGCGCAGCCACCCCGCCGCGCCCGCCGCGGCGGCCGGGCCGTGGCGCCACGATATCGCGCGCTGCCGCCTGAATTATCGCGGGCGCGACCTCGAGCTCACGCGCAACGAATACCGCCTGCTCGCGACGCTCGTCGCCGCGCCCGGCCGCGTGTTCTCCCGCGAGCAATTGCTGCAGGCCGCCTGGGAGGACCCCGGCGCCGCGCTCGACCGCACGGTCGACGCGCATGTCAAACTCGTGCGCGCCAAGCTCCGCGAGGCCGCGCCGGAGCACGACCCGATCGTGACGCACCGCGGGCTCGGCTATTCGCTGCGCGACGAGGCGTGAGGATCCGCACGCTCATCTTCGGCGTCTATGTCGGCGTCTCGGCGCTCGGCTTCCTCGTCGTGCTCGGCCTCGCCCTGCGCGACGTGCGGCTGCGCTACATCGAGTCGATGCGGCGCACGCTCGGTGACACGGCGGCCTTCCTCGCCGCGCACGCCGCCAACGGCCCGTCCGGCGAGGACTGGGTCGCCCGCGTGGCGCAATTGCCCGAACGCGCGGAACTGCTCCGCCTCTTCGCCTGCGACCGCGAGGGACGCGTGATCTTCGACGCCGGGGGCAAGGACACCGGCCAGCTCTACGCCTGGGGCATGACCGGCGGCGGGCGTGCGGCCTCCGAGAATTACTCCATCCACAACGTCGCCATCGTCGGCCACGAGCTGCGCGTGCGCGCGGCGGTGCGGCGCGACGGCGAACTGCTCGGCTGGGTCGGCGTCGGCCGTCCGCTCGCGACCGTTTTGGAAGGCATCACCCACGCACAATGGCGCATGGTCTGGTGGGCGGGCACGATCGCGTTCGCGATGGTGCTGATCGGCTGGTGGGTCGCGGCGCAGCTCGCGCGTTCGATCGAGCGCCTGACCGCGCACGCCCGCGCCGTGCGCGACGGCGGAACGTCGCGCGCCCCCGGCTCGCGCGCCAAGGAGATCGCGGAGCTGGCGCAGGCCTTCGACGAGATGCGCGAGGCGCTCGAAGGCCGCCGCCAGGCCGAGCGCTACACGCAGGCGCTGGCGCACGAGGTGAAGGCCCCGCTCGCCGCCATCCGCGGCGCGGCGGAGCTGCTCGACGAGACGATGCCGCCGGAACAACGCGCGAAGTTCCTCGCCAACATCCGCGCCGAAGCGGCGCGCATCCACGCCATCATCGAGCGCCTGCTCGAACTCTCGTCGCTCGAGGCGCGGAAGACGCTGCAGCAGGCCGAACCGCTTTCCGCCCCCGAACTCGCCCGCGAGGCGGCACAGGCCTTGCAGGCCGCGTTCGACGCCGCGGGCGTGACGCTCGAGGTGAAAGCCGTGGGCGAGGTGACGGTCCACGGCGAGCGCGTGCTGCTGCGCGAGGCGTTGGTGAATCTGCTGCAGAACGCGCTCGATTTCTCGCCGGCGCAGGGGCGGGTGGCGCTGCGCATCGAGCGTCAGGGCGATGGCGGTGCGGCGTGGTCCGTCGAGGACAATGGTCCGGGCGTGCCGGATTACGCGCTGCCGCGGGTGTTCGAGCGGTTTTATTCGCTCCCGCGTCCGGCCACGGGCCGCAAGAGCACGGGTCTCGGCCTCGCGCTCGTGCGCGAGATCGCCGAGCTGCATCGCGGCGGCGTGACGCTGGAGAACCGCGCCGAAGGCGGCGCGCGCGCGAGGTTTTGGGTGGGCGAGTAGGCGCAATACCGGTGTCGCTTGCGCTGGGACTTTGGCGCGGTAGCGCCGGTAGGGTCGGACCGCCGGGCCGACCGCGAAAGTCCTGGCGGCGCGCCCAGCGGTCGCGCCCTACCCACGGCAAGTCCGTCGAAAATTCAGTTTTATTTGGCGGTTGGTATTGGACGCACGCTGCGAGGGTAGGGCCGGCTTCAGCCGGCCGTTTGGTCTATCCCGCATTCGTTGCCCGGCTGAAGCCTGGCCTACTTTGCACGCGGAATTCACGCCCGCTTCATCAGAGTTTCACGGAGGTGTGTCAGGCTGAGGGCATGGAAACTCCCGAACCGCCCCGCGTCGCCCCGACCATCGTCCTGCCCGTCATCCGGCCCCGCAAGGTGATGCTCAAACTGCTCTTCATTTTGGGGCTGGTCGTGCTGTTCATGATTCCGTTGCTCATGATCAACGGACTGCGCGAGGAGCGGGAGAAATGGCGCGGCCTGCCGGCGGCGGAGGCGGCCGCGTTGGAGCAGGGCGCGTCGGCGGCGGAGGGCTATCGCATGGTCGAGCGCGCGTTGAAGCACAGCCCGCTCATCCTCGGGCTGGTGTTCGCGGCGTTCTTTCTCTTCGAGACGCTGACCGGGCTGCGGCTGCACGCGGTGCATTACGCGCTCGTCGGTGCGGCGCTGTGTCTGTTCTACCTCGCGCTGCTCGCGCTCGGCGAGGTGCTGCCGCCCGGAGCCGCCTACGCCGGCGCGGCCTTCGCGTCGTCGGCGATGATCGTGCTCTACTGCGTTTCGATCCTGGGCAGCGCGACGCGCGCGGGCCTCGTGGCGGCGCTGCTCGGCGCGGAGCACGGCACGTTGTTCGTGATTTTGCGAATGGAGGAATACGCCCTGCTCGCCGGCACAGCGGCGCTCTTCCTCGCGCTCGGCGCGGTGATGTTCTGCACGCGTCACGTCGACTGGTTCGCCGAGGACGCCGGCCACGCGGCGCGGACTTGAAATCCGCGCGCCGGCCTGGGTCGGCTCAGGGCGACTCGGCGATGAGTTTGCCGTCGCGCTTGTAGTAAAGCTTGGTGCCGGTCACGCGGGCGCGGGCGGCGGCGACCTTGGCGGCGCGTTGCATGGCGGCGGTGATGGCCTTGGTGCGGGCGTCGAGCTTGGGCGTGGCGTTGGACTTCATGGGGATTTGGCGCGCAGGACGGGCGGATAACCGGTGGCATCGAACAGCCACCAGGCATCGCAAAGCGGACGATAGTGCTGCTCGAAGTTGCGCCAACTGCGAACAAAACGCCGGCGCACATCGGCGGCGGGGACGTTGTGACCGCCTTGCTTGACGCGCATGGCGATGCGCTTCAGGGCGAGTTCGGGACTGTCGAGACGCAGATACACGAGCTCGATCCGATAACCCGACTGCTTCCAGCGGGAGATCCGTTCGAGGTAGGTGAGTCCGCTGAGCGTGCTTTCGAAGGAGAAATCCTCCCGGGCAGCGGCGAGCCGGTCGAGTTCACTCAAGAAGACACGGCCGGCGGTCAGCGTCGCGTGATCGGGCTTAAGCGGGGAAATGCCGGCGGCGATGAGATCGGCATTCACGAAATTCAGGATGCCGCCTTCCTTGGGCAGAAACTCCCGGGCGAAAGTGGTTTTTCCGGCGCCGTTCGGGCCGGCGATGATCAGGCAGAGTGGGGCGGTCGGGCGACGTGGCATTTCCGGGCTGGTCGACGGCTCCGTCCTACAACAGCGCCTGCTGCTCGCCGCCGGCCAGGGGTTTCAGGCCGATGGCGTGGTAGCCCTTGGGCGTGAGGATGCGGCCTTGGGCGGTGCGGGCGAGGTAGCCTTCCTGGATGAGGAAGGGCTCGTGCACTTCCTCGAGCGTGTCGGCTTCCTCGCCGACGGCGATGGCGATGGTGCCGAGGCCGACGGGGCCGCCGGCGTAATTCTCCGCCATCAGGCGCAGGACGCGCTTGTCCATCTCGTCGAGGCCGGCCGCGTCGATTTCGAGCAACTCGAGCGCGGCGGCGGCGACGGGCTGTGTGATCCTGCCCTTCGCCTTCTCGGAGGCGTAGTCGCGCACGAAGTTGACGAGGTTGTTCGCGATGCGTGGCGTGCCGCGGGCGCGGGCGGCGATTTCCTGCGCGCCGGCGGCGTCGATCTCGACCTGCAGCAGGCCGCAGCTGCGCTGCACGATGCCGACGAGGGTGGCGCGGTCGTAGTAATCGAGCCGCGTGTTGAGCGTGAAGCGCGAGCGCAGCGGCGCGGTGAGCAGGCCGGAGCGCGTTGTGGCGCCGACGAGGGTGAACTTCGGGATCGAGAGGCGCACGCTGCGGGCGTTCGGTCCCTGGTCGATCATGATGTCGAGGCGGAAGTCCTCCATCGCGGAGTAGAGATACTCCTCGACGGTCTTCGGAATGCGGTGGATCTCGTCGATGAAGAGCAGGTCGCCTTCCTCGAGGTTGGTGAGGAGGCCCGCGAGGTCGCCGGCCTTCTCGATCACGGGGCCGGAGGTGACGCGGACGTTGCGGCCGAGTTCCTGGCCGAGGATGAAGGCGAGGGTAGTCTTGCCGAGGCCGGGCGGGCCGGAGAGGAGGACGTGGTTGAGCGGCTCGCCGCGGCGTTTGGAGGCGCCGACCATGACCTTGAGGCGTTCGACGGTCTTCGGCTGCCCGGCGAAATCACCGAACGAGAGCGGCCGCAGCGCGGCCTCGCTCTGGGAAACGGGGGCGTGGAGTGTTTCGGAAATGTAGCCGACGCCGGTCGCCGCGCCTGAAGGGGCGGGCATTTTCGATTTTTGATTCTCGATTTTCGATTGGGGCACGGGTGCGAAAGTGTCGGTTGGTTCGGGAAATCGAAAATCAAAAATCCAAAATCGAAAATCGGTTCACTTCCACTCCACCTCGGCGCCGAGGGAGCGGAGGTTTTCGACGAAGTGCGGGTGGGCGCGCTTGATGGTGTCGGCGTTCTTCACGACCGATTGGCCCGGAATGCTGGCGGCGACCATGTAGAGCGCGACGGCGGCGCGGATGATGTAGGGGGCCTCGACGACGGTCGGGCGCAGCGGCTTGGCGCCGAAGACGGTGATGCGGTGCGGATCGCTGACGACGACGTGCGCGCCGAACTTCGACAGTTCCGACATCCACGTGAAGCCGCCTTCATAGACCTTGTTCCAGAACATCACCTCGCCCTTGGCGCGCACGGCGAGCGCGATCATGACCGGCAGGAGGTCCACCGGAAAATACGGCCACGGCGCGGCCTCGATCTTCGGGAGCAGGTTGGTGGTGAACGGCTGGGCGACGACGAGCTTCTGCTTGCGGCGGACGAGCGCGGTGTCGCCCTCGTAGCCGACTTGCACGCCGAGCTTGGCGAAGGAGCGGTTGATGAGGTCGAAATGGTGCGGCAACGCATCGCGCACGCGCACCTCGCCGCCGGTGATGGCGCCGAGGGCGAGGAAGGTGACGACCTCGTGGTGGTCCGTCTCGATGCGGAACGAGCCGCCGCGGAGCTTCTTCACGCCGCGCACGGTGATCATGCTCGTGCCGATGCCCTCGAGGTCCGCGCCCATGCCGGCGAGGACGTGGCAGAGGTCCTGCACGTGCGGCTCGCTGGCGGCGTTGAGCAGCACCGACTCGCCCTCGGCGAGGACGGCGGCCATGACGAAATTCTCCGTCGCGGTGACGGACATGTAGTCGGGCCAGTGGCGCGCGCCCTGGAAGCGGCCCTTGAGGCGCATCGTCAGCTTGCCGTTGTGCGCGATGGCGGCGCCGAGGCGCTCGAGGATCTCGAGGTGCGGGTCGAGCTCGCGGATGCCGAGCGAGCAGCCCTTGGCGTTGGAGGGCACGACGAGCTTTTTCATCCGCTGCAGGAGCGGCGCAAAGAGCAGCACGGACGAGCGCATGCCCGCGGGCAACTCGCCCTCGAGGCGCGCGGCGTCGAAGGTCGAGTGGTCGATGTCCATCCGGCCGGCGCCGCGGTCCCAGTTGATGCGCGAGCCCTGCTCGACGAAGAACGTCACGAGCTTCTCGACGTCGGTGATCTGCGGGACGTTGGTCAGCGTCACCTTCTCGTCGGTGAGGAGCGAGGCGCAGAGGATGGGGAGGACGGAGTTCTTGTTGCCCGACGGCGTGATGGTGCCGCTGAGGGGCTTGCCGCCGTGGACGATGAGGTCAGCCATGTTGAGGCGAGAGGCGAGGAGCGAAGGGCGAGAGGAAAAGGGACGCGCGAACTTCCGCCGAACCACCGCGTGATGCGACAAAAAAACAAGGCGCCCGCGAGGGGCGCCTTGGAAAATAGGAATCGGGTGATGAGCGGGCGCTTAGGCCTGCGGGTGCGAATCGCCGCCGCCGGAGTGGCCGCCGCGATCGCCGCGGTAGCCGCCGTGATCGCCACCGCGGCCGCGACCGCGACCGCCGCGACGCCGGCGATGACCGCCGTCGCCGCCGCGACCTTCGCCGCGGTGCTCGTGCCGGTGTTCGCCGCCTTGATGACCCTCGCCGCCTTGGCCGGCGTGCTCGCCGTGGCCGCCGTGGCGGTGATGACCGCGACCGCCGCGATGACGGCGGTGCCCGCGATGTTCGCCGCGGTGCTCATCGCTGAGCGCGGGATGACCGGTCGAAGGAGCGGTCGGCGTGACCTCGGCGTTGCCGCCGAAAAGACCTTTCAGCCAGCCGAAGAAGCCGCCGGACTTGGCCGGGGCCGGCGCGGCCGCGGGAGCGGCCGGCCGCGGCGGACGACCATCGCGGTTGTCGCGGCGCTCGGGGCGCGCGCCCTCGCGCGGTTGGCCGCCCTCGGGGCGGAAATCGGAACGCTCGCGGCGCTCGCCGGCGGGACGCTCGCCTTCGGGACGCGGACCGTCGAAACGGCCTTCGCGGCGCGGGCGATCGCCGCGCGACTCACGGGCCGGGCGGAAACCTTCGCTCTCCCAGGTCTGCGGCGCGACCGGCTTCGGGCGCTCCGGCGGGAGGATGTTGAGCTCGGCCTTCTCGTCCGGCGTCGCCGGGGCGGCGGGCTGGCCCTCGAGCGGGAAAAGCTCGGGGGCGGCCGTCGCGGCGGGCGCAGCGGCGCGCGGAGCGCGGACCGGAGCGGGCACGGGGGCAGGGGCGGGGGCGGACGGGGCCGGCTCGGTGGGAGCGGCGGCGGGAGCCGCGGCTTCAGGCGCGGGCTCCGGGGTGGCCGGGGCGAACGGGTTCTGGTATTCGCGCGGGGCGTGGACGATCTCGATCGCGGTCGGCTGGTAGTTGGCGCTGGCGGCGGAGGCGGCCGGGGCGGCGGAGGCCGCGGGGCTGCTGGGACGCTTGCCGCGGGCCAGGCCCGAACCGCGGCTGCTGCCGAACGAGACGACCGGCGCGCTGCTCGCGTCGGCCGGCGGAGTCACGGTGCCTTCGGCGGGCGCACCGGACGATTCTGTGGAGGACATGTATCTACTTGGTTGAAAGCGCCTGCCGGGAAACGGCGGCGCGGTGGTTGAGCCGGCCGGAGCCCGCGGAGCGGTCTCGGCATCCCGCGGGGCGGGATGGAACGGCGGCATGAGGGCGTTGAACGTCTCGAATGGCCCGCGCCCGCGCAACAGCTATTTTTCCCCGCCCCGGACTTGCCTCGCCCCGGGCGCCCGCCCACGCTGCGCCGCATGGACAAACTCGAGGAGATTTTTCGTATGCAAGATGCGCTCAATAAGCGCATTGGGGTGAATCTGCCGCCGCCGACCGACGAGGAAAAAGCCAAGTGGATCCTCAATTACACGCGCGCCATGCAGCAGGAGACCGCCGAGCTGATCGACAGCGTCCCGTGGAAATGGTGGGCCAAATACCAGAAGTTCGACGAACAGAACGCCAAGGTCGAAGTCGTCGACCTCTTCCACTTCCTCGTGTCCCTCGCGCAGACCCTCGGCATGACCGCCGACGATGTCTACCAAGCCTACCTGAAGAAGAATCAGGTCAACCACCAGCGCCAGGAATCCGGCTACGCGAAGAAGGACGAGGCGGACTCGAAGCACATCTGACCGGCGCGCGCAGCGCGCGCCGGCAAGTGACAAGGATCAAGGAACAAGTAACAAGTGGGCGAGCGGACGCTTGCGGCCTCGCTCGTCAGTTAATCCCGCGCGCCCTGACAAAACTCCGCTCTCGGGAGCACTTGCTACTTGGTCCTTGTTACTTGCCACTTTCGCCGCCGCTACGCGACGGCGACAAAGCTTCCGCTGAACTTCACCGCGGGCCTGTCCGGTGCGCTGCCCTCGACGATCGCCTCGAGCTCCATCCGCGCCTTGGCGTGGCGGCGCAGTTGCGCGAGGAATTCCGCCACGCTCTCCGCCGGCGGGCGCGTGCACACCGCGCGGAGCGGCCCGGTGACCGGCTCGTGGTAGGTGGCGTGGCTGCGTTTCACGACCACGTGGCCGTCGAGGCCCGCCTCGCGCAGGATCATCCAGAGCGTGCCGTAGCAGGCGAGGGTGGGGAGAGCGTGGAGTGAGCCGCCGAACGCCGTGCCGAGATGGTTCTTGTTCTCCGCCAGCGGCGCCTCGAGCACGAGCCGCCGCGCGTCGGCGACGGTTGCGCGCAACGCCATCGCGCGCGTGAGCGGGATCTGCTCATGCAGGAACGCCGTGAGGCCGGCGGCGGAGAGGTGGTCGGGCACGAAGTGGCTCATCGGATTGAGCCTGAGCAAAAGCCCGTTTGCCTCGCTGGCGAGCGAACTGTGCGCGGGATTTGGCTCGCGCATGGACAAAGCCGCGCGGCGCGCTTGGACTTGTGCGCATGGAATGCCGTCCGCTCTGCGGCGCGTGTTGCATCGCGCCGTCCATCACGTCGCCGATCCCCGGCATGCCGCACGGCAAACCGGCGGGCATCCCCTGCGTGCAACTGCTGCCGGATTTCCGCTGCGCGCTCTTCGGCCGGCCCGAGCGGCCGGCGTTCTGCGCGAGCCTGCGCCCGACGGAAGCGATGTGCGGGGCGGATCGTGAGGAGGCCCTCCGCGGCCTCGCGCGGTTGGAAACCCTGACGCATCCCAGCGGCGAGACCGCGTCGCCGTAACTGTGGCGACGCGGTCGTGAAAGCGGCGCGTTCGCGCGGCCGCGCGATTAGGCCCGCCCATCGCGGCGAGCAGACCCGGTGAATTCGGCCGCGCCTGCCGGGGAAAATTCCGGCGGTCCTTGTCATTCCGGCCGGCCGGCCTAAGCTTTCGGTCTTCGTTCGGTTCTCCCCTGCACACCTGTTTTAACTCATGGACACCCATCCCGAATCCACCGGCGGCCAATGCCCCTTTCATCACCTCCACGGCGGCGTCAAAGCCAAGTCCACCCGTGACTGGTGGCCCAACCAACTCGATCTCGGCGTGCTGCACCAGCACTCGAGCCTCTCCGACCCGATGGGGGGCGACTTCGATTACGCGGCCGAGTTCAAGCAGCTCGACCTCGCCGCGCTGAAGCGCGACCTGCACGCGTTGATGACCGATTCGCAGGACTGGTGGCCGGCGGACTTCGGACACTACGGCCCGCTCTTCATCCGCATGGCATGGCACAGCGCCGGCACCTACCGCACCGGGGACGGCCGCGGCGGCGGCGGTTCGGGGCAGCAGCGTTTCGCCCCGCTCAACAGCTGGCCGGACAACGTCAACCTCGACAAGGCCCGCCGCCTCCTCTGGCCGATCAAACGCAAATACGGCCGCAAGATTTCCTGGGCCGACCTCATGATCCTCGCGGGCAACGTCGCCCTCGAATCGATGGGCTTCAAGACCTTCGGCTTCGCCGGCGGCCGCCCCGACGTGTGGGAGCCCGAGGAGGATGTCTATTGGGGCTCCGAGGACACCTGGCTCGGCGACAAGCGCTACAGCGGCGACCGCGAGCTCGAGAACCCGCTCGCCGCCGTGCAGATGGGCCTGATCTACGTCAACCCCGAGGGCCCGAACGGCAACCCCGACCCGGTCGCCGCCGCCAAGGACATCCGCGAGACCTTCGCCCGCATGGCCATGAACGACGAGGAGACCGTCGCGCTCATCGCCGGCGGCCACACCTTCGGCAAATGCCACGGCGCGGCCCCCGCGACGCACGTCGGTGTCGAGCCCGAGGCCGCCGGCCTCGCCGCGCAAGGCCTCGGTTGGCACAGCACCCACGGCACCGGCAAGGGCGCCGACACGATCTCGAGCGGACTCGAGGTCACGTGGACCAAGACGCCGACCAAGTGGAGCAACAATTACTTCGAAAACCTCTTCGGCTATGAGTGGGTGCTCGAGAAGAGCCCCGCGGGCGCCCACCAGTGGGTCGCGAAGAACGCCGAGGCCATCATCCCCGACGCGTTCGACCCGAAGAAGAAGCATCGCCCGACGATGCTGACGACGGATCTCTCGCTCCGCTTCGACCCGGCCTACGAGAAGATCTCGCGCCGCTTCCTCGAGCACCCCGACCAATTCGCCGACGCCTTCGCGCGCGCGTGGTTCAAGCTCACGCACCGCGACATGGGCCCGAAGTCCCGTTACCTCGGTTCCGAGGTGCCGGCCGAGGATCTCCTCTGGCAGGACCCGATCCCCGCGGTGAACCACCCGTTGATCGATGCCACCGACATCGCGGCGCTGAAGCGCCGGATCCTCGCCACCGGCCACGGCGTGGCCGAGCTCGTCTCGACCGCGTGGGCCTCCGCCTCGACGTTCCGCCGCTCCGACAAGCGCGGCGGCGCCAACGGCGCGCGCATCCGCCTCGCGCCGCAGAAGGATTGGGAGGTCAACCAGCCCGCGCGCCTCGCCAAGGTCCTCAAGGCCCTTGAGGGCGTGCAGGCGGAGTTCAACGCCGCCGCGCCCGGCGGTAAGAAGGTGTCGCTCGCCGACCTCATCGTCCTCGGCGGCGCCGCCGCCATCGAGCAGGCCGCCGCCAAGGCCGGCCATAAGGTCGAGGTGCCATTCACGCCCGGCCGCATGGACGCCACGGCGGAACAGACCGACGTCGAGTCCTTCGCCGTGCTGGAGCCCGTTGCCGACGGCTTCCGCAATTACCAGAAGACCCGCTACACGCTGCCGCCCGAGAAGCTGCTCGTCGACAAGGCCCAGCTCCTCGGCCTCACCGCGCCGGAGATGACCGTCCTCGTCGGCGGCCTGCGCGTGCTCAACGCCAACCACGGCAAGTCGCCGCACGGCGTGTTCACCACGCGGCCCGAGACACTGACGACCGACTTCTTCGTCAACCTGCTCGACATGGCGCACGAGGTGAAAGCCACGTCGAAGGCCGAGGAACAGTTCGAGATCCGCGACCGCGCCACGGGCGACGTGAAGTGGACCGGCACGCGCGTCGATGTCGTGTTCGGTTCGCACTCGCAGCTCCGCGCGTTCGCCGAGGTCTACGCCGCCGCCGATGCGCAGGAGAAGTTCGTCCGCGATTTCGTGGCCGCCTGGAACAAGGTGATGAACGCCGACCGCTTCGATCTCGTCTGAGCGCGCCCGGTCGCTTGGTTTTCCGCGCCCCGCTGCGAATCTCGCGCGGGGTGCTTTTTTTCGCCGCGGGTGGAGCGCCGACGCCGGTGCTTGCAACTTTCGCCCGCTGCGCCGAGTTCTGGTGGCGTGAATCGCTTCCTGCGCATCCTCTTTCTTCTCGTCGGCCTCGCCGTCGCGTTGGTCGCGGGCGTGTTCGGCCTCGTGTTGGTCGCGGTGCTGGTGGTGGTGTTCGGCCTCTTCGCCTTGTTCGGCAAGGGACGCTTCAACGTCACGCTGAACCGCCGTCCGCGTCACCCGGGTGCGAACGCGGCCGGAAGCGCGGGCCGACCCGGACCGGTGCCGCCCGGCGGCGACGTGATCGACGTCGAAGCGACCAAGGTCGAATCGCGGCGCTCGCTCGAGTGACTTCTCGCGAGCGCAGCTTCAGCGCGCCGCGCGGCCCTCGCGCAGTCCGGCGCCGTAGGCGGTGAAGACGCGGCGGATCTCGTCGCGCACGCGGCGGAACTCGGCGAGCACCTGCTCCTCCGTGCCCGTGGCGTGCGCCGGATCGTCGAAGCGCCAATGGTGGCGGTTCACCTGCCCCGGATAGATCGGGCAGGCTTGGTCGGCGTTGCCGCAGACCGTGATCACGGTCGTCACGGGGCGCGACAGGAACTCGTTCATGTGCTTCGACGTGTGGCTGGAGAGGTCGATGCCGATTTCGCGCATGACGGCGATGGCCAGTGGGTGCACGTAGCCCGCGGGTTTCGAGCCCGCGCTGAACACGTCGACGACATCGCCGGCCACGGCGCGCAGGATGCCTTCGGCCATGTGGCTGCGGCACGAGTTGCCGGTGCAGAGGATGAGGACGGAAGGTTTGGTCATGGAAGCGGGAGTCAGGGTGTGGACGGATACCACCGGCGCTTGAACCAGAAGGCGACGTGGACGAGCCCGATCAGGGCC
>VFQQ010002185.1_pt1 | contig 23264 bp, 20 predicted proteins | sample 3512341 | NCBI WGS metagenome assembly VFQQ01 (sample SAMN10412373, study PRJNA504923) | tailings metagenome | isolation source: Relicate 2 Philex TSF1 revegetated site | place: Philippines: Tuba, Benguet | collected 2017-08-29 | reverse complement strand
GGCGCGCTTGCGCTGTTTCAATTGCCGTTGAGCGAATATCCGTCCGTCACGCCGCCGACCGTGCAGGTGAGTGCGAGTTACCCCGGCGCCAATCCCGAAGTCATTGCCGAGACCGTTGCCTCTCCCCTCGAACAATCGATCAATGGTGTCGAGGGCATGCTGTACATGAGCTCGCAGGCTGCCACCGACGGCAGGATGACGCTCACCGTCACCTTCGCGCACGGGACCGACCCCGACATGGCGCAGATCCAGGTGCAGAACCGCGTGTCGCGCGCCCTGCCGCGTTTGCCGCAGGAAGTGCAGCGGATCGGTGTCGTCACGCAGAAGACGTCGCCCGATATCCTGATGGTTGTCCATCTCGTTTCGCCCGACAAGCGCTATGACCCCCTCTACATCTCCAATTTTGCCACCCTTCAGGTGCGCGACACCATTGCCAGGCTACCGGGCGTAGGCGACGTCGTTATCTGGGGGGCGGGCGAATATGCCATGCGTATCTGGCTGGATCCCGCGAAGGTCGCGGCGCGCGGCCTGACGGCGAGCGATGTCATCGCCGCCATTCGCGAGCAGAACGTCCAGGTGGCGGCGGGGTCGGTGGGCCAGCAACCGTCGCTGGCGGCGAGCTACCAGGTCACCGTCAGCACGCAAGGAAGGCTGTCCAGCGAGGAGGAATTCGGCGAGATCGTCATCAAGACCGGCGCGGACGGCCAGACCGTGCGTCTCAAGGATGTTGCGCGGATCGGACTTGGTTCCGACGGCTATGCCCTGCGCAGCCTTCTCGACGGCGAACCGGCTGTTGCCATGCAGATCATCCAGCGTCCGGGCGCCAATGCACTGGACGTTTCCAACGCCGTTCGCACCGAGATGGAGCAACTGAAGCGCGACTTCCCGGAAGGGCTGGAATACCGGATCGCCTATGATCCCACCGTCTTCGTCCGGGCGTCCCTGGCGGCGGTCGTCGAAACCCTGCTGGAAGCGATCCTGCTGGTTGTGATCGTCGTCGTGTTGTTCCTGCAGACCTGGCGCGCCTCCATCATTCCGCTGGTGGCCGTTCCGATATCGCTGATCGGTACCCTGGCAGTGATGCATATGCTGGGCTTCTCGCTCAACACCCTGTCGCTGTTCGGACTGGTGTTGTCGATCGGTATCGTGGTCGATGATGCCATCGTCGTCGTCGAGAATGTCGAGCGCCATATCGGCCTTGGCAGGACACCCCGGCAGGCGGCGCACCAGGCGATGGACGAGGTGACCGCGCCGATCATCGCGATCACCTCGGTGCTTGCGGCAGTGTTTGTTCCGTCGGCGTTTCTCTCCGGCCTCCAGGGCGAGTTCTATCGGCAGTTCGCAGTCACCATCGCCATTTCCACGGTCCTGTCGGCCATCAACTCGCTCACCCTTTCGCCTGCCCTGGCTGGATTGCTTTTGACGCCGCATCATGCCGGTGCGCGCCGAGACTGGCTCACCAGGGGCATCGACCTCCTGTTCGGGCGCTTCTTCGGTTTGTTCAACCGTTTCTTCGATCGCGCATCGAACGCCTATGTCGGCGCGGCGCGGCGTGCCATTCGCGTCAGCGGCATCCTGCTGTTGCTCTATGCGGGCCTGCTCGGCGCGACATGGATGGGCTTCCAGAGCGTTCCGACCGGTTTCGTGCCGGCCCAGGACAAGTACTACCTTGTCGGGATCGCCCAATTGCCGTCCGGAGCCTCGCTTGACCGGACGGACGCGGTCGTCAAGGAAATGTCGAAGATCGCGCTGGCTGAACCCGGCGTCGAAAGCGTCGTCGCCTTCCCTGGCCTTTCGGTGAACGGTTTCGTCAATCTCCCCAACGCCGCCGTTGTTTTCGCCATGCTCGATCCGTTCGACCAGCGCAAGGATCCATCGCTTTCCGCCAATGCCATCGCCGGCCGCCTGATGGGGAAATTCAGCCAGATACCCGACGGTTTTGTCGGCATCTTCCCGCCACCGCCGGTGCCGGGGCTCGGCACCACGGGTGGCTTCAAGCTTCAGATCGAGGATCGTTCCGGCGCCGGGCTGGAGGCACTTGCCAAGGTACAGGGCGAAGTCATGGCGAAGGCCATGGCGACACCGCAGCTAGCCGGGATGATGGCGAGCTTCCAGGTCAATGCGCCCCAGGTCCAGGTCGATCTCGATCGCGTCAAGGCAAAGACGCAAGGGATTCCCCTGACCGAGGTCTTCGATACGCTTCAGGTCAATCTGGGGTCGTTATACGCCAACGACTTCAACCGTTTCGGACGCACATACCGTGTCATCGTCCAGGCCGACGAGCCGTTCCGCACGCAGGTGGACGACATCGCGCAGCTGAAGGTGCGCAATGCGGCCGGCGAGATGGTCCCGCTCGCAGCCCTTGCTGCGGTCGCGACCAGTTCCGGGCCTGACCGGGTGATGCACTACAACGGCTATCCCTCCGTCGACATCACCGGAGGACCCGCCCCGGGTTATTCGTCGGGGCAGGCCACGGCGGCGATCGAGCAGATCATGCGCGAGACGCTGCCCCCGGGCATGGCATTCGAATGGACCGATCTGACCTATCAGGAGAAGCAGGCCGGCAATACGGCGATGATCGTGTTTCCCCTGGCGGTGCTGCTGGCGTTCCTGATTCTTGCTGCGCAGTACAACAGCTGGTCATTGCCGTTCGCGGTCCTTCTGATCGCACCGCTGGCGCTGCTGTCCGCGATCACGGGCGTCTGGCTGTTCGCAGGCGACAACAACGTCTTTACCCAGATCGCCTTTGTCGTGCTGGTCGGACTGGCGGCGAAAAACGCTATCCTGATCGTGGAGTTTGCCCATGAAGAAGAAAAGAAAGGCCATGATCCGCTGGCCGCGGTGCTGGAGGCCGCACGCCTGCGTCTGAGACCGATCCTGATGACGTCACTCGCCTTCGTCGCGGGTGTCGTGCCTCTGGTCATCGCGACGGGCGCGGGTGCCGAAATGCGCCAGGCCATGGGTGTCGCCGTGTTTGCCGGCATGCTTGGCGTCACTGTCTTCGGCTTGATCCTGACGCCGGTCTTTTATGTCGTGATCCGTCGGCTCGTGTCGAAGCGTAGCGGTCGGTTGCCGGCCGATGCGGCAATTGTCGAGGGTGGCCAGCCACCGATTTGACGGCCGAAACGCGGATGGCGCTGACGGCGGCCCAGGCGGAACAAGACCCGATCTACCCGGGCGGTATGATGCTCCCGTGCGAAGATTTTTGAAACCTGTGTTTGCATCCAGGCGTTGATCTAAACCCACAGCTGTGGGTTTGGGAGGCCACAATGGACAGGCAGCCGAATAGACCCGTGCACGTCATGTTCGACGGCAGGATCGAAGAAATCGCCACCGTCGAACGGGCGCTGCATTTCCTTCGCCGCTGGCCGGAAGACAGGCGCGGCCATGTCTACCTGTGCACCTGGAATGCCTGCAACGCCGTGTCGATCGGGCATGTGTCGGAGATCGACGCCATGCGAACCTTCATCGGCTTTGCAGAGGTCACCGGCATCTATGTGCGTGCGGAAGATGTGCCCGTTGTGGTGAGCAAGCCACGCGCGCCGCTGTTCAAGGCCGGGCGCCGGTAATTCGTTTTGGCGGCCACATCAACCGGCCTGGCGAAGGTCGGGAATCGCCCGATCTTTGTCGGAACCTTCGTTTCCGTGACCGGTTAGCCTCATGCAACCGTAACCAGACGGAAGGAGAGCATCATGCTCAGGAAGATTCTCATCGCTTCGGCGTTCGCGGCCGGATTTGCCGGTTCGGCAATGGCGCAGGACATGGGTGATCCGATGGTCAATGACCGCATCGACCCGAACCAGCCGGCGGCGACCACCGTCGAACCGCAACCGGTCTACCCCGATGCGGTCGACACGACCACCACCCAGAGCATCAACGATCAGAGCGGACCGTCCCAGGGCAACAGTGGCGCAGGTCCATGTGCCTATCAGCCCGGCTATGATGGACCGCAGCAGGGCACCGGCCCGATCGTGAACGACAATTATTGCGGCAAGTAACCTGTCGACAGACGGCCGGGGCGCGTGACGCGCCTCGGCCAGCCGCTTGCTCGCCATCGCTACGGATCATGCCAGTGGCAGCGCATTGCCGTCCGCGGCGAACAGATGGATGTGGGCCGGATCTGTATAGACCGAAAGGCTGGCGCCCATATCGACCTGTCGCTGTCCGTTGAGCGCGACCGTCAGGGCCTGTCCGTCCGTGGTCGTGGCGTAGACCAGGGTCTGTCCGCCGAGGCTTTCAATCAGCTCCACCTTCACATCCGCCAGCTTGACGCCGTCGCCGTCGGTGATGCCGATATGCTCGGGCCGCACGCCCAGTGTCGTCGCGCCGGTCGTGGCACGGGGCAGCGACAGGGCCGTGCCCGCCACCAGCAGGCGCCCGTCCTTCAGTGCGGTCGAGAGCAGGTTCATTTTCGGCGAACCGATGAAACCGGCGACAAAGAGGTTGCGCGGGTTGTTGTAGAGTTCGAGCGGCGCGCCGACCTGTTCGATGATGCCGCCGCGCAGCACGACGATCTTGTCGGCCATGGTCATGGCCTCGACCTGGTCATGGGTGACATAGATCATGGTGTTGCCGAGATCGTTGTGCAGCTTCGCGATCTCGACACGCATCTGGACGCGCAGTTCGGCATCGAGGTTGGACAGCGGCTCGTCGAACAGGAAGATCCTGGGCTCACGCACGATGGCGCGACCGATGGCGACGCGCTGGCGTTGCCCGCCCGACAGCGCTTTCGGGCGCCGGTCGAGAAGCGGGGTGATGCGCAGGATTTCCGCCGCTTTCGCGACGCGGTCCGCGATCTCGGCCTTCGGCGTGCCGATGGTTTCCAGTCCGAAGGACAGGTTCTTGCGAACCGACATATGCGGATAGAGCGCATAGCTCTGGAACACCATGGCAATGCCGCGCTTCGACGCCGGCACCTCATTGATGCGCCGGCCATCGATCAGCAGGTCGCCGCCGCTGATCCGCTCCAGCCCGGCGATCAGGCGCAGCAAGGTGGACTTGCCGCAGCCCGATGGTCCCACGAAGACCGTGAACTCGCCCGGCTCGATCGTCAGGTCGACGCCGTGGATCACTTTCACGTCGCCATAGGCCTTGGTGATGTTGCGCAGCTCGATACTGGCGGCCATTGCTCCCCCTCCCTAGAGCATCTTGTAGCCAAGTGGAATCGCTTGGCGTTACAAAAATGCAGCGAAAACAAAAACTTAGAGCGTTTCTGCGTTTCCGTGAAAAACGGAAACGCTCCAATTGGTCACGCGGCCCGATGCTGCGGCGGAAGCCAGCTGTCATAGCGCGGATGCTGCGTGCCGATGGGCAGTTCCACGTCCTCATGCGTGGAGGAGGAATGATAGAAGGCCGTCACCAGCTCCAGAGACCGGCGCGCATCGGCGCTGGTGACCGGCAACGGCGCCCTGCCGAGCAGCGTCTCGTGGAAGCGGCCCATCTGTGCCTCGAACCGCGAAGGCAATGGTTTCCAGTCCTTCAGCAAGGCTTCGATCCTTGCCGCCGCGTCGGCGTTGCGCGGCTGGATCGTCCATGGCCTGGCGCCGGGGTTGTAGGGTTCGTGGTCGCTCTCGAAGGTCACGTTCTCGAACATCAGCCGCAGCCGGCTGATCTCGTCCCCGGCGCCGAGCGTCGCCGTCAGGCTGCCGAGCGCGCCATTGGCAAGTTCGACGCTGGCGGTCACGCAATCCTCGACCTCGATCGCGTTGACCCGTGTCGCGACCCGGCCGAACAGCCTTTTGACGTCACCCATCAGATAGGTGAAGAGGTCGTGCTGGTGGATGGCATGCGTCATCAGCACGCCGCCGAGCTCGGTCGCCCATCTGCCGCGCCACGGAACGGCATAATAGTCCGCGTCGCGGCGCCACAAGGTCTCGACGGTGCCGATATAGGGCTTGCCGGCGATACCGGCGTCGATGATGGCCCTGGCCTGTTCGACGCCGTCTCCGAACCGATATTGCATGACCGGCATCAGCAGCCCCCTGGACACTTTCTCCTGGGCGATCACCGTGTCGATCTGGCTCAGCGAGCCGACCAGCGGCTTTTCGCAGATCACATGCTTGCCGGCCCTGAGGGCGGCCATCACCTGAGCCAGATGCGTTCCCGGCGGCGTGCAGATATCGATGATGTCGATATCGTCCATCTCCAGCAACGCATTGAAATCCGTGCCGCGCCGTTCGACCTGGAACGCGTCGCCGACGTCGTCGAGCCGCCCCGGATCGAGATCGCAAAGCGCCTTGACGCGGAACTTGTCGGCATTGGTGACATAGCCCTCGGCTATATGGCTTCTGCCGATACCGAGACCGACGACGGCAACGTTGAAAATCCTGCTCATTGGGCCCACTCCGTGCCGCGCTCGGCCAGTTTCTGCGCATCGAGGGCCAGCTCCATGGCCTTGAAGCAGTGTGCCTGGCTCATCGCCGTCTCGGTGCGGTTCAGGACATCGGCAATCAATTGCCGGCCATAGGGCAGCTCGACATTCGAACAATCGATCGCCTGTATCCCCTTGCTGTCGACCAGGAACATGTGATCGGTGCCCGGGCTGCCGCCGATATCGATGTATTTGCGCAATTCGATGTACCCTTCCGTGCCGAGGATGGTCAGGCGGCCGTCGCCCCAGGTCGGCAGGCCTTTCGGGGTGAACCAGTCGACCCGCACGTAACCGGTCGCCCTGGGCGATTTCAGATGCATGTCGCCGAAATCCTGCAGGCCGGGGCGATCCGGGTTGCCCCGGTTCGCGACGGTTGCCGAGGCAACTTCCGCATCCAGCGTTCCGGTGAAGAACAGGAACTGCTCGCACTGGTGGCTTCCGATATCGCACAGGATGCCGCCATAGCGCCTGCGGTCGAAGAACCAGTCCGGCCGCTGGCCATTGTGAATGGCATGCGGCCCGAGGCCGACCGTGTGGATCACCTCGCCGATGGCGCCGGCCTTGACCAGCTCACCGGCCTTGACCGTGGAACGTGTCTCGAAATGCTCGGAATAGCAGACCGAATAGATGCGACCCGTCTCGGCCTGCACGCTGCGGATCGCATCCAGCTGCGCATGGCTGATCATGCCGGGCTTGTCACTCATGACATCCTTGCCGTGGCGCATCGCCTCGATGGCAATGCCGGCGCGCTCGTCCAGGATCGCCGCCGTCACCACCAGATGAATGGAGCGGTCCTCCAGGATGGCGGCCCTGTCGCCGACCCGCTTCACGCCGGGATATTTTGCGGAAAACGACCTCGCCAGCTCGTCTTCCGGGGAATGGAAGGCGACGAGCTCCGCACCCGCTGCGAGCAGGCAGTTCACCTGCCCGTATATGTGGCCGTGGTTGAGGCCCATGGCTGCAAATCGAATGCTCATCAGTCTACCGTTCATGAGTTGATTGTGGAGAAGCGGGTTTGGTGACCTGTCGTCACCGTTTCATGCCCGTCGTGGCGATGCCCTCGATCAGCAGGCGCTGGAACACCAGGAAGAGCAGGAAGATCGGCACCAGGCTCGCCACGCTCATGGCGAACAGGCCGCTGAAATCGCTTTCGCCGGTGGAGTCGGTGAAGGTGCGCAGGCCAAGCATGACCGTGTACTGGCGCATGTCGTTCAGGTAGATCAGCGGCCCGAAGAAATCGTCCCACGTCCAGATGAAGGTGAAGACGGCGGCCGTTGCCAGCACTGGCGTCGACAGCGGCAGCATGATCTTCCAGTAGATGCGCCAGGGCGAGCAGCCATCCATCATCGCCGCCTCGTCCAGCTCGCGCGGGATGCCGCGGAAGAACTGCACCATCAGGAAGACGAAGAAGGCATCCGCGGCGAGGAATTTCGGCACCACCAGCGGCAGGATGGTGTCGACCCAGCCCAGCTTCAGGAACAGCACATATTGCGGGATGAGCGTGACCTGATAGGGCAGCATCAACGTCACCAGCATGACGCCGAACCAGAACCGCTTGCCGAAGAATTCCAGCCGCGCGAAGGCGAAGGCGGTCAGCGAACACGCCATCACATTGCCGATGACGGCGAGACCAGCGATGACGAAGGAATTCAGGAAGAAGGTTCCGAACGAGACGCGCAGGCCGTTCCAGCCGCGCCAGTAGGCACTCCAGTCGACGGAGGACGGGATCAGCCCCGCCGAGCTGAAGATCTCGTCGTGCGGGCGGACCGATGCCGAGATCATCCACAGCAGCGGATAGATCATCACGAAACAGATCGCGATCAGCGCCGCATGGATGAGCAGCGACCGCCACAGCGGGCGCCGCTCCGCCAGTTCGGCCTCGAGGGAGCCTGGGCGTGCATCAGTCGTCATAGTGCACCCAGTATCTCGAGGTGAGGAAGGAGATCGCCGTGAACAGCGAGATGATGACCAGCAGCACCCAGGCCAGCGCCGAGGCATAGCCCATGCGGAAGAAGCTGAAGGCCTCCTGGTAGAGATAGAGCGCGTAGAACAGCGTCGAATTGACCGGGCCACCCAGGCCGCCGGAGATGATGAAGGCCGGCGTGAAGCTTTTGAACGCCTCGATCGTCTGGATGATCATGTTGAAGAAGACGATGGGAGTCAGCAACGGCAGCGTGATCTTCCAGAATTGCCGCCAGCCGCTCGCCCCGTCGAGACTGGCTGCCTCATACATGTCCTGCGGGATCTGCCTGAGCCCAGCGAGGAAGATGATCATCGGCGAACCGAACTGCCAGACGCCGAGCACCACGAGGGTCCAGAGCGCGTATTTCGGGTTGGTGATCCAGCTCGGCCCATTGATGCCGAAGAAGGACCACAACAGCTGGTTGATCAGCCCGTCGGCCGAGAAGATGGTGCGCCACAGCGTCGCGATCGCAACGCTCGCGCCGAGCAGGGACGGCAGATAGAAAATCGCCCGGTAGAGCGTCAGCCCCTTGATGCCCTTGTTGAGCAGCATGGCGACCGCCAGCGCGAAGGCCAGCTTCAGCGGCACCGAGAACAGCACATAGAGGAAGGTCACCCGCATCGAGGCGAGGAATTTTGGATCTTCGGTCAGGATGCGGCGATAGTTCTCCAGCCCGACCCAGTCCGGCGCCGTCAGCAGATCGAACCGGGTGAAGCTGAGATAGAAGGAGTAGACGATCGGGCCGAGCGTGAAGCAGAACAGCCCGATCAGCCAGGGCGTCAGGAACAGATAACCCGGACCGAGGCCCTCCGTAAGCCTCGACCAGCCGGAGGCCCTGCCGGCATCTCCGGCCGCCGCTGCTATCGGCTCCGTTGTCATGTCTTGCGCTTCAGGATGGCGTCGGCTTCGGTCACGAAGGCCTGGGCAGCATCCGAACTGCTCTGCGAACCGAACGCCACGCTTGATGCGGTGCGCTGGAATGCGATCAGCACCTCGCCGGCCGCGTTCGGCGGCGATGGCGGCAGCTTGGCCGCCAGGTCGCCGAGGCCGGAAACATAGGACAGCATCGTCTTGCCGACCTCGTCCAGCGTCCCGGACAAGGCGTCGCGCACTTTGGAGGATTCCGGAATGCCCCGCTCGGTGCCGAGCACCTTGGCCGCCTCCAGGTCGTTGACGAAATAGGAGATGAATTCCGCGGCGGCCTTCTGGTTCGGCGATTTGGCGAAGACCGAGAACAGCATCGCCGGCTTGCGGTAGTGGCCGCCCTTGGACTCGGCGGTGAGCCGGGGGAAATTCGCCAGCGCCACCGGCTCCTTGTTCAGTTTCTGGTAGCCGACCAGCTCATTCGAGTTCGCATAGGCCACGGCCACCTTGTTCTGGGTCAGCAGCGAGGTGTCGATGTTCTGCTGGTCGAGCTCCTGGATGTCGGCAGGCGGGATGGCGCCGGCTTCGCGCAGCTTGGCCCACATGTCGAACCACTCGGCGACGTCGCTCGCGTCGAAGGCGAGCTGCCCTTCCGCCGTGTAGAGCGCCTTGCCGCGCTGGCGCAGGTAGTTCTCGAAGATCTGCTCGTTCTTGGACCCGTCGGCGGCGCCGTAGAACCCGCGGCGGATGCCGGCATTGGTGATTTCCACCGCCAGCTGGGAAAAATCATCCCAGGTGGTGCTGGCATTCGGCAACGGCAGTTTCAGCTTTTCGAACACGGCCCTGTTGACCATCATGGCCACGGAGTTGGCGCCGAGGCTGATGCCGTAGAGCTTGCCGCCGACCTTGCCGCTGTCGACCTGGAGCGGGTCGAAGTCCGCGACATTGAGCGCCGTCCCCACGAAATCGTCGAGCGGCGCGATCGCGCCACGGCTCGCATATTCGACGATGTAGCGATAATCCATCTGGATGATGTCGGGTGCGTTGCCGCCGGCGGTCTGCGTCGCCAGCTTGGCCCAGTAGTCGTTCCAGCCGAGGAACTCGCCCTCGACACCGGTTCCGGGATTGGCCTTCATGAAGAGGTCGGCGGCGGCATAGGTGCGCTCCGCCCGGGTCTGGCTGCCCCAGAAGATCATCCGCAGCCGCTGCTGCTGCGCGAATGCGGGTCCGGCCGCCGCCAGTGCGAGCGTCGCCGAGCCACCCGCCAGGAACTGGCGTCTGTTCATATGGAATCGCATTTCAGGTTCCTCCCGGTTCGCCGGCCGTTTCCCCGGGGACGGCGGTGCGGTTCCACCGACCGGTTCCTCCCGCGGTCCTGTGGGCACCTTGCGTCCCCTGCCGGGGATCTCCGGCAAGTCGTCTAGACGCGCCAAGGTCGCACAGGCTGGATTGAAAGAAAAATACGAAGTACCGTCTTCGATATAGATAAAATCTATGGGTGGAGGACACGCGCGATGAACAAGATGCTGCGCCAGTTCATGGCCGTCGCGGAGGCTGGAACGATGAGCGGCGGCGCGACGGCCGCGCTGGTCTCGCAGCCTTCCCTTACCGTCAACATGCGCAGGCTCGAAGAGACGATGGGCGTCCCGCTGTTCATCCGCACGCCGCGCGGCGTACGGCTCACCGAATATGGTGAGACGCTCTACCAGAATGCCAGGCTGATGCAGCGCCTCTACGACAACACGCTGAAAGCGCTCGAGCGGCAGCGCCAGCGCACCGAGGAAGGTCTGCGCATCGGCTCAGGCTATTCGTGGTGGTCGCTGTTCATCCGCGACATGGTGGTCGACCATTCGAAGCGCCATCCGGGCGCGCGCATCTATGTCAGTCTTGGAAATCAGCTGCGCTGCATGGACCTGCTGCTCGGCGGGGACATCTCCATGTTCGTGGCGCATGAGATCGAGGGACTGAGCCACAACACCGGCACCGAACTGATCCCGCTCATGCAGGTCGGCGCCGGCTATTTCGTGCGCGCGGGCCATCCGCTTCTCGGGCGCCCCTGCACCATGGCCGACATCGACCGCTTCCCGATGGTCAGCACCGCCGTTCCGGAAGCGCGCCACCAGCGTTTCTTCGAGACGTGGACGCAGACCCTTGCCGACAGCGCCTTCGACCAGCAGCACTATACGTTCGCCTCCAACTCGCTGGCCGCCTGCCTCGACTATGTCGAACACACCGATGCGGTGATCAACCACACCGATGTGATGGCCAGGGAGTTCGAGCGCCGCGGACTGCACCGGCTGTCCTTGACCGACCCCGCGCGCAAGAGAACGGTCGGCATCTATGTGCTCAGGGAGAGGATGGGCGAGCAGCGGACCATGGAGACGATCGCGCTGCTGAAGCAGGCCGCCGCAACCGTACTGCCGCTTTGAATGGGCTGAACGGCAATCCATGCGGAAGCTTCGGCCGAGCTGGAACAATGGGCTACAACAGTCGTTCCTGCCTGATAGTCGGGCCAATCCCTGAGGTCGAATGTTCATTCTGCTCAATGGTTCATTTGGCATTGGCAAGACCACGGTGGCCGAACTGCTGGTGCGTAGCGTAGCGCACACGGCTCTCTACGACCCCGAGGATGTGGGGTACGTTTTGCGTCGGCTGCCTCCCTGGGCGCTTGGCATGGCGAGGCAGCCGTTAGACTATCAGGATCTTGCCCTTTGGCGTCGATTGATCGTTCATGGTGCGAGGCGCAAGCATCGACATGCCACTGTCGTTGTCGTGCCGATGGCTTTCACCAATCGGGATTATTTCGAAACTTTCGCCGCCGCTCTGGGCAAAACGGCCCCTGTTCACAAACTCTGCCTTGTCGCTCCCCTGGAAACGGTTCGGGCTCGTTTGATGAGGCGCGCGACACTCGAAAAAAGGGACATCAGCGAGTTTGAGCACCGTCGTTCCCTGGAATGCGTCGAAGCTCATCGGCACGCTCATTTCGGAGTGCCAATCGATGCAACAGTAGAACCCGACGAGATCGTCAAGGCGATCCGCAGGAGGGTGCTTATCTAGGTGCCGTCTGCAGTCAGGTGATGCGATCATTTCGGAGATCATCGCGATGCATGTGCAATCCGTAACGCCCGAGCTCTGGCCTGATCTGGAGGCGCTCTTCGGACGAGCCGGGGCGAGCAACGGATGCTGGTGCATGTACTGGTGTGTCGGTGCTTCCTACCATCGCAGACCGCGCGAGGAGAACAGGAAGGCGCTGCGAAACCAGACTGCCGGAGATCCACCGCCGGGCCTGCTGGCTTTCGACGGAGACAAGCCGGTGGGGTGGTGCCGCCTGTATCCGCGCAGTGGCCTGCCATGGCTTGAAAAGGCGCCGTGGTTCGTGCGGGTGGATGACAGCCCGGTCTGGTCGATACCTTGCTTCTATGTGCATCATCGCCACAGGCGGCAGGGGGTGATGAGCGAACTCATCGAAGCGGCCCTGAACGCGGCCAGGCTCGCTGGTGCTCCCGCCGTCGAGGCCTATCCGATCGATACGACGATCGCTGGCAGCACGCGCAACACCTTCCCGGGTGTTGCGTCGGCCTTTATCCGGGCAGGCTTCAAGGAAGTGGCGCGGCACGCGGCCGCACGGCCCATACTGCGCCACAGCCTGGCTCGATGACCGCGCCTATGCCAGCGACAGCTCCATCTCCAGCTGCGACAGCGCTGCCTGTTTCCAGCCGGTAGCGGTCAGGAAGCCGGCGGCCTGGCTGGCGGGCAGCGTCGCCGGGATCGTCCAGGGCTGGTCCGGAAACCGGGCCAGAAGGTTCCGCATGAAACGACGGCCGATGCCTTGTCGTGGCGAACGAACCGCGAAGGCCAGCAGCCGCACCGCCGGTCCACTCGCATCGACCAGTGCGGCCGCGTCGCCCGTGCGGAACGCTTCGACCGGCTTCGTTGCGCCGGCAAAGCAAAGCGGCGACGTCTGCCAGCTCGGATCGTCCGGCCAGGCATCGAGCAGCAGCGGCAGGATGTCGCCTGCAGGGCAAGGCATCACCCCATCCTCCGATGAGGCGGGCGGCACCGGATCGTGCGTGTAGCCCGCCAGCGTCCGGCGCGGCACGAATCCGGCCCTGGTGTAGGTCGAGATCGCCTTGCTGTTGCTGTCGATCACCTCCAGCACCAGCCGCTCGTCGCCGCGGGACCGCGCCCCGGCGATCGCGGCGGCAACGGCCTGCGCGCCGATGCCGCCGCCTCGCAAGGGTGCCGCGATGCCGAGCGCTGCAAGACGGCTCGCGCCGCCGCGCCGCGCGATCAGCATGATCCCGGCGGTCTGCCCGTCCACGCGCAGCAACTGGCTGGCCACCGGGTCGATGTGCTCCGCCTGGATGCGGCGGGCGAGCGAAACCGGGTCGAAGGTGACCGGCACGATGTAGCCTTCATAGCCGGCATTCAGCGCCGTGCAGGATTCGGTGAGCGGGACTTCCGCGAGGGAGAGGAACGAAATTTCAGGTACCATGTCTCTTCCCGTGCCAGTGTCACACACCGACCTACCGTTCTGCCGGCCGATTCGGCATGACCACCTGGATGAAAAAGGCCGAGCCAGGGCCGCTGCGCGACCGGGAAAATCGGAAAATGCTTCAGGATGCGCCATGGGGACAACCATTCGCATTGCGGCCGCTCAGACGCCTGAATTCCGCGAGGATATCGCGGCGGCGACCAGACACCTGCTGCATCTGGTCGACAGGGCGCAGCGCGAATATGCGTCGCTGTTGTGTCTGCCGGAATGTTTCCTCCAGGGCTATCTGACCGATGGGCAGGCCGCGCGCCGGCAGGCCATCGACCTCGGCTCGCCGAGCTTCGCGGCACTCCTGCGCATGTTTCCGCCGGACGCGCCGATGACCGTCTTCGGCCTTGTCGAGATCGAGGGGGATCGGCTTTTCAACACGGCGGTGGTCGTGCGTGATCAGAGGCTCGTCGGGCGCTATCGCAAGACCCATCTGCTTTCCCGGGAGCGCTGCTTCCATCCCGGAGACGGTGCCGATGTTTTCGAGGTCGATGGGCTGCGGTTCGGCATCAACGTCTGTTTCGACACCAATTTCCCCGCTGCGTCGAAGTCCCTGGCCGACAAAGGCGCCTTTCTCATCGTCTGTCCGGCCAACAACATGCTGCCGCGGCATACGGCGGAAAAATACCGGCACGCCCACAATGCGGTGCGGGCCGAACGCTGTCGCGAGACCGGGATGTGGCTGGTTTCGGCCGACGTGACGGGCGAACGGGACGGGAAGATAGGCTGGGGTCCGACCGCGGTCCTCAGCCCGTCAGGCGACGTGGCCGCGCAACTGCCGCTCGACGGACCGGGACTCCTGGTCTTTGACCTGCCGGTTGGTTCCACGTCCATCTAGCGGCGGCCGGCAGAATGGTAGCGCTCCCGCGCCGGTTGCCGTCACACTGGCCGCAGCAGGCCGATCGCGATCGAGGCGTCGAGACGGTCGACGACGTCCCAGTGGCGGTAGAGCTGCCGATCGCGCAGTTCGTAGCGGTCGGCCGTCTTGAAGGTGAGGGTCTTGCCGGTGCCGGCGACGCCGAGGAACGGGCCGGTGTGTGTCGCGCGCCAATGCGTCATCGCCATCATCCGGTCGTGCTCCACCAGGATCGTCTGTTCGACCGGGCAGAGGTCCGGCAGTCCCTCATGCAGCATGCGGACGAACTGCCTGTAGGCTTCGCGTCCAGGGCTTGCGATCAGGGGCGAGTCGCTTTCGAATTCCGGATGCAGATAGTCGTCGACCGCGCCGAGGTCATGATCGACATAGAGCCGGCTGCGGAATGCCAGCAGGCGCTTGCGTGCGTCGTTGGGTGTCATGGTGGTCCTCTTCCCGATGCGCCGGAGCCGGTCGTGGCGCGCTGCATGTCGTTGCCAGCCGCTGGAAGATGGGCGATGCTCCCATCGTATTACAGTGGGGAAGTTATCCTATTATCACTGGTAATTGTCATGACACGACATCCACGATTGTCCGACCGGCTGGAGCTGTCTCAATTCCTGCGCACACGTCGCGAGCGCCTGAAACCGACCGATATCGGCCTGCCGATGACCAGCCGCCGGCGCACGCCGGGCCTGCGCCGTGAAGAGGTGGCGCAGGCGGCCGGGGTCGGCGTCACCTGGTACACCTGGCTGGAACAGGGCCGCGAGATGGAGGTCTCCACGCATTTCCTCGAGCGCATTGCCCACGCCCTGCGCCTCGGGCCCAATGAGCGCACCCATCTGTTCAGCCTCGCGCAGAACCGGCCTCCTCCCGAGCAGAACGTCGCCGGCCTCACGGTGAAACCCGCGCATCTGCGCATGCTGGAGGCGATCGAGGGGCCGGCCTATATCGCCAATCCATGCCTCGATGTCGCTGCCTGGAATCAATGCCTGTCCGCCGTTTTCGGCGACCTGGCGCCGTTGCCGCAGCAGAACCGCAACATGCTCTGGCTGATGTTCGCCAGCCCCGAACATCAGGCGGCGATCCCTGACTGGGAGGTCGCCGCGCGATCGATGCTGGCCCGGTTCCGCATCGAATATGGACGCAATCGCAAGGATGCCCGTTTCCTGACGCTGATCGAGCGGCTGCAAGGGGCGAGCCCGTCCTTCCGCGCCTGGTGGCCGGAGCATGACGTGACGGTCAGGAACGAAAAGCCCAAGCGCTTCACCGTGCCCGGTGTCGGCGAACTGGAGCTCGACCAGACGGTCCTGCTGCTGGAGGATGCGCCCAACATGCGCATCGTCATCTACGCGCCGGCCAGCGGCGACAGCGCGGAGAAGGTTGCGCTTCTGACACGGGCGTGGCGCCAACGGCATGGCGGGTTCACAGAACAGGGGTGAGATCGCCCCGGTCGTGCGGGTGCATCGGCACCGCCGTCGCTACCCTGCCGCGAAGGTGGCGAGGCTGCCGGGCAGCTTGGTCCTGTCCTTGCCGATCATCAGCACGCCCGAGTCCGGACCGAAAAGAACCGAGAAGGGCAGCAGGGCGGCGCCGAGTGGCGATGCTTCCGGACCGAACTGGCCCGAGACGATGTCCGGCGCGATGATGCCGACCGCATTGGCGGAACCGAACTGCGCCTGGACGCGCGCCAGCAGATCCTGGTGGATCGAGCGCGGCAGGATGCTGTCGAGGACGATCGCCTCGATGTCGATGATCGAGGTGATGGCGATGACGGCTTCGGCCAGCGCCTCGGCGCAGTCGTCCATCCATTCGAACAGCGGTTCACGGGCGGCGGCAGGCAGCGGGTCCAGTTCGCGGACCCGGTTGATGTCGATGCCATGCGCCTTGAGATGGTTCACCAGCACATAGATCGATGCACGATGCAGCAGGCTCTGGTATTTGGCCGAACTGCGGCTGGCCGAACTGAGTTTCGACGGCGAAACCGGCAACGGCCCGAGCGCCGCGCTGTTGCCATGCGGGCCGGTATGCACCTTGCCGCCCTGGACGAGGCCGCCGCCGACAAACGTGTCGATCGACACATGCATGAAGTCGCGGTACCGCGATCCGATGCCCTGTGCGAGTTCGGCCAGAGCCGCGGACGTCGCGTCGTTCTCGACAAAGACCGGTGTCTTCGGATCGATGTCGAAGAACCTCTCCAGGTCGACGGCCGCCCAGCTCCCGCCTATGTCCTCCGGAAAGCCGAGTTCGTCACCCCAGTCACCGAGAAAGTAGGGCGAAGCGATGCCGACGCCGACGATGGAGGCTTCATCGAGGCTGTTGACCAGCTTGCGAAAATTGGCGAGCGCCGTGTTGCCGCCGCGCAGCACCATGTCTGCTGCGGGATAGCGGTATTCGTGGGTTTCCCGCGACCGGATCTCGCCGGCAAAATCGACAAGCACCGCCTCGAGCGCGCGCCGGCCGATCTTGATGCCGACGCTGTAGATGCGTTCCGGCGTCAGCCGGTAGAGGATGGAAGGCGATCCACGCTGCCCGAACCTTTTCCCAATCTGCTTGACGAAACCCGACGCTTCCAGCCCATCGACGATATCGGCGACCGCGGCGGGCGTCAGGTTCGCCGCCCTTGCGAGATCCGATTTGGAGGCTTCTTTCATGCGGCGAACGGCATCGAGCACGAAACGCTCGTTGTAATGCCTCAACTTGATGGAATTGCTGCCTTTTCCGCTCAACAGAACTCTCCGTGCCTCGGCCTCCGTTGCGAAGGCCGTACCGAAGCATCGTTGCGTTAGCCCTTCGGAATGAAAGGAGCTTCGCATGCCGCTTCCAGCGAAGTCAATTTTCGCCATTGTCATCCGATTGTATTTAATATAGCAAGTTAAAAAAACATTTGATGCTACGGGAGGTCGGCTGAGAATGGACGCGCATCGCGATACAAAGCGAGAGGCAGCCGCAGGCGCGCCCATTGGCCTGGCCGGGGTCACCAAGGCATTCGGCGGCACCGTCGCCATCAGGGATGTCTCGTTCGATCTGCGGCCCGGCGAGGTGCTTGCGCTGCTCGGCGAGAATGGCGCCGGAAAAAGCACCTGCGTGAAATTGCTGGCCGGTGTCTATGCACCGACCGAGGGAAGCGTTCATGTCGATCGGCATCCCGTCGCGTTCCGGTCGCCGCACGATGCCCAGGCCGCTGGCGTTGGCGTCATGCATCAGCATCCCGGGCTGTTCCCCGACCTGTCCGTGGCCGAGAACATCTATCTGGGTCATATCCCGCGCGACCGCTTCGGCGGCGTGGACATGGCGGCCGCCTCGGCGAAGGCCGCGACGATACTCGCCACCGTCGGGCTGGACGTGCCGCCGGAAACATTGCTCGGAACGCTGCGCACATCCGAGCAGCAGCTCGTCGAGATCGCCCGCGCGCTTTCCCTCGACGCCCGCGTCCTCATCATGGATGAGCCGACCGCGGCGCTCTCGCAACGGGAAGTCACCCGGCTGTTCGCCGTTGTCGACGATCTGCGCGCCCGTGGTGTGGCGATGATGTTCGTCGGCCACCGCATGGACGAGATCTTCCATGTCGCCGACCGCATCGCCGTGCTGCGCGACGGCCGCCTGATCGACGTCTGCGGCAAGGCCGAGCTCAGTCGCGGCCGCGCCATCTCCATGATGGTCGGTCGCGAACTGACCGAGCTTTATCCCGAGCGGACACAGACCAGGGGCGACCTCGTTCTCGAGACGAGGGGACTTTCCCGAGCCGGCGCATTCTCCGGCATCGACCTGACCCTGCATGCCGGGGAGGTGCTCGGGCTGGGTGGCCTTGTCGGCAGCGGCCGCACCGAGATCGCGCGCGCCCTGTTCGGCATAGACCGGCCCGACGCCGGCAGCATCCTGATCGACGGCAGGCCGGTCCGCTTCGCATCGGCGATCGATGCGATGCGGGCACGCATCGCCTATGTCTCGGAGGATCGTCTCGGGCAAAGCCTCGTCACCGATTTCTCGATCCTCGACAACGCCATCCTGCCCAGTCTCGACCGCGCCGCGCCCCGCGGTCTCTACAGCGCAGGCCGGGCAACGGAACTGGTTTCCGGTTTCCTCAGGCAGATGAAACTGCGTTTCGCCGGCTACCAGCAGCCGGTCAAGGAACTGTCCGGCGGCAACCAGCAGAAGGTCGTGCTGGCCAAATGGCTGCGTACAGAACCGCGCATCCTCATCCTGGACGAGCCGACGCAGGGCATCGACGTCGGCAGCAAGGCCGAGGTCCACGCCATGATTGCCGAGCTTGCCCGCCAAGGCATGGCCATCATCCTGATCTCCTCGGAGATGCCCGAGCTGATCGGCATGTGCGACCGCATCCTCGTCCTGCGCGAAGGGCACAAGACCGCCGAGTTCATCAAGGGCGAAGCCTCGCAGGAAAAGGTCCTCGAGGCGGCCACGACCAGCGACATCGCCGGGACTGCGGCCCATTCCGTGGATGACGAGCCCGGTGCCGGCAAATCCGGCCGGCTGGATTTCCTGAAGCGCCGCGAACTCGGGCTGCTGGCGGCCATGCTGGCGGTCGTCATTCCCGTTGCCGTCATCAACCCGCGCATGATCAGCGCCGCCAACCTGACGGCGGTGTCGATGGACGCCGCCCTGCTGATCGTCGCGGCTCTCGCCCAGATGCTGGTGCTGATCACCCGCAACATCGACCTGTCGATCGGCTCGGTCATCGGCTTTTCCGCCTACATGGCGGCAAGCGCCGTACAGGCCTTCCCCAATGGCGATATCCTCGTCGGGCTGTCGGCGGCCTGCGCGGTGGGTCTCGCAGCCGGGCTGCTCAACGGTCTCGTCGTGACCAGGGGGCAGATCCCGTCCATCGTCGTCACGCTGGCGTCGATGTCGATCTATCGCGGCTTCAACTCCTTGTGGGCGGCCGGCAACCAGGTCAGCGCCGACGAGGTCACGCAGCGCTGGCTGGACATGACCGGTTACAGGGTGCTGGGCATCCCGCTCATCGTCGTGATCGCCGCGCTGGTGCTTCTTGCCGCCTATGTCCTGCTCTATCGGACATCGTTTGGTCGCGAGCTCTTCGCCGTCGGCTCGAACCCGGATGGCGCAAGGCTGATCGGCATTCCGGCCGACCGGCGCATCCTGGCGGCCTTCGCCATCGCCGGGCTGCTCGGCGGCCTGTGCGGCGCGCTCTGGGCCTCGCGCTATGCCACCATCGACGCCCGCGTCGCCGTCGGTTTCGAGCTGACCGTCATTGCCTCGGCTGTCGTCGGCGGGGTCGCCATCCGGGGTGGCGCGGGCACGCTGCTCGGCCTGACCCTGGGCGCGCTGACCCTGCTGCTCATCCGCAACGGGCTGACGCTGGTCAGGGTCGATCCACTCTGGCTGCAGGCGGTCTACGGGCTGGTCATCCTCATCGCCATCGGCATCGACGCCCTGATCGTGCGTCGCGGCCGCCAGGCAAAGCGGGGCTAATCGTCATGAAAAAGCTGCTTGCGTCCATCGACTTCTGGGACCTGCTCCTGGCCGCTGCCTGTGCGCTGGTCTTCGGCTATGCCGCGCTTTTCGTTCCCAACTTCCTGTCGGGCTTCAACCTGTCCCAGCTTGCCGCCAGCGTGTCGGAGAAGGCGCTGCTCATCCTGCCGATGACCTTGCTGATCATCGTGCGCGAGATCGACCTCTCGATCGCCTCGGTCCTGGCGCTGTCGTCGGTGATCTTCGGCCTGCTGCTGCAGGCCGGCGCGCCGATGGCCGCCGCGATCCCGCTGACGTTGCTGTTCGGCGGCATCCTCGGCGCCTTCAACGGGTTCCTCGTCTCGTCGCTTGCGCTGCAGTCGCTTGTCGTCACGCTGGGCACGATGGCGCTGTACAGGGGCCTCGGCTACATCCTGCTAGGCACCGGCTCGATCAATGTCCTGCCGCCGTCGCTCGTCGATTTCGGCATCGACAACGTGCCGGGCACGCAGATCCCGCTGACCATCATCCCCTTCCTCGTCCTGGCTCCGGTCTTCGCCATCGTGCTGCAGAAGACCCCGACCGGAAAGCGCATCTACGCGCTCGGCGGCAATCCGGAGGTGGCGCGTTATTCGGGCATCAGGACCAGGCGCATGGTGCTTGGCCTGTTCATCGCCTCGGGCGTGATGGCCGCGATCGCCGGCATGGTCTACACGGCGCGCCTTTCCAACGCCCGGGCCAACAATGCGCTCGGCATGGAGCTGGACGTCATCACCATTGTGCTTCTGGGCGGCGTCAGCGTGTTCGGCGGCAAGGGAAAACTGACCGGCGTCATGCTCGCGCTCGTCCTGATCGCCATCGTGCGCAATGTGCTCGCCCTCAACCAGATCGGCGGCGACGCGCAGGGCATGATCATCGGATTGCTCCTGATCGGCTCGCTGCTGGTCGGAAACTACTGGCGCTCCTTCGAGGAGGCGCAAAGCCGATCGCGCGCGCTGCGCGAGACAAAGGGATGATCGATCCATCCCCACCCACAAGACCCGAAAACCAAAGGAGGAGTAACATGAAATCTCTTGGCCTGGCCCTTCTTGCAACGGCCGCCTTTCTCGTCCCGACCACATTCGCCACCGCGGACGAATGCGCCAAGGAGCCGGTGACCGTCGGCTTCCTGCCCAAGCTGGACACCGATCCCTACTTCAAGGCAGCCCAGCTGGGCGCCGAGGAAGCCGCCAAGGAGATCGGCGGCAAGGCAATCCAGGTTGCGCCTTCCCAGGCCACCGCCGATGCCCAGATCGAGTTCATCAACAGCCTGGTGTCGCAGCAGGTCGGCGTGATCGCCATTTCCGGCAATGACGCCAATGCCGTCGCGCCGGCGCTGAAACGGGCCGCCAAGCAGGGCGTCAGGATCATCTCCTACGATTCCGATGTCGCGGCGGATGCCCGTTCGATCTTCGTCAACCAGGCGCTCGGCTCAAGCCTGGCCGAGATGATGCTGGAAAGCGCCTTCAACCTCACCGGCGGCGAAGGAGAATTCGCGATCCTCTCGTCGACGCCGACCGCCACCAACCAGAACGCCTGGATCGAGCTGATCAAGGGCAAGCTGGCGAGCGATGCGAAATTCGCCAAGATGAAGCTGGTGCAGGTTGCCTATGGCGAGGAGAGCGAGCAGGTCAACCAGCAGCAGGCGCTGGCCCTGGTGCAGGCCTTTCCAAACCTGAAGGCGATCATCGTGCCTGCCGGCATTGGCCTGCCTGCGGCGGCCCGCGCGCTTGAGGAAGCCGGCATGATCGGCAAGGTCAAGCTGACCGGCCTGGCGCCGGCGACGCTGATCGCGAAATACATCAAGGATGGCGCCGCCCAGGACATCTGGTGGAACGTTTCCGATCTCGGCTACCTCACCTACCAGACCGCCCAGGCGCTGGCCCAGTGCAAGATCACCGGCAAGGAGGGCGACAAGTTCTCGGCAGGGCGGCTCGGTGAATACACGATCGGCGCCAAGGGCGAACTCATCCTCGGGCCGGCCAAGATCGTCACGCCGGACAATCTCGCCGAATTCAAGTTCTGATCGGTTGGGGCGGAGGCATGCACGCGCGCCTCCGCCCGCCCGAAGGAGTTTCCAGCACAATGGCAGCCTTGAAGATACTGCTGGCCGGCGAAACGTTCCGGGCCACCACACTGGTTGCGGTGGGCGGTGACGTGATCGCCAGCGCCTCGCAGACCAATGGCGCGGTCGCCTTCAACGCGGCGCTTGCAAAGGCCGATGTCGCGGTGAACCAGATCGGTTCCGAACAATGTGGTTCGGAGTTCCCGACCTCCGTCGAAGCCCTTCGGCAGTACGGCGCCGTCGTCGTCTCCGACGTCGGTGCGCTTTCGCTGCTGATAACCCCCGAAACGCGCCTCGGGCGTTGCAGCGTGAACCGCCTCGAGGTCCTGAAAAGCTATGTCGAGGCCGGCGGCGGACTGGTCATGGCCGGTGGCTATATGGGTTTCCAGGGCATGTTCGGCGGCGCAAAGTTTTTCGACACGCCGGTGGAAGACGTGCTTCCGGTGCGGTGCCTGCCTTACAGCGACGGCCTCGAAGTACCCGAGGGCCTGAAGCCGACGATCCGTCGCGACACGCATCCGATCCTGGCCGGGATCGAGGAACCGCTGCCGGCCATTCTCGGACTGAACAAGGTGTCGTTTCGCTATGACGGCTCCTCGACCCTGGTGGCGACCTGCAGCCATCGCAACGGCCTCTGGCCGCTGCTTGCCACGCGCTGCATCGGCAAGGGCCGCACCGTGGCATGGACGACCGACATCGGTCCGCATTGGCTGTCGGCGGAATTCCTCGGCTGGCCGCACTACGGCAGGCTGATGAGCAACATGGTTCTGTGGGCTTCCGGAAAGGATCCGGCGGTGCCCGCGTGAGCCCGAACCAGTTTGGCCAGTGCCGGCCGCTGCTCCCTGCGGCATGCCTTTTGAGGACGTTCGCGGTGGGGGCACCACGGCGGTTCCTCAACCGGCCAGGCACTGGCCAAAACCCTTCCCATGCAAACAGGAATGAACAGTCATGAAATTCTTCGTCGACACCGCAGATGTGAAGGAAATCCAGGAGCTCAATGCGCTGGGCCTGCTCGATGGCGTCACCACCAACCCGTCGCTGATCCTGAAGTCCGGCGGCAAGATCGATGAAGTCACCAGGCAGATCTGCGACATCGTCGAAGGTCCGGTCTCGGCCGAAGTCACCGCCACCGAT